>RRZU011411334.1_pt1 | contig 14280 bp, 12 predicted proteins | sample 2165561 | NCBI WGS metagenome assembly RRZU01 (sample SAMN10456909, study PRJNA506462) | wastewater metagenome | isolation source: wastewater sludge | place: USA: Moscow, Idaho
AAGTCTATTCTCATGGTCAAATCCAAAGACTACACAATCAACAGACACATAAGTATGAATAAAATTAGGACTCATTTTTTTCGTTAACATTTACGTAACACAACAAATATAAAAATCTAAATGAAATAAAAAAATATTTTTTACATGACTTACTGCATATCAATACTTTAGTTATCTACTATTTATGATTAGTATTACATTAATTATATGATAAGTAAAACAGTATTTATCAAAATAATTAACTAAAAGCATCTAATTTTAAAGGGTTTTTATGAAAAATTAACACTCACCTTTTTCAATAGTTATCCCTAAAAAAATGATAAGCATAAGTGTTTTTTTAACACTTTTTTTTGTATTTTTTTTGTATTTTCTCATATAATGGAAAAAATAAGGCATTATAAAGCTAATTTTTAGTAAAAATAAACGATAAAAAACTCCCATTTTTTGCATCTAGAATCTAAAAACATCATTTAACAAAAAAAAATTGAATCACAAATAAGCATATAACATTAAAAAAATAAAAATTTTAGGATTTCATAAACAAAAATCTAAAACAAAGAAACATAGAAAAAATGAGAAAAAATAATGAAAACATAGTCTTATCGAAAACCAGACCCTAACTAATTGATTGTTAAAAAAAATAAAACACCCCGAATTTGAATTAATCTGAAATGTGTCTTCTTATAACAACAACAATAAAAATTAGAATCTAATATGGAGAAACAAAAAAACTAAAGGAATTCTATAATATGCTACAAAAGCTCTATAAATAAAGGATATAACAAAAAATCATAGAAAAGCAATAACGAAACATATATGTTATAAAATAACACTATAATAAAGTTACTATAAATAAAAAAAGAGAATTAATATTTTATTAAACACTCACTTTTCTAATGGTATTTTATTATACACTTATATACTAAAAAATCAATTAATCATAGGAAATAAGACAATTTCTATTCATATAATTTTATCTTATTTTAAAGCAATTCTTTGCATTATTCCCAAACCTATATTATGAGAAATTCCATCAAAAAAATCGAGTTTTTATCTCTAAAAAGGTTAAAAATGTATATTTGACTTCAATTAAAAGCATAAAAAAAAACAAGACACTTATTTCAATTGATAGAAACAAGGTCTTGTTTATATAATAAATTAATCCTTACAATTGAGTTTACACTCCACTGAATGCGCTGAAACCGCCATCAATTGGCAATAATGCTCCTGTGATAAAACTGGCTGCATCAGAACATAGGAACTGTACCGCTCCATTCAGTTCTTCTATTTCTCCAAAACGTCTCATCGGTGTTTTTGCAATCACCTTTACACTTCTCTCAGTAAGAGAACCATCTGGATTGATGAGAATATTTCTGTTTTGATCACCAATAAAAAATCCTGGCGCAATGGCATTTACACGAATTCCGTCTCCAAATTTTATTGCTAAATCAGAGGCCAGCCATTGCGTAAAATTGGTAATTGCGGCTTTAGCAGCAGAATATCCTGCAACTCTGGTAATCGCAGAATAAGCAGCCATAGAAGAAATATTAATAATACTTCCGCTACCTTGCTTTGCCATTACTTTTCCGAAAACATAACTAGGATACACCGTTCCGTTCATATTAAGATTGGTAGCCTTGTTCCAGCCATCTAAATCCATATCAAAGAAGCACTGGTCTGCAGACAAAGTGGCTGCTGGTATATTTCCGCCTGCTATGTTGAGCAAAATATCTATTCTACCCCACTTTTCTACCACTGTTTCTGCTACTTTTTCTAAACTTTCTATATCTAGAACATTTCCGATAACGCCTATTGCTTCGCCACCTAAATCTGTAAGTTCTTTAATTCTAGAATCTAGATTTTCTTGTCTTATATCTATTGCTACTACCTTTGCACCTGCTTGTATAAAACTTTTGGCAATACTACCTCCCAAAACACCTCCTGCGCCTGATATAATGGCTACTTTGCCTTTGATACTGAATATTTCGTTCATTTTTAAATTTATTTTTTAAGTTTTAATGAATTACTATCAAAATTCTGACGGATAATTAATCTTAAATCTAATTTTTATGTAATTCAGATTGCACTGTTGCCATCACTCCATCTAACTGACCTAGTGCCAACATACGACCAAGGAAAGAATACCCCGGATTGTACCCTTTATCAATATCATCTGTCAACAATCTACCGTGGTCAACTCGCATAGGCAAATTAGGATTTTCTTTTTCAAAAACTTTAATTACATCTATTAAATGACCTCTTCCCCCTAAATGATGAGCTTCTATGAAATTTCCGTTTTCAAAAACATTGGTACTTCTAAGGTGTACAAATTTTGTTCTCGAAGCATATTTTTTCGCCAATTTTGGTACATCATTTTGTAATCCTGCACTTAATGAACCTGCACAAAATGTCAAACCATTGTGAGGATTATCTACTGCATTCAAAAACCAATCAATATCTTCTTCGCAAGTAACAATACGAGGTAAACCTAATAATTGAAATGGCGGATCGTCTGGATGTACACACATTTGGATATTCCACTCTTCGCAGACAGGCATTATTCTTTCTAAGAAATATTTCATATTCTGGCGAAGTGCATCTTTATCAATACCATCATACAACGCCAATAATTTTTTGAAAATTCCTACAGGATCTAGGTCTCCTTCTTTTATATTACCATTTACAAAACCCTGCGTTTTTACAATTACAGAATCTATAAGCTCTCTTCTATCATCTTCTGTAACGGTTTTTTTCAGTTCTTCTACTTTGCTAAGAATTTCTGGAGAATAATCTTTTTCTGCACCTTCTCTTTCTAAAATGTATATTTCAAAATAAGCAAATTTAACCTTATCAAAATAAAGAGATGATGAACCGTCTTCCCATTCGTGGAACAAATCTGTACGCGCCCAATCTAAAACCGGCATAAAATTGTAACAAACTGTAGTTACACCTGCTTTACCTAGATTCTCTAGACTTACAATATATTTATCTATCAAATCATCTCTGTCTTTACCGGCATATTTTATAGATTCGCTCACCGGAAGACTTTCTACTACAGACCAACGAAGACCTTGACTTTCAATATAATTTTTAAGATCATTAATGGCTTCCAAAGTCCAAATTTCTCCATTAGAAATATCGTGAAGTGCGGTTACTATACCTTCAACACCTATCTGACGGAGCATTTTGAGTGAAATTTTGTCTTTCTTGCCAAACCATCTCCAGGTTTTTTCCATAATCGTAATTCTTTAAAATTTTAAAATTTAATTAAAAACAAGTGATTTAAAACCCTTTGTTTATTTTTCAGATTTTTAAGTTTAAAATATTTAAGTCCTTAAAAACTTTGTAAATTTACTAACATCAGAAACACATAACTATACTTATTTTTGCTAATAATAAGCGTATATTTGCAATTAAAATCCCACCAAAACCATAAGTAACTGTTTATGAGATCTATAATGAATGAAAAACTGCCCATTTCGAGCAGTATTCCTATAAAAGCAAGGCATTATGACTATCAGCATTTCACTTATCCTTGGCATTTTCATAGCCAATATGAGCTTATGTTTGTAAAAGAAGGTTTCGGGCAATGCTTTGTTGGGGACACCATACATCAGTTTTCTGATGGCGATTTAATTCTCTTTGGCAGCAATCTTCCTCATTATATGAATAGCGACGATTCTTTCAAAAAAAAGGACTCAAAACTAAGGGTAAAAGGTACAATTATACAGTTTGAAAAAGATTTTATGAGCTATTCTATCAACAATTATCCTCAATTTTTACAAATCAAAAACCTTTTAGAAATATCTGGAAGAGGGGTACTTTACACCAAAGAAAATTCAGAAAAAATCGTAGAAATGCTACAGAAACTGCCAGAAATGGAAGGATTGCAACAAGTAACCAATCTCCTTACCATTTTACAAGAACTTGCAACGTGCAAAAAAAAATCTATTTTGGCAACACCACATTTCTATAAATCATTTCCGAAATTAGGAGACAATAGAATAGAAAAAATCATTTCCTACATTAATATCAATTACACCAGAAATATATCATTGGTAGAAATAGCATCTTTAGCTGCAATGAATGCCAGTTCATTTTGTAGATATTTTAAGGAACAAACTGGTAAAACCTTCACAGAATATGTGATGGACATGAGAATAGGTTATGCTTGCAAACTTCTTACCTTAGGCGAAAAAAGCATTAACCAAATAGGCATAGAATGCGGTTTTGAATCTATTACGCATTTTAACAGAATGTTTAAAAGGCAAACGAAATTTACGCCTACTCTTTATAAACAGAAAATTCTAGAAAACATATAATTTCTTAATTTTTTCGAACGTTACATTTAGAAAAACTTAAGAAAGCAAAGCCTATCAAGTAATAAAAAAGATCCTAAACTTGACATTTAATAGCTTTTAATTTGAATGCTATCCGATTTTTTTAGAGCCTGTTTAAAAATTAATTTAGAAAAATTTGTAAAGGAAATAATTTTTCTAATTAATCGTATAAGAACTTAATTGTCAGTTATTTAAATTAAATATTTCACGTAATTCGTTGGTTATTAACCAATTATGCTACAATGAAAATTATTAAACAAAAATTTCCGACAATCAATGGCAATTTATAAAAAAGACTTTAAACTTCATTGATAGAATACGAAAATATGGTCTAAGAATGATATGGCATGCGTTGATGTATTTGGTGAAAAAGGATTGTCAATGGAGGATATTACCCGTCTCACTTGGAGAAGATGCCTACCTCTTTTTTTAAGATGTCACATTTAAGCTTTATTTCTTCAAGTTCCTTTCGAAGTCTCAGTAACTCTTCTCTTATAGAATTATAAGAAATTTGTTTTTCCTTGTTAAGCTTACCTTATTTGTGAAGTTTTCTCCAATTGATGACCAAACTCTCTTTGCAAATCCCTAATTTTTGAGCCACTAGGGATACATTACCCCGTTGTTCACTTAAAGATACTGCTTGGATCTTAAACTCAAAACTGTAATTTTTTCTTATGTTTTTCATACTTTTATAGTTAAAGAGTATAAGAATTATGTCCTAACAAAGTCAGTAACTCCAAACATCACCTTAATTCTACAACTATTACAAAGAAACCCCACGTTTCCAAGGAATGAAAACATCTTGTCTCTGTTGATCTGCTTTAGAAACAATTCTTCCGCTTGCAACTTCTATTATGTAGTTTATAATATCTTCTGCTACATCATTGATGGATTTGGTTCCACTGATAATTTCTCCTGCATTTACATCGATAATATCATTCATTTTCTCTGCTAATTGCGTATTAGATGAAATTTTAAGAACTGGAGCAATAGGATTTCCCATACCTGTTCCTAAACCTGTGGTAAAAAGGACAACGGTGGCGCCAGAACCTACCAAAGCAGTAGTACACTCAGCATCATTACCTGGTGTATTTAGTAAATTTAGACCACTTTCAGAAATATATTCGCCGTAATCTAGAACATCTACAATGGGCGCAGTACCCCCTTTTTTGGCAGCACCTGCAGATTTCATAGCATCTGTAATAAGACCATCTTTTATATTTCCGGGAGATGGATTCATATCAAAACCAGAACCAGCATCTACCACAGATTTTTCGAAAGCTTTCATCAAAGACAAAAATTTATTGGCTTTAGCCTCATCTACACATCTGTCCATCAATTCTTGCTCTACTCCACATAATTCTGGGAACTCTGCCAAAACAGTTTTCGCACCAAGCGCTACCATAATATCAGAAACTACACCTAATGAAGGATTAGCAGAAATACCTGAAAAACCATCAGAACCACCACATTCTAGACCAATAGTCAGTTTTGATAATGGCGCAGGTTTTCTTTCGATTTGGTTTGCTCTTTTAATGGCTTCATAAGAATCTTTAATCACCATTGGGAGCATTTTATCTACTGTTCCTATTTGTTGTTGTTCGTAAATTAGAATTTCTTTATTGAAATTAGGATTTATTTCTTTAAGAACTCTTTTGAAAATTTCTACTTGTAGATTCTGGCAACCCAAACTCAAAACAGTAGCTCCTGCTACATTCGGATTATTTACATAACCTGCCAACAATCTCGCCAAACCTTCGGCATCTTGTCTTATGCCACCACAACCACCTTGATGAGTAATGAATTTAACTTCAATATTATCTAAAGTATTGTTTTCTTCAACAGTTTCTGGTTTAGGATTCTCGCTTTTATCATTAATTAAAGAACGAAGAAATAATTGATAAGGATCTTCTTTTTTAGGTAAAAGTTCTCTTTCAAAAATATCTTTTAGCTTCTCTATATTTTTATTTTCGCAGAAAACCAAAGGGAAAAATAACCAAACATTAGAAGTACCAACTTGTCCGTCTTCGCGGTGATAACCAAGAAAGGTTTTATCTTTCCATTTTTCCACATTGGGAGGTGTCCAAGATAAGGTGGTTTGCTTACCTGTTACTTTTTCGCTTTGATGTTTTACATTTTCGGTAGTAATTACTTCCCCTTTTTTAATGGGCAAAAATGCTTTCCCTACCAAAACGCCGTACATCACGATGCTATCTCCTACTGCAAAATCTTTTTCTGCAATTTTGTGCTTCGCTTTTACAGGAGCTAATGTGGTTATTTCATTTCCTTCAAAATTAAGATTTTCGCCTTGCGAAAGATCTGTTAAGGCAACGATTACGTTATCCGAAGGATTTACTTTTAATAATTTTTTCTGCATAATTCAGAATTTTACAAATATTTTGCTTTGTAATTGATGAAACCGTCTGTAATTCCGCTGGTTTCGATTTGTTGGAGTGCAAATTCTATAGCTTCGGTTAAGCCTTCAATTTGATTAAGGTCTTGTTCCCAAAACTCAGTATTTCCAAGTGTTTTTGAGACAACTTCTTTCACATTTCCTGATTTCCAAGTTTGGTCAAAAAAATCTACAATATCTTGAGTATCTTTTACAGGAAGCTGATTTCCGTTCCATTCCTTTTTGTAAAAACGAATAAGACAAGCCAACGAAAAAGTAAGATATGGTGGTAATTTTTGGTTGATTTTAATGTATTCTAAAACGGTTGGCAATACACGAACTTTAAACTTAGAAATAGAATTAAGAGCAATATCAGACAAAAGATGCTTGATAAAAGGATTTCTGAAACGGTCTAAAACCTCCTCTGCAAACTGCTTTTTTTCTTCACTATCAAGCTCCAAAACTGGATTAATTTCATTAAAAATTACATTTGAAACAAAATCTCCTGTATATGTATCTTCTAAAGTTTCTTTTACGGTTTCATTACCATACATTATAGAAAAAGGAACCATTGCAGTATGCGCTCCGTTCAGAATTCTTACTTTTCTGGTTCTGTAAGGCTGCATATCTTTCACAATTTTTACATCTAAATCAATTTTGTGAAATGGTAATTTTTCTTTTAGTTTATCATCACCTTCTATCACCCAAAGGAAAAAAGGTTCTGCGGTAACTAAGATATTATCTTGATAATCTATTTTGCTATTGTATTCTTCTATTTCGTTTCTAGGGTATCCAGGTACAATTCTGTCAACCAACGTATTATGAAATGTACATGCTTCATTCAGCCAATTTTTAAAATCTGCTTCTAGATTCCAAAGGTCACAATATAGATGTAATACTTTCTTGAGCGTATCTGCATTGTAATTAATTAATTCACAAGGAATTATCGCTAAACCTTTAGAAATATCTCCCTTAAAAAAACGATATCTTTCGTATAAAAAAACGGCTAATTTTGCAGGGAAAGATTTTGGTGGCTTCATATCAGGAGTGTCAGAATCTATAAATTCTATACCAGCTTCTGTGGTATTAGAAATTACAAATTCTAAAGAATCTGATTTAGCAATCTCTAGATAATCCTGAAATTTTTTATAAGGATTTACACATTTTACGATATCATCTATTAAATAAATATCTTGTATAGGTTGTTTGTTTTTAATTCCGTTAAGAAAAAGAGTGTACAGACCATCTTGTTTTTCGATTAAATCTACCATACCTCCTTCTAATGGCTGCACTACGGCAATTCCTGCATTAAAAGACAGTTCATTATTAAGTCTATAAAAGGCATAATCTACGAAAGCTCTCAAGAAATTACCTTCTCCGAACTGAAGAACTTTTATAGGGTATTGTTGTTCTTTTCCTGTAAAATTTCTATTTAAAAGTTGTTTAGTCTTAGTTTCCATACAGATTTTTATTTAATAACTTGATATTTAGGTACTAGAGATTTCATCACAAACCAAGCAATAAGGTATGTTACAGCACAGATAGAAAAAATAATCATATATCCTTTGTTAATACCATCAGATATTACTGCACCAGATTTTTGCAAATCTTCAAAGAAATGATCTGGGATTCTCTCTGTAGCAAATTTTGGAAATTTCTGTAATAGAGGGATTCCATCTACTGTAGTCCAAGTTTTGTGAGCATAATCAAAAAGCACTCCAGAACCTTTATTGATGATGAAAGAGCCAATTCCACCTGCCATACCACCAATTCCTGTTACAGTAGCAATTGCTTTTTTAGGAAACATATCTCCTACGGTAGAAAAAATATTGGCAGACCAAGCTTGGTGTGCTGCACCTGCAATGCCAATAATAATTACCGGAATCCAATAAGTGATTTCTCCGCCTGGTTGCGCAAAAAGTGCCAATAAAGGGAAAAATGCAAAAATGAGCATTGCCTTCATTCTACCACTATAAGGATTTAGTTTCAACTTATCTACAAAATATTTTGGTAACCAACCTCCAATAATAGACAAGAGCGTAATTATATATAAAACAAACAGAGGAAATGCACTTTGTGTACTGTCCATTTTATAGACTGAACTTAGATAAGCTGGCGTCCAAAATAGATAAAACCACCACACTCCATCTGTCATAAATTTGCCAAAAGCAAATGCCCAAGTCTGTTTATATGTAAAACATTGTTTTAGAGTAAATTTTGTAGTTTTTTCTTCACTAGAATCTTTTGCATCATCTTGATCTTGTTGTATATAGGTAAGTTCTGCATGGTTTACTTTTGGGTGTACATGAGGTTTTTTGTAATAAAAAATCCATAATCCCATCCATAAAAAACCTAAAGCACCTATAATGATAAATGCCATTTCCCAACCTAAAGCTTTTGCAATAAATGGAATCGTGAGTGGAGCAGCTAAAGCTCCTACAGTAGCACCAGCATTAAAAATACTGGTAGCAAGAGCTCTATCTTTTTTAGGAAAATATTCTGCAGTTGTTTTAATAGCTGCCGGAAAATTACCTGCTTCACCAATAGCCAAGATAAGTCTAGCAAAAATAAAAAGTGCCACGCTGGTATTTACAATCAATGAGATATTATCTACTTTGGCAATTAAATCTTTAGCTCCTTCGAAGCTTACCAACCAATTACCTGTAATAATTCCAGATGTAGCAATTCCACAAAAAGCATGTAACACAGCACCAATAGACCAAATTCCTATTGCCCAAAGAAAACCTTTTTTGGTATCCATCCAATCTACAAATTTGCCTGCAAAAAGCATACTTATAGCATAGAATATAGAAAAAAGTGCAGTTATATTACCATAATCATTGTTTGTCCAATGAAATTCGGGTTCTATAAAATCTTTCCAAGTGAGAGATAGTACTTGCCTGTCTAGATAATTCACGGTAGTAGCGAAAAATAGCAAGCCAACAATAGTCCATCTAAAATGGGTCGATTTTTGGGTTGATGCTTGTTCCATAATTTTATTTTTATGAATTTTTAATGGATTTTATAACTTCCAAAACTTTTTTGGTTTCTTCTTCTATGGTAGCATAATCTTGGTCTGCCATTAGTTTTTTACTGATAAGCTTACTCCCCATTCCTACCGCAGAAACGCCTGCTTTATACCAACTTTCTATGCTTTCTTTGGTAGTATCTACTCCACCTGTTGGCATAAATTTTAGATGAGGGAAAATATCTTTTATTCCGCTTAAAAACTCTGGACCTAGCATATTTCCTGGGAATAGCTTAATGAATTTGATTCCTGCATTTTCAGCAGTTATAATTTCCGTAGGCGTCATACAGCCTGGGCTATAAAACAAATCTTTAGCCACTAAATAAGAAGCTACTTCTGGTACAAATCCTGGACTGATGTAGAAATCTGCTCCTGCTTTTTCAAAATCTTTGGCTTGTTCTAAAGTTTTGATGGTTCCTACACCTAAAAGCAAGTCTGGCATTTCGGCATTTCTTATTTCTACCATTTTGGTGAAATTCTTAAGAGCAGCTTCACCACGATTGGTGTATTCTATAGCTCGGATTCCTGCTTTATATACAGATTTTAAAATTTCTATAGTAACTGTTTCGTCTGCATTGAAATATAATGGAAGAATCCCTTGATTTACAATAGCTTCTGAAACTTTTTGTGAATTATTCATTTTAAATTATATTTTTACTTTAAAAACTATTTTTTTGATGATGTCATTGCCAATCATAGGTGCGTGCACATCATTAGGATAAAAAATTACAAACTGATTATCCGTTAATTGAAAGTACATATCTGGTGAATCTTTGTAAAAACGGACATCTTTTTCAGGATTATAATCTCCATTAGGAAGGGTACATTTTTCTCTTGGTTTCCAGCCGATATTTTCTACTCCTTTTACACAAAATTGAATGTCTATATTTTGGTCATGGCATTCAAATTTTGATAGACTTTCTTCTGGAGTTTTGCCTTTTTTACTGCTTACAATAACTTTTAAACCACCTCCCAAATCTGTAGTTCCATCTTCGAGGGCATTAAGATTTTCATTTTTAAGATAATCAAAAGCTCTTGCAAATAACGGGTGCAAATTGGTATATAGAGAGGCGTTTTTTAGGGAATCTATAATCATAATTTCTAATTATCTAACTACTCTACCAGAAGCATCTCCACCCATTAATTTAGTTACTTCATCTACTGTTACAAGGTTTGCATCACCTTTTATGGTATGTTTAAGACAAGATGCTGCTACCGCAAAATCTAACGCTCTTTGGTCATCATTAGGATAGGTTAAAAGTCCGTAGATTAAACCTCCCATAAATGAATCTCCACCACCTACTCTATCTACAATATCTGTAATTTGATACTGACGGGTTTGTAGCATTTCTTTGCCATCATATAAAACGCCTGCCCAAGTATTGTGAGACGCAGAAATAGAACCTCTAAGCGTAGTAATTACTTTTTTAGCTCTTGGGAATTTTTTCATCATTTGTTGACAAACAGATAAAAATGCTTCCGCTTTTACATCGTGACCGTGTGTTTGTACTGCTGCACCATCTGGCTTAATCCCGAAGTGCATTTCTGCATCTTCTTCGTTTCCTAAAATCACGTCACAATACGAGGTAAGTTCTGTCATAATAGCTTCTCTATCACCTCCATATTTCCAAAGTTTTGCACGGTAATTCAAATCAGTAGAAATGGTAACTCCTAATCTACTAGCTACTTTTACAGCTTCTAAACAAGCATCTGCAGAACTCTGAGAAATGGCTGGTGTAATCCCTGTCCAGTGGAACCATTCTACTCCTTCAAAAACTTTTTCCCAATCTACCATTCCTGGTTTTATTTCGGACATTGCAGAGTGAGCTCTATCATACACTACCTTACTTCCTCTGCTTACCGCACCTGTTTCTAAGAAATAAATCCCAAGACGATCTCCTCCCCAAACTATATTTTCTACACCTACTCCTCTTTTTCTCATTTCCATCATTGCGCATTCTCCGATATCATTTTTAGGTAAACGAGTTACAAAATCTACTGGAATCCCAAAATTAGCCAATGATACTGCTACGTTAGACTCTCCTCCTCCATAGACTACATCAAAATTGTCTGCCTGAGAAAATCTTAAAAAACCTTGTGGTGCTAATCTTAACATAATTTCACCAAATGTTACTACTCTTTTTGCCATTGTTAAATCTTAATTTTTATATTCTTAAAAGTGTTTATTTTAAATTTACTTTTATCTTGATACTCTTCCGCCGCCGTGACCAGACATTAGCGCCTTTATTTCTTCGGCAGTAGATAAATTAATATCTCCCGAGATGGAATGTTTAAGACAAGTTGCTGCTACAGCAAATTCTAAAGCAGACTGATGGTCGTCTGGCCAATTAATTAATCCATAAATTATTCCTGCCATAAACGCATCTCCTGCACCTATTCTATCGATAATATGAGATATGTTATATTCTTTTGATTTCAAAAACTCTTTGCCATTGTAAAATTCTGCACTTACTCCATTAGAAGAAGCATTAGCTCTTAATCTTTTGGTAGTGACTATTGTTTTGAGTTTCGGAAATGCTTTCATCCAATTAGAAAAAACTGATTCTACAGACTCATTCTCTTGTTTTGAAATTCCTAAAACAATTTCAGATTCATTAATACCACCAAGAAGTAAATCACAGTATTTAATTAAATTGGGCATTATTTCGTTGGTATTTTTGCCATAATTCCATAAAGTAGGTCTGTAATTTAGGTCTGCCGAAATCGTAAGACCTATTTTAGAAGCTACTTCTAATGCTTCTTCACATAATTCTGCTAATTCTAAAGAAAGAGAAGGTGTAATGCCAGACCAATGAAACCAATCTGCTCCTTCAAAGGCTTTTTCCCAATCTATCATTCCTTTTCTGAGCATAGAAAAAGAAGAATCTTCCCGGTCATATACTACTTTTCCTGGTCTTTCTGAAGCGCCTTGTTCGAAATAATATATTCCTAAACGTTTTCCTTGAATTTTCGCAACTGGTTCTACCCCGAAAGAACGCAACATACTGAGCGCAGATTCTCCCAATTCATTGGCAGGAACCGAGGTAATGAATTTAACAGGAAATCCAAATTTAGCTAATGAAGCAGCAACATTGGCTTCGGCACAACCATAATATAGGTCAAACGAAGTTGCCTGCGTAAGCCTAAGATGACTAGGCGGTGACAACCGAAGTAGTATTTCACCAAATGTTACTATTTTGCTCATTGTTATTATTTTATAAAATCTTCTCTCATCGGACTGAAAGACTCTACCAACATTCCTTCTTCTAAACACACTACACCGTGCAATAATTCTGTTGAAATAAAGAAAGAATCTCCGCCAGATAGAATTCTTTTTTCTCCGTCTATTTGTACTTCAAATTTTCCTGAAGCTATAAAGGCAGCTTGTGAATGAATATGCTTATGAAGATAACCTATCCCTCCTTTTTTAAATTTTACAACTGTAAGCATCAATGAAGAATCATAACCTACCAAAGCACGCTCTAGATTTTCATCTATTCTTTCCCAATGATAATTTTTGCTTTCGAAAAACATTTAAAATATATTAATTTTTAAAAATTAAAGTATTCATTCGCATTATTGTAGCTAATGTCTGCTACCATTTTTCCTACCAATTCCATATCATTTGGAAGCTCACCTTTTTCTATTTCTGTTCCTAAAAGATTACATAAAATCCTACGGAAATATTCGTGTCTTGGGAAGGATAAGAAGCTTCTAGAATCGGTAAGCATCCCTATAAAACAAGAGATAAGCCCCATATTAGATAGCGCATTCATTTGCTTAATCATTCCGTCTTTTTGGTCTAGAAACCACCATCCTGAACCGAACTGCACCTTGCCTTTTACACTACCATCATTATAATTACCTATCATAGTGGCAATTACTTCATTATCTGCCGGATTTAAGTTATAAAGAATCGTTTTGGTTAATTTATCTTTAGAATCTAATGCATTTAAAAACTGTGATATTTTTCTGGCTTGAGGAAAATCTCCAATAGAATCCCAACCTGTATCTGGTCCTAAAATGCGATGCATTCTGGCATTATTATTCCTAAGAGCTCCTAAATGAAACTGCTGAACCCAACCAAATTGGTGATACGTTTCGGAAAGAAAGATTAAAACTGCACTTTGGAATTTCAAAATCTCATCCTGAGAAAGTTCTTGATTGGCTCTTTTCTTTTTGAAAATATTTTGAATTTCTGATTCTGTAAATTCTTCAAAATAGATTTGTTCTAAACCGTGGTCAGACACTTTACATCCGTTTTCGTTAAAGAATTCAATTCTTTTGTGCAATGCATTACACAAATCATCAAAAGTAATAATCTCAATATTAGATACTTTAGAAAGTAAATCTACATATTCATTATAACCTTCATTTCCTATTAAAATTGCCTTATCTGGGCGGAAAGAAGTACTTACTTTTATATCTAAATTGCTTTTAGCAATTTGCTGATGGTATTCTAGTGAATCTGTAGGATCCTCGGTGGTACAAACCACTTTTGCATTTACTTTTCTTAATAG
>RRZU011850328.1_pt1 | contig 14280 bp, 10 predicted proteins | sample 2165561 | NCBI WGS metagenome assembly RRZU01 (sample SAMN10456909, study PRJNA506462) | wastewater metagenome | isolation source: wastewater sludge | place: USA: Moscow, Idaho
GTCCCGGAAACACGCGTCGGGGCCTCAACCCCCACCGTGGCCCGTGTCGTCGGGCCGCATGAGTGCATCACCGCAGGTCAACGGTGGGGGAACGCCCCTCCGCAGGCCGATTCGGTGGTGGCTACCGGTGTTGCCGCAAAAACAGTGGCTGGGCCCAATGGCGCCCTGCGTGATGTTGCCACTGGGCGATTCCTTGCCAATCCGGCCACGGCCTCGCGGGTGACATCGGGGGCAGTTCATGGCAACTCGCGAGCAAGCACGGCGCTGACTCACCTGTACCGGCTCGAAGATCTCGACGGCAATTTGCTGAAGTGGGGTATCACCGACAACCTCAAGGGTAGGTACTCGTCGAGCTTCCTTGAGGACAAAGTGCTTGTGCCGATGACCAGCGGGTCGCGGGATCAGATGTTGAACTTGGAACGTTGGATCGTTGAGCGCGATGCCGGTCCGTTGAATCTTGAGCCGTGGGCAGGGTCAGTCGGATGACGACCTCGGATGGCGCACCCGCTGCGCTCTCAGTTGGTGCTGTCCTCGGCGACGCGGACTCCGAGAGCCTGGCCTGGCGGCGAGCTGTTGGCTCGCTTGGCAAGCGGGTCATGGCGGCGCGTGAAGGAGTCGTGAGTCCGCTACGCGTGAACGTTGTCTTTCACATCGACGGCAGGTTGGTGCCCAATGAATTCGCGGGAGTCCGGACGGGACGCTTCAACAAGAGAGACTCTCACCTGCTAGTCCAGGCGGCCGTTCCTGCGGGCGAGGCCCCGGATCGGTATGAGGTCCTGGTGAACCTGCTGAGCGAGGCTATTGGCGAGGCTGAGTCCTTCGCCAGGAGCAAGGGAATCGCTGAGGACCTGGCTTCTATCCGCGCCGTGGTTGAGTCGTTGACTCCGAGCTGACCTTCAGTTGGCTTGGCCGGTGAGGGCTTGGCGGGCAGCGGAGTCGGAGGACAGAGGCGGCATACAGCCGCGATACTGGGCCCGTGACCCACCGGCAGCCAGCAACGCGACGAGGGTGGCGGCGGCTTCGCCTAGCCGCCATAGCCGCCGCTGTCGCGGTGCTGCTCGGTGCCGGAACCGCATCCGCGACCACGCCCATCGTTGCTGAAACCCGCGTCGGGGCCTCCACGGTCGCCACGGTGGTTGTCGTCGGGCCGCATGAGTGCATCACTGCTGGTCAACGCTGGGGTCATGCCCCTCCGCGGGCGGAAACGGTGGTGGCTGCCGGTGTTGCCGCAAACTCCGTGGATAGGGTTGTGATCGGGAAGGTCGCCGACCTTGAGGCACCGGGTGCGATCTCATCGGGAGAGCGAACCTTGCTCAGCCGCCTGCCAGACCAAGGCTCGCCTCGGCTCAACTGGAAGCAGAACCCCGGGGTGCTTCGATCAGAGATGCGCTCGCGTCAGCCAATCAGAGACGCGTCTGTCGACTCGGCCGGGAAGTTGCGAGATAACACGGGGTTCCTTCGCGCCGAGCGCTACCTCCTGCAGGATCGTGGTTGGACTTACGACCCCAAGACGACCCTGTGGTCTCCAGGGGGGCAGTGAGGTGCAGGCCGCCAAGGAGGGAGGGCGGGAGGCACTTGGTTTCGCCGGATCAGTCCAGAGGGAGTTCGCCTTCCTTCTGGCGTTCGGCTTCCGCCTCGTGCAGGCCGGACTCACGTACGTCCGGTATGAGTCGTCGAGCCACTTTGTGAACGTGTTTCACGGGCGTTCGAGTTACGAAATTGGTGTCGAGGTTGGGGTCATCCCGGCAGCGGGTGAGCCGGTCAGTCGAGTGGTGTCATTGCGAGAGGCGGCACCTTTTATCGGTTTGCAGGAGCTGGCGAGGCCCTTGGAAGCAACGGCGGCTACGTCGGCAGAGTCACTGGCACGCATCGTGAAGCTCCTGGCCACAGCAACGCAGCAGGCCGAAAACCTTCTGGTCGGCACACCCGCAGAATTTGACCCGATCTTGGCGGCTCGGGCTGGGGCCACACAGAGCCTGGTGGAGGGCCAACGAGCTGGGCTGCTCCGATCACGCGCAGACGAAGCGTGGCGCGCCAACAAGTGGGACCGTGTGATCGTGGCGTATACGGAGATCCAGCAGGTTCTGACGACCCAATCCCTACGACCTCATGAGGAAGGTCGCCTCGAGGTCGCCCGAAAGCGGTTCAATGGCGACGGTCAGCGCCGTGGGTAGTCTTGCGTTGCGACTCCTCCAGGTCTTCCTGCTCGTTCTCGCAGGGCTCGTCGCCGGACCGGCCGGGGTGGCGGGTGGTGATCCCTGTCCGGGCGCCATCGCCGGGAGCCGTGTTAATGACCAGGCGCCCTCCACCTACGGCCACGTCGGGCATGTTGCGACGCATAGCAGCGCATGTGGCCCCAACGAGGGGCGTTGGCGAGGACGAAATCGGCCTGCGTCCATCTCCAGGGCTGCGTGGTTGACCCCTCTGGCATCTGCGGGGCTGCTCATTCACGACGGCCAGGTTTCTGCGACAACCACACCCCGCATCTTTGCCGCAAACGCGGGAGTGCGCGGAGCAGCTGAACTGGGTGGCTTCACTCACGGCATCTCGGGTGACGGGATTGCTGCCATCAACCGTGGGTTCGGGGGCTCGGTCGTGCTTAGCGGATCGGTTGACACCTGTTCTGGCGAACGCTTCCCGTCGGTCCGGCTTCTTCACCAAGTCTGCAAGCATTATCCGCGACATCGCTGGTGGGCATCTCTTCGACAATGGCAATAAGCGCACTGCCCAGAACGCAATTGAGACCTTGATGCAACGGAACAATGTGACCAGCGGGCCAGACTCGGCCACGCTTCGTGGAGTGATCTCAAGAGTGGGTTCAGGTCAGTTATCTAGTGTTGAAGACATTGCCGTCGCGCTGAGGGGGTACTGATGGATTCTAATGTGGACGCCAAGGTGTTGGCGCTTGCAGAAAGATTGGGTGTTCATCTTGAAGATGCGGAGCGTCTAAGTGGTCTACTGCGAGTGGTAGAGGCGCTTCGAAGGAGAGGGCATGTCATCGTGCTCAAGTGGGATGGCGAGAGGAACCCTGAGACTGGGGATAACGGTCCCTATACCGCCATTGTAAGCGGCGGCGACCTGTCGGGTAAATTCTTTCGACGGGACGAGGAAACACTCGAAGGTGCACTGGAGTGCGTGCTATCGGGCTACGAGGCGTGGGAGAAGACGAGGTAACCGTGTCGAACTGAACTCGTATCCGTTGCTGACCTGCCGCAAACACCGAACGCGTCCTAGATATCGGCGGGGGTTCGTTCCCGGGGATCCCCGGCGCGACGAGAACTCCCGCAGGGGCGGTGAGTATCAACTCAGACATTGGGGCTGCCCCAACTGTTGTGGGACGGTCTCAGAATCTGCGGTTTGCGGACGTGTCGTTCGACCGCATTACAATGAAACATTTCCCTTACACCCAACTAGACGCAGCGACGCTGGGTGAGGCCAGGCGCGTCTTGGTGCCCGGCGGTTCTATATCGATAACGACCGGAAGGAACGCGGACGTCGCGGCCTTGAAGGCAGGGTTGCGGGAGGCTGGCTTCGATGTCGTGCGAACCAGCCGAGCGGAAGGGGGCATCCCATGGTTGAGGGGCTACACGGGGTAGGCCCATGGATAGAGGCCTATCATCGATGCATGGATGGTGAATTTTTCATTGGCGCTTCGTGCCCTAGAGATGGTTCTTCCTCTATTGGCTCAAGGAGTCTAGCTGAAGCTGTTATCAGCATACGTAACACGGGTTCGGAGATTGATTTTCCCGCGCTTGTTTCGCACGGCTTCGCCGGATCCCTTTCGGATGTTTGGATCGTCCACTTCCCAACAAGCGAGGGAGTTCCTCAGTGGTTGGCGCCGCTTGGAGAGCCTCAAGAGCAGTGGTGACCTGGAAACGGTCGATCCACCCAAGAGACGCCGAAAGTGTCGCCTGCCATGAGCATGGGACCGCCCTGAGCGGTTTTCTGCCAGGTTCATGGGACCACCTGGATTGCCAGTCATGGGACCACCCGGTGTGTCTTGCTGGTGGGTTCGCGGCCGGCTCGTGTGATCGCCTCGTCAGCGTTGTCGACGGGAAGGTCGAGCGGGCATGGGATTTCGGGAGGTCAGCGTGATCGAGGTCAGGGAAGTGTTGCGGGTCTGGCTTGAGGGCAAGGGGCTGCGCATGGTTGCCGAGCGGGCCGGGGTGGACCGCAAGACCGCCCGCCGGTACGTCGAGGCCGCGCGGGCGGCCGGGCTGGATCGCTCGGCCGGGTTCGCCGCGGTCGATGACGCGCTCGTCGGGCAGGTCGTCGCGGCGGTCCGTCCGGTGCGCCCGAACGGTCGCGGCGCCGCGTGGGAGGTGCTCCTGGCGCACGAGGATCAGATTCGTGCCTGGGTGGCCGGGGACGGCAAGGACGCCAAGGCGCTGTCGATCGTGAAGATCCAGGAGCTGCTGGCTCGGCAGGGCGTGGTGGTGGCGTACCGGACGTTGCACCGGTTCGCCACCCAGCGGTGCGGCTACCGCGTCAAGGAGACCACGGTGCGCGTCAACGACGGCGAGCCTGGCCAGGAGCTGCAGGTCGACTTCGGGCATATGGGCTACCTGACCGATCAGGATGGGCGGCACCGGAAGGTGCACGCGCTGATCTTGACCGCGGTGTACTCGCGGCACATGTTCGTGTGGTTGACCTACTCACAGACCCTCGCCGCGGTGATCGCCGGCTGTGAGGCGGCGTGGTCGTTCTTCGGTGGCGTGTTCAAGGTCCTCGTCCCGAACAATCTGAAACCCGTTGTCAACCAAGCCGATCCGGTCAACCCGCGTCTGGCGGTCGGGTGGCTCGACTACGCGCAGCATGCCGGGTTCGGCACCGACCCGGCGCGGGTGGCCCGCCCGAAGGACAAGCCGCGGGTGGAGCGGGTCGTGCAGTACGTCCGGGGCAACTTCTGGGCCGGTGAGGCCTTCACCGACCTTGAGCAGGCGCAGCAGGCGGCGTCGCGGTGGTGCACCCGCACGGCCGGGATGCGCCTGCACGGCACCATCGCGGCCCGCCCGCTGGAGGTGTTCCTCGCCGACGAGGCGCCGGTGCTGCTGCCCGTGCCGCAGGTGTACGACGTGCCGATCTTCACCACCGTCAAGGTGCATCGTGACTTCCACGTCGAGGTCGCCAAGGCGCTGTACTCGCTGCCCGAGCAGTACCTCGGCGAGCAGCTGCACGCCCGCGCGGACCGTGAACTGGTCAAGCTGTACCGGCGCGGGGTGCTGGTCAAGACCCACCCGCGCCAGCCGCCCGGCGCCCGGTCCACCGACCGCGAGGACCTGCCCGAGCACAAGGCCGGCTACGCACTGCGGGACCTGACCCGGCTCATCGGCGCCTGCGCCGGGCACGGACCCAACATCGGCCTCTACGCCCAGCGGCTGCTCGATGACCCGCTGCCCTGGACCAGGATGCGCGCGGTGTACCGGCTCCTGGGCCTGGTCCGCCGCTACGGCGCCGACCCCGTCGAGGCCGCGTGCGACCGAGCACTCGAGTTCGACGTCATCTCCGTCACGAAGATCGCCTCCATGCTCGAACGCGCCACCGAGCACACCACCCCCGCGCTACCCACCGCCGCCGCAGGCACGGGCACTGCCCGATTCGCCCGACAGACAACCGAATTCGCGAGCCGACCCATCCCCGCCGCACGAACAACGACCGCCAGCCCAGGGACCACCCCCGCCACTGAGGGGACCAGCGCGGCCACTGAAGGGACCAGTCCGATCCCTGGGCAGCTGACCCTCATCCCCGGCGGCGCGCTCAAGGCCATCGACGGCCCCGCCGCCACCACGCCTGACAAGGAGAGCACCCGATGAGCACCACCACCCACTCGCGCGCCGCCCGCTCCAAGACCGGGCCGATCGACCCAGTCGGGGCCGACCTGAGCCAGGTCCTGCGCGCCCTGAAACTGTCCGGCCTGAAAGACACCCTGCCCGAGCGGCTCGCCCTGGCCCGGCAACAACACCTCGGCCACGGCGCGTTCCTCGAACTCTTGCTCTGCGACGAGGTCGCCCGCCGCGAGTCACGCTCGGCGATGCTGCGCGCCGCCAAGGCCGGCCTCGACCCGAGCATGCGGATCCAAACCTGGGACGAGCACCCCGACCTGACCTACGACCGCGCCCTCTGGTCGGACCTGACCTCGCTGCGGTTCACCGAGGCCGGCACCGGCGTCCTCATCCTCGGACCCGTCGGCGTCGGGAAAACGCACCTGGCGACCGCGCTCGGGCACGCCGCGATCCGGCGCCGGATGAGCGTGCTGTTCGCCCGCGCCGACAAGCTGTTCACCCGGCTACGCGCCGCCCGGCTGGATCACACCCCTCGAGGCAGAGGTCCGCCGCCTCGCCGCCGTCGACGTCCTCTCGTTGACGACTTCGCCCTGCGGGCGCTGGACGCGACCCAGACCAACGACTTCTACGAGCTGGTCGTCGAGCGGCATCGCAAGAAGGCCACGATCTGGGTGTCCAACAGGGAACCATCTGAATGGCTCGCAATGACCACCGACACGCTACTGGCCCAATCAGCCATCGACCGGCTCACCTCGGGCGCGCGCACCCTCATCGTCGAGGGCCCCTCACACCGGCAACGTCAGCACGTCACCCTTGACCAGACGAACAACGCCCAGCATGCTCACTGACACCCCCAAGTGGTCCCATGCTCGTGACAACGAGGTGGTCCCATCACGCTGGCAAGCGACAGAAAGTGAACCCGTGACCGCCCGGCAGCCGACAACACTACTGGGGTGGTGGCGGCTTCTTCTAGCCGCCCTAGCCGCCGCTGTTGTGACGCTGCTCGGCGCCGGAACCGCATCAGCCGTCACGGTCCCCGTCCTGGAAACACGCGTCGGGGCCTCAACCCCCGCCACGGCATACACCGTCGGGCCGCATGAGTGCATCACCGCAGGTCAACGCTGGGGGAACGCGCCCCCGGCGGCGGATCCGGTGGTGGCTATCGGTGTTGCCGCAAACACCGGCCTCCATGGGTTCTCGAGCGCCGACGAAGTCGCTTCGTTTGCAGCAAATCTTCGTGGTGGTCTGGCCAAGGCGGGATATGACGACGTAACTCCGATCATGCAGGGCAGCGCGGTCACTGGGCGGAGCCACAGGGGCTGGGCATTCGACGCCGGGCCGAAGGCAAGCGACTTCGATGTCGCTCTGGCCAGTCCGACCCTTCTTGCCAGGGCGCAGAGTCTCGGGATAGGTCTTCGATCTGGTGGTGTTCGGACCGGGCCGTTGCGCCAAGGCGACCTGGGCCGTCTAGGGCTTCGCAACGTTGCTTCATCGATGTCAGCCAGTGCTGGTAGGTCGGTCAACTTCATGATCTTTGACTCGCCACAGTCGGCCATCGCGCGCGGGCCAAGCGTGGTGCTATGACCATGCGGTACTGGTTGCTCGGGTCGCACGCAGATCTGGCGATTGCGGGATCCATCGTGAGCGAGTTGCTCGGTGTGGACTTGAATGAACACGACAGCGACTACCGAGGTGGCTCTTACTTGAGGGGGTCGGCGAAGTGGGGCCGAGAGGTTATCGTCCAAACCAACTTCGAGGATGACCAAGGGTACTTGGCGGAACCCGAGTTCCCGGACTGCCCCACCCTCATCTACGTCGAGGAAGAGGGTGACGCGTTAAGCGCGATCTTTTGTGCCGACCCTCGGCTTTCGGTCTTGCGGGTTGAGGAACTCTAGGCTCTCCTGCTGTTTCCGTAGGCCTGGTGGGGGCTGTGTCGCTCACCCAACCCCACCAGGCCCTACGGAAACAGCAGGAGGTCCCGGAAACAGCAGCAGAGCCGCATTTAGCTATCATCCGCCACCGCCGTGCTCCCGCCGTGCGCGCGATGGAATGCGACGGTGCCCGGGGTACGCACTGCGTACCCCGGGCACCGTCATTCAGAGTGGAAGCCCTCCGTCGATCAGAGGGTGCGGCCGATGAGCTCCTTCATGACCTCGTTGGTGCCGCCGTAGATGCGCTCGACGCGGGCCGCGGCATACATCTGCCCGATCGGGTACTCCATCGAGTAGCCGTAGCCACCGAAGAGCTGCAGGCACTTGTCGAGCACGACGTTGACCTTGTCGGAGCCCCACATCTTGGCGATCGAGGCGGTGGGGGCGTCGAGGGTGCCGTCGATGGCCTTGCCGATGCAGTAGTCCATCATCGTCTTGAGGGCCAGCACGTCGGCCTTGCACTCGGCGAGGACGAAGCGGGTGTTCTGGAAGTCCAGCACCGGCTTGCCGAAGATGTGCCGCTCCTTGACGTAGCGGATCGTCTCGAGCACGGCGGCCTCGGCCATCGCGGCCGCGGCGACGCCGATGCAGAGCCGCTCGCGGGCCAGCTGGGTCATCAGTTGGCCGAAGCCCTTGCCTTCGACGCCACCGAGCAGGTTGGCGGCCGGCACCCGGACGTTGTCGAAGAACAGCTCACGAGTGTCCTGGCCGAGCTGGCCGATCTTCATGAGCTCCTTGCCGCGGTGCAGACCCTCGACCTTGTCGCAGTCGACGGCGATGAGGGAGATGCCCTTGGCGCCCAGGGTCGGGTCGGTCTTGCAAACCACGACGCACATGCCCATGTGGGTGCCGTTGGTGATCCAGGTCTTGGCGCCGTTGATGACATACCAGTCACCGTCGCGCTTGGCCTCGGTGCGCACCGCCTGCAGGTCCGACCCGGTGTCCGGCTCGGTCATCGCGATGGCGCCGATCATCTCGCCGGAGGCCATCTTCGGCAGCCATTCGAGCTTCTGCTCGTGGGTGGCGTAGGCCTGGATGTAGTGCGAGGTGATCGTGGAGTGGATCTCGAAGCCGATGGCGTTGTCCAAGGCGAAGGCCAACTCCTGGGTGATGACCGCCTCCGACCCGTAGTCGCCGCCGCCGCCGCCGTACTCCACGGGCGCATCGGTGAGCAGGATGCCGGCCTCGCCGGCCTTGAGCCAGAACTCCTTGTCCGGCTTGTGCTGCTCCATCCAGCGCAACTGATGCGGAGTGGCCTCCTTGGCGAGGAACTCGCCGGAGACCTGACGCAGCATCTTGTGCTCTGGGGTCTCCCACGCGGGGGTGTAGTCGGGGAACAGTCTGGACATCCGATGCTCCTGCTCTCGTTTCGCGGGTGAGGCAACGCTGGTTGCAGGCTAGTCCTGCTGGGGCGGCGGTTCCTAGGGCCCGATGGTCCCCGGGCGGGTGAACGACTTCACCCCCGTTCGCCGAGACATCGACCCTCTCGACGTGCTACAGCAGCGCCCGACGGGTGCGTCAGCGCAGGGATGCGGGTCAGTGCAGCCCGACGATCGTGCCGTCGGCGAGCAGATCAATGCTGGCCGCGGCGGGAGTGCGCCCGAGGCCCGGCATGGTCTGCAGATCGCCGCTGATCGCGTAGACAAACCCGGCGCCCGCGGCCAGGCGCACCTCACGCACCGGCAACCGCCACGGACCCGGTATGCCGCGCTGCTTCGGGTCCGCGCTCAACGACAGGTGTGTCTTGGCGACGAGGACCGGCAGGGCGGCATACCCGAGCCGCGTGTAGCGCTCGAGGCCGGCGCGGGCGACGGGGGTGAAGTCGACACCCTCGGCGCCGTAGACGCCGCGGGCCACGGCCTCGATCTTGTCGGCCAGCGGTGACTCCAGCGGGTAGCTGCGCCGCAAGCCGCCGGTGCCGGTGTTGGCCGGGGCTGCCGCGCAGGCCGCGACGAGCGCGCGGGCCACCTCCAGCGCGCCCGCCCCGCCGTCGGCGACGTGGGTGGTCACCGCGCACGGGGCGCCCTCGGCTTCGGCGACCTCGCGCAGCACGGCATGCTCGCTCGGGTGGTCGGTCGGGAAGGCGTTGATCGCGACGACCGGCGCGAGCCCGAAGCCGCGCACGATCTGCAGGTGTCGGCGCAGGTTGTCGGCACCGGCCCGCACCGCGTCGGGGTCCTCGGCCAGCAACTCCGGCGGGAGGGGGCGCCCGGGTGCGATCGAATAGCGGCCCGAGTGCGCCTTGACCGCGCGCACCGTCGCGACGAGCAGCGCGACCGCCGGCTCGACACCGGAGCCCCGGCTCTTGACGTTGACCATCCGCTCCAACCCCAGGTCGGAGCCGAAGCCGGCCTCGGTGAGCAGGAAGTCGCTCAGGCGCACCCCGAGCTGGTCGGCGAGCACCGAGGAATTGCCCGTGGCGATGTTGCCGAACGGGCCGGTGTGCACGAGTGCCGGCACTCCCTCGGTGGTCTGTAACAAATTGGGGGACAACGAATCCCGCAGGATCGCGGCCATCGCGCCGGCACCGCGCAGCTGCTCGGCGGTGACCGGCTCGCCGGCCTGGTCGAAGCCGACCACGACCCGCCCGAGCCGGGCCCGCAGGTCGGCATACGAGGTGGCCAAGGAGACCAGGACCATGAGCTCGCTGGCCGCGGTGATGTCGAAACCGGTCTGCCGGGGCAGCCCGTCGAGGCGCCCACCGAGCCCGACGATGACCGAGCGCAACGCCCGATCGTCGACGTCGAGCACCCGCCGCCAGGTCACCTCATGGGGGTCCAGCCGCAGGTGCGGGTCGATCGTGGTCGCCGGGGATTCCGCGTGGTAGACCGAATCGGCATGGTAGAGATGGCTGTCCATGAGCGCCGCGAGCAAGTTGTGGGCTGCGGTCACCGCGTGGAAGTCGCCCGTCAGGTGCAGGTTGAGGCGGTTCGCCGGCTCCACCTGCGACAGCCCGGCCCCCGCCGCGCCGCCCTTGATGCCGAAGGTCGGCCCCATCGACGCCTGGCGCAGGGCGACCGCGGCGCGGTGCCCGAGCCGGGCCAGGCCCTGCGCGACCCCGATGGCCGTGGTCGTCTTGCCCTCGCCGAGAGGCGTCGGGGTGATCCCGGTGACGACGACGAGCTGCCCCGATGGCCGGTCGGCGAGGGCGTCGAGAGCCGCGATGTCGATCTTCGCCACGCCCGGCCCGTAGGCATGCACGAGGCCCTCCGGCAGACCGAGGGACTGGATCACCTGGTCGAGGCTGCGCATGCTTCGACTGTAGACACCGCCTGCCGCGCTCCGGTGGGCCCCGTGCGGGGGTGAATGTGCGCATGAACGTGCGGAGGGAGGTGCGCTGGGACCACGTCTCCTGCGGGGTCCCGCTGCACCGTCATCGGCCGGTCCCCGTACTACCATCGGGCGAAGCCCGGCTGGGGCAACCCCGACGACCCGTCCCCGACCTCACCACCGCTCAGGCCGGGCGTTGTCTGCCCCGGCCTGACCGGTTGCCAAGGACTTGATGAAGGGAACCTCGAATGCTGTCGTCGCGAATGACCGTCCGTCTGGTGACGGCGTGTGGGGTCCTGGTGTCCGTGGCCTTGGTAGGGGGCTGTACTGGTGGCGGATCGACGACCCCGCCTGCTTCGACACAACCCTCCACCGCAGCAACCGGCGCATCCGTGGGTGCGAGTGCCCAGCCGACCGGCACCAGCCTGGTGATCGGCGCGGTGCCGACGATACCGGCCTTGGGGACCGCTCCGGTGGGGATCGCCAAGGACGTGAAGCTGGACGCTCCGTGTCAGCTCGAGCCGGGCAAGTTCATACTCAAGGGGACCGTCACGAACACCGCTGCCCAGGCGCGGGACCTGCAGGTCATCTACAACTGGGTGCCGAAGGCGTCGAGTCAGACTCTGGCGCGTGGCGTGGCGAGCCTGAAGAACGTCAAGGCCGGAGAGACCAAGAGCTGGTCCATGGAGGTCGAGCTCAAGGCGACAGCGGAGCGCTGTGTCTTGTTGGCGCGGGCGAACCGGGTCGGTTCGCTCGACTGATACGAAGGCAGCTCGCCGGGGCAGCCTGACATCTCGCAGGTAGCATGCGTGAGGGCCGCTACGCGGTGTTACGCCTGGTGTCTGAGTTGCGACTGCTGTACTCTCGGTGCCTGGCCTGGGGGGTATGTCCCGATTCGATCATGCTCCCCTCGGTCACCGTCACATGGGAATCGCCGGAGTCGGGGCAGCTCCGGTGTGTCGGGCGGTCTGGACGGCCGCCTCTGTCGTGGTGAGGACTGCTCGTGGTTGCGCTTGGTCTCGGCCGGGGTTGGTCAGTGGCGCGTCGCTGGTTGGGTGTCGTCGCGGTGGTGGGGTTGTTGGTGACGATGCTACCCGTATCGGCCGCGCAGGCGTTGACGGTGCGTCCGATGTCGTTGAACTATCAGGCGATTGTCAACGGTGACTACGTGATGGTCGGCAACGGGGTTCTGGTCTGTGATCCGGCGAAGCCGATCTTCCCCGGATCCAATTTCACGTGTACGCAGTTGCACAACGCGACGGCGCAGGCGAATCTGGTCAACGATTTCAAGTGGATGGGCAACGTCGACGTCGATTCGACCCCGGCGACTGTCAATTCGAGCCGGGCGACGGTGACGATCCCGACCGGTGCCCGAGTGGTGAAGGCAGTCCTGTACTGGAGCGGCCATACGGGAGAGTATAGACTCCCGGATGGGAGCATGTCCACGACGAAGACGTGTAGTTCGAATAGTCCGCCGGCCGGGGGGGCTCCGGTGGCACCGGCGGGCAGTCCGTCCACTCGATCGGTGACGGTGAGCTATGGGGCAACGACGTTCACGGCCGCTCCGACGAATTATCGGGTCGAGGCACCTGCGGATCTTGCCAGTGGCAATGCCCAGTACTATACGGCGCAGGCTGACGTGTCGGCACAGTTTGCGACACTACCGTCGGGGCCGGCTCAGACGATTACGGTCGGGAACCTGTGGGCGATGCAGGGTTTCGGGTGCTATGCGGGCTGGTCGCTAGCGTTGGTGTATGACTTCGGGGCGTTCGACCCGAACAACGCCGTGCTGACCTCCGCCCGGGAGATCGTCCTCTACGACGGGCATATCCGGAAACTGGCCGCCGACGCGCTGCCTGAGGTCATCACCTTCACCGGGTTCACCGTCGAGGGCGCGGGCACCCGCGGCGGCTTCACGCTGTATGAGGGTGACCGGAACATCACTGGTGACTTCGCGACCTACCAGTCGAACACCGCGGCGTCCCCGACCCAATTCCAGAACGCGCTCGGTGGGTTGAACAACATCGGAGTGTCGATGGCGGACGGGTCGGTTCCCTACCTGACTGGCGCGACACCGTTTGTCAACGCCAACGTCGACGTCCGCAACACGAACCTGCCGCAAATGGTCGTGGGTGACACGTCGATGAGGATGAGCCTCGACACGACCGGCGACTCCTTCTTGCTGCAGAACGCCATCTTGTCGGTTCCTACTGCCGCGATCAACATCGAGAAGTCGTTCGATGGGACGCTCGATGAGCAGACCGTCGCGGTCGGTGGTTCGCCGACTTTCACCATCCGGGTCAGCAATACCGGTGGCGTGGTGTTGCGTCAGGTGTTCGTCACGGACGCGTTGGCGCCTGGGTGCGCGCGGGATATCGGGACGTTGGGGATCCCGCCGGCCGCGAACTCGAGTGTGACGTATACGTGTACCGGACCGCCGACCACGGCTTCCTATGTCAACGAGGCGGTCGCCGATTCGCGGTCCGAGCTCGGCGGTGCCTTCGGAGACCGGGACACCACCGTAGTGAAGGTGCCACGCATCGATGTCACGAAGTCGGCGTCACCGGACATCGTCGATCCCGGTGGATCCACGACGTGGACGATCACGGTAACAAATATCGGTGACGTGCCGTTGACCAGTGTGGACACCACCGACCCGGCGGTCCCAACCTGTGCTCGCCCGAGTCTGGGTGCGTTGGCGGTCGGGGCTTCGACGACCTATACGTGTACGAGCTCGGCGATCACCTCGGGGTTCACGAACACGGTGACCGCGACGGGTCGGGCTGGGGTGGGTTCGGCGGTCGCGACCGACACGGCCACCGCGGACGTGAGAGTGCGCAGTCTGTCGATCACCAAGACCGCGTCCCCGACCACGGTGTCCGCGGCGGGTCAGAGCGTCACGTACAGCTTCACGGTGACCAACACCGGGCAGGTGCCACTCTCGAACATCGCCGTGACCGACATTCCCACCCCACCGGCGGGGCCGGTTCCCCCGGTGTCGTGTCCGGTGACCACGCTGGCCGCCGGCGCCTCGACGATCTGTACCGCCACCTACGTGGCGTCGCAGGCCGACGCCGACAACGGGAGCATCGTTGACACCGCCCGGGTCACTGGACGCGATCCGACCGGCGGGACGGTCGCTGCGAACTCCAACTCGGTGACGGTGTCGATTGCTCCGGTGCCGGCGGTGGCGGTGGTGAAGACGGCGTCTCCGGTCGCGGTGTCCGCGGCGGGTCAGAGCGTGGCGTACAGCTTTGTGGTGACCAATACCGGGAATGTGACGTTGACCGGGGTCA
>RRZU010390178.1_pt1 | contig 14279 bp, 10 predicted proteins | sample 2165561 | NCBI WGS metagenome assembly RRZU01 (sample SAMN10456909, study PRJNA506462) | wastewater metagenome | isolation source: wastewater sludge | place: USA: Moscow, Idaho
TATGTCACTCGTATTAGCTGAAAATTTTTATTCTATAAAGCTCTTTTTTAAATACCAAATTTGCCTAGCCATAAAAAAAGAACTTGATATAAATCAAGCTCTTTCTCTTTAATAAATACAATATTTACATATTATACAAGTTAAAATGGAAATCCATATATATAAATAAAAATAACATATATTTCAATAAAATATAATAAAAAAATAAAAAACTGTAAAGTTATCTAGAGAATTTATTTCTTTACAAGAAAAATCTTTCTCTTAACTTTACAAATTGTCTTATTCAACTTAACAAGTAAAATTATTCATAAAAGGCAACCGCACCATATACATCTAATTGTTGAAATTGAATATCGGTAGCTCTAAGTCTATCAGTGAGATCACTAGAACAATCTAGGAAATCATCAATCAAATTAGGTATTGCTTCTGAATTATTAATAAAACTCAAAATTGTATTTTTATAAGCTTCAAAAAAAGAAAATCCTTTTGCTAAATTTATTGCATACACAGCTCCAAAAGCTGCTGTGGCTCTCCCCTCAACAGGCCATAAATTTGACATGGTTGCTTGATTATCTCTTGCTAATGCAGCAGCAAATCCAAGCCTTGGTATCAACTCATTTCCTGGATGGGTAGCACCATCACACACATTTAAAAATAACAAACGTCTTGCTTGATTTCGCACACTAAATTTTAAAAGATCATCTAAATCAATAAAATTTTCGCTACTAATCTGAATTGATGCTGCTTTTGAGTCAAAGTGATCATACTCCCCATGAGACATTACCCAAATTACTTGATAGCTCTCATTTAAGTATAAGCTTCTAAATTCCTCTATTGTTGAGGTATGGGAATTAAATATATCAACTGAAATTCCCACTTTTTCAAAAATCTGCTCTAGGATTTTTATTTCCATTTCTTCTGTTGCAGATTGGGCGCCAGACCATAGTGCTACACGTTCAATTTTTTCATCCTCCCTTGGTTTTAAAAAGGATGCTGTCAAAGGCCAAGTATTATTTAACAGCTTCAATTGTATACTTTGAAAAGGATAAGGCTTAGATTGAAAAATTATTTGTGACTTAGCACTTGTACATTTGGACTCAAGGAAGTGACGAATTTCTAAAGGAAAATAGGATTGGGACATTACCTCCTCTAATCCTTTTGCATGAACACTATTCGGATATCCATAACGATCAGGTATATAAAGTTCTGTAGTATCCGCACCATTAACTGAAATTGAAGTACCATAAAAAAGATTTACTGCATCAGTAACATTCTTTAGGGATGAAAGACTATCATGCTCTGTATGGACTCCATCTTGAGCAAAATAAATCCCTGAGCCATATTCAGCAAATGGACTCATCCAAATAATATCTTCTTCATCAAGCGCAATCTGAGATGGTTCAACTGCTAACCAAACTTTCGTCATTAAGGTTATAAATTGAGTGTTTTTAAATTCAACAGATAAGTTAGCAACAGCCATCAAAATATCATTGAAATGACGATCCGTATATCGTTGCTGCACACTGTCCTGATCTGTAACTTTGTTCTCTTCTTTAAAAATGGCTAATAAACCAATTATTCCCTCTTCAACTGAAGTATTATTTGGATTCCAAACAGCAACTAACATTTGAAGTTTTTCAATTGTATTTAGTTCAGCATAATAGTTATCCAAAGTATACTGAGCCCAAAATTTCTGAGTTTTTTTACTTAAACGTCCAGCTAATGTAGCCAATGTTAGTGATATGCCACTACGTATTCTTTTTGATATAGCTTTATTTTCAACTAAAGATTCACAATAATTTGTAATTTCTTCCGCTGACTCATGCTTCACTTGTACTAACCAACCTAAAAAGCTACTAATTAAAAATGCCACATCGTCCGTATAAATATTAGCTTCTCGAATAATCCAATTAGTAATCCCAACGTATTGACTAGCAAGTTCTGGTAAAGCTGCTCTTCTTCTACAGTAGTAGTATAGTGAACCAAGCCAAGACACCATGTTTTCACTAAATTGATATGAGTTAGAAACCGATCTATCTGTAATAAAATCGCATAGTTTATATGGATAAATGGGCTCACTTTGTTGACCTGTATAATTATCAGTTAAAGCTCTAACAATCCACCTATGCATTTCTGCTAAATCTTTAGATTGAGCACAATTACAAAGTGCATATCGAGATATGCAAAATCTTAAATAACTATTTATAAGAGCAGATCGATGGCCCCAATTAGTATGTACTTTTTGATACTGCTGAATACAAAAGTCATTAAACTTATCATTTTCTAAGGTTTGACGAGCAAGTACTAAGTTTTGAATAATTTTTTTTATTACTTCGAGCTCACTCATTTAAGTTCCTTTTTTCAGCAAAAATAAAAATCACACATAATATATAATTAAATTTCAAAAATTTATATAAAAACCTTAGATACAACTATTAAATAAACTATTCAAAACCAACCTATTTCCTTGATATGATTCATTATCTTTTACATAATAAAAATTAAACAATGACTGTAAAACACTTGGAGCTGGCCTATTAGAGAAATCATTTAAAAATAAACAATACTTAAATGGCTCAAAAACCCTATAAACATTCATCTCATCAAAAAAAAGTACACCACTAACATTATTATAAGTCTGAGTTTGCGTATTAGTATTCCATAAGTTTCGTAGAAGTTCGGTTTGTCCAGTCTCTGGATTAAATATTGAAGCTCCACCATATAAAGTCCTTTCTAGTAATTCTGGCATTTGTTGTAGGCCTATAGAAAAACTAGATGGACGAAATGTTGTTGCGATAATATAAGGATGCTCAAGATCACCATATCTTTTTGCTTTTTTCTTCAGGCTTTTTAAAAGCTGAGTATGGAAATTCACCCATACAAACATTGAACTTAAACCTAAATCACTAGTCTCTAAAATTTCTAATTCAATAGAAAAAGATTCATCAAAATTTTTCCATACTAATTTAGAGTTTTTAATTTTTTTATTTATAGTCCACCATTTTTTTATATTTCCCCTAAATTCTTTATATTCATCATGACTTAAATCCCTCCCATCTACACTATTAATATTTAAGTAATATTCTTCATCTCTCAAATCTCGAATAAAACGTTTGCATTCTTCAAGACTCCAATCATCATACTCTTGAACCGTTACTAACTCTAAGTAGAAACTTTCACCGCTTTTAAATTTAATAAAAAAATCTGGATGCTTTTCACTACCAATGATATTAGGGTGTTCTTCTATTTCACAATCCAATTGTTTAAATATGAATGCGACTAAAAGCTCAAAACAAACCGAATGAAATTTTTCCTCATCATTCTTTTTTATACGGGAAATAATCTCCGATCTTGCCTCTCCGCTGAATACTTCTAAAGCTTTATTTAATAAAACCCGAACCTTAACATGTTCTTCTAATGCAGATTCATCAATAAAATCAAAATGAGATTTAGAACCACGCGATTTTTCAGTGTTCGTCCTAACTTTAGCTAAATCAAAAATCATCTGAACCCCTAAACATTTTCGAAATATTCTGCCTCCTAATCTTCACCTTACCTTGAATAAGAGCTTGGTTTAGGAAGTCCCCCTCTAATCACAACAACTATGATAGCTACTACTGATTGTCCTGTCTGATGAATAAAAAAATCTATATCATCTTCTACCACACCCACAGGAGTAGCCTTTTTCTCTGTACATTCAAGTACAGATAAGATACCCACCTTCTTGCCTAATGCAATTGAATATGAAGCTGTTTGATTGAAGTAGTTTGTAAAATCCTTAGCGAAAAGAACTTTTGACTTTTCAATTTTTAACTCTATTGGTATGCCTTTAAAAGTTAAATCAGTAATACCACCTGATGCTTCTAAATGACTCTCTAAATGTTCACCAATTTCACCGCGATTACGTAATAATTCTGATATTTTGGTCTGAAATTGTTTTTCAGACATATTAGCTTCAAACGTTCCTCCTTTTAATGCTTGTGCAGTAATATTGCCTAGTCCTTCCAAAACAGTCATAGCATTGGCAATATCATCAGAACTCAAACCAGGAAATTCTCGCATTCTATTTCGGATTTTTAATAAGTGCTGATCGACATGTGAAAAACCTGTACGTGGGTTAGAAATAACATCAGTACCTTCTAGAAGTAATCTACGATGTCCAACAATTTCAACACTCTTATAATTACTTATTTCATCAAACTCAGCCGCATATAGAAACTCGTATGGTCTTGAACCAAATGAGTGTGCTACTTCTAACACAGCACGCCCTGTACCTGTAAAACTAAAGGGGCCATTACCTTCTGGTTTTTTAAATTGAAATTTTGGTAACCAGCTTCTCTCACGAATATCAATTGTTACAGGAGTAAGCATTAGTAGATTAGCTCCTGTAGGCCAATTTGAAACACGAACTTCTATTGATAAGTCATAAGATGTACCCGGTTTCAGATAATTATATTGTTCAGCAGGTTTGCCATCTATTTCGAACTTTAAAAAAGCTACAGTAGACTGTAACTTTTCAGCTTCATTATTTTTCTCATCTATATAATTACTTTGATTGAACATATTACTTCGAGTATTAGCAAATAATAAAAGTGGTAGTTCCCATTCGCTTATATATTTTTGAATTCCAGTTAATTCAGTGACCGCCTGTAGTGAATCGACACTTATCAAAAACACTTGCAAATATGAATTCATAACATAACTTAATGAGTGGTCAATTTCTGATGCTTGTAATTTAGCAGAAGCAAGAAACCTTTGAGCATCGAACTCGGCTTTACGTATAGCCTGTTTCCATTCTACTAACAATAAAAAAATAGAAATTGCAGTATGGAAAGCACGATACTGATCTTCAATATCTCCTCGACCACATTGTGAAAGTACATCACCTAATTGATCAATCGCCTCTCTAAATGTTACCAATATCTCTGAAGTTGGATTAAGTACATTAGGAAGAACTTCTGCTATCTTAGCTTTTGAAGAAAATGCTTGGTGAAAAATTGCTAAGTTTGGTTCGTTCTTCATGCTCTTTCTCCAACTCCAATAATAAGTTATACCATTGCTCTAATAATTCAGTAAATTGTGTATCACTGTGAATTAATTCCTCAACCTTTAAAGCAGTTAAAATTAACTCAATTTGTAATCTCCATTGCTTATTTCTATCTTCTACTGGAACACTCAATAATAGCTCCTCAGTACAAGCACAAGCTTCTGTATACTGACCAGATTTATGCAGTGCCGTGATATAAACTAAAACTTCAGCAAAATTTTCATTAGAAAATGGCTTAAGTACAGTTAGCGCATTTTTAATCTCTTGTACACAATTACTAAGCTCACTTTTTGAGGCTTGTAAAATAATAGATAAACATCTATCAATTGAAATTCTACGTGTGTATGCATTTTGAATTGATTTTAAAGCGACTTTTACAAAATTAGGTGCATTTTGAAATTTTGACGGCAAATTATTAGTAGCTTTATAAAGAGCATCATCTTCGAGTTTTAACAGAATATTAGATAATATTTTTCCCCATCCTCCCTCCATTTCCTCGGAAGATAAACAAAGAGATCCATATACATCTATACAGTCAACAAGAAAATCATCATCCTTACGATTTCTTAAATAATGATCAATGAGATTTAACACTCTGTCTTTTATTAGATCTCTTTTATCTTCAGGGAATGCTCTTCTCCTTAGAATACGTACAGCAGCTTTATGTACTATTACATATTGGTCTGTTAACAATATTGAGAAAGCTTCAAAAAATAATTGTGGAAAATTTTGAATTAACTCGTATGGTACATTTTCCCAAGCCTCTACAGCTCTAGCCCTCACCAATGCACTTTCATCCATCAAGGCACTGTACCAATCTGCTAATACTATTTGTAAGCTTTCAATACCTGTTAATAACTCAGAAATATGAGTAATCATATTTCCACGCATATCATCTTGAGCTGAAGGTATAGTTCTATAAAAAGTTAAAAACTCACTCAAACCCTCAATACCTCTAGATTTTGCCCCAAGTGCAGCCCACTTTATTAAAGAGCTTTGCAAACGATAAATAGACGTTTTTTTATTCTGTACATCTAATTTTTCATAAAAATTTTCAGGAACATCAAGTAATTTTTTTTCATTAAAAATTTCATACTTTTGACCTAGAATGGTAGCAGCACCAATTAAATCATTAAATTTATCAACAGCTAATTGCTGAAAATCTTCGTTACAACTATGGAAAAAATTTACCACATCTCCAATATTACCTTCAGGATTATCTAAAGCCATCCACAGTAATCTATTAAATGCTATTTTATGAGCTTCTCCTATGTCAGGTTTCTGATGATACCTTGAGCTCAGCACATTGTGATAAATAGAAGCTGCTTCATTCTTAACCGTATCGTTATTATCTGCTAAATACCCTTGAATAAGAGTATCTGTCTGCTGTGGCAGCCTTTTTAATAACTGTAAAGCACACTTTCTAAAATAATATAAAACACTACTTTCTTTTTTTTCTTCAGGAAGGAGTTTATGCCTACGAAGCAATGTAGATATAACAGATCTTGAATATTTTAGGAAAAAAGTATCATTTTCTAGCGCCAATAAAATTTTAACAGCAGCTTGTTTTTTATGAGGATTATTATCTTTAATCAAGTGATCTATTTCAGATTCAATATCTTCTTTTCTTAGTTCAGCAAGCTGTCTAATAGGTTTAACATTTATTTCTCTTTCTTTACCATAACCAAAATGTATCGAAGGAGGAGCTTCGACAGCCATTGAGGTAAAACGATGTAAAACTTTAGAAAATTCATCTCCTACAAGCCTGTCTTGATTAGAGAAAATTACATCAACAATCAATTGCTCCTCTTGAGAACTCTTTAATAGAAACAGAGCAACACGAAGTTTTTCATTAGGATCTAAAGCAGCTTTTAGTAAAGCTCTTGCCGCATGAATCGAATAAGGAAGTTGCTCAGTAAATATAGAATTTAAAAGATGTTTAATTATATTTTCAGTAAATATCTCTGGTGCTAGGTTTGCCAGCTCTTCTAATCGAGGATCATCATATTTAACTTCATCTTGATCAAGAATATCTAATAAATCCAAAACAAATGACTCTTCATGTGAAAGCTCGAATCTTAATAAAGCTCTTTCTTCTTTTCTTTCCTCTTGTCTTTTTTTTCTTTGCTCTATTTCATTATCAATCTGTTGTTGACGTTCTTCAATTGCTTTCTCTCTAGGGGTGATAATTTCTAAAATATTTGGGAAATTTACTGGAATTCTTTTTTCACAATTCTTGCAGTTATTCTGATAAAAATCATAAATAGAGTCTTCTAATAACCAGCTATATGATGAGTTAGCTTTAGAAAATTTACATTGAACCCCACTATGTCCAATTGGTAGACCTGTAGAAGCTTCAATCATTCCTATACCACCAAAACGTGAAACTTCGGCATGTGCACACCAATTATTCAAAAGTGCTTTAGCATGAAGATTACTTTCACCTGCTTGTATCGCCGAGTGAATTTTCTCATCAAAATCATCATCCATTTATCTCCCCCCTATATAAGAACTTATCATATTAATTTTCATAATTTTATATTAAATAGTCATACTTATTAATCAAGTATTCCATATTCAGATTTTATTTTTCAGTAGGTATTTCTATGGGAGTAAATTTATAACTGGTATATCAAGTGCCTTAGCTAATTCATATACTTTTTCAATAGTCACATTTACTTCACCTCGCTCTATACGCCCCATATAGCTACGATCTATATTACAAAGTAAAGCAAGCCTTTCTTGAGATAGCTTTTTTAGTTTTCTCTGCTCCCGAACCTTCAAACCAAAAGAAACTGTAAGTTCTGACATATTTTGAATCAACTGCTCAAAAAACAGAACTATCACTATTTGAGGATTATATATCCACGGCTTATAATCCTCTTTTATTGCAAATTTGAAGCTTATTTCACCATGCAACTTCTTAAAATGCCTTTGTTCGAAGTTCTTCTCCCTGTCATCGAATCAAATTCAATTCATAACTGGACTGCTAACGATTTTTGGAAACAAATGAAATTGACTAAAAAAGAACGTCATCGCTTTAATCGTCAACGTATGTATCGGATATTACGAAAACTTGTTGAATTTGGTTTTTTAGATAAAGAGTTAAACCAGCAGCATCCTAGATTTTCTCTTTTTAAAGAAACACCTAAAATCAATGAAATCAGATTCTTAAACAAAGAAGAATCTGATGTTTCTAAAATCAAGTTAGAGGAAGTAAAAGTCAGTTCTGAAATTATGTTTTTAGAGAAACAAGTTGAAAAATATAGAAAACTAGAACTAAGTTTTCCTAGTATCTCAAACAAAATATGTGATGCGAAAACGGTTTGCTCATCACAACTTCTTGAGTTAAAAGCGTATCACTCTGCTCTTCAGAGCGTTATCGCATCTTAGATAAATATCAAATTCGTCCTGAGAAAGGGATTTCTTTATCAAATTCTTTCAGAGTCTTTTCAGTAGTTGTATGACTTGGTAAGGCTGTTTCAGGATGAACAGGCTTATCAACATCACACACTTGAATACCTTTTTGACGAATATGATAGGCAATTTGCTGCCATCTCTGTTTCCATTTCAGTTCCTTTTCTCGGAAAAAATTAAGTTGTATTTTTAAAGACTCTATTTCTGTTTTTAACTCATCAACAGTTTTATCTAAAACTTCCTTTGAAGTAACCTCACCTTTGGACAACGACTGCTTGGCAACATCATAAGCAGCCTTTATTTGAGGCTTAGCTTGCATTGATTGACGAGAAAACTTGAATCTATCCTCCAAAATAGCCCACGTTAATTTAGAACCAAAGTGACCCAATGCCCATTTATTTAGCTCACGAATAATTCTTGCCTCATCCTGCTCTGTCATGCGTTGGAATTTATTAGACATTTGAAATTTCCTTTAAATAAGCTTTCGGGTCAAATTCAACTACGCCATTATCTTGAAGTTGTTTTGTAAGAACTATAATTTTCTTTTCATTATGAAGCTCCCAATCCAAACTCTTTTTTATTCGTTTTGACTGTTTTTGCTGACGGACTGTTTCTTGTGCATGTACAGTAATAGCTAAAATACGTTTTTGCTCATTTACACGCTGCTTATCATCTTTAACCCATACATAGTCCTTACATTCAGCAGAGCATTGTAAATGGCGCTCACAAGGTAACTGAGAGAAGTTATGTGTGCATAATCCAGTACCAACATCATGAACAGCCTGAACCCTTGCTGCTAATACTGCGTCTTGTATCTCGATTGGTAAATTAAAAATCTGCTCAGCTAACATCCCACCGGCTTCACCATTTTTTAATTTTTCTCTGATTATAAGTGCTTTCTTTTCAGGACTTGTATGTTGATAAGCCTTTGTATCATTAGGGTCTGAACGCCCGAACCATTCTGTTTGCAAAAGATCAGATAAACCACCTTCATCTAACATGGTATTTAAAGTATGTCTGAAAGCATGGGTTGTAAATTCAGGCACATCTTCTAAACCAGCATACTCTTCTACTAGATCATCTATATATCTTAAGAATGTTGTTAGCATTGAATGAGTACATTCTACAGGCAACCAATGAGCTTCTCTTTTACCACCAGACATCATGTAGTAACGCAAAAACATTAGATCATGTAAGAAATATTTTTTGCCAGACTGATCCACATGAATTGGAGAAAGACTGTTTGGGTTAAAGTTATATTTACAATATGTTTGAAGACCTTCATGAGTTGTATAGCATATTGTATGACTAGGTTTATGACCTGCGGCAGTCAATTTATCATGATCAGGAAATACCAAACCATCTTTACTTAATCTACTGCCAGAATCCAAAATGCTTGGATTTATATCCAATTCTTTCAAATCTTCTTTATAAAGTTTTTCTGGATAGTTTTTAAAAAATCTAACATCTACTGTCTGAGACTTATGCATTTCAAGAGCACTGTCTCTGCACTTTGCAGTAAGCATTTGAATCTCTGGGATAACTTCTTGCAAGATTACTAATGTTTGTGATGGTAAATACAATTTTCTTTTAGGCGTAAATGTATTTCCTTTAGAGACTTTTCGAGGGAAATACTCTAGATAAGATACACTATCTTTATCAATTTGAATTTTTTGATTTGGCAATAAAGAAAGCTCTGAAAATCTACGGCCAGTACAAGCGAAAAAAGTTAATAATAAAATGTAAAAACGATATTTATGATCTTTTGGAACATTTTGGTATAGCTGCCCAAGCACTTGGAATACCACAGGTGCTAATACTTTTTCTTTTGTTATTAGAGTATTGGGGTCATCCAATCTTTTAGTACCGACAGCGTTCGCTGACTCAGGTCGCTTTTGCTCTGAATATTTATAGTTTAAGAAGTTCTTACATAAACCATTTGCATCTAGATGCCCTGCAAATTCCGCAGCTAACTTATGAAAATTATAGGCTGATGACTCCGAATAATCTTTTGAAATTTCATTACATGCATGATCTAGATCCTCTCTAGTAATATTAAAAATAGAGGAATTACGCTGATTAATAAAATAAGCAATATAAGCAGCAACTGTTACAAACCCTCGTTGATTCGATAAGTTCTGTTGTTTAGCATGTAGCCTTAACAGGAACAAAGCTTTTACTAATTGCTCCCAATCACCTCCAATTCGTTTTCCGCCTAATTTGGGTGGATAGCTGAAATTCATTGTGACCGAGAGGCTGTTTCTTCCACTCTGTTGTAATAAACGTCCTCCTGTAATTTCCCAAATTTCTTCCTCCCACTGAATAAATTCAAAGCCTCCTAGCTTTAATAACTTTGCCTTAGCAATGAGACTGTTAAAATTCGCTTGTCTATCAACCTGTAAACTTGTCAGGAAAGGTATTACTTTTGATTTTCTTAAAACCTTTTCAGTTCTCATACATATTCCTTTTTACAAGCATCTGCTACTTGAGCTACTGCAAAAATAACTTCATCTAATTGAATTCCTAAACGAGCATTTTCATATTTTTCTAAACGTTCGTTTCTGCTATTAAGCAGACTCTCAAGCACATATTCGTGATCAGCATGTTTATAGGGCTGAAATTTTGGACATAAATAGCATGAAAAGGGAGGATCTAAATGACATATAGAAGATTCACCACATACTCCAATATCTTCCATCTCGTCTTCAACGTTATCGCCTTTAAAAACTAAATATTTTTCGGGATTATCACCATTAATAGCCTCTTCGGTAGATTCAATTATTTTCCCTGAAAAAAAACTCAGATATTGAGCAAATCCCTTAGCAATTGCTTTATCAAGCTGAATAACAATTTTACTAGCCAACTCAAAATATACTTGTACATGCTGAGTGTCAGTGTGATCCAAGATTTTGGCTAGCGCAGCTTTGCTGATTCCTTCAGCAGCTAAGCCTGTCGCAAGGGTATATCGAAGTCTTCGAGCCGAAACGTGCATTAACTCCTTGGTAAGAGGGGAAATAATATTATGTCTCTTTACGAACCCTTTAATTAATGAAGTGATCATTGCGGATGAAAAGTTATAAGCATTTTCATAATCACCAGATAGTAAGGCAGCCTTATTTCCTTCTAAATTTAAAAAAATTGGCTGTGGATTTGGTATTTTTTTACCATCATGATAGAGAACAGCCTTCTTTGCATTATTGGCATTGATTAAGCCATGAATATATTCTGCAAAAGTAGCATCCAGATACTCTTCAATATAGTCATCTCTTGGATTTACGAGTCGTTTTTTGATTCGAGGAATTCTGAGAACATAAACAGAAGCATCTGAGTCTGGTGTTAAATTAACAAGGTCTGAATGTCTTAAATACGTTAAATTTGCAGGGTTCCGCCCATAAGCAATTGATAAAGCTATAGCTGCTTTTTCTTGTAAATGTACAAATTCGTTACTTTGATCATTTTTTAAGGCTTGAATCAATAATGGTAGTTCAAGACTGTGATTTAAAGGGCCTGCATCTGGGTCTTCCATCCTCACAGCTTCTCCTTTAGGATTACCGGGAATAGACATTGTTTCTAGAACTTGAGCATATACAGTTGAAAAACCTAACTCAGGATAATGCTCAGCTCCATAGAGATACCATTGTATTGGTCTATACAGCGTCCAAAGCTTCTGTTCTGCTCGATTTAAGTTGATTGTATCTTCAACTACAGAAATTAAGATTTCTTCAATGTCTCGATGAGAATTCATAATTTCTATATTGTTTCGGAAAAATTTTGACCAAATATCCTGAAAATGCTGCAAACCAGCATGAGTAGAAACTTTTTCAATTTTCTCAATGATGAAAGATTTGAGTACCCATTTTAAATTTTCATCTGGAATTTTTGAAAAGTCTAATTGAGAACCATACGTATCAATAGAATATGGTAAGTTCCATAAATCGCTTGTTGTATTTACCTTTTTTCCTTCGCGACTAATAACAAAATCCGGAATCTCTCTCCAACCTTTTTCATTAGCAAATAAATCATATTGCATCATTTCAAATTCCGAAAATTTCACGTTGATATTGTCCTAAATATTTATTGGCTTCTAATTCAGTTTCTTTAAATGTATACACGTCTTGAGAGGATAAAGAGCTATCTCCCCTTAAATATGCTAGTGCTTTTTTCCTATTATCTTCTTCAACACCCGCTTCTCTTAGCAACCTTTCCATTGATGCTGAGAAAGTATGTCTTAAGGTTTTAGGACTAAAATTAGTAGGCAAAAATTCGGCATTTTTTTCTTTCAAAATTTGAAAATATTGAGTAATTGATGCAAGAGAAAGAGGTTTTCCGTCTTGATTCAGAATTAGATAATCCCACTCAATGTCTGTTTGATTTTTTTCATCCAACATCTCTCTCCATTTTGTAATATAGGTATCTAATTCTTTAGCGAGCGATCTATCGTTAATTGCTAATGTCCTTCCGTTTCTTTTGATTTGAGGTCTTTGCTTTCTTTTATCCTTAATATCAGGTGGACGACGATGTACACGAATAGAAGATATGCCTCCAAGCTGTATATCTTCAACTCTTAAACTGAGTAACTCTCCTGGGCGCAAACCAAAAGAAAGCATCAGCATCACCATAATATAGTTTCTATACTCAATCGGATTCTGGCTTCTTTTTTTAGGTTTAATCGCCTTGATAAGATTAGATTGCTCACGACTATTTAATCCTTTGGTGAGATTTTTATTTGTTGGTGGAGAATTAATAAAACAGCGATCAAGCAAAGAGATAAGTCTTGTTTTATATGTGATGTAGTATTGATAGTTATCTGATGTGAAAGATAAGGTTCCTATATACATTTCAAGATACCAGTTTAGAAACTGTTTAATTGTGATGAGCCTTTGATTAAAAGTATCTGGTCTGACTGCTATCTTTATCGTTTTATGCTTTTTTTCATGATCTTTTCTTAAAAACTCTACAAGACTTCCTGTGATTTCAGCTTCAGTAAATGGTCTCTTCCGAATCAATCGTTCATATAGATCAATGTGATGAATTTGCATCCATTGATAAAGTAATTTTATCTCTCTTAAATTTCTTATCAATGTATTAGAACTAGAATGTCGCTTTGAAAGAATAAACTCATTTGGTAAAGGTATAGGCATTCCTTCATCATCTAAAAGAATAGGTAATAGATCTCCTGAATCATGCAAAATTACCTCTACATTCATCTAATAAAACTCCATACCTGATAGATCATTTCTAACACAATAACTTTACAAAATAAATTATATATGCACTTTTAATTTAACATTTTTCACAGTTAAAAAAATAGCTTCTCTTATTTACAAAATAAAAGAAGCTATTTTTCTATTTAAATAATTAATTTTAAATATATTTAAAACAATTACATCTCAAATAAATTAACAAATTAATTAGATATATGATTCAGAACGGCAAGTCATCATCTAAATCTGCTGGTGCAGTTGCAGGCGCAGCTTGTGGCTTCGGTGCAAAGCCACTCGGGTTATTGTTGGCATAGCCGCCACCGTGATTTTGGTTAGAACCGCCTTGATTTTGATTCGCATAACCTGTGGCTGGAGCTTGGTTATTGTTAAAACGTGGTTGAGCAAAACCGCCATCTTGTTGGTCAGATTGTCCACGATTACCCGAATCGAGCATTTGCATTTGATCACCACGAATTTCAGTAGTGTAACGCTCTTGACCGTTTTGATCGGTCCACTGACGCGTTCGCAATGAACCTTCGATATACACTTTTGAACCTTTGCGTAAATATTGCTGTGCAATCTCGCCTAAACGGTTATGTAAAACAATGCGA
>RRZU010904055.1_pt1 | contig 14275 bp, 11 predicted proteins | sample 2165561 | NCBI WGS metagenome assembly RRZU01 (sample SAMN10456909, study PRJNA506462) | wastewater metagenome | isolation source: wastewater sludge | place: USA: Moscow, Idaho
ACCATATCTGATGAATTTTTAGTACGTGCCATCAGCCGGTGGATTCACTGGCAAGAATAAGGCAACATCCAAGGATTCTTTAAGTATATGAGAGACAGTGGATATATCAAGAAACCTTACAACACTGAGCGCAAGTATGCATGGGTATTAGTAGAAACTTTAGATTTTGAAAGTGAACCCAAAGAAAACAAGAGTTATGCCATGTCACACACCTACGCAATAGGCTCATACAGCGGTACCACAACCTATATTGGTGAACAAGTCTTTACCTACAAAGTAGGCGATTTTCTTTCCATACAATCTCAATTTAGTGTCATACCGAAGATTATCTAAGCAAATGATAAAAAAGCCATCCGTTTAAGGTAGACTTATACAGGTGGCGAACAGGGCACAAACTATGTTTATAAGTGGCAGCCCATTGATTAAACATATAAAAAAACCTACTTCGCAAAAAAAGTAGGTTGTGTTTTTTTATTGGTGCTCCCACTCGGGATCGAACCGAGGACCCACAGATTAAGAGTCTGTTGCTCTACCGACTGAGCTATAGGAACATTACTTTTTTAGTATACTCCTATTTTGAAAATGTTCAAGAAGTTTAATCAAGAAAACAAAAAAAGATGTACACCTAATATATGATGTAACATCTTAGTTATTTCGCTTCTTTTATGATGCGCTCAATATGAACCGCAAGATAACCTGTTTCTGTTTTAGGAACAGGTTTTTCAAGTGCTTTAGAAATACGAATGACGATTCTTTTTGCCAGTTCATAACTTTCTGGTATTTCTTTTTGAGTATAAGCTTCCATATCTAAAGTAAGATCTTCTTCATTTTGAAGTCTTGCGATAAGAAACTTCAAATGAACCATCAGTCTTGAATAAGAAAGAGAATGCATGTCAATTTGTATGTCATATTCTTTTTCTATTTCAGTAATGGACTCATTCACAATCATCGCTGCGATAAAGCCTTCATCCCTGCTTTCAGTTTGTGACCCATGTAAGTGTAGCGTAATAAATCCAATCTCATCATCATTGATCAGATAACCCAGTTTATTAAAAATGATTTCTCGTGAAATACGTGCTACTTTCCAAGCTTCTGGATAAAGACTTCGTATTTCATGAGAAAATGGATTATTGATTTTAAGATTGTTTTGAATTCTTTGGATCGCAAAAGCAATATGATCTGCCAGTGGCAAGATCTTATAATCCCCTATTTCAGGATGATGCGCTTGAGCATGCGTTAAAATGTCACTGGCAACTTCAATATAGATGGGATCGAGTTTATTTAAAAGTTGATCTTGTTTACTTCTTTCAGATAGCGGCTGAATACGAAACACTTTGGCTTCTTTTGGAATCTTCAGTGTCGAATCAATCTTTTTTCCAAACCCAATCCCGCGATGTAAGATTAATTGTGTTTCATCTTCATGATAAACAATGATTGAATTATGATTGAGTATTTTTAGTATTTTAACCATGAAGACAAAACTCCTTTCTTATTTTTATTTTACTTCAATGAGCGGTTCATTGGCGCGTACTTCGCCATATTTTTTAACATCCAGTGCTTGATCTTCAAGATTAGTAAAGATAATGGGTGTAGCGATGGATGGTGCATTTTCAGTAATAAACGCTAAATCAAAGGTACCCAGTAAATCACCTTGTTTCATGGTTTGACCATCTTCTACCAAGATATCAAAACCTTTACCTTCAAGCTGTACCGTATCAATTCCAATATGAATCAGCATTTCTAAACCTTCATCTGATTTTAACCCTAAAGCATGTTTAGTACCAAAGACAAAGGTGACTTCACCATCAAAAGGTGCATAGACTTTACCCTCAGTTGGGAAAATAACCACACCATCACCCATCATTTTTTCAGCGAATGTTGGATCAGGTGTTTCTGATAAGTCTTTCACTTCACCTTGAATTGGTGCATAAACAAGACCTGTAACTTTTTCTTGAGGTACTTCTTCGATAACCTCAGTTTGAATTTCTTTGGGTACATCATACACTGGATGTTCCATAAAGTCTTCTAATTTTGATTTGATGATTGAAACTTGTGGACCATAAACGACCTGTACAGCTTGACCAGATTTTACAATTCCTGCAGAACCTGATGCTTTTAGTGCTTCTTCTTCAACTTTATCAGCATCTTTAACCGTCACTCGAAGTCTAGTCGCACAGCTATCCAAATCAGAAATATTCTCATGTCCGCCAAGTCCTTGAATGATTAAAAGTGTTTGGTCATCATAAATTGAAGAACCAGACGATTTTTGTTGGACATCTTGTTTTGAATAAAGACGTGTTGTTTCTCCTTCATCTTCGCGTCCTGGTGTTTTGAAGTTAAACTTCACAATTAAGAACTTAAAGATAAAGTAGTATAGCGCAAAGTAGACAACACCTGCTACTGGAATGAGTAACCAACCCGTTTTTGCGTTTCCTTGTAAGATTCCAAAGAGGAATAAATCAAGCATTCCACCTGAAAATGTCACACCCACTGCGATGTTTAAGATGTGCGCTACCATATAAGCAGAACCTGCTAAGATGACTTGTACGATATAAAGTACAGGTGCCACAAATAAGAATGAGAATTCAATCGGCTCTGTAATCCCTGTAAGAATGGATGTGAGGGCTGCTGAAATTAAAAGACCTTTTGCGACTTTTTTGTTTTCTGGTTTTGCGGTTTGAATCATCGCAAGGGCAGCACCAGGTAAACCAAAGATCATGAAGATAAATTCACCTGAGAAATAACGTGCTGCATCTGCACTAAAGCGTGTAACTGTTGGATCAGCAAGTTGTGCAAAAATAATGTTTTGTCCACCGGCAATCATCTTGCCACCCACTTCTAAAGTACCACCCACAGCAGTTTGCCAGAAGGGTAAGTAAAATACGTGGTGAAGTCCAAATGGAATTAAAGCACGTTTAATAATCCCAAATGCAAGGGTTCCTAAATAACCAGAACCACTCACCAAACCACCCAGCGCAAAGATCCCATTTTGTACCACAGGCCACACAAAGAACATGAGGATTCCCACAAATGTATAAACAATGGTTGAAATAATCGGAATGAATCGCGTCCCGCCAAAGAATGATAAACTGTTTGGCAGTTCAATTCTGTAGTACTTATTATGTAAGGCAGAAACGCCCAGTCCAACCACAATCCCACCAAAAACACCCATTTGTAAGGTATCAATTCCGACCATGGAAGTAATCGTTCCCTCAGTCACAAAATCCGCAATACTTCCGTCAGCTAAAATTTGTCCTGAGTTTACAAGCATGGCGTTGATGGATACGTTCATCACAAAAAATGCAATCACAGCAGATAAAGCCGCAACTTCTTTTTCACGACGTGCCATTCCAATCGCAACACCTACCGCAAAAATAAGGGGTAAGTTATCGAAGATTGCACTTCCCACACTGCTCATGATGAGTAAAAGTGAGTTTAAGGCAGTGCCACTTCCTAAAACTTTTTGTAGGCCATACTGTGCAATGGTTGCTTCATTGGTGAAGGATGCCCCGACACCCAATAAAAGCCCCGCAACAGGTAATACCGCAATGGGTAACATAAAGCTACGTCCAACGCGCTGTAAGACACCAAATATCTTGTCTTTCATAATCATATGCTCCTTTTCTTTTCATGATGCCAAATAAAAAAAGGCATCACTATAAAACACACGGTTACGTATGTTTCTACAATAGTTAATGCCTGCGTACCAGTAACACTCTATACAAACAGTCTACACGATTTAAAAAAATATTTCAAATATTAAAGTTTTTAAAAAGACCATAACCTAAATAAGTTATGATCTTTAGTATCTTATTTCTTACTTAAATTTAAATAAGCTTTACGCACATCTTGGTACACTTTGAGCTCATCATCATTTAAAGCACGTTCTTTAGATGTCTTTAGTAACTGTGAGATTTCTTTTCGAAGTCTTTTCTTTTCAGCCAGTAAATCATATTCATATTTATCACGATAGCCATAATCTTCAAAAGCTTTGAGCTTTCTTGTGAAAATAGGCATCATGGTATTTAAGATTTCAATTTTATCATGCATGAAGTGTCTTGGGATGATAAATGATTCACCCAAGTGATCAACATCTTCATCAATGGTGACACCTTTTCCAGTTGTCGCAAGTTCAATCAGGATGCCGCCGGGTTCTCTAAAATAAATGGCTTTGAAGTAGAATCTGTCTTTGACTTCTGTGGGTTTATACCCTTTTTCAATCAGTAAGTCACGATAAACATCAATCTCATCATCTTCTACGTGTAGTGCGATGTGGTGTGTTGTCCCTTTACCCATACGTCCTAAAGGCATTTTATTTTTGTTGAGTTCAAGTGAACCACCTATGTCTTCATGGACTTTGAGTAAGTATCTTTGGTCTGTTTCTTCTGCAATTTCATAACCCAATACTTCAGTCAATACTTTGAGTGTTTCATCAGGTTTTGTGGAAAGAAGTGCTGCACTTTCAATCCCAATGAAGGCTTCTTTTTCAGTAATGTCTTCTGTTTCAAATGGATGATCATTTTGAACATCACGTTCCACAAATTGATAAGCAAGCCCATCTAAATCACTGAAGTTCAGGCGTTTTTTCCCAAAGACTTTTTCAGTGGATGTTTGAATGCCAAATGTTTCGAGGCGTTTTTGCCAAAAACCTAAACTGCCCTTTGGGACTGCATAGATTGAACGGCTGACTTGTCCCCCACCAATAATCCCTTCAATCGCATCATTCATTGGAAATGTGGTTACCAGTCCTGTACTACCATTATAGTTTCCGTAGTAGAAATGGAATAATGTTTTATCGTCATAGTTTAATGTATTTTTTACAAGTCTTAATCCAAGTAAACCATAAGTAAAGTCTACGTTTCTTTGAGCATGTCCGACTGTTGATGATATGTGGTGAATTCCTTTAACTTTTTTCATTGTGTTATCACTCCTTGTATCTTGATATTATTTCGAATCCGAAATAATATCAAGGGATATGACCTTAAATGAGAAAAACGGAATCATTTTGGAATGCTGATTGATAACATAAGTTTTTTGACCAAGTGCACTCCAGTTATCGACAATCTCTAAAGTATGGTAATCATGATACCCTGTGACCAACACCCAGTGCCAATCAAAAAGTGAAGATTTGAGTAATAAAATGACTGGTTCATTTTGATCGATGGCATCTAGCATATCTTTTTTACTAAATATTCGTTTTGTATTCAAAGAGAAATGTTTTATTAACTTTCTTCTTAGAAATAAGACAGGCCCATTCCCAATCTTTTGGTGAACTGATTTAAATGTGGGTATGTCTTTTGCTTTATCTTGTTTATAAAAGACTTTAAAAAGATTTAAAACACTCACTGATGCACAGTGATTCTTCGCAGACGCACTGAACATCGCCGTTGTAAACCAGCGTTCTTTTTCAATATGTGGTAATCTTTTCATTTTAAGATTACTTTCATAAAATCCATACTTATTCATAACTTGATTATAAAAAAAAAGACCCCCTTAATCAAGAGAGTCGAATGTCTTAGCCATTTTCAATGACGCCTGTATAGAGTTTATGATATGTACCACGTTTTTTGATGAGTGAGTCGTGATTGCCACGTTCAATGATTTCACCTTGGTCAAGTACCATAATCGCATTTGAGTTTTTAATCGTACTGAGTCTGTGCGCAATCACAAAGGTGGTGCGGCCATGCATCAGTTTATCCATCCCCTCTTGAACCAGTTTTTCTGTTTGAGAATCAATGGATGATGTCGCTTCATCAAGGATGAGTACGGGTGAATTGGCAAGTGCAGCGCGCGCAATACTTAAGAGTTGTCTTTGACCTTGTGAGAGTGATGAGCCACTTCTTGTAAGGATCGTATCATAACCATGTTCTAAGTGTTTGATGAAGTGGTGCGCATTCGCTAGTTTTGCGGCTTCAATCACTTCCTCGCGTGTTGCATCAGGGCGTGCATAGCGGATGTTGTCTTCAATGGTTCCTGTAAAGAGGTTTGTATCTTGAAGGACAATTCCAAGTGAGCGTCTTAAGTCATCTTTTTTAATGAGTTTGACATCAATACCATCATAGGTAATGCTGCCCTCATGGATATCATAGAACCTGTTGATGAGGTTTGTGATGGTTGTTTTACCAGCACCGGTTGCCCCCACAAAGGCAATCTTCTCACCAGGTTCAGCATATAGATTTACATGTTTGAGTACGGGTTTATCTTTAACATATGAGAAGTTTACATCGTGAAATCTCACGTCTCCATCTAACTTCACATAAACACTTGAACCATCTTCTCTTGGATGTTTCCAAGCCCATAAACCTGTTTCTTCTTGTGATTCAACAAGGGTGCCATCGCCATTTTCTTTTGCATTAACCAGTGTCACAATTCCCTCATCCACTTCTGGTCTTTCATCTACGCGTTCAAAGATTCTTTCAGCACCGGCCATCGCCATGATGACTGAGTTGAGTTGTTGGGAGATTTGATTTAACGGTCCATTAAAGGATCTGTTGAGTGTTAAGAAAGATGCCAGTGATCCAATGGTAAGTCCTGCCAAACCATTGACAGATAAAACACCACCAATAAGGGCAACCAATACATATGAAATGTGTCCTAAGTTACCGACAATGGGCATCAAGATATTGGCGAATTTATTGGCTTGAAAGGACGCTTCAAATAAGTCATTGTTGATTTCATCAAATGCTGCGATGGCTTTATCTTCGTAGTTAAAGACTTTCACAACACGGGCCCCTTCCATCATTTCTTCAATATAACCATTTTCTTTACCCAACATTTTTTGTTGTTGGGAGAAGTATTTACCTGATTGTTTCATAATGGTTCTTAATGCAAATTGCATCACAAATACCATCGATACAGTCACCGGTGTTAGTGGAATACTTAAGACAATCATAGAGATAAATACAGATACCATGGTAAAAAATGATACAAGTACTTGTGGAATACTTTGAGAAATGACTTGTCTTAAAGTATCCGTATCGTTTGTATAAATACTCATCACATCACCATGTGCATGTGAATCAAAATATGAAATGGGTAAACTTTGCATGTGTGAGAATAAATCTCGACGAATGTTTTCCATGGTTCCTTGAGAAATGATCACCAATAGTTTTTGGTAAATAAAGTTTGTGACGACACCCACACTATAAATCGCAGCCATAAATGTTAAGGCTCTAAGCAGTGGCGCAAAATTAGGATTTTGTACGCCCATTAAAGGTTGTACATAATCATCTAAGAGTGTTTTCATAAAGAGTGAGGCAGATACTTGTGCAAGGGATGAAATAATGATTCCTGCAAACACTAAAATATAGTGCCATTTATAATTGGAAAAGATGTATGCCATGAGGCGTTTTAAAACTTTAAAATCTAATTTTTTACCATCTGTTCCAACGTTTCTTGGTCTTTGACTCATGCATCATCACCTCTTTTCTGTGTTTCATAGACATCTTGATATAGTTTGTTAGATTTTAATAATGTTTCATGTGTACCAATACCTGTAATATGACCTTCATCCATCACAATAATACGGTCTGCATCTTCAATGGATGAGATACGTTGTGAAATGATGAGTTTGGTAATATCAGGTCTTGTGGTTTTTAAAGCTTCTCTGATTTTTTGGTCTGTACTTGTATCAACGGCACTGGTGCTGTCATCAAGGATTAAAACTTTAGGATTTTTGAGTAAGGCTCTGGCGATGGTCATACGCTGTTTTTGACCCCCTGAGAAGTTTGCACCACCTTGTTCGACAATGTCATCATATTTCATAGGAAGATTTTCAATAAAGTCATCAGCACTGGCAAGTTGCGCAGCTTCTTTGACTTCTTCAAGTGTGGCATTTTCATTTCCCCATCTTAAGTTTTCAATGACGGTTCCTGAGAATAAGACATTTTTTTGAAGGACCATCGCAACACCATCACGCAGTGTTTCAAGGTCATAATCTCTAACATCAACCCCACCCACTTTAACAGATCCTTCTGAGACATCATAAAGTCGTGCAATAAGACTGGTAAGGGTCGTTTTGGAGGAACCGGTAGATCCGATGATCCCAATGGTTTCACCGGATTCAATTTTTAAATTAACATCATTTAAGACGTATTTGTCTTTGCCTTCATAATATCCAAACGAGACATGGTCAAATTCAATGGAACCATCTTTAATTTCAGTAATAGCATTATTTGGATTTGTGATTGAAGGTTCTTCATCTAAGACTTCAACAATTCTTTCAGCCGATGCAACAGACATACTGAGCATGACGAAAATCATTGAAAGCATCATCAGACTCATTAAAATATTAAATGTATAAGTAAACATACTCATAAGTTCACCAGTAGTCATATTCCCCACAACTACAAATTGTGCCCCAAACCAGCTCAAAGCTAAAATGGATGCATACATGGTAAACTGCATGAGTGGTGCGTTGAAGACGAGATAGTTTTCAGCCCTTCTGAATGTTTTTCTCAGAGCACTTGCGGCACCATAAAACTTTTCTTTTTCATCTTCTTCTTTAACATATGCTTTTACAACACGAATGTTAGATATGTTCTCTTGAATACTTGCGTTCATGTCATCATACTTTTTGAACCCTTCTGTAAAGATGGGTGTTACTTTTCGTATTAAAAAAGTTAATACAATTGATAAAAAGAGTGCTGCAATAAGAAAAATCATAGCCAAACGATGATTAATGTAGAATGTCATAAACATCGCAACAATCAGCATTAAAGGCGCTCTAACAAGCATTCTTAAAGACATTTGGTATGAGTTTTGAACGTTTGTGGCATCGGTCATCATTCTGGTCACAAGACCTGATGTGGAAAACTTATCCATGTTCGCAAAAGAGAATGTTTGAATCTTTTCAAACATAGCCCTTCTCAGGTTTTTCACAAAGCCTGATGAAGCATAAGCCGCAAAATGGCCGCTTAAAAAACCAAATAATAAAGATAAAAGGGCCATCAATAACATCAAACCACCATATGTAAATACAGCTTTTAAGTCACCTTTAAAAACCCCTTTATCAATAATAAATCCCATAAAAAAAGGAAGCATCAATTCCATCACGACTTCTCCAACCATAAATAATGGTGCCAGAAGTGATGCTGTTTTATATTCTTTTACTTCTACAAGTAATTTTTTAATCATACAATCATCCTCACTTTATATTTTCTTTCAGTTGATCCAAAACATTAAAGAAAGTTTCTAAATCTTCTTCACTGATATTTTTTCTTAATAACTTCTCTAAACTTACAATATATTGATCCATCTCATCAATGAACTCTAAGGTTTTGGGCATCAGATTAATTTCCTTTAAGCGTGCATCATGAGTTGCACGTAATCTTTTGATATGACCATCGCGCTCTAAAACATTGAGCATTTCTGTCGCCGTGGATCTTCGAATACTTAAATACTCTTCAATATCCTTTTGGTATACAGGTGCATCTTGTTTGTTCAAAAATAAAAGAATTCTTATTTGACCATGGGTCAGATCTAAAGAATCTCTTGTTTTATCTTTTTCTATACGATGTTTAATTAATTGTTGTGTTTCTCGAAGTTCAAGTCCAATACGTCTTGACATAAAAAAACCCCCAAAATGTTAGGTGCCTAACTATATTACGCTTGAAAGTCATTTTTGTCAAATCTATTGCATTAAAAAAGAGAAGCAGATGCCTCCCTTCTTCAGTTGTTTATAACCCTTACGCCACAACAAGTTTTTAAGTATTGATTTGCATAAAGACACAGATAACCCCAACAAATCACTATCAATAACATATAAATTATAAAGCTTATCCTTAACATCCTTTAACATTTTTTCTAAAAAAGAGTTCAATACTTTGGGAAATTAAATTTCTATTTCTGTAAGAATGTTTGCTTTATCAACCGCAGTTTGTAAAGCATGGATTTTTTCTACTGTTTCTAGATGTAAGCTTTGTGCTTTTTTCACATCATAAAGATATTCTGTATATTCAATACTGCCATTATACGTTGTTTGTCTTGTTTTTTGTTTATAACTACCCAAGTGTTCAAAACGTTCAGAAAGTGCCGTAAGTTGTGCAATCCGAATGAGTGCATCTGAAATGGTGTAATCTTCAATTCCAACTTTAACTTCTTGGTTTTTCTTATTGATGATGCTTCTGATGTTTAAGATTTCCTTTTTTAAGGCTTCAATATCCGCATTCATCTTTTCAAAATCAAAGTCACTGGTTTCTTTATCATTTTCATTTGAATAAATGATAAAGTTTGTGTTTGATTCTTCTTGAAGTAAGCTTGATATTTGTTGTTGAAGGAAGTTTACATGCTTCATCGCTTCTTTAATTGTTTTCTTCATTTTCATCACGTCCTTTGAATACATTATACACCAAAACAAAAGAAAAAAGAGGCTCAATGTGTAAGCATGCCTCTTTTTTCATGGAAGTGTGCGTATATATCATAATAAGGAATTATTATGAAAGGGTATGAATACTTCCGGTATTCTTTTATAGTTTATCACGTACAAAGGTTGAACTCACTGTAATAATTTTAGAAAAATTACGAAAAAGCATAGTTAATATAGGTATTTTATACCAAGTTTCAAACTTTCTTTAGAAATTAATGTCTCTTAAAGACTTTTAATAAAAAAAGTTTTATAATGAACCATATTGGGAGGAAATCATGAATAAACTAACAAAGTGGATCATCGGGATCTCAAGTATTGTCATCCTTGGTATCATTGCTTTTGTAGCCCACAAAGATCTCACAACAGAAATAATACTAAACGGACCTGAATTAATAGAAGTTGAACATGGTGAAACATATGAAGATCAAGGCGCAAGCGTCATGTATCTTGATAAAGAAGTTGCACTTTTAACATCAAATGATGTTAATACAAATTCTTTAAAAGAAGAAGTTTTAACCTATGAATACAAATGGCTCTTTAAAACACATACGGCGATGCGTACTGTTAAGATCATTGACACCAAGGCCCCTTCTTTAACACTCAAAGGTAAAGAAAAAATTGAACTGACCTTAGGTGATAACTTTGTGGAACCAGGATTTGAAGCACTGGATAATGTGGATGGTGATTTAACCGAGAAAGTCAGTGTTGAAAGTAACTTAGACTTAGATGCAGTGGGTGAATATACTTTATCGTATCTTGTTGAAGATACATCAGGCAATACCACCTCCCTTAAAAGAGTGGTCAATATCGTGGCACCACCAGAACCTGAACCAACAGCTGCCAACCCAACCACAAGTCAAAAAGGTGTCATATATCTCACCTTTGATGATGGGTCTCATGCCACAAGAACCGATACTGTTTTAGACATCTTAAAAAGAGAAGACATAAAAGCCACATTCTTTGTGACTGGAAAAGGTCCTGATGCACCGATTAAAAGAATTTATCATGAAGGACATACCATTGGCCTTCATACCTACACCCATGATTACGCAAAACTTTATGCATCTGTAGAAGCTTACTATGATGATTTAAATAAAGTCAGTGATTATGTAGAAAATATCACAGGACATAAATCAATGTTGATTCGTTTTCCAGGGGGGACTTCAAATACCATCAGTCGAAATTATAGTCCTGGTATCATGAGTACTTTGGTTAAAGATGTCACCAATAAGGGGTATGTCTATCATGACTGGAATGTTGACTCTATGGATGCCAGTGGTAATGTAGGTGCACAAAAAGTTATCTCAAGTACTATTAACGGTCTTTCAAAAAATAGACCCAATATCGTTTTAATGCATGATATCCACCAACAAACTGTGGATGCCCTTCCCACAATCATTCAATATGGAAAAAATAATGGCTATACATTTAAAGCCATCACCATGGACACAAAACCCGTTCAACATGCTGTTCATAACTAAAAAGGATTCACATTACGTAAATCCTTTTTTTTATATGTCTATAATAAATTCTCGAAGGGTTTCACAAAGAAAGAAAAGATTTTATACAAGAGTCTTTTCATAAAGGGTGCTTGAAGCTCTAAAGTATCGGGATTTTCTTTATAAGTACCATCCTTATCCACCAGTAAACTATGATCTGTATAGTTAAAGATATTCAAACCAAACTTAGCGACTGCTTCTTCACTGTGAATCACAACCATCGACTCAGTACTTAAAAAAGCACTTCTTGGATCAAGATTAAACGAGCCAATGGCCACCAGTTCTTTGTCATACACAAAGGCTTTTGAGTGCAGTGAATCTTTAGATTGAAGTTCTAAAATATCTATCCCTTGATCCACCATCTTATTTCTATAATTTAAGTATCCTGAAAAAGCGGGTAAGTTGGGGGTACTTTTCAGTGAATTGGTTAAAAGTGTAATCTTTTTCTGGTCCAGATGTATAAATTTTTCTGTCATTTTTTTAGATGGAATGGTATAGGGACTTTGAATAAAGACGGATTCTTTCGCGTCTTTCATGAGTGTGGTAAGTGTTGACCAGACCCACGGTTCTTTATTAAAGCGCGTGATGGGATTATGTATAAAAGAGACCTTATTTGTTTTTTGAGAGATGGATTTTAAATCGGGCATCCGATCAAATTGATCTTGGTACATCTCTTTTGCGATGTGTGCTTTTGACTGAAGTTCATTGACTTTTTTATCAGCAGTCTTTTTAAAAAGAAAACGGGTCACTGGTAAGACATCTTTTGAGTACTTATGATCCCATATCTCATTAAAGTAAGTTTTCATCTCAGATATCACACTGTCTTTATTTTCTAAATTATAGATAAGTACATCCCTATCATTGGTCACTTCTTTTTCATACCACTGAGGCGCAAAGTATTTATCTCCAATGTTACGACCCCCAATTAAAGCGTAGGTGCCATCAACCAAGACGTATTTATCATGCATCCTGTTATTCATCGTCCAGGGTAAAAGCGGATTAAACTTTTCATAGAATTTTAAAGTCATGTTAGGATGATTCGCAATCGCATAGATGATGGGACGTTTATTCATTCTTAAACCATGAAACATACCATCAAGAATGACATTGACATTCACACCTCGATCTGCCGCATCAAACAAAGCACCAAAAAAGACATTCGATGTTTCACCTTCTTCAATTGAAAAATAAGCCACATCCAGTGTCTCTTTTGCTGTTTCAATTAAATAAAGTCTTGCAAGACCTGATTCAAGGGGGTTATCAAAGATAATAACACGATCTTCACCTTCAGTTTCATTATAAAAAGAAGTTGTATCCAAGCTTTCTTTAAAGTCATCAGAAACATCCTTTTTAATATTAAAGATAAAGACACCACTGATTAAGAAATAAACCAAATAAAAGATGACTAATTTTTTCATATTCTCACACTTTTCTAATATACCCATTATACAGAAAATAACGACGATATTAAATTAAAAGATGATTAAAAAATCATCTTAGAACTCAAGCATGCGTGGTAAGGTTTTGGCTTCTTCAATCCAATCACTGACCTGTCCCACACTGGGCAAGCGTCTTGTGAGGCTGGAAGCTTCATTTTTTTCTTCCATTATTTATGTAAGTTTTCTGCATTTCTTTGCGCAAGCTCAGGTACAGTGTCAACCACTGATGCTTCTAAAATGTCTGCATGATTGGCCCATGTAAGAATGAGTTATTCAGAAATATCTGATTTTTCTGCCAAATCACTTCTTCCCTTTTTCGTTCTGCAACTTTCTAAAAGTGCTTCTACATTTGTGATGCCTGCGGCTTTTAATTTTTATTCATATGCAGGTCCAATGCCTTCAATAATTTGTAAGTTTGTCATAATGCCGTCTTTGTTGGTTCCATTACAATCAACTTTAAATTTCCATTCAATTAAAGCGCTTTGATTATCAATGATTCTTCATTATTGATGACTTTATTGACCTCTTTTGAAACAGGATAAACTTCAAACTCTGAAGCTTGTTTTGAAGCATCTTCTAAAATACCATTTTGTAGCCATGCCTCAATTTCATCATCTTTTAAAATAATGGGCATCCGATCATGAACACTTTCAAAAATGTCTTTTGAGGCTTGTGTAATGAGTCCGACTGTATTATGCGTCTTTCCTTCTTCATCTTTTGTGATATTCCAAAGTGATGCAATCGCAAAGATTTCTTTATCTTCTCGATGAATATAATATGGCACTTTGTCATGCCACTCATAATATCCATCCGCAAGTACGATACAACGTTTTGAATACACTGAATTTTTAAACATGGGTTTTTCAAACATCGTTTCACTTCTGATATTAATGACACTGAAATCACGCTTATCAAACCCGCGATATCCCCAGGTTAAATAGCCTGCGCGATATCCTTGACCATCATAAAGA
>RRZU012047026.1_pt1 | contig 14273 bp, 12 predicted proteins | sample 2165561 | NCBI WGS metagenome assembly RRZU01 (sample SAMN10456909, study PRJNA506462) | wastewater metagenome | isolation source: wastewater sludge | place: USA: Moscow, Idaho
CGGCTGAATTCTGTCAATTCTGCTGCCGTATCAATTTCGACAACGCCCTCATTATCAACCGTCAGCTGATATTGTTTTACCGTAACGATCACCTCGTCAATAGCTGAAAATCGATAGTCTGACATTGCGCCGTGGCTCAAGACCATACCAGCTGTCAGATAGGTGTTGATATAACCCTCGGGCACAGCAGGCAAACCCATAATCCTACTGTTCTCAGCGCCATAGAATACCCGTGGCTCTTGAGAATTCTGATAATCCAAGGTGATTTTTTTATTAACCGCCTGGGCACTGCTGCTGGTAAATGACACGCCTGTTTCACCGGGCTTCTGCGTCCAATAGCGCCAATCCTCCGGGTATTCGGTTTGCACTGCATACTGATTGAGCAGATAAACGACCTCACCGGCAGCAAAAGCCGACGCGGTTTTTACAGCTACCTTACTGGTCACATCGTCAGCATTGCCTAAACCACTGGCTGCTGTTCCGGTCTGGTAATAACAGTTTGTCATGGTGCCAGCGATGTTATAGCCCACCACCCCACCAACATTTGCCGTCCCGGAAATAGTCCCGGTATTGCAGCCGTTGATAATGCCCTTTGTCGCCCTGCTATGGCCGATCAGGCCGCCAACATAGCTGTTCCCGGAAATTTTACCGCTATTGTAAGAATTGCTGAAGTTACTGGTAGTTTCGATATAACCAGCCAGGCCACCGATGTTATCTTTGCCGCTAATCGTTGCCGTATTATAGCAATTGATGATATCACCATACATCGCCCCGGCAATTCCTCCGACATCATCAGGGCCCTTAATATAGGATTGAGTCAAGCCCAGATTTTTAATAGTCGCTCCGTTCCGGGCGATCCCGAACAAGCCCTGGCCATTTTTAGTAACATTGTTAATATAGAGTCCACTGACGGTAAAACCGGCGCCGTCGAAGGTACCCGCGTATTTATGATCGCTGGTTCCGATTGGGATCCATTTTTTGATCTTGACTGGTGGATTAGAACCCCACTCAGCCCAACCACTAATATCATCCTGCAAGACAATATCAGCTGTTAAGACCCCATTGAGGGTGGTCTCACCATTATTAACCCGGATGGCAAAGGCGGTTAATTATTCTGCCGTCGCAATATAAACTGTTTCTGCTGCCATTACTGGCATTGTTCCACCGCTGCCAAACCATCCCAACATTGCCAATACCAACACCCACATCACAGCTGCGGTCCAGTTTTTTTTCATGACGCTTATTTTCCCCTTCCGCGATTACTACATTCGTTCTATTAATCGTTTACAGTAAGTGTCCTTTGCCTTAACTGTCGTCTTGATTGAATCCGATGTTTCTTAATTTTATTTCACTTATAACCAATTTACCGTGCTCAGAATAACATATTATATTTTTTGTTTTTTTACTATTTTGCTTATTTCGCTTTATAAAAAACAGCACCACTATGGTGCTGTTTTTTACGGATCATTGTGTTCCTACATCAGCACAATCAGACTCAGCGCCATCAGCATCATCCCGGCGATCAGGCCGTAGATCGACAGATGGTGTTCGCCGTATTCCCGGGCCGTTGGCAGCAGCTCATCGAGCGAGATAAAGACCATGATCCCGGCGATGCCGGCAAAAAGGATGCCGAAAACAGTGTCGTTGAGAAAGGGCAACAAGATAAAATAAGCGACAATCGCCCCGACCGGCTCAGCCATCCCCGAAAACAGCGACCAGCCGAGGGCTTTTTTGCGGGAACCGGTCGCACAGAAAACCGGAATCGCCACTGACATTCCCTCAGGGATATTGTGAATCGCCACGGCAATGGCGATCGCCAATCCCAGTGAAGGCTGTTGAATGGCTGAGACAAAGGTGGCCATTCCCTCGGGAAAATTATGGACAGCGATGATCACGGCAGTAAAAATGCCGGTCCGCAGCAGTTTCTGACTGCCATCCACCGGGCAGGTGGCCGCTTCTTCGAGCATATGGGCCTCGTGCGGGTTTTCGTAGGAGGGCACCAACTTATCGATAATGGCTATCAGCAACATCCCGCCGAAAAAGGCGATGACATTCACCCAGATTCCCATTTCCTGGCCCAGATTGAGGATCAACAGCCGGCGCGATTCAAATAACAGTTCCACAAAGGAAACGTAGATCATCACCCCGGCCGAAAAGCCCAGGGCAATGGATAACAGTTTGGTATTGGTTTTTTCAAAGAGCAGTACAATCAGCCCGCCGATGCCGGTGGATAAGCCGGCCAGTACGGTCAGGAGGATGGCAATCCCCAGGTTTGACAGATTCATTGGTTCACATCCTTAATGTCATTGATTGCCAGAGTGGCAACAAAATAAATATAACACGAATGCCGCAAAAAATAAACAGGAAATGTTTATCAGCGACAATCGATCATTACCCTCCCCGCAAAAGGGCATAAAAAAAGAAGCCGTCCACTGGATGATTGAGATCCGGGCGTTTGCTCCTTTTTCATGATTTATGCTTGTACTCAAAGCATTAGAAAATACTGTTGCTCCTTTTTCGGGTGAACTGGCTGAGATCCACTTTGGCGGGTTGGGGTAGCTGGAAGGCTTCAACCGGTTCAGTCGCCTTGGTTTCTGCTTGTCGGTTTTTGACTTCGTTATTATATTCCGCAACGGTAATCTTACCTGACAATACCAGGCCTTTTAATTCAGAACTGCTGTAGCCCCGCAATTGACTGCCGGATACCGCGTCATCTTCGGGTTCTTCTTCCTCGATCAGCTGGCGTTTCGGGGTCTTTTTGTCGACGTTATCATCTTCGTCCTGATTGACCCGATCAGCTTTCTGATCAACGGTTGAATTAAGCTGCTCAGTATCACTGTTGACGGTGGCGTTTTCACTCTTCATCCGATAGCCGACATATTCCCGGCTGAGTTCCATGGAGTCGTATTTGTAATAAGAATTGGCCTCATTGGCGGCATTCTGCTGGTTGGTGCTGTCGCTGGTGGGTTTAATGGTAACAGCATCAATTTTCTTAGACAATGATGCGGCTGGTGCCTGGGCTCCGACGGCATTTAAACTGATTGGATCCATTTTAATTCCCCTTTCCGATGGTAATTTCCCGGCGACGATAGCAAGCCGGACCTGATAAAAATCGTTCTCTACATGATTAGAGAGATTATACCACATTTGTCCCGAAATTTCATCAACTTTCGTAAAAACACCCCGGTTACCCGAGGTGTCTGTGTTTAAGTGATTTGATTTAGAATTTTTTATAGGCTTTGGCTCCGGCCAGCACTTCGATCACTTCTTCGAAGGAGGAGCCGATGGTGGCTTCGACCGAGCCAAAGATGGTACCTTCGACGATCGGCGCATCAATGATCTGAACTGGACTGCCGCCTTCACGCATTTCGATGGCCATTTCCGAGCTCATCACGGCACTGCCGAGATCCACCAGAATGACGACACCATCACCCTGATCCACCGCTTCAATAGCATCAGATATTTTAGCCACATCGGTACCGATGCTACCATCTTCCATGCCGCCGGCAGCGGCTATTTTGGCTTCAGGGGCCATTTGTTTAGCCAATTCGACCGCTCCTTCGGCAATTTTCTGACTGTGAGAAACTACTACAATTCCGACCATCCCTATTTACCTGCCTTAGCGGCGACTTCGCGGGCCGCCTGAAAAGCATAAGCCATCGATGTCGCACCAGGATCCTGATGACCGATGCTGCGTTCGCCCAGATAAGAAGCCCGACCCTTGGTGGCAATGATCGTTTTGGTATATTCAACCCCATCCCAGGCGGCCGCTTCCCCGTCGACCAGGGCTTCCCGCATCGATTTACCAGCGGCAATGCTGGCTTTAATGGCATCGATGGCTGGCATCATGCTGTCGAGAATTGTTTTTTCACCCTTGACCGCCTTGCCCCGGAACTGAATCCCACCGACGGCCTCATCCAAAGCCAGAATCAGATCTTCATTGGATAATTCTTCTTTACCCTTAACCGCTGCTCCCGCTTTCATAAAAGCGGTGCCATAAAGGGGGCCGGAAGCTCCTCCAACCGTGGAAACCAGTGTCATCCCCACCGTTTTTAAAATATCATCAATATTTTTTTCTTCAACTGTCGGTAATTTTTCGATCACCGCTTTAAATCCCCGGCTCATGTTAATGCCATGATCGCCGTCACCGATTGCCTGATCAAAATCGGTCAATTCTTGTCGATGTTCTGCCATCTTATCCGCATAAACGCGAATAAAATCCAGCACTTCTGCCTTTGTTGCCATTTATTTTCCTCGTTTCTATGTTTCTTTGTTTTTGATAAACTGCGATAAGCTTTGTCGGCAGTTTGCACGAAACAATTCTTACACTGTACGTCGGACAGGCTCAGGCCTGTTCGCCTACACGTTACAGAATTGTTTGTGAAACTACCACAAAGCAATGATAGTTCGATCCATTTAAATTTTTAAAAAATTAGCGTTGCTGTCGGTTTCTAAAACAATTATGTAATAAAAAACGCGCCCTTACACTAATATCCAACACAGTACCGACAATTGTTACATCATGTTGTACGCATCGGAGCGGATACGGCGTAGCCTGTCCGATTTTCGCGAAGGCAACGAGCCAATCACAAGCTTGCTTGTAGTTGGCGACTGCCCGCGACCAATGCGAAAGGAGCGTAGCGGATTTCGCATGGCGCAGCGCACAACAGATTAACAATTGGTCGGTACGCAAGCGAAGTGCTAACCAATTAGTATCGCGAAATTTTAGTACATTTTGAAGCCGATCGTATCAGCTTGGGCCAGTAATAAGTCTTTGAGTTCAGCGTCCAGTTTTAATAAGGTGATGGATGCGCCGGCCATATCGATGGAGGTCATGTAATCGCCAACGAAGGTTTTGAAAACTTTTACGCCTTTGTCTGCCAGGATCTGTTGAACCCGACGGTTTAAGATATAGAGTTCCATCGGTGGGGTAGCGCCGGCACCATTAACCATCACGGCCACTTCGTCGCCAGCTTTGGGGTCCATGTCTTTTAAGATCCGTTCCATCAGGTAATCAACAATTTCGTCAGCGGTCTGGATGGGTTTGCGTTCGGTTCCCGGTTCGCCGTGGATGCCAATACCCAGTTCCATTTCATCTTCCGTCAATTCAAAGCCCGGTTTTCCAGCAGCGGGAACGGTACAGGGTTTAAGTGCCACACCCATGGTACGAACGTTGGCAATAACCTTTTCGGCAACTGCTTTAACTTCATCGAGGCTGGCGCCAGCTTCTGCTTTGGCTCCGGCAATTTTATGAACAAAAACGGTTCCGGCCACGCCGCGGCGACCAGTCGTGTAAAGACTATCTTCAACCGCAACATCATCATTGGTAACTACGTTGGCTACTTTGATCCCCTCAGCTTCGGCCAGTTCAGCGGCCATTTCGAAGTTCATGATATCACCGGTATAATTCTTGATAACTAATAATACCCCCTGGCCAGCGTCAACCGCTTTGATCGCTTCAAAAACCTGGTCTGGGGTGGGAGAAGTAAATACTGAGCCGGCTACAGCACCGTCAAGCATCCCTTTACCGACGAATCCACCGTGGGATGGTTCATGGCCACTGCCGCCGCCGCTTACCAAAGCCACCTTGCCAACTTTTTTGTCAGCCCGGACCAGCACATCAAAACCTTCCAACCGGGCTACGTATTCAGGATGGGCCAGAACGATACCTTCCAGCATTTCATTTTCCACATTTTCGACATCATTAATAAATTTTTTCATAAGACTTCCTCCTATAAACATTATTAGTACTCTAAACCATACTATAACACGTTTTTACCCATTTTGAAGATAAAAAAACGATATCAAGAGATCTTTTTTGGTGTAGTTCCTGCATTTCAATTTAATTTACGAATCCGATTGGTAATATTTCGATCTGTCAATAGGGTTGGAGGCGGCTGGATCAAATTTATGTTAAGCTTTTGTAAATTTTACTCTAAACCAGCGCCGCCTTCATCCCCCGGACGTAGTCGATCAGGATCGGGGTGGATCCGGGGCCGTTTTCGGCGATGATCCGGACGATGGCGCTACCGACGATGACGCCATCAGCAAGCTGGGAAATCGTCGCCGCCTGTTCCGGGGTGGCAATCCCAAAACCCACGGCAATCGGGGTCTGGGTCACCGCGCGGATATCGCTGACAATGGCGGCCAGATCGGTTTTGATCTCGCTGCGAACCCCGGTGACCCCCAGCGACGACACCAGATAGATAAAGCCGGTGGCTTCTTTGGCCAGCATCTGAATCCGGTCCTGGGAGGTTGGGGCGATCAGCGTGATCACATCGACGTCATGGGCCTGGGCGATACTTAGAATTTCACCTTTTTCTTCAAAGGGCAGATCCGGGATAATGATGCCATTGATCCCATTTTTCTGACAGGCGCTAAAAAAACGTTCCACCCCGTAGACAAAAACCGGGTTCATATAGGTTAAAAAGACCAGCGGAATTGACGTCTGGGTCCGCACCCGGGTGACCATGTCAAAGATCGCATCGGTGGTGGTAGAGGCGCTCAGAGCCCGTTCGTTGGCGGCTTCAATCACCGGCCCTTCGGCAATCGGGTCGGAAAAAGGAATCCCGATTTCAATCAGATCGGCCCCAGACGCGGCCATGGCCAGGATAAATTCTTCGGTTTTATCGAGGTTGGGATCGCCGGCGGTTAAAAAGGCGATAAAGGCCTTCTGGTTGGCAAAGATCTCGGATATTTTGTTGGCTTTGGTTTTAGTTGCTTCTATAATAACACTATTATTACTCATAAATATTTTCCCCCTTGTATCGGGCAATCGCTGCCACATCCTTGTCGCCCCGGCCGGAGACATTGACAATGATAATTTCCTCTTTTCCCATTGTTGGCGCCAGCACCATCGCGTAAGCAATGGCATGGGCTGATTCAATGGCCGGAATAATCCCCTCGGTCCGGGACAAGTATTCAAAAGCGGCGACCGCCTCATCATCGGTGATCGGCACGTACTCGGCCCGTTTGGTGTCGTGGAGATGGGCATGCTCCGGCCCGATCCCGGGATAGTCGAGCCCCGCCGAAATCGAGTAAACCGGAGCGGTCTGGCCGTATTCGTCCGGACAGAAATAGGATTTCATGCCGTGGAAGATCCCCAAACTGCCCCGGGCGATGGTGGCGGCGTGTTCTTCGGTATCGACCCCGCGGCCAGCCGCTTCACAGCCGATCAGCCGGACGGACTCATCGGGAATAAAGTTATAGAAAGCGCCGATGGCATTGCTGCCGCCGCCGACACAGGCGATGACGGCGCTGGGCAGACGGCCTTCTTTTTCGAGAATCTGGACCCGGGCTTCTTTGCTGATGACGCTCTGGAAATCGCGGACCATTTCCGGAAAGGGATGGGGTCCCATCACCGAACCGAGGACGTAGTGGGTATCGTCGACCCGAGCGGTCCATTCCCGGAAGGTTTCGTTAACGGCATCCTTTAAGGTCATCGTCCCCGAGGTGACCACATGAACCGTGGCGCCCAGCAGCCGCATCCGGAAAACGTTGAGGGCTTGGCGATCGGTGTCTTCCTTACCCATAAAGATCTCACATTCAAAACCCATCAGGGCCGCGGCGGTGGCGGTGGCGACGCCATGCTGACCGGCGCCGGTTTCGGCAATCAGCCGGGTTTTCCCCATTTTCTTGGCCAGCAGCGCCTGCCCCAGGACGTTGTTGATCTTATGGGAGCCGGTATGGTTTAAATCTTCGCGCTTTAAATAAATCTTGGCCCCGCCCAGATCGGCGGTCATTTTTTTCGCATAATAAAGCCGCGAGGGGCGGCCAGCGTAATCATTTAACAGCTCAGTCAACTCGGCCTGAAAGGCCGGATCGTTTTTATAATGTTCGTAGGCTTTTTCGACTTCAATAATGGCATTCATCAGGGTTTCTGGTGTGTACTGACCCCCGTGGATCCCGTATTTTCCTTTACTCATTTTCTTTCTCCTTTTTCGTATCGTCCTTTATTGGACTGCCGTGAGCTTTGCTGACGGTTTTAGGGACAATTTTGCTATAAATATAGGGTTGCACTTCGCTGGCGTACCGACCAATTGTTAATCTGTTGTTCGCTGCGGGATCGAACAGGCTTTGCCGTGTTCGCCCCGATGCGTACAACATGATGTATCAATTGTCGGTACTGGGTTCTGTTAATTACCAGGTTCGTTCTCTAAATAAACAAAATTGTTTTTTGGAACCGACAGCTAAGCAATGCTTGTTCGTGTCTTATATATTCGGGATAATGCAGTCCAACACAATAATGTGTTCCATATAGTATGTCAAACCTAATGCAGTCACTCTCGGTTCGTAGGGGCGATTCGCAATCGCCCGAGCGCTGTTGATTTTTAGATTAACGTTTGGCATTAAATCGACGTTCCGGGCGGCCAATGACCACCCCTACGAAATAATGCTCTGGGTTAGGGCTTTTATTTGGATCGTTTATTAACGGTTAATCGTCCTGATCATTTCCACAATCTCAATAATTTTATCCCGGTCTTTCACCCCGTCGGTTTCGACGCCGCTGCTGAAGTCGACGCAGTAAGGGCGCACCTGCTGGATGGCAGCAGCGATGTTGCCGCTGTTGAGGCCGCCGGCGAGAAAAAAGTCGCCGGTAACACCCTGAAGCAGATCCCAGTTAAAGGCCGCACCGGAACCGCCGTATTGGCTGGGGTCGTAGGTGTCAAAGAGCCGGTAATCGGCAGCGGTGGCCCGGATGTCGCTCGGATCCTTGACCCGGAAGGCCCGGATTACCGGCAGACCGGTTTGGGCCTGCAGCAGCCGGACGGTATCCTCGTCCTCATCGCCATGCAGCTGGATGAGATCAATAATCCCCTTCTCGGCCAGCGCGATGATCTCGGCCACGGGGTGGTTGACAAATACCCCCACGGCCTGAATGCCGGGATCAAGGGCCGCTTTTAGTATTCTGGCAGTGTCCCGATCCACCTGGCGTTTGCTTTTGGCAAAGACAAAGCCAATATAATCCGGCCGGGCCGCATTCACCGCCGCAATATCTTCCATCCGGGATAAACCGCAGATTTTTATTTTTGTCATGGTAATCTCCTTGTTCTTTAGTCCATCCGCTGTTGTTTTATAATATACGTTTGGCATAAAATCTACGCTCCGAGCGGATACTAACCGCCCCTACGAACTGCAGATTCAAATAAAAACCCAGTAACGACAATTGTTACATCATGTTGTACGCATCGGAGCGGACACGGCAGAGCCTGTCCGATTCTGCGCGAAGGCAACGAGCCAATCATAAGCTTGCTTATAGTTGGCGGCTGCCCGCGACCAATGCGAATGGAGCGTAGCGGATTTCGCATGGCGCAGCGAACAACAGATTTACAATTGATCGGTACGGCAGTTAGCAGTTAGCCGTCAGCAGCTACCCCCGCAGCTGATCCAGCGCCGCTTTCTTGTCCCCACTCCGCATCAATGTTTCGCCAATCAGCACCGCATTGGTCCCATTATCCCGCAGTTTCGCGATGTCTTCCGCGGTACGTATCCCACTTTCCGAAACAAACAGGATTTCCGGCGGCACCAGCTGGCGTAGCCGGATGCTGTTGTCGAGATCCACCTCAAAGGTTTTGAGATTGCGGTTGTTGACTCCAATGATTCGGGCACCGGCGGCCAGCGCTTGTTGCACTTCCGCTTCGTCATGGGCTTCAACCAGCGCCGACAGTCCCAGCGCATCGGCAATCTCAAGGTATTCCCGGATCGTTTCGGTGTCTAAAATCGAACAGATTAGTAATATCGCATCGGCGCCGATCAGGCTGGCTTCGTAAATCTGAATCGGGTCAATGATAAAATCCTTGCGCAGTACCGGGATGCTCACCTGCTCCTTAATTGCCGTCAGATAAGCATTAGCGCCCTGAAAAAAATCCGGCTCGGTCAGCACCGAAATGGCATCGGCCCCGGCAGCCTGATAATCCCGGGCAATCTCGAGATAAGGGAAATCCGCCGCAATCACGCCTTTGGATGGCGAGGCTTTTTTAACCTCGCAGATAAAGGCGATTTCCCCGGCGCCTGCCTTCTTGGCCAGGACTTGCTCAAAAGCAAAGGGCGTTTCCGACCGTTTGGCCTGACTTTTCAGCTTCTCCAGACTAGTCGTCTCTTTCAGCGCCGCCACCCGTTTGGCCGTGGCCGCCACAATCTGATCCAGAATCATGCCAGCACCTCGATGGCCAGCTCATGGCTGCGCTTAACAAAGGCCTCCAGCTTGGCTTTGGCCTTGCCGGAGTCGATAATCTCTTCAGCCATCCTGACACAATCCCGGAGGGTGATATCATTGTGGGACATATACAGGCAGAAGGCTGAGTTCAGCACCACCACATCGCGCTTGGGACCTTTTGCGCCGTTTAAGATATCCCGGGCAATGACGGCATTTTCTTCTTTTTCGCCACCGATCAGGTCCGAAAGCTGACAGCGCTGCAGCCCCAGTTGTTCCGGGGTGATAAAAAAGCTGTTGATCTTGCCGTCGGCAATTTCACAGATGGTGGTGGTGTCGATCAGGGTAATCTCGTCCAGGCCGTCGTGGCCGTGCACCACCATGCCCCGCTTGACGTTGAGCTTGTTCAACACATTGGCCAGCGGCTCGACCAGGTTTTCGTCATAGACCCCCAGCAGCTGCATATTGGCGCCAGCCGGGTTGGCCAGCGGGCCGAGAATATTAAAGATCGTCCGGATTCCCAGTTCTTTACGGACCGGCCCGGCGTATTTCATCGACGCGTGATAGGTCGGGGCAAACATAAAGCAGATCCCCAGCTCGTCCAGCAGCACCGCGCTTTTTTCGGCCGACAGTTCAATATTAACGCCCAGGGCTTCCAGTAGATCCGCCGATCCGCATTTACTGGAAACACTGCGGTTGCCGTGCTTGGCCACCGGCACCCCGCCCGCTGCAATCACCAGCGCTGACACCGTCGAGATATTAAAGGTCGCCACCTCATCGCCGCCGGTACCGACAATATCGAGCACATCGGTTTTCGGGAAAATCTTGGTGCATTTGTCCCGCATCACCATCGCGCAGGCGGTGATCTCATCGATAGTTTCGCCCTTCATCCGCATCGCTGTCAAAAACGAGGCGATCTGGGCGTTGGTGGCCTGGCCGTTCATAATCTGATCCATGACCTCCCGGGTCCGCTCCAGGGACAGGTCCTTGCCGTTGACAATATCATAAATCGCTGCTTTAATCATTGCTCATTTCCTATCTTTAAAAAGTTCTCAATCATCCGGTGGCCCGAATCGGTGAGGATCGATTCGGGATGGAACTGGACCCCGTAAACGTCAAAACTGCGATGCTTCACCGCCATCACCTCGCCCTCGTCATCCTCGGCGATAATCAGCAGCTCATCCGGCAGACTGCTGCGCTCGGCACTGAGCGAATGATAGCGACCAGCCGCAATAATCGGCGGCAAACCCCGAAAAATCGGGCTGCCATTGGCGATATGGACGTTGCTGCTTTTGCCATGCATCAGGGTACTGGCATAGGTGACCGTGCCGCCGAAGACCTCACAAATGGCCTGATGACCGAGGCAGACTCCTAGAATCGGGGTTTTGTCTTTGAAATAGTCGATCACTTCTTCACAGATCCCCGCATCGGCTGGTCGTCCAGGCCCCGGCGAAACAATGATGTGATCCGGTTTTAAAGCAATAATTTCGGTCATACTGAGTTCATCATTTTTAATCACCCGGATATCGGGATTGATCATCCCCACATATTGATACAGGTTATAGGAAAAGCTGTCGTAATTGTCGATCAGTAAAATCATTATTCCACCTCCTGGGCCCGGTCCAGGGCTTCAAACATCGCCCGGGCCTTATTTCGGGATTCATTGAATTCATTTTCCGGGATGCTGTCCGCGACGATCCCGGCGCCGGCGGAGACATAAACCTTGTCGTTTTTGCGGACCGCCATCCGAATCGCAATGCACATATCCATGTTGCCGGAAAAGTCAATATAGCCCACTGCCCCGCCGTAGACGCCGCGCTTTTGCCCTTCCAGGGCATTAATAATTTCAATCGCCCGCTTTTTCGGCGCTCCGGACAAGGTGCCCGCCGGCAACACCGCCCCGAGGGCATCGAGCTGATCCAGCCCCGCTTTAAGGGTGCCGGTGACAGTCGAGGAAATATGGGAGACATGGGAATATTTGACCACTTCCTGGTAGGTTTCCACCTTTACCGAGCCAAACTCACTGACCTTACCCAGATCGTTGCGACCCAGATCGACCAGCATGTTGTGTTCGCTTAGTTCTTTTTCATCCTTCAGCAGCTCGGCAATAAAGGCAGCATCCTGCTCCGGCGTTTCGCCCCGGGGACTGGTCCCGGCAATCGGGAAGGTCGACAGTTTGGAATTCTTCAGTGACACCAGGGTTTCCGGCGACGCCCCGGCCACTTGAATCTCATCAAAGTCGATATAGAACATGTAGGGCGAGGGATTGATGGTTCGCAGCACTCGATAGGCGGACAGAAGATCGCCCTCAAAGTCGGCTTCCAACCGGTTGGAAATTACCGCCTGGAAAATATCCCCCTGATAAATATGCTCCCGGGTTTTTTCGACCATCTCGCAATAATAGTCTTTGGTAAACAGTGAGCGGTACTCCGAAGTCACCTGGCCCCGGAAAGCCACGGTACTGTTGCAGTTTTTAATCAGCGCCTCAATTTCCTTGAGCTTGATGACCCCGTCGATATAGTTCGCTTCAAAGTTATCGGTTTTAATATTGACGATCACGACAATTTTCTGGCGCAGATGATCATAGGCGATGACCTTGTCAAAAAGCATCAGATTCATGTCATCAAAATTATCGGTATTTTCATTTTCCAGCACCAGATTGGTTTCGGTGTATTTGACAAAATCGTAGGAGATATAACCCACAAACCCGCCGGTAAACACCGGTAGGAAATCCAGCTTGGGACTTTTCCACCCCGCCAGAATTTCCCGCAGCACCGTCCGCGGATCATCGGTCAGAATGTCCTTATTTTTGCCGTTTTTAACCACCACTTCGCCGTCCAGACAGCTCACCGCCAGGTTCGGATCAAAACCCAGAAACGAATATCGCCCCCATTTTTCGCCGCCCTCCACACTTTCCAGCAAATAACACTTTTTGCCGGTGGCCTTTAAAACTTTAAGCACCTCAATCGGTGTCTTGATATCCGAAAACAGCTCCAGGCTAATCGGGATGCTCTGATAATCCCCGCAATACCCTCTGGCCTCTTCCATCGATGGTTTAATCATAATCGTATCCTTTCGTTCTTGGTTTTGTGATGTTTAAACAAACTGCTGTGAGCTCTGTACGGATTTTCGCAATGGAATGAACAAAAACTCAAAATCAACACTAGCCAGTACCGACAATTATTACATCATGTTGTACGCATCGGGGCGAACACGGCGCAGCCTGTCCGATCCCGCAGCGAACAACAGATTAATAATTGGTCGGTACGTCAGTGACGAGTTAACCTCCCAATCAGCGTTCACATTATTTATACGCTTTTTAAGTAATAAAAAAACGCCCGCCCAAGATTAATATAAATTAATCAAGGACGAGCGCAAAAATTACTAGCCCGCGGTACCACCTTCATTTACAGAGAAAAACCCCTGTACACTTAGCAGGATACAAACATATCCCTCGCAACTGACGTATGCGTTACGTCGCAGAATACTCAGAAAGATCCCTTTCCTTTGACTGCGCCCTCAGTGGTCCATTTGATGTTCTGCGTTGTGCGAGGCTCTCAGCCTTCCCCGCTCTCTGTAACTGCACGATACACCGTTATCTCCACGTCAACGGTTTGATTGAAGTATTAAATTAAATAAAGCATAATCGATATGGCCGCTTTTGTCAAATTAATTTTCTTTGATAACGCAATCATTAAGCTCTTGTTCGTGATCAATCATTGACCGACAGCTTCATCGGCACAAACCGGATCCCCTTGTTAACCTGTTCCGGCGCCGTCGCCTCAAAGCCGAAGCGGCGATATACGTCCACCGCATAGGGAGACGAATTGACGGTCATGACAAAGGGTTTTCCCGGTTGCCGGCTTTTTAAATCCGCCAGGACGGTGTTAAATAAGGCCCGGGCAATGCCCTGGTGGTGATGGTTCCGATCAACAAACATCAGCGAGACATGCAGGTCATCGCGGGTCCCAATGACCCCGATAATCTGGTCGTCCTGATAAAAACCCCATAGTTTCTTATGGCCAGTTTCCAGATCCTCAGCCATTTCTTCCAGTTTATAGTCCAGATAATCGGTAAAGGTCTGGCGGCCTTCGGCGCTGTAACCATCGGCAATAAATTC
>RRZU012435818.1_pt1 | contig 14272 bp, 7 predicted proteins | sample 2165561 | NCBI WGS metagenome assembly RRZU01 (sample SAMN10456909, study PRJNA506462) | wastewater metagenome | isolation source: wastewater sludge | place: USA: Moscow, Idaho
ATATCATTGGTGAACCGCGACAAATCGCTTGTGCTATTGAACGGGAGAGAGGTGAAGAACCAGAATGAACTGTCAACGATAAACTCTTCTCGCGTGTCGCGTGTGGAAATTATCGAGAATCCGGGTGCACAGTATGAGGCAGAAGGACATGCTGTGATCAACATCATTACCAGAAAGAGTGGAATAAGAGGAGTTAACAGCGCCTTTTATGCAGACTACAAACAATCAAAATATGGCAGTGGATCTTTTATCCCTGAAGTGTCATATGTCTGGAAAGGCTTAAGTCTCTATGCCAATATCGGGATGGATATGCGGAATGAAGGGTCAACGGATTTGACGACAATGAAATATAATCTTCCTTCTTATTATTTTGTCTCTCATTCGGATACTTATCATAATAGAGTGAAAACGAAAGATCTTTCCTATAATGTTGATGCCAGTTATACTGTAAATACTCATAATTTATTCGGTTTCTATGTGAATGGCTATGATCAGAAGGTTGACCATAATGTGGGAAACACACTGGCTGTTACAAGAAATGACATATCTTCTCCGGCATTGCTGTCCACTCAGGTCATCGAAGATAAGCCCAGCCAGATTTCCGGCGGTCTCAACTATAAATATGAAAGGGAATCCGGATTAGTCATTAAATCCATGGTAGACTATGCAAGAGAATACGGCACAACAAATACCGGTATTGTCGAGACGGATGATCAGACAAAGGCAGCGTATCCGATGAAGTCTTATTCCAGACTATCTGATGACATCTTCAGTTCGAAACTGGATTTCTCGTTGCCTGCTGCGAAGTTGAAGGGGACCTTTGACTTCGGGGCAAAATATTCCTATTGCTATATAAAGAATATAAATGATTTCAGGAGATGGAACAGTTCCGGCTCCTGGGTCGTGGACGATGCTCTCTCCAACATCCTGCATTTCCGGGAGCAGATTATGGCCGGATATTTGACTTTCAGCAGGCAGTGGAAGCATTTTTACTATGCGGCAGGTCTCCGTGTGGAGTCTTCTTTCACGAGTAATAAGTCTGATATGAATGACAATTATCAGAAAGGAACACGTTTGTTTCCAAATATCGCATTCTCTTATAAGAGCAAGACAGCTGATTATAAGTTGAGCTATAACAAGCGGATAACCCGCCCGGACTATTCCTCGCTCAATGCCAGTGTCTTATACCATGATTCGTTGTCTACCTCTCAGGGCAATCCTGAGTTAAAAGCTACGATTTACAACACCATAGCGTTCAGTCTGCTGTACATGCGAAAGATAAACTTCGGCATGTCTTATGTGTTTATTCAATCACCGCAGGACTGGTTGAATATTAATGACAAAGACAATGTGGAGCGTTATACAAACTACAAAGTCAACACGAAGAAAACGTATGCCGTTACGTCTGATCTCGGTGGCAACTTTACTGTCGGCCGCTGGAGCATGCAGCCTACGATCGTCTTCCTCTATCGCCCTTATACTATAGTAGACAATGGTGAGGAATTTTCTTTTAAGCGTTGCCAATACCGGATAAACTGGACAAATCAGATTACGCTGAATCATGACTGGAGTATAGATGCTGATGCCAACTTTTATAAACCGGGGTATAGTTTTACGGCTTTTAATCATCAGCTTTATCTGGATTTAGGAGTTTCCAAGTCTTTGTTTGATCATAGATTATTTTTACAGGTCAGTGTTTACAGGTCGTTTTTCAATTGGAAACAGTCTTATGATTACAGTTATAAATATTTCGATGCCGAGTTTGTGGATAACGATCGCTTTTATTGTAAATTCAGTTTGAAATATAATTTGGGTGTCAGGCATATAAGGAAGAACAAGAGCAATCAGGAAGAACTAAACCGGTTGGGGAATTAAAATGCAGGACATCAGATGTCACAAAACCGATGTTGTGTGTGTCTATAATATAAGATATGATACCCGTTGTTTAATTTAATCAACGGGTAATTTTAAGCTAAGCTTGCAGTCTCATTGAGAGTAGGAAACACATCATACAGCGAATAGTTCTATTCGCAACAAGTATCGCGAAATTTAATTGATAAACACTAAATATGGTTTTGAACAAGTCTATAACTATACTGTCACTTCCAAAGAGCGTACTCGTCTTTATGACTTTATTACTTTTTCCTATTATATGTTGGGGACAAAAGATTAAAGGTAAAATAACGGACAAGGATGGTTCTGGTATTCCCTTTGCAGATGTGGCATTGCTGTCTCATGACAGCACCTTTATAAAAGGGACGATAACTGCGGGAGATGGGACTTTTACGATCCGCAATGATACCTTGGCATCCATAATCGTCAGGATTTCCTGTGTAGGCTATAAAACAAAGTTTATCACTCAGCTCAAAAATGATATCGGAAATATCATATTACATGAGGATGAAGCCATGTTAAAGGAAGTTACGGTAAGAGGAAACAGACCAACATATAAAATGACAGATAACGGATTGGTAACAAACGTGTCAGGAACCATGTTGGGAAAGGTAGGTACTGCCGAGGATGTATTAAAGTTTATTCCAAGTCTGAGGAAAACAGGCAATGGATATGAAGTCTTTGGCAAGGGTACCCCACTTATATATCTGAATGGAAAAAAAGTGAGAGATTTGACAGAACTGGACAGATTAAATTCTGAAGACATTAAGGATATTACTCTGATATCTAACCCTGGTGCAGAATATGATGCTTCGGTGCATGCTGTCTTGAAAATAAGGACATTGCCTAAAAGAGGGGATGGTTTTGGAGGCAATTATCGTCAAGTGTTAGGGGTGGCTCATGAGTTCTTTCATGAAGAACAGTTTGATTGGAATTATCGAAAGGGGGAGCTGGATTTATTTGGTACAATTGATTATTCACATACGGATAACCAGCAGAAACAAACTAATGAGCAAACCATTCAAAATGGAAAAGTTTTAGCGCTTAACAGCACTCTCAACATCTATTCGAAGAATAACTATGGCAATGGCGTTATGGGGTTCAATTATGGTTTTGGAAAGAAACATTCCATAGGAGCAACTTATACGATTGATGTCCCGTTCTGTAATCGAGGGTATTGGGAATCACTGATGAATGTAAATGTTGCTGAAAAACAGACAGAGCTTTTAAAAGATAATTTCAACAGTAGAGCCAAAGTATTACCAGATCATGATGTCGCGGCATATTACAGCGGCTTAATTGGAAAATTACAGATTGATTGGAATGGAGAAATGTTTCTTTCGAAAACTAACAATATGCAGGAATCACTTGAAAGTGAGCAGCTGAACCAAGATAATCGTACGGTATTAACTAATTATGACAATAAGAGCCAGTTGTATGCTACAAAATTGGTCGTATCAATTCCTCTTGGAATTGGAAAATTTAATGCTGGGAGTGAATATACCGATATCTTGAGGAACAGCACTTATACGGTGAAAGGAAACGGTAATTTGTTGCCTGATGACAGTGACGATAGAACTACCGAATGGAGCTTAGCAGGTTTTTCATCCTATGGAGTGACGATCAATAAGGTTAAATTAGATGTGGGAATGAGACTTGAGCATGTTTCATTTAAGTATTACGATCATGACAATTATGTGGCAGGACAAAGTCGGACATACAATAATGTTTTTCCAAATGTTTCTGTTTCTTTTCCCGTAAAACAAGTAAATGTGAATATTGCCTATACCGCTAAGACAAACAGACCCACTTATTCCATGTTGAGCAGCAATCTGCAATATAATGATCGTTATACCTACCAAGGGGGAAATCCTGTCCTGCAACCCTGTCAAACACATACTGCAGAACTGGATGTTGCTTACCGTTGGGTACATCTCAGTGCCTTTTGGAGATATTATCATGATAATTTCTACCAGTATGTTAAACCTTTTGAAGGGAGCTCTGATATAACCGTCTACTCTTTCAAAAACATACCTCATTATCAAGTATTTTATATGGGTATGACTCTGTCACCCAAGTTGGAGTGGTGGCAACCAATGTTCGACTTCGGTATCCGCAAACAATTCTTTCATGTTAACGAGAATGGCATTCAGACGAAATATGACCATCCTATAGCATTCTTGACATTTAACAATATTTTTCAGCTACCCAAGAATTTCATTCTGAATGTAGATATGGACTATACCACTAGTGGCCATTCTACAGCCGTAAAATGGCAGTCAAACGAAGGGGTCAATATTGGGATATATAAACCGTTTCTCAAAGATAGACTCACGTTAAATCTCCAAGTTAAGGACATTTTTCATTCTTATAAAATTGCTAATTGGTTATGCTATGGAGATTATAATATCCATAAATGGGATAAAAGTGATAGTCGCCAATTGCTGTTGACCTTACGTTATAAATTTAATACTTCAACAAGTAAATATAAGGGTACGGGTGCGGGAAATGATGAGAAGAACAGACTGTAAACTGTTTTTCAGGATAGCATTTAAAGTCTGTTAAGGTCGTCACTGGCAGAGACTCCGCCGTATGATTTTTTCATTCTGTTTATTTTCCAAGTTAAATCGAAACTAACTGAACGGTGATCGCTGAAGTCATGATTGAAAACGGTAATAAGTCCGAAAGTTCCATGATAGTAGCTATGGTTTTTATTTAGAAGGTCGTTTGCCGAAAGGGAAAGTTGCAGGCGATCGCTGCAGAAGGTATGATAGACTCGGGCATTAAGCACGTTCATTTCATTAGTTTGATAAAAACCGTTTGTAGATTTACCGGTATATTCATAGTCTGCGTTCATTCCGCAATGGCTTGTAACGATCCAGTCGGCTGTTTCCCGGAAATAGAACTGTGGATGCGTCACGGTTTTCTGTATATCATTGACGGGGAATTTAATGAAATGCTGGATATATCCGGCTGTGGTTGTAAAAGTGAAGGATGCCAAAGTTTTGCGCCAGTTGACCATCAACCGTAGCCCTGAGTTGTTGCGGATATTATCGAATGTGCTTTCGATTGTTGACGTTCCCGTTTGATAAACTACGTTTTGTATCGAGTTGTGTATATACTGGTACATAGCGATAATATTCCAATTGTGGAATTGTAAATTGTATTGTACCCGATAGTTGTATTGTGCTTTGAGTCTTGGATTGCCTTCCTGATAGAAAAACTGATTGACATAGACGGAACTTCCATTGAGGATAGAGAATGGCGGACGTATGGCACTGGAGCCAAAGGTCAGCGAGTGTGCTGCGATTCCTGTTTTCCAGCTGACTCCAGCCGAAGGAAGCAGTGTATTGTAATTTAGTTTCTCATCAGTGCCGTTTTCTATCATATTATAATAGTGTGACCATGTGTATTCATCCCTCAGTCCGGCATAGGCACTCCATCCGGATGGGTGATGGTATTCTATACTGATAAAGCCAGTAGATTTATTTTCCGTATTGCGACTGTCAGTGTTGTCCAGGAGATGAGGTGTGTATATCAGATGTGTCTTGGTTCTAAGTCGTGAGTACTCTTCTCCAAAAACGAGTTGTGTATGGGGGAGAATGCCAGCGTGTTGCTTGAGCGTGACAGCGAAGAGACGATTGTCATTGCCTGTCCATGCGTGTGTCATTTTATAATTGTTTCCTTCAAGTACATACTGGTGTGAATTGCCTGTAGAAAAGATATAATCCACGTACATTTCACCGTATAATTTATCTGTGGCTTTCCATTTGTAGTAACCATTAATATAATGTCTGTGACTGATATCATTTTCTGAAGAACTGCCTGTCTGATTCGTCGTCACGGTATCATTAAGCGTTTGTGTAAAAGGCAATATCTTGCGATCTATGGTTTTATCATAGTTACCATCGTATTTTATGCCGAGGGATTGATGTTGCGACGGTGTATAGTCAATGCTTACTGACCACATTAGTTCTTTCCAACTCCATTTTTTCCCATTTGTTTTTGTCCAGTAGTTACGTATGTTGTTTCCATCGATGGCTAGGATGTGTATATCCTGCCAGTTCTTCTGTCGGTAGTCAGAATATTCCACCTTGCTGTTTATGGAGAGTTTGCTGTTATTATATCCCATTGTCAGTGTATTGTCATGTGAGAATTTGTGGTTCTGCCTGAGAAAAGTTTCACCGGAAAGGAACCATCCAGTATTCTTTTGCCTAGTAGTGATGAGAATAACAGCGCCTGTAGAGGAACTGTACTCAGCATTGGGATTGGTATTCAGTGTCACTGTTTTGATGTCTCGCGGAGCAAGTTGTCTCACTTCATTCATGGATTGTGCTTTTTTCCCATTAATGTAGATGTCCGGCTTGTCACCGATGAAGGTACTCAGCTCGTCACCGGTACCTAATATGCCGGGGAGCTGATGAAGGAGATCCATACTATTTACTTCATGCTCTAATGGAGTGCCAGCCACATGTAAAACAATTGTTCCGTTTTTTCCTTCTGAGAAAAAATTGTTTCGTCCAGTTATCACCACTTCATTCAGCGTTTGTGATGCCTCGTCCAATTGAATATGTTGAGCTGGTTCCGGCGCAGTCCATTTATCTTTGTAGCCTATGCAGGAAATATGCAGAAGATAGGGTACATGTGGATGAATGTCTGTAATTTGGTATCTGCCAACACTGTCGGTTATGCAACCCTTTATGTACACACTGTCCTTTCGGGTAAGCAATATTACGTTTGCCCATGGGATAGGCAAGCCTTTACTATCATATACACTCCCTTCCAGTACTTGGGAACATGCAGCTCGGGGTAATACAACAAGGCATATTACCAGAATCAATTCTCTCATAATTCAAACCATTGATATTTCTTTTTCGATTTTAGGAGCTTTTGGACAGAATGGATCTGGAAAATCCCAATGATCTTTTCCATATGCTAAAATAATATCTCGCCAGCATACATGTTTATATGCGTGGCATGCATTGAACTCTTTACAAAAAGAGTATGGACTGCTTTTTGAAATTTCTTTTTGTTTGATATGAAAGAGATTAATAGCTTTTTCGGAGTTCCATACTTCATTAATTGAATTTTTCATTAGATCTCCTAATATAAAGTGTGGATGCCAATATAATTCTTCGCATATTGTAACTTTTCCATCAGGTAAAATGTACATTGAACTTGCATTACCAGAACATGCAACTCTTGCTTGGAATATTGTTTCCTTTTTTTCTTGGCTAATACTATTATGACTTTTTAAAACTCTAGGAGGAATTATTTTTATGTTTTTGTATGTTTTTTGTAAATTCTCGAAATAAATTTGAAGTTTTAAAACATTCTCAGAAGAGGGTCTGTATTCCCTATATTTATATGGCAAATACATAGAACATTTTGCAGCATTGATTTGCCAGATTTTCAGAAAATTACTTTTCGATACAAATTTTTCTATAGATATCATATCTTCAATATTGTCATTTATGGAACAAATGACAGAATTTATGATATATGGAATTTTATATTTTTCGAGTAATTCAAAAGTATTTTTCATTTCGTGTATGTAACGATTGGGCGATATTTTTAATATTTGTTTTAGGTGGTCAGGAATTAATGAATCCAAAGATATTTGTAAAGGATTATCTGATGGTAGAATATTTTTTATAAATTTGATATCGTCTTCTTTGATTGGAATTTTCGTAGAAAGGCAAGGTAGATAACCGCATTCTTTTAATTTTATGAGAACATTTTTCCAATACGGGTACAAAAATATATCACCTCCGATCAGCTTAAAACTTACGACACCATGCTCTTTTGCTTCTTCAATTATAGAGCATATTTTTTTTATTGGCATTGGTATAAAATGGTGTTGTCTATTTGCATAGCAATATATACAAGATGTTTTGCATTTCATAGTTAGGTTGCAAATTATATCTGCAGGATATTTTAATCGAGAAAGAGTTAAATTTAGATTGTTGCATTTAAAGTAATCTAGACTATATTTACGAATGATAGTACCTCTTTTATATTTAACAAGCATGTTTTCAGGAAATATAGAATGATAACCTAAAATAGGGTATTTGTTTTCAATTAAACTATTTAATATTCTTGTGATTTTTTCTATTGGCATTTTAATTGCACTTGCTGCCTTATTTGCAGCTTCTTCAATAGTACAACCATCTACAAAAGATACTATTTGTGCATATATGGGATGTAAAATACATATGCTAGATGAGGAATATGGACTGGGTTTCATTAATAGTACTATTTTATTTCCTTCGTTCCTGAGTTGATAACGAGGATTAATCATATATTTCATAAGCAAAATATTTTAAGCTGCTCTTTTTGGAGAGCAGCTCTTGCATTTAAAGTCGTTTTTTTGTAAAACTAATCTATAGAAGAAGAAGCACTTCCTCCACCACCTAAAAGTGAGCAACATCCACTACATGCTTTTATTGCTCTTTCTTGAGTATCACCTTGACCACCTTTTACTTCAATAAGTTGAAAATCAGAAATGATTTCCAAATCTTTATTTAATTCTTTTTTTTCCATAATTTTTTCTTTACGAATTTTGTTTTTTTTGTAATTTTTAATAATAGTGCTTTAGTACTTGTTTCAATGTTTTCTGCCTTTTCTTATTTATGATTTAAATATCTTTATATTTGTAAAAATATTGTATTTTCGTGGCAAGTGATTCTACAATTCTATTTCTACATAAATAATAATATCTTTAAAAAAAATAAAATAAATAATTTCAATTAAATTACATGATCGGATGAAACTCTTTTGCAATTTTCTATTTTTATATTTTAATAAATAAAGGATCCTGCCCGATTATTCAAATTATGTCACAAATATAGTTTATTTCTGCTATATTTGTTTGAAAAGTAATATAAATGATTACAATTTTATACAAATTTAAACACAAGTTATTCTTTGTGCGTTTATTTTAAAATACCTTTATAATATAAATATTTGTTAATATACTGTTTGCTTGTTGCTAAAAACAATTAGGAGGATTTCTGTTTTGTTATCCTTTCCTTAAAGAAGTAATACTCCCGTTGTCTGTTATAAAAATAATATTTATGTTTATCTGTCAAAGTTTTCTTACAGGCATTATCGTGTCTCTTTATAAGTTGTTTTTTACATAATTTTTGCTCAATGATACTAAAAAAGATACCTAAATATTTGGTGTTTAAGATATTCCGCTTTATTTTTGCACTATTCATGGGGATAAATGCAGCTGATTATAATTATAAGAGAATGGGTAGAAAATTTCCTTTTTATTTCCAAAAAGATTCCATGAAATGTGGTATAGCTTGTCTTCAGATGGTCTGCGATCATTATGGCAAGAAAATCTCTGAAGGAAGATTGAGCAATCTGTGTTTCGCAACGGCAGAAGGTGTGTCTCTTCTCGGCATCAGCGAGGCAGCTACGGAACTGGGATTCGAGACGATGGCGGGCAGGACTTCTGTCGAAAAATTATCGGGAACTCCTCTTCCCTGTATTCTCCACTGGAACCAGAATCATTTTGTCGTTCTTTATAAAGTCAGGCACAACAGGACGTTTTATGTCGCCGATCCGGGAAAAGGACTTATAAAATACAGCAGAGAGGAATTTTCAAAACACTGGGTGAGCACAGTCTCCGAAGGAGAGGAGAAGGGTATCGCTCTCTTTCTGCAGCCTGCTCCTAAATTTTACCGGCAGAAGGAGGATCGTCTGAAAGAGACGCATTCCTTCCGCTTCCTTTCCGGTTATGCCCGGCCTTACAGGAGATATTTTGCACAGATACTTCTCGGACTAGTCGCCGGCAGTCTGCTGCAGCTTGTTCTGCCTTTTCTCACTCAGTCTATTGTTGATGTCGGTATTGCCAATCAGGACATCGGTTTCGTCTGGCTGGTACTTATCGGGGAATTGATGCTCACTTTCAGTCGTACGGTCATAGATTTTATCCGCCGCTGGCTTCTGCTTCATATCAGTATGAGAGTGAATATCTCTCTTATCAGCGATTTTTTCATCAAACTCCTGAAGCTTCCGATGTCCTTCTTCGATACAAAGTTGCTCGGTGACCTTATGCAGCGTATCAATGACCATACCCGTGTACAGGACTTTCTTACTTCGAAGACCCTCAATGTCGTTTTCTCGGCATTGACCTTTGTCGTGTTCGGTATTGTGCTGCTTTTCTACAGCCGTCTGGTATTTATAGTTTTCATTCTCGGCAGTCTCCTTTATGGCCTGTGGATAACAGTCTTTATGCGGAGACGGAAGGTTCTGGACTATGCTCTTTTTGAAAAGGAGGCAGAGAATAATAACCGGACTTATGAGTTTCTTACTTCCATGCAGGAGATCAAACTTCAGGACTGCGAGCAGCGCAGACGCTGGGAATGGGAAGATGTGCAGGCTGATGTCTTCGGCGTACAGATGAAGAGTCTGAAGCTCCAGCAGTCCCAGGAGGCAGGAAGTATATTTATCAATGAGATGAAGAATATACTGATCACAGTCCTGTCGGCTGCGGCTGTCATTCACGGTCAGATGACGCTGGGTATGATGCTGGCGGTGCAGTATATCATCGGACAGTTGAATTCACCGGTAGAGCAGTTGATGTCGTTTATCTATTCCCTTCAGGATGTGAAGATCAGTCTGGAACGGATCAACGAGATTCATTGTCAGGATAATGAGGAAGACAGCCGTCGGACGGTTGCCTGTCTCCGGACAGTGGAAGACGGTATCCGGCTGGATCATGTGTTTTTCAAATATGATCCCCATGCCTTGAAAAATACTCTGGAAGACATCTGCTTTGATATTCCTGCGGGAAAGGTGACTGCTATCGTGGGAGCTTCCGGAAGTGGCAAGACGACTCTTGTCAAACTGATGCTCGGTTATTATCCCATAAGCAGCGGGGCACTGGAGATCAGTGGAACAGATATCAACAGTCTCAACCTGAAATGGTGGCGCAGGCAGTGTGGAGTGGTCATGCAGGAAGGGGTCATCTTCTCGGAGTCGATAGCCAGGAACATTGCCGTGGGAGACGGGGAGATAGATGTGCAGAAACTGGACCGGGCCGCTGAGATGGCGTGCATAAAGGATTTTATTATGGGACTTCCGCTGAAGTTCAATACGAAGATCGGAAGAAACGGAGTAGGGTTGAGCCAGGGACAGAAGCAACGCATACTTATAGCCCGAGCTGTTTATAAAAATCCTGATTTCATCTTTCTTGACGAGGCGACGAATTCCCTGGATGCCAGAAATGAACGCCTTATCGTGGAGAATCTTGATAAATTCTATAAGGGCAGGACGGTCGTTATTGTCGCCCATCGGCTGAGTACGGTCAGGGATGCCGACCAGATCCTCGTGCTGGATAAGGGACATATTGTGGAAAGAGGAAATCACCAGACCCTGACGGAGCAGAAAGGGTATTATTATGAACTGGTGAAGAACCAACTGGAACTTGGAAACTGAAAAAAGCATTCGGATATGGAGACAGAACAGAATAAAATAGAGCTTCGCAGTGAAAAGGTAAGGAATATCATCGGACAGATACCCCCCTTCTGGGTACGGACAGGTACCGTCGTGATTATATTGATTCTTGTCGCTTTGGGATATGTTGCCTGGAAAGTTCCGTATCCGTTTACCGTGGAGGCCGGCGGGACTGTGGAAGAGACCGTTCCTTTTGTTTCCGGCGGAAGTACGGGAAGATACAGCATCAGGCTTTTAGTCCCTTACCGTTATAATGATTATTTCCGGGAACCGCGACGGATTTCTCTCACCTTTGAAGGCAGGGATACCGTTTCCTTGTCCTGTGTGACCGGCCTAGTAGATGATTCAGTTGTTACAAGAGGTGGGGAGGATTATTTCTATGTCCGCATCCCGGTAACATATCAGGATGCCGTAACTTATCGTATGGTTTCAGGAATGAAGGTCAGGGCCTCCTGCATGGTCAGTGACAGAACGGTATGGCAGAGAATCCTATAATCTGTCTTTCTCCTCTGAATTAGAGGAGTCAAAGTGTCCCTTGCTCTTATTGAAGGTGTTTCCAAAGTTCCAGACAAGAGTCAGGTTCATGTAGCGTGAATCATAATAATTATGAAATTCTTGTCTTATACTATTTGAATAATAGTAATATTTAGGATCCGATGTCTTCAGGATATCATTGGCATCCAGTTTCAGTATGAGAGTTTTCTTGTTGTTGACCAATGAGATACCCGTATTCAACAGAAAGGAATTATTATTCTTTCTGTAGTTATAGTACCCCGGAACATCATCCTCAGCATATAATGAGAGAACAATATTGTTTCCAATGTGAACGTAGTTGTCAATGCTGAATTCACATCCCCATCCCTTTACTTTACTGAAAGCCGGATTACTTGATCCATACTTGTCGTATGTCAGGTTATCCGAAAGTGTACTCTCAAGCCATGAGCCGGCTTTGAGGGTATAGTTTATATTCAGCCCGAGGGTAGAGATATTTAAATAGTTGCCGGCTTTTTCAATTTGATTTTGAATATTCAGTGGATCCAGAAAGACCATTCTGCCCACTTCGTTGCTTGTATGGGAATAATACAGCTTGCAATAAAGGGTATTGGCATGAAGGTAAGTCAGTTCAAGATTATTGATATAAGCCGGTTTCAGGAAAGGATCACCTACAGAATAGTCATATTTGCTGATATACCAGCGGAAGGGATCGAGCATTTGATATTGAGGACGCTTTATCCTTCCAACATAATTTAATCCGACTGTATTTCCATTGTTGATCGTATATTCCAGTCCGGCTACAGGGAAGAATTTGAAATAATGATTTTTGTCGGTCTCATCCAGATTATGTGAATAACCTTTGGTATGAGTATATTCAGCCCGTAATCCGGCATTCACAGAAAAAGGACCAATCGTTCCGGATGTATTGGCATACAGGGCATCGACCAACTCGTCATAATCGAAGTGGTCAGCTACAGGCAAGTTATCTGCCGGACTGTTGACCTCCGGCATCGAGAGACTGTTGTCAGAGAAAGAATTCGTACAGGACATTTTACCGCCTCCATTAACCTTCCAGCCTTTTATGCTGCTGCTGTAGTCTATCTTTGTGGTGTAAATATTATATTTCTGGCGTCCCTGACTTAGATAATTTTCATCATCATAATGTATTCCGTCAGATTCTGTGTCTGACAGCCATGAACGGTTATTGTTCACATAGTTGTTGATATAACCGGCTGTCACGGTGAACTCAGAGTTGTTGAAAAGATGCCTGTAGAAGATTTCAGAACTGAAGAGATAGTTTTTATTATTTTCAGTGCCTTTCGAGGTCATGACAGAATCGGCCGGGAGGTCTGAAGCACGATAATATCTGGTGGTATTGTCCAGATCCTTTGTCTTTGTCCTGTTATATAGTGGAATCTGGAACGTCGCCGAAAACTGGTCCTTACGATTAAGATCGTAGACGAAGGTCAGAAACGACTGTAAGATATTCTCCCGGTCTTTTCTGGGATAGTGGGTAGAGACGGTCTCATCTTGAAAATAGTCTGTATAGTTGCTTGTGGTATATTCCTTGGCTGTACTTCCCAGAATAATACCGTCGAAACTGAATTTCTTTCCGGTATAATTAAAATGTGCAGAACTGCCTGCAGATGGATAATGAGCTTGCCGGTATAAAGCCTTTATTCTGCCTTGCCATCCCGGATTGATATTCCCGGAGGTCTCAATATTGATAATTCCAATGTTTCCTTCCACTTCGTACTGTGCGGGAGGGGTGGAGAGAATCTCTACTTTCTTGATGATGTCCGGCGACAGGGAATTCAAATAAGAAACGAGATCCTGTCCTTGCAGATATACCTGCCGGTGGTTGATATATACTGATACGGAACTCTTGCCGGTCATATTGATGGATTGATCATTGACCTTTATCGTCGGCATCTGGTTGAGTACTTCTGTCAGTAGCTTTCCTTTTGTGCGCATATTACTGACGTTGACAGTAAGACCGCCTGCTGACATTTGTATTGGTTTTCGTTTTCCTGTGATTATTACATCTTTCAGAAACAGAGTATCAGGGGAGAGAACAATACTGATGTTGCCTTGATCTTCAACGGCAACATGCCGGGGTATACAGCCCACATAACTACAAACCAAGGTGTCTTTCTTATCTGCATTGATTGAAAACATCCCCTGCTGATCAGATAAAACTTCCGCGTTTGTACCGGAAACCTTGATGGTGGCAAAAGGAAGAGGATGATCTTTGTCCGTGTAGCAGACTTGTCCACTTATCCTAATGCTCTGTGCTTCAAGCAATATTGGAAAAAGAAGTGAGGATAAGAAAATAATTATTTTAAACTTCATAACTAGAGTTGATTTCCTTCTTTAAGGAAAAAATCCTTTCTAATAGGTGACAAAGTTATAGAAA
>RRZU013147251.1_pt1 | contig 14270 bp, 14 predicted proteins | sample 2165561 | NCBI WGS metagenome assembly RRZU01 (sample SAMN10456909, study PRJNA506462) | wastewater metagenome | isolation source: wastewater sludge | place: USA: Moscow, Idaho
AGAAATTTTATTTTTTAAATACTTTACTTTATCTAAACAAAAACATTTCCATTCTATTTGGTTATCAATAGGATTAAAACTAATTACGCCAATAGAATGATTTACACTATTTAACGAATAATTATCTTTATCAAAATTGCTTAACATAAAGTGAATATTTAAAGTTCCTATAATTTTTTTATATTTATCAGAAAAATAAAAATCATCAGTAAAAAATATTCTAAATTTCAAATTTTTTTCTAAAAACGTAACAAAATGTTTTTCTAATTCTTTAATGAAATTATTATAAAAAACTTCATCATTAAATTTAGGTACAACTAAATTTTCAAATGCCTCTTCATATATTTCATTTTCTCTTTCTAATTCTTGGTATTCTGAATATAAAATATTTTCGCCATTAATAAAATTAATAGCTTCTTTTTTTAATTTATTTTCAATTATTTTTAGATTATCTAACAATTCAATACAATATTTATCTTTTTCATTATCTTTTAAAAATCTAACTTCACCTAAATTACTAGAAAATAAATTTTTAATTTCTAAATCACTTTTATCTCTGTGTTTTTGTTGAATATCTAAAATGATAATTCTGCCTTTAGGCCCGTCTGCTTTTAATTTTAAATGCAAAGAAGAAATATTGCCTTTATGTGTTGAGAAATATGTAGAAAAAGATAAACAGTCTTTACTATAATAAGAATATAAATGTTTTTCTTTAACAACTTTAGGTATCAATTCATTAATTTTTTGATATTCTGGCATTTTATTAATATTTAATTTTTCAAAAAAACAAAAATCTCTTTGCTTTTTTGAGTTAATTAAAAATTTATCTAAATAATTCAATTCATTTTTCATATTTTTCCTTTTTAATAATTTTAAATTAATTGTCTTTTTATTTTAAATTTTTCATAATTGTCATAACATATTCTAATTCTTTTTCCAAAATTAACTTTTAAAACATCATTTTGTTTTAATGAAATTTCATTTAAAATATTATCACTTAATATTTCAATATTAACATTAGAACAGTTTGTAATTAATACTTCTTCATCAAAAATAGTTTCGTGTATTTCAATATTAGAAGCTATAGTATTAATATTTAATAAAGGATACTCCAAAGGATTTATTTTAGCTTTAATATTTTTAGATAATCCTGTAGAACCTATAGGAGAAGAAATACATATCATACTAGTATTAATATCTTCATCAAATAAAAAACCGTTAGTTTTTCTAAATACTACATTTGTTTTTGGATATTTAATAATTGAGTATCCATAAACAACTTCATTAACAGCAACACCTATTTTAACATTATTAATATAATAATTAAGAATAGGGGTTTCAATAATGTCTATGTTGTTTTTAGAATAATTAACAGAAATATTTTCTAATAAATCATTAATATTATCATATTTATGATAATTCATTAAAAAATTTAAAGTTCCATTAGCTAAACCATAAAAAGGAACTTCTAAATTATGTAACTTTCTTATAGCCGAAATAAAAGTTCCATCACCACCTATAGCCACAATTAAATCTGGTTTTTCACTTTTAAATTTAATGTCGATAATATTATTTAAATCTTCATTATATGTAAAAGTTTGAATATTAATCATAAAAATCCTTTTTTTAATTATTTAAGTGAGAAATCAAGTGATATATTTGTCCCTCAACTCCATAAACTTTATTAGTTTTTAAATAAATTCTACATTCATTAAAAGTCATAGGTTCTTCAGTAGTAAAATTAACTCCAACTCCTTCTAAAAAACTATCACAATCTCCACCATAAGCTCCGTGCCATTTTGTATATTTAGGTGTATTTTCATTATCAGGTTCTATTAAATAAAACCATTCATCTTTTTTACAAAATTTTGTATCTTTTAATGATTGTGCTTTTACTTTTGATTTATCTATAGCTTGAATAATACTTCCAGGTTGTGAAATAGTAAAATAATTAGTTAAACTTGTTTTGTTTGAACATTTACATTCATCAAAATATTTAATATCTTTTTTTCTTTTATCTTGTTTATCAAAATCAACTTCTAAAATAGTATCACAATTTAAACAATGTACCTTTTTAACTTTCATAATATTCCTTTTTTTCTTTTATACTAATATTTTATTGTAATATAAATTAAAATAAACTTAAATGTCATAGCAAAAATCACAATTTGTTTTTATATGTTTATATTTAACTTATTCTTTAAACTATTACTAAAAGCCATTTGCCTTTTTTAAATAAATAATTATATTGTTGACTAGGCTTTTGTGTTTAAGTTGAAGGATAATTACCTTCTTTAAATTTTTAATTTTATACTAATATTTTATTATAATATAAATTAAAAAGTGTTAAATACTGTATCCAAAATCATTATTTAGTTTTTTAATTTTTTTTATATAAAATTCTTTGTTTAAATCATTATCAAACACTAATTTTTTCCACCTTTTTTTACTTACCCATTTACCATTTTCAAAATTATTTATTAAAACAAACCATTCCCCATTTTTAAATAAATAATTATATTCCCTATTAGGTTCTTGTATTTGATTAAAGGGTTCAAGGTCTAATTCAACTTTTTGAATATTTTTATGTAAAAATTTCAAATTTCCTAATTTAATTAAAGTTTCAACATCTTTAAAATTTTTATAGTAATTAAAAAGTATATGTCCTGTATATCCAATTCCTCCATCATAATGACAATAAATATTTTCGTATTCACCACGTTTATTTATATAACCTATAGTACAATTTGTAGCCATTTTTAAGCCTTTAAATAAAAAATTCTTTGATTTTATCAAGTATTACTTTTTTTTCTTTTTCAACAAATTCTTTAATATAATTTTCTATTAATAAAAAAGAGCCTGAATTTTCTTCAACATTGTCCATAAAATTTTCAAAATTTATTTTTTTAAGTATTTCTTCTCCAGAAAAAATAATTTTAATTATTTCTTCATTTTCAAAATTTCTTTTTATATCAATAAAACATTTATTTTTAAATTTATTCTCTTCATCTAATTTAAAATTTTTAAACATTTTTTCTTTGTGTTCTAAAAACCATTTTTCAAATTTTTCTATTTTTTCTTGATTAAAATAATATTTATGATTTAAAGATAAAGTAGAATATATTGTATTTTCTTGTTTAATAAAATCAAAATTTAATTCTGTATTAAAAATATTGTCAATAAAATCACTTAAAATTTCTTCTATTTCTTCATAAACAAAATAATTTAAACTATATAAAAAACCTTGATAAAATTTATTATTATAAATCATTCTAAAAAAAACTTGAGATAAATAGTATTTATACTCTTCATCGTTTATAGTATTTTCAGATTTTTGAAATAAAAATTCTTTATAATAAACATCGTATAAAGTTTTTTCTATACTTAAATCAAAAAAGCTATAATTATATTCTGTTAATTTAATTTTATTTTTTCCAAAACCATTTTTTTCTAAATCTTCTTTTAAAATTAAATTTTTTCTAACATCAGATAAACGACTCCAAAAATCTTGTTTTTCTTCTTCATCTAATTTATTGTAAAAACTAAACTCTTTATTTAAAATTTCTTCTATATTATTATTCATTAGTAATCCTTAAATTTAATTTTCTATATTTTTCTGTTGATAAATTTTCATTGATGGAAATTCTAAAGCTGTTAAACTTTTTCCATAAACTCGTCCGCTGTCTATACAGGCAAATTTATTTAAATTATCTATATAAATATTGTTAACAATTTTATTTCTATCATCAATGTCGGAAAATGGTATTGTTATATGTCCAAAAACATTATAATAATTATTATTAATTCCAGATATTTTATTTATATCCTTATTCCAAGAAAAAAAATCTTCAATATCACTAATTTCTTCTAATAAGTTTTTATCTTTTTTATTATCTGATATTTTTAATAGTCCCTTATATCTATTTAAATGAGAAGAAACAGAGCTATGAGAAACAACTAAAAAATCACCATTTTCATTTGTTATATCTGGAAATTCTACATAAATTGGTAATGTTTTAAAAAATTCTCTATGTTCTGATAATAAATTTAAATCGTAATTATAAGAATATAAAGTTGACGAACGAATTTTTTTTTGCCACCAAGATTTTTCTCCCCAAGAACCTAAATTAATATTAAATAACTCATTAATAAACATTTCTTCGTGATTGCCTTTTATACAAATAAAGTTATTTTCTATAATATAATTTACAACTTCTTTGCTTTTTGGGCCTCTATCTATTAAGTCGCCAACAAAAACTTTAATTGAATTTTTAGGTAATTTTTTCATAAGTTCCATTAACGTATCATAACAGCCGTGTACGTCTGAAATTATATGTACCATACCATTTTCCTTAAATATTTAGTTTATTTATATATCCTATTTTATTAAACTACCTCTCCGTGAACGGAGAGGATTTCTAACTGAATAATGTTTATTCATTTAAGTAAGCACTATTAACAATCATTATCTCTCCTTTTTATATTATTTTATATTTGTATATTATATCATATTTTATTAAAATTTATGATATAATATTAATGAATAAACAAAATTTATTAAAATAATACCAATTCATCACAGTCTTGAAAGACGGTGTTTTCTTGGTTTTTATGATAAATATAATTTAATAAATAAAGGATTAAAATGTTAAAACATCAACCACCAAAAACAATGACATTAAATGAAACAGAAATGAAAACAATATCTGAACAAATAAAACAATATGGTATAAGAAATAACACTATATCTATAGCACCACCTATTGATAGATTTAACTTGATAAATGATGATATAAGTATGTTAAATCCTTATCATATTAATCCAAAAGATTTTTATGATAATTATCCAATTAGGTCTTTATATTATGTAAAACCAATGGAACAAAAACAAAATAAAAATGAAGAAACTAAAATAATTACAATTAAAAAAATTAAAGAAATTAAAGAAAAAATTATTTCTAATAAAGAAGAATTAAATGAATTAAAAAATGAAGATTATGGATTAAGTATAGTTTAGTTAAAAAATATAATTTTACAAAAAAGGAATTAAACTACCTATCCGTGAACGGAGAGGATTTCTAACTGAATAATGTTTATTCATAAAGAATTTTGTTCAAATTCTTTTATTTTTTCATTAAGTAAAATATTCCAAGTTTGATTATGAGAAAATATATGAGAAAATAATAATTCTTTTTGTTTGTTGGTTACTTCTAGTTTATATTTGTAAGCACAATTAACAGACATTATTCTTTCCTTTCACATAATTTTATATATTTTATTATGTTTAAATTTATTTTTATATTATACCATAATTTTTAAGGTTTTTGTTATAATTATTAAAGAATAAACAAAAAAATATTAAAACGTTAACAATTCATCTCCGTCTTGAAAGACGGAGTTTTCTTGTTTATTTATGATAAAATTATATCATATAAATTAAAATAAAAATAATTAAAAAGGATTTCAAAAAAATGAAAATTTTAGTAGTTGACGATAGCAAAACTATGTTAAGAATTGTTTGTAACGTTGTAAAACAATTAGGCTTTAACGAGGAAGATATAATTGTAGCAGAAAATGGTCAAGAGGCTTTTAAAAAATATAATGAAGAAGAACCTAAAATAATTCTTACAGACTGGAATATGCCTGTTATGAATGGACTAGAATTAGTAAAAAAAATAAGAGAAATAGATAAAAAAATTCCTATTATAATGGTTACAACTGAGGGCGGTAAAAACGAAGTTATTACTGCTTTAAAACGAGGTGTTAATAATTATATAGTTAAACCTTTTAGTGCTGAAGTTTTAAAAGAAAAAATGTCTATGATATTACCAAAATAAAATATTAATAAGACTTTTTATTTATAGTTTTTATTATAATATTTGAAAATAAAAAATAATAAAAGGTATTTTATGTCTGAAAGATTAAATATTTATCATAAAGTTACTAGTGGTCGAGGAAACATTGGTGAAAAAAAAGACTTTATAGGTTTGACAAATAATTTTATTACAGATTCAACTATATTAGTATTTTTAAAACAATATTTAAATTATCAAAAAAATAATGATAATTCTATTAATAAATTGTATAATAAAGAAAATCTAAATGATTATACAATTATAAGAAATAAAAAAATATTAAATGCTATTTTTTCCATAAATAATGAAAGTCAAAAATTTTATAATATAGAAGAAATGGAAACTATTGAAAAACAAATGGAAGATTTTAGACGGTTTATTGACGAAAAACAAATGAAGGAAAGGTTTAACGAAAAAACTATATCTGAACACGGATTTGATTATGAATGTGATAATGGTAGAATGTTTTTAAAAAATGATGACAATTTATTGCCAAAAGTAGGTTTTCTTAATTTAGAAGAAGATTCTTCTTTTAAAAATTATTCATATAAAATAATGACTCCATCAGAGTTTCGTTCTTATACACTAATAAAACATTTAGCTAATTATGATGAAGTATTCAAAACTTATCATAAAGGAAATAAAACACATCATTTATCTAAAGAAAAAAAATTAGATGAATTTATAGAAATTTTTAAAGATAGTTTAGAAACTATAAAAAATGAGTTAAATTATTATAAAAAAAGTGATATATTAAATTTTATAAAAGAAAATTCAGCACCTTATACAGAAAAAGATATAGAAAAAGATTTATCTTTTTTCAAAGAAGAAAAAGAAAATTATTATAAATCTAAAAAACAAACAAAAAAATTAAATGAAATAATGAAAGAACACTTAAATATAGAAAAAGAAAAATTAAATAATGTTATTGACGATTTTTATAAAGATAACAATTATGGTAATAATAAAGGAATTGAAAATAAAATTGAATTTATAAAACATAATTATAATAAACGTGTTGAGTTATTGAATGGATTTATAGAAAAAAATGTTGAAAATAAAAGAAATATTAAAATAGATAGTAGTTTAGAAAAAAAATCAGATTTTAGTCCTACAATGGGTATTTAAAAAGAGTTAAAAACTCTTTTTAATTAAGAAATTTTTAATTTTTTATTATGTGTTTTAAACCATAGAGAAAAGTTGTTAATGCTTTCAATAATTTTAATTTTAGAAGCTTCAATATCAAGTGTTTGGTCAGAAATAATTTTAATATCTCTATCTTCAGTTTCATAAATATAATCAATTTCAAAGGCGTTTAATTTAATATTTTTCTCACCTACAGTAAAAGTATAATCATTAATAGTTCTATCAGCTTTAACAATTTTCATAAAAATACCATCAACCAAAACAAATTTAAAACCATTTTCTAATTCTCTTGCAGTAAAACGTTTTCTAGCTATTCTTAACATATTAATCCTTATTAATTTATAAAATTTATGATAATAAAAACTATTGTTTGTTTTTATATGTTGAAAGTATATAACTTATTAACTTAAATTAATATTAAAATAATAATTTTTTTTTAAATTATGAAAAATTTATTATAATCATTTATATCAAAAAAAGAAAAAAGAGGTTTAATGGAAAATATGTTTTTAAATTTTAGTTTTGAATATAACATAATATTTTTAGGTTATATTTTAAATGTATATGCTTTTGTTTTTATACTTTATTATAATTCTTCAAATATAAAAATATCTGATATTGAAAAATTAAAAGAGAGTAATGAAAAAAGAAATACTGAGTTAATTATGCCAACAACAATGTCTTTTATTGGTGTATTAGTACCTTTTTTAAGTTTTATATCTACTTATAATTTTTATAGAGAATTACAACTATTCTTTATTAATAATAAAGGTGTTAGATATATAGATTTTTTAATTGAAAAAAAATGTTATTTAAAAAAATAAAGATAAAATAAATTTAGTTTATTTAGTTATTTTTTTTTATTTAATTTTATTAAAATATTTTAAAATTAAATAAAGGTTTTTAATAATGATTAACAAAGAAATTGCTAAAATTAAAAGTAATGAAAATATCAACGGTAATATAATAAAAGAAACAGATTTATTAGAGGTTGATTTACTTTTAAATAAATTAATTACTTCTTTTGACGCTGAAAAAGAACTTTTACAAAATTCAGAAAAAATAGATTTTATAAAAAATGCTAAAACTGAGTTTACAAGTTATAACTTCAATAAATTAAAAGAAGATATTAAACAAATGTCTAAAGACGGAACAAATGAAGTTTTTAAAACTGCAATAAATAATATTACGAATGACTTAAAATCTAATGTTGATAATATTATATTAGATATAAGTAATGGTAATATTAATACTATAAAACAATTATATGGAGAAAACGAAAAAGATTTTGAAATTAATGTTCTTTCTGTATTAAAAAATAAATTAAATTCTTTAGAAACAAAAATAAATACAAAAATATTTCCTTTAATTGTAGACTCTTTAAATTTATTACAAAATAATGACTTAGAAAAAATAGAAAAAAATTATATTTTATTAGAAGAAATAAAAAAATTAGAAGCCGAAAATGGAGATATTTCTTTTATTAATGAAAAAAAAGAAAATTTAATAAAAGATTATTTTTCTGAAGAACAATTTAGTGAAGAATTGTTTATTAAACGAAAAGGTAGTTTAGATAGAGATTTCTATAATAATATGAAAAATATAAATATTATATCTTCTATAAAAGAATTGTTTGGTGATTTTTTAAATAGTGAAAATATTAAATTAATATCTACAGGCAGAGGACAAACAATTATATATAAATTTGTTTATAAAATAATTGCTGATTTATTAATAACTAACAGTTTGAAAATTGAAACTTCTTCTAGTTATTTATTTAAAAATATAAGTAAAAAAAATAATAATTTTGATGAAAATATATTAAATAAAATAAATACAATAAAATCTGTTAACAACATAGAAAAAGATTATGCTGTATCTTTGTTTTTAACTGAAATAGAACAAACTTTAGAAATAAAAGATTTATCTTTATCTAGTGTTATAAAAAAAGTTTTATATGAAAAATTCCATAAAATAAATAAAAGTGTAAGTTCTATAACGTCTTTTTCTAAAGATGATATTGAAAAAAAATATAATGAAAAATCAGAAAATTTAAAAAAATTAATAGAAGAAAAATATAAAGGTTATAAAGAAGATTTTAATAAATTTAATAAGGTTTTAGATAAAAAAACTGAGCAAATATTAACTATAGATGAAAAATTATATAATATAAATAAAAGTTTTCAAAATATAGAAGAAATAACTATAGATAATATAGAAGAATTAAAAAATTTAAAAATTAATTATCAAAAATTTCAAGAAGAAACAGATAAAAAAATACAACTTTATAAAGAAATAATAAAAGAAATTGAAAATAAAATAACATTATTAAATCAAAATCTTGGTCTGAATAATGAGGATATTGAATATGTATTGAAAGAACAAAAAATTCAACAAAATATCTTAGAAATAGTTTATAAAGAATTAAAAAAAGAAGAAAGTGTATTAACTTTAATATCTAATTTATTAAATAATAAAAATGTCATTAGCATTAATAATATAACGTCTAGTAGTTCTAAATATGAGTCAGAAATTAAAGAAATTAATAACCAAATAAATAAAATTAAAGAAGTTGTAGATTTTAATGAAATAAAAAATAGTGGTCTTAATTTTAAAAATAAAATAACTTCTGATTTAAAAGAAATTAAAAATTTACCAGAAACATTAAAAAATGAATTTATTAATTCTCGAAAAGAAGTAATAAAATTTGAAGATTTTAAAGAATTAAATAATAATATAAAAGAAATATTTAATCTTTCAAAAGAGCGAATTGAACACAAAAACTCAAAAAATTATTTGAATGTGGTTGCACACACAATTAAAACTTATGGTTACAAAGAAAATTTAGAAGAGTATTTTCAAGAATTAAGTGAGGTTGCTAATAAAAAATTAGAAATTTTCCAAAAATTAGATGAAAGAATAAAATATATGCAATATTTAGAAAGTATTTTATCTAAATACCCTAAAGAAATATTAGAAGATAATAATGAAAAAAAAATCAAAAAAGAATTTTTAAATATTATTAGTGATATAGAAAAATATAAATTGGAACTTTTAAATTATCTTACTGAAAAAAATAATAAAGGTATTAATCAAAATATGTATGATATAGATAACGAGTTGAAATCTTTTATGACAAAAAAAGCTCATATTAAAGAAATCCAAATAATGAGTATAATTAAAGGTGGTACTGAAAAACGTAAACCAAAAATAAATGAAAATTGTATAAAAATGTTTAATGATACAATTAAAATCGAAAAAGATATTAAACAAGAGGTTATTTTTTCAATTAAAAATCAAATAGGCGGTATTTTTTATAATGATAAACAAAATAAAAAAATAAAAACAACTTTAAATTTAAATAATGTAAAAAATTATAGATATGATTTTGGTTCAAAAATAGATTACATTAAAAAAATATTTAAAATTTCAAATAATAATGAATTTAAAGAAAATATATACGAAGATGAAAAATATTCTTATGTTTCTGAATATAATTTTTTAAAAGAAAATCGAATAAAAAGATTTTTTACTTTAAAAGACGAAAAAAATATTAATAAAAATGTAGAAACATTAATAGAGGATTTTAATAATTAAATTCCAAAAGAAAAAAGAGATAAATCAGAATTTAGTATTTTTAAACACATCAACGAAATTACTAGATTGAATATAAATTCTTTATCTAAACTTGAATATCAAGCCATTAATATTATTAAAGATGGAATAAAACGTAGTTATGAAATAGAAAAAACAACTATATTAGAAGCACAAAATAGAAAAAATATAGAAGTTTATTTTGAGTCTTTAGTTACAAAATTAATTGGGTTAGAAAAAAATCCTACAATTAAAACAAATTTATTAAAATTAATTAAAGATAATACTGAAAAAAATTTAAAAACAATATCTAATATTCAAGATAAATTTTTATTAAAGAAAAATTTAAATAATATCTTAAATGAAAGTTTAAATGATTTATATAAACAAACAGAACTAAAAATTTTAGGAAATGATATAGATATTTCAAAAAATGAAAATTTTAATAAAAACTTTAATCCAAAAGACATAGAAAGTATAAAAGAAATATTAGAAAATGAAAAATATATAGATTATTCTCATAAGCAAGAAATAACAAAAAATTTAATCAAATATGTAAATATTCAAAATAATTTTCAAAATAAAACATTAGAACAAAGTAAAAACGAAATAATAAATAGAATTAATGTTTATATAAACAAAAATATAAAACAAGAAATTCAGGTTTTTGTTAACACAGATAATGATAGCGTTTTAGATAAAATTTTAGATAATAATAATAAAGATATAGAATCTGAAAATTTAGTTACACAACAAATTTATTTAATTGAAGAAGTAGCATCTTCAAAAATAAAAGAATTAAATATAAAAAAAGAACTAGGTAAAAAATTAAAACTTTATTCAGAAAACGAAATTTCTTGTATAGATAATAATATATATATTTTAGGAATTTATTTAAAACAAATTAAAAAAGATTTTAGTTATCAATTTAATAAAAAAAGTATATCTTTACATTATGAAACAGAAAAATATATTTCACAAATAAATGGTAAAAGTTCAGAACAATTAATAGAGGATTTAATAAAAAATCGAAATAAAGAAGAAAGTTATTTAGAAGATAATAGTTCTGAAACAATTTTTGCTAATAATTTAGATATTAAAGATGAACTTAAAGAAATATTATCAAGTAAAAATAATGAAAAGAAACAAGCTTTTTATAGTTATTTTGTAAAAACTAGTGATGAAATAGATAAATTATTTTTTACAAATAAAGATAAAAAAATTTCTATATTATTATTTAACAATAATATAAAAAATAGTGATATAGAAAAAAATTTATTTAAAAAAATAGAAACTATTAATGAAAATTCTTTTGATTTATTTAAAGATTATGATATTGATAAAGATGAAGAGGCTAGAGAGTCTAAAAAAAACAATATAAAAAAAGATTTAATTAATTTACACACAAATTTAAGTAATAATCAAAAAAAGATTGTTGAAATGTTAATTAAATGTCTTGATTATTCTGAAGAGTATTATTTAAAAAATTTTTCAAGAATTCAAGAATTAAATATTTTAGTAAATAAAGAAATAGATTTTAAAATAAGCCAAAAAAACGACAACAATTTACAAATGTAAAATTTTTAAAAAATATATTAAGTTAATTTTAAGATTTTTTTTTATATACTAAGCTTCTTAATTAAAAAAAAAGGAATTAAAAATGGCTGATATTAGTTTTTTACTATGGTTTTTATTTATAGGTCTTTCTATAATAATATTACTTTCAAATATGATTTTTATTGTTAGAGAGAAAACTGCTACTATTGTTGAAAGATTTGGTAAATTTAGTTTTGTTGCTCAAAAAGGTTTAAATATTAAGTTTCCTTATCCTATTGATAAAATAGTTGGTGGAGTTAGTTTACAAATTTTAGAATTAAAATCTGATATTACGGCTAAATCAAAAGATAATGCTTTTTTAACGATACCTATTAAAATTCAATATAGAGTTTTAGAAAGTAAAATAAGAGAAGCGTTTTATGAATTAGATAATCCAGAAAAACAAATGGGTTCTTATGTATTTAATATTATTAGAGCTAAATCTTCTACTTTAACTATGGACGAATTATTTCAATCAAAAAATGAGTTTGAAAAAACTGTAATGGAAGAATTAAACACAAAATTTGAAAATTTTGGTTATGTTATTGATAACGTTCTTGTTGATGACCCTCAACCTTCTGTGGAATTAATAAAATCTTTTAATAATATTTTAGCTTCAGAAAAAGAGAAAGAGGCGGCTAAAAACGTTGCAGAAAGTTTAAAAATTAAATTAATTGGTGAGGCTATTGCAGAAAAAGAGTCTTTAAAATTAAAAGGTGAAGCTTTTAAAGAATATAGAAGTGCTATTGCAGAAGGTAATATTGAAGCTATGGGATTACTATTAGGAACTCACGCACAAAAAACAGTTAAAAAAACAATTCAAGAAGAAATTAATGGTGAATTAACTGATATTGTTACTGAAGTTAAAGAAATCACTAAGTTAGATGAAAAAGACGTTATCCATACAGGTTTAACTCATAAAGATATATTAAACTTCTTTGCAGGTGTTGATGAAAGAGAAGCTATTAGAGACGCTTCAAAAGGTAAAGGTAATACAGTTATTTTCACAAATAAACAAACACCTTTAAATGAAGAACTTATAGGTTTAATTAACTTAAGTAATAAAAAATAGGTTCGTTAAAATGGATAATATAGATAGACAAAATATAGAGCCTAGACAAATTATAGTTATTAGAAAAGATTTGAATATGCCATCTGGAAAGTTGGCGGCTCAAGTTTCTCACGCATCTTTAGGTTGTATTTTAAAATTAGCAAATAAAGAGAATACTGAAGAAACTTTTTCTTTAAACTTACAATTAAATCAAAAAAATAAATCTGATAAAGCTGTTATTGATTGGTTAAATTTTAGATTTACAAAAGTGGTTTTATATGTTAAATCTGAAGAAAAATTAGTTGAAATTTATGAAAAAGCTAAATTAAAAGGTTTAAATACTGTGTTAATAGAAGACGCAGGGTTCACTTGTTTTGATGGTGTAGTAACTAAAACTTGTATAGGTATCGGGCCTTGTTATAAGGAAGATTTAATTGGTGTTACTGATAAATTACAATTATTAAAAGATTAAAATTTAATTTAAGTTTTTTTAAGTTTAAATATATTATAATTCATTAAAATAAAATGTATTTTAAAGGGTTTGAAATGAGTATAGAACTTGAATTAACAAAATCACAAATAGAAAATCTAAAAAATTAGATTTAAAATGGGATATAGATACAGAAAAAAATATAGCTACATATAGAGACGAATATGACAGTCTAAGATGGCAATTTATAAATAATTTATTACCTATTAAAAAAGGTGATAAAAATATAATTGTAAAATCAGATAATAGTAGTATTAATATTGGTGAATGTGTAAATATAAAACTTTGTAAAGTAGAAGATATAAAAATTGTTGATTGGCAAGAACTAGGAACTTGTTTATTTAACTCAAAAGAATTTTATAATAATTTTATGAATGAATTAGGAATAAATAGAACTCTTAAACTACCTCTCCGTGAACGGAGAGGATTTCTAACTGAATAATGTTTATTCATTTAAAAAAATGAATAAAAAAATCATTATAACGAAAGACTTTAAAAGGACGGTTTCTATCCTTTATTTCAATATTATGAAACTTTA
>RRZU011037701.1_pt1 | contig 14267 bp, 12 predicted proteins | sample 2165561 | NCBI WGS metagenome assembly RRZU01 (sample SAMN10456909, study PRJNA506462) | wastewater metagenome | isolation source: wastewater sludge | place: USA: Moscow, Idaho
ACATTGATAGCTTCAGTAGAATAAAGAATTTGGATATAGAATTGGGCAATCTGTTCTTGAATGGACTGGGCTGTAGTCATAGAGTCAATGGAAGCTTTTTCTGCAATAAGTTGATTTAGTTTAATTGTGTTCTTATTGCGATTACCGTTCCATATTGTCCAAGAACCATTTATCCCATAAGATCCGTTGTAAGAAACCTTAGCGATAGATGCTCTGGAATAGCCGTCACTGCTGACAATGCCGCTTTCCACCCATGGGGTATAGGCCAAATTTTGATTTGTAGAGGCACTCAGCGAAGGAAGAAGCTGAGCTTTAGATTCCAAGACATCTTCATTAGCACTTAGTCTTTGCAAATGATTTTTTTGAATTGTGATGTTGTTTTGCAAAGCGTAGTTAATGCAATCCTGAAGAGACCACTGCTTAGCTTGTGCCATCATGGGCACTGCCAGCATAGAGAGGGCATATATCCCCTTAATCCAATTTTTACTCATTTATTTATCTCTTATAAATATTACTTTTTCTTGTTAGATGCATTTCCATAAGTACAATTATTAGGTAAAAAACGATTTATAATTCTTTAGAGTAAATTTATCCCAGTTTCTCTTAGAGAAAAACCGGGATATTTTTATTTCAGACTTTGTAATTTAGCAATATATTTACCAAGAATATCAAATTCAATATTGACTATACTTCCTATTTTTATATCACAAAAATTGGTGTTTTCTTTTGTATATGGGATAATAGCTACCGTAAAGGTGTTGTTAACAGGGGAAATAACAGTCAGAGAGACACCGTTGACGGTAACGGAACCCTTATCGACTGTAAAATATCCGCATTGTTCCATTTCTTTATTTTCAGGGTATTCAAAAGTGAAATAAGTAGATCCTCCGGCGTCTTCCATCTTGATGCATTTTGCGGTCTCATCTACATGTCCCTGAACTATGTGGCCATCGAGACGCGCATTCATTAGCATTGAACGCTCAACATTGACTTTATCACCAATTTTAAGCAATCCAAGGTTGCTTCTTTTGAGCGTTTCTTTCATAGCCGTTACAGTATAGGTGTTATCTTTAATTTTGATTACGGTAAGGCAGACCCCATTATGTGATATACTCTGGTCGATCTTCAATTCATTAACAAAAGAGCATTTTAATGTAAAATTCACATTCTCCTGTTCCTTATTAATAGCAACAACTATTGCTATTTCTTCAACTATTCCTGAAAACATAATTTATAAGTCCTTTCTAAAATTAGGGTGTCCAACAAAGAAGAAAAGGCAGGATTTCAAAGAAATTCTGCCTTTTGTAAAAAGGGTCGCTCGACGATGTGATGAAACTCCGAGTCTAAAAAGATTTGAAAGTTCCCCGTCGTTGTAATCCACAGGCTTTACAGCTTAGTCGCAAATGCGTTTTATGTGGCCCGCCATAGGCAAAGGATGTCTTCCCGGTGTTCAATATTATTTGATGAGTATCCCGATCGAATCGACACGACCCGTTTATGAGTTCCTTTCTAATGCAAAGATAAAATATTTCTTTAAAAGAGCAAAATATTTTAGTGTTTATTTTGTTTTTAATTGGCAGAATATTTTATCGAATGTTTCTTTGAGTTTTTTTTCATTCTCTATAGTATTTTGAATGACTCTAAGTTTCTTTTCATTGGGGCTGTTTTCTATCCAGAGTTTGATGTATCCTGTTCTTGAATACTTTTCTTTCATGTGATCTTTAAAGCGTTCCCATTGCCATTCTGCATTTTTATCTGGCTCATTTTCCAGACCGTATTGGATAGCTCTTGTAAAAACTTCTTCAGGGTCAAGGTCACGATCTGCCTCAGCTATAATTTTACCATAGATACTTCTTGGCTGCCTGCTTGCTGATGCACGATGATCCTCTACAGCTTCCTTGATAGTTTTTATTTGTTCTGCGCTAAACCATCTCTTGAGTCTTGCATCACCGGCTACAATTTTACCACTAGTAAGATGATGAATCGCCCTAGGACCATTCATACCTAAATCGTGGTAAGCTGCTATGGTATAGATCATATTAATATCGGCTCCTGTAATTTTTGCCAGTTCAAGTGAGTTTCGGATTACTCGGGTTACGTGGCGGAGTCCATGGCTTAAGCCAAAAGAATTGTAACGCGGAAGTATTTCTGTTTCGATAAATTCCATAAGATCTAAACTTACGTGTTGTTGCATGTTATTTCCTTTCATTGATTTAGAAACTCAGAATGATTATTCCTATTGTGGAAAATAGTCCGTATATGAGCATATTACGAGCTGTAAGGCCTAGTATTTTATTAAGCTCTTTGCCCTTCCATATTTTTCCCATTTTGCGAAAGGCCATATCGTTGAGGATCGCAAAAGGAATCTGAAGGCAGAGGGCAACAATGAGCAGGGTTTTTGCACTTTGCATTCCTTCAAGGAATAGGGCGATGAGGGTAAATATATAGCCTGTTGATCCTACGATCTTATAAAGGTTGTATCCCCATTTTTCACCAATTCTCACAACGAGTGTGATTTTTTCTGCCTCTTTATCATTTTCCCTGTCTCTGAAATTATTTATTACCAATAAGGTGTCGATAATAAGACCACAGCCAAGTGAAGCTAAAAATACAGGAATAGTGACATGTTGTTTTTCTCCAGGAACAATGACATAGTAGGTAAGGCATACGGGTATGATACCGAAAAAGACAAGTACGAGCAAGTCTCCAAGACCTAAATAACTTAATTTCGTGGTATACAGAAAACAAAATATAACACAGATGAAGCCAATAATAATCATTTCTGATCCTCCATAATAGATGAGTGGCAGACCTATGATACAGGCAATAGTTGTCGTAATGATAATCCCCTTGCGCATGACTGGTAGTGTAATCCAACCCTCTGTGCATGCTCTCTTTGGCCCCAGACGGGTAGAAATATCATCGTTTCCTTTTACACAATCAAAGTAGTCGTTAATAAGATTTGCATCTATTTGCATGATGAAAGCGAATAGAAAGCAAAGGATTGCAGGTAATATCCGAAAGTATTCCGGCCCTGCTGTTTTCCATGCAAAAGCTGTACCGATCATTACCGGTACAGCTGCACCTGAAAGTGTCTTTGGCCGTGCAGCCTGAAGCCAGGCCTTAAAAGAGTTTGTTTTTATATCCAAAGTTGATGATGTGATATTGGTTATATAATTTTAAATAATAAATATTTTCTAGTTAAAGAAATTCCAACTTACTCCAAAGCGAAAAACACTTTCATTAAGAGGGTAGTGAGGGGTTAAGAAATAATTCAGATTCCCACTTCCACTATTAACATGACTCATCATGACGAAGAAGCGAGTATGCTTCAACAGAAAGTTTGCATATACATTGACAATTGGATAGTTTCCTGTTTTTACTCGGTTTTCATCATTGCCTTGAACGGTGAATGTACTGAGTGCAGGACTGTAGTCCGGCGCATAGTATTTGGTGAAATATCTTACGTCAGCACCCATATCACAATGAAGTACACGGGCAATCTTGAATCTCATATATAGATTGGAATAGATATTCAAACTGGGTACAGGCATAACGCTTTGATTACTCGAATGCTGGTAGGTGAGGACATTATCCCAATTGAGAATTCCGTAAGTGAAATTCTGAGAAAGTTGTAAAGTCATTAAGTTCGTAGCTCCACTGTTCTGCATAGGCGTAACTGATACATTTGTCCGCAGGTAAGAACTAGTAATATTGTATGACTGACTAAAATAATAATAATCTTTGTATTCATCCATGGCAATGCGCAACTGGGTGCGGGTTTTGTCATAAGAGAATATCCCTTCGATCCTGCTGTGGATCATCTTGTTCATATCATCATTATCCCACCAAAAATGCCGACTATGATAATGTCTGTAATAAAAGCCCGGGTTTATACGGTGAAAAAAGGCATTTGCAGCAAGGTGTACCGTGTCACCAAAGAACTTGAAGTTGAGATCTCCGTGACTATCTAACAGCATTTGTCCTGCATCCTTTCCGGCTACAGCATATTCGCCCGTCACATTATAGTGGAGTATAGTACCCTGTTGTTTACTTATTTGGCCTCCTATGTTTACTGTATTTTCATTGTATGTATCTGTACCCCCTGTGGCGTCTGGCAATTCTATATGGCGGAAGTCATGATGAATAAAAGCTTTTAATCCGGCCTTGGCCCATTTGCTGAAACCTTCAAGAGTTCCTATGGCGAAGGTGTTCTGTATTTCATAGAAATCAGTGCGATCATAGATGGAATCTCCGGTAAGTGTGCCTATATTATAGTATTGGGTGGCATAGTAATTATCTGGAGTCTCATAGGCTTCATAAATGCGGCGATAGTGATCAAACTTGAGTGTGTGGATAAAACTTGTTACGGGTACATATTCATTTTTCAGCCAACTTGTATCTTCCTTGATTTTATTCTGTTGGGCAATAAGGCTGTCAGCCTGTTGCTTGCCAAAGACTGATACTCTGGAGGTATCCTCTTTTGATTTTTGTTTGAGTATAGATTCGTCACCAATAATTTTGGCATCATCTGGACGGCCCATGGTAGATGATTCTTGTTGAGTTCTTTCGTCTGTTTTGATTTTTTTGTCGGTTTCTTCTTTCTCTTTATTGTTATTACTTTCTTTTTTGGAAGCAATAGCAAATTTACGGGCCTTGATCTCCTCATCTGTCATGCGGATCTTTCGGTTGAAACCTACATTGTATCGATGGGTAAAGAATATATGCTGGTTATCATTACGATTCCAGTTTTTGCTGAGCACAGTAGGAATTTCATCAGAGGCAAAATTTTCACTGAAACTTTCGGGGTGAGTGATGTAATTATCATTAGTGATACCTCCATTCTCTGTTACTTTCTGGTGAAGTGTAGAGAATAGAAGATGCGCCTGATATTGGTCCCCTAAATAAGACAACCAAAAGGTATAACCAAAGTGTGATGTACTTTGTTCTGCATAGGTTCCCCGACCGTATTTATAGTCAAAGCGGAACCCAAACCCTAGTCGCTTGCCTGCGTTTGTTGCAAAAATAGCCTTGAAATCATCGGATCCATTTGTGCGATTACCAAAACTATTCAATGTTACATTTGTAATAGGAGAGTAGGTATTTGTGAAATGGAAGTCACTTACAGGGTGAATGATAAAATCATAAGGTTCAGTGAAAAGAAATTGGCTCTCTTCCGGACGATCTATAATAATACGGTTGATACGAGGTGATCCCATATTGCCAAGGGTATTGTATTCTCCTCTTAAACCACTATTAAACATTGTATTCATATACATATAAGATAAAGTATCGACTACTGCAGGTGTGCGGTCACCGAAATGTTCGTCTACTGTCCATACATGTATACCTTGAGGAATTTCCTGATCATGTTTTTTAAGCATGGTAGAATCTGATGATTTCTTGTTCCTTAAAGTGTTATTGTATGTACCGTCATCATTATTTGTATATATATCGTTTTGTGCCATAACTGTAGTTATGGCACAAAATAGCAGAAATACTGTTGAGAAAAAATTCTTCATTATTTATGGAACATGCGTAATGCTACTTCAATGATTTTGAGGACTACAGCGGCAAGAATAATAATGAGGCCTTCAGTTTTAGAACTGGATATATACCAGATAATAAGACCAATGACAGCACCCAGCATGAATAGGATGTTGAGGATGTTCCTAATCTTAAAATACCGGTCTCGAGGACGCTGTGTCTGTAGAGGGGCATGATGGTATTTTGCCTTTAACTGGCTGTCCTCTGCAGACGGTTCTGTTACTTTTTCTTGCAAATTATTGTCAATTTTACTTTCCTTTTCCATAAGTTTTTATTTGAATAAATTACTTATATCATTGAATATTTCGTCTTTACGGTCAATGGTCTTCTTTCTGAATTTTCCGAATCCCCGGGCTAAACCAGTATGTTTTTTGTTAAGTCCATATTTGTCTGTGATAATGTTTTCTGCAGAATCCCTGAACCCTGTTGAGCGACCTTCTTCATAATTGTAATTGATGCGGCTGATAGTAATTTTTGCTTTTCCATCCTGACATTCAGCAATGATCGTATAATCAATTTCTGTACGGTCAAGAGAAAGTGAGGTGTTAGTGAATACCAGCCATTCTTTAATTGTTGCAGCAATAATACCTTTATTTGCATTAACAAGAGCGACCCGACTGCCTCTAAGCTCATTCTGATTCGTGGAAAGTTGACTCAGATATCCTAGAATTTTGTTGTATATCGTTTGTTTGTCCCAGCCCTGAAGATTAATATCAAGTGAAAATACAATATTGCCTTGCTCATCGACAGGTATTGCACCATTTAGATATTTTGGATCATCTTTCAACAACTGTTTCTTTACTGGCATTTGCTCAGCTTTCTTTTCAGCAGGAATTGTCCAGTCATTATTGGTTATATTCTTGGTATTTAATGCTTTCTCACTTTCACCGTTTTTCCCTTTATGTTCAGCCTGTTCTTGAGCTTTTGCTGCTTCCAGTGCTTTTTGGGCTTCTTCCAGTAGTTTCTGGGCTTGTTCTACTTTTTGCTCAGGAGTAAGTGTAGCCTGGGCATAAGATAGCATAGGCATGAGAGACAATATGGCAATAAATATTTTTTTCATATCTTTTTCTTTTAGCAATATCTAATGCAAAGATACATTATTTTGTTGAAACATATACTATACTATTGTTCTTTTTTATCAAGCATATCTTGAAGACGGATGATTTCATCACGATACTGTGCAGCTTGTAAAAAGTCTAGACTTTTGGCAGCTTGTTTCATTAGAGCTGTTGTGTTGTCGATACTTTTCTTTAATTGTTCTTTCGTCATCTTTAGCACGATAGGATCTGCTACAAAAGTTCCACTATCAGGATCCAGATAAGCTTGTTGAGCCTTAACAGGTTTGCTGTATGGCATATTGTTATCATCTCCTGATGTTGGCAAGTTGGTTTTAATATCTTTGACAATTTGTTTAGGTGTAATATGATGATCCTGATTATATTTCATCTGGATTATCCTTCGCCGTGAAGTTTCGTCAATCGTTTTTTGCATACTTTCAGTGATCGTATCAGCATACATAATGACTTTGCCGTTAACATTTCGTGCGGCTCGTCCTGCTGTTTGTGTCAGACTTCTATGGCTTCTCAGAAATCCTTCTTTGTCAGCATCAAGAATAGCAACAAGTGAAACTTCTGGTAAGTCTAGTCCTTCACGAAGTAGGTTGACTCCAACGAGGACATCATAAATGCCGGCGCGGAGATCATTCATGATCTTTACCCTGTCAAGTGTTGCAACATCACTATGGATATAAGCGGCTTTGATGTCGTGGTTGAGAAGAAATTCAGTGAGTTCCTCTGCCATTCGTTTGGTCAAAGTGGTGACCAGAACTCGTTCATTTCGGTGACTTCGGGTAATAATAGTGTCTAACAGGTCGTCAATTTGATTTTCACTAGGACGAACTTCTATTTCGGGATCGAGCAGGCCTGTCGGTCGTATAAGTTGTTCTACAATAACTCCTTCTGATTCTTTTAGTTCATAATCAGCTGGAGTCGCTGAAACATAAATAGTCTGATTCAGCAGGCTGTGAAACTCATCAAACTTTAAGGGCCGGTTATCAAATGCTGCAGGCAGGCGGAAACCATATTCTACAAGGTTCTTTTTGCGGGCTCTGTCTCCACCATACATAGCACTGATCTGAGGCACACTTACATGGCTCTCGTCAATGACAAGCAGAAAATCTTTTGGAAAAAAGTCGAGCAGGCAATAAGGTCTTTGACCTGGTTCACGTCCATCAAAGTATCTTGAATAATTTTCGATGCCTGAACAGTGTCCTAGTTCCTTGATCATTTCCATATCATATTCTACGCGTTCCTTAATGCGCTGAGCTTTAATGCCGTCACCTATTTCTTTAAAATAATCTACCTGTTTTATTAAATCATCTTGAATTTTTGTTATGGCTTGTTCTGTCTGTTCCTTGGTTGTTATAAAAAGATTGGCAGGATAAATTTCATATTGTTCAAAACTTTCTATTTTGTGGAAAGTTATAGCGTCTACCTCTTCTATAGCGTCAATCTCATCATCCCACCATGTTACTCTCAGTATATTGTCAGAATAGGCCATAGCAATATCTACGGTTTCTCCTTTTACCCGAAAGTTGCCCCGTTGGAGTTCGATATCATTACGTATATAAAGTGCTGTTACCAGTTGCCTTAAAAAATCATTACGGTCAATTTTTTGTCCGCGCTTCAATTTTATAATACTTTCCTGCATGGCAACAGGACCTCCCATACCATATATACATGAAACAGAAGATACAACTATGACATCTTTTCTTCCTGATAATAAGGCTGATACAGCTCCAAGTCTTAGCTTGTCTATCTCCTCGTTAATTGCCAGATCTTTTTCAATGTACGTATCTGTAGTAGGAAGATAAGCCTCTGGTTGGTAGTAATCATAATAACTAACATAATATTCTACAGCATTATGAGGAAAGAAGCCTTTCATCTCTTCATATAGCTGGGCTGCCAGCGTTTTATTATGACTTAATATCAAAGTAGGTTTTTCCACGTTCGCAATGACATTGGCTACCGTAAAAGTCTTGCCTGATCCGGTTACGCCTAGTAAGACCTGAGCCGGATCACCTCGAAGAATGCCATCAGTAAGTTGTTTTATTGCTAGTGGCTGATCACCTGTAGGTTTGTATTTTGATGTTAAATTGAACTCCATAAGATGCAAAATTACTAAATAAATGGTTATCACAACTCATAATTGAGTTATAAAGATTAATAATTTGGCAAAAAATGTTTTATTTACTTTGTAATTCAGTAAAAAGATTGTATTTTTGCATCTCAAACGTGCGAAAAATAAAACAATGAAGAAAACCATCTTATCCGCATTGGGAGTTGTACTTCTGTTCTCAAGTTGTGCCAAAGAGTTTAATCAGGTTTATAAATCTGATAATTACCAATATAAGTATGAGTATGCAAAAGAGTGTTTTGCTAACGGTAAGTATAGCAGAGCCTCGACATTGCTTCAAGAGTTGGTAACGATGGAGAAAGGAACAGAGAACGCACAGGAAAGTCTGTATATGTTGGCTATGACTGAATATTGCATGCAGGATTATGAGACGGCTACAGATTATTTCAAGAAGTATTATTCTTCTTATCCCAAAGGAATTTATGCAGAAAGTGCTGAGTACTATGTGGGGCAGAGTTTATATATGAGTACCCCTGAACCACGGTTGGATCAGTCTTCTACTATTTCGGCTATTGCGGCTTTTCAGGATTACCTTGATGTATATCCAGATGGAAAGTTCAAGGTTATGGCTCAACAGCGAATGTTTGCCTTGCAGGATAAGTTAGTGATGAAGGAACTTTACTCAGCTCGCTTGTATTATAATCTTGGCATCTATTTTGGTAATTGTACCTATGGTGGAAATAATTATGAGGCGTGTGTCGTTACATCTCAGAATGCACTGAAGGATTACCCTTACAGTGACAAGCGTGAAGATTTTGCCGTACTCATCATGAAAAGTAAGTTTGAATTAGCTAAGATGAGTGTGGAAAATAAAAAATATCAACGTTTCCAGGATGCGGAAGATGAATGTTATGGATTTATTAATGAATATCCGGATTCCAAGGACCGCAAAGTAGCTGAGGACTATATACAAAAATGTAAGGATTATACTTCTACTCATAAAGAAGTAACATTGCAATAATTTAAGTATTGAAATATTTAAGGTAGAATAAATAACATATAAGCAATATGGATTATAAAAAGTCAAAAGCACCGTTAACAACCATTACCCGCAATATTATGGATCTTTGCGAGGAGACAGGCAATATCTATGAAAGTGTAGCCATTATCGCAAAGAGAAGCAACCAGATTGCTGCAGAAATTAAGCAGGATCTTAACAAAAAATTAGCAGAATTTGCTTCTTATAATGATAGTCTTGAAGAAGTTTTTGAAAATCGCGAACAGATTGAAATTTCCCGTTACTACGAGAAACTCCCAAAGCCAACTTTGCTTGCTACTCAGGAATTCATTGATAATAATATTTACTGGCGTGATCCTAGTAAAAATAATGAAGCTGAAGAAAGTTTATGATCCAGCGTAAGCAAACTCTTTTTCTGTTTCTTGCTATTGTTGCAATAGCTGTTTGCCTATTCTTGCCTGTCGCTACAATAGTGCCTGCAGGAATGGGAGCAGAAAGTCATTTGTTTAATTTGGGTATTCGTGATGCCGATGGCAGCCTGAGTTTCGGAGCATGGCCTTTATGCTTGTTATTAACTCTTTCTGCTATTATAGACATAGCAAGTATCTTCCTGTATCATCTGCGTAAGTTGCAGGCTAAACTCTGTATCTGGAGTATAATCCTTTGTGTGCTCTGGTATGGGTATTATATTCTTATATTTACTCATGTCATGCTGAGTGATGTACAAGGATCTTATCATGTTCATTTTGCGGCATGTCTGCCTTTAGTGGCTGCTATCTTAACGATGATGGCTCGCAGAGGTGTTTTGGCAGATGAATCTCTTATCAGAGCTGCTGATAGAATCCGATAGATTTTTCGTAATGTTTGTATAAATAATATTGGTCCCATATTTTTCTGCAAAGAAACATGGGACCTTTTTTGGTTTTATTAGATAATGAATTATAAACTTGTAGTACTGGATCTTGACGGTACACTGACAAATGCCAGGAAAGAGATCACTCCAAAAACAAAAGAAACTTTAATGAAAGCCCAAAAGATGGGGGTGAAGATCATTCTGGCTTCCGGTCGCCCTACTTATGGTATAACTCCTCTTGCTGATCAACTGGAGATAAATAAGTTTGGGGGATACATTATGTCTTTTAATGGCGGAAAGATTATCAACTGGACTACAAAGGATGTCGTCTTTGAGCAGAAATTGGATACGCAGTTAGTACCAGTGCTCTATCAGAAGGCTATGGAATCGGGTCTGAATATTCTTACTTATCAGGGTGAAAATATTGTTACGACAAAATCTGAAGATAAGTATGTGCAGCAGGAGGCTTTTATCAATAAAATGCCTGTTATCCAACTGGATGATTTCCTTCATGATATTGTTTATCCTCTTAACAAATGCCTGATTGTAGGCGATCCTTTGCCTTTACACAATCTTGAACTTCAACTTGCAAAAGAAATGGAGAATAAGATGGGTATTTACCGCTCTGCAGATTTTTTCCTTGAATGCGTACCTCTTAATATAGATAAAGCCCATTCTCTGAAGTGGCTCATACAAAAAATGAATATCAGTAAGGATGAGGTTATAGCCTGCGGTGACGGACATAATGACTTGTCTATGATTGAATTCGCCGGACTGGGGGTGGCTATGGCTAATGCCGTGCAGCCTCTTAAACAGGTTGCTGATTATATAACCTTGTCTAACGAGGAAGACGGTATTGCTCATGTAATAGAAAAATATATACTTTAAATAATCTATAAATATGGATTGGGAAAAACTTCAAAATGGATCTGATATTCGTGGTATCGCTCTTGAGGGCATACCTGGTGAGAAAGTGAACCTTACTCCGGCTGTTGTCACAACAATAGCTAAGGCTTTTGTGACATGGTTGTGTCAGCGTGTGGGCAAGGAAAAAGTGACGCTGGCTATAGGTATGGATTCACGTATCTCTGGTCCTGGACTTAAAAAAGCTTTTATTCAGGGTATCACTGAGGTTGGTTTGAAAATTTATGATTGCGGGTTAGCCTCTACACCAGCTATGTTCATGACTACAGTTGACAGGGAAAATCCTGTTACAGCAGGTGTCATGATCACAGCAAGTCATTTGCCTTTTAATCGTAATGGCATTAAATTTTTTGTGAAGGATGGTGGACTTGAAAAGGAAGATATTGCAGCTATTCTTGACCTTGCTTCTAAAAAACAGTTGCCTGTTTCCAGAATTGGAGGAAAAGTTGAGACGATAGATTTTATGGATCAATATACTTCTCATCTTGTGGAATATATCTGCAGGGAAGTTAATGCTGCTGATTATGAACATCCTCTTTCCGGTATGCATATTATTGTAGATGCGGGTAATGGTGACGGTGGCTTTTTTGTAGATCGTGTACTTGACAAGCTGGGAGCAGACACTATGGGCAGTCAGTTTCTTGAACCAGACGGTCATTTCCCTAATCATATTCCTAATCCGGAAAATCCGGATGCTATGGCTTCGATCTGCCGGGCAGTAGCACAGAGTCATGCAGACATGGGAATTATTTTTGATACAGATGTTGATCGTTCTGCTATTGTCGACAAGGCTGGTGAGCCGATTAACCGTAATACATTGATAGCTCTTATTGCGACTGTTATTTTACGTGAGCACCCGGGAAGTACTGTTGTAACGGATTCAGTTACCTCAGACGGTCTTAGTGACTTCATTGTTTCTAAGGGAGGGCGTCATCATCGTTTTAAGAGAGGATACCGTAATGTTATTGATGAAGGTATCCGTTTAAATCATACCGGTGAAGAATGCTGGTTGGCTATAGAGACATCCGGTCATGCAGCCCTGCGTGAGAATTATTTCCTTGATGATGGTGCTTACCTTGTCGCTAAGCTTATCGTGGAGGCGGCACGCCTGAAGAAGGAGGGAAAGGAATTGCAGGATTTGATCCGTGATTTGAAACAACCTGTCGAAAGTACTGAACTTCGTTATATAGTAACAGCCAATAATGTACAGAATTATGGTCAGCACGTTCTAGACGGTATTGCCGAAGCTGTGAAGAGCCAGGCGGATTGGAAGATGGTTATTCCTAACTATGAAGGTATTCGAGTCAGTTGTACGGCTTTAGATGAACAAGGATGGTTCCTCCTCCGCAAGTCTCTGCATGATCCTGTATTACCACTTAATATAGAGTCTAATGTAAAAGGCGGTGTAGAGCATATCAGCCGGCGCATCTGCGGATTTCTAGAGGAGTATGATAAACTGAAAAAATAACATCTTTTATATTGCACATGAGACAAGTTTTATGTTTGTCTCATGTGCTCTTAGATAGATATAGTATCTCTATTTCTTCTTGAAGCTACAATATGATTACAATATCGCTACATTCACATTTAATTGTAAGAATGTTCTATATTTGTTGATAAAAATGAACAAATAACAAGGTAAAAGCTTGATTAATTAATATATTCTGATTATATTTGCAATATTAATGGATTAAAACAAATATAAAATATGGATAACTTGTATTATATTTACTAATATTAATTTTTAAGCTTATGACACACTCTTTACGTTTTATTGCCTCCCTGCTAGTTTTTGCAGTGGCAGGATTTGCAAATGCAGCTGATGTTACAGATGAACTGACCTATACCGCATTAGGTCTCAATGCAACAACAAGTGGCTATGCGTCTTTCAGTGGTAAGACAATTACTTCTTCTGCTGTTTATGCCGGCAATGCTAGCTCCGGTGGGGGAAAATATATTCAGCTTAATACCACAAATAGCGGTATTATAACTACCATTTCCGGTGGTGTTGTTAAGTCCATTACAGTTACCTTTAATTCTGGTACTACTGATAAACATCAGCTAGATGCTTATGGAAGTACTTCAGCCTATTCATCGGCTGCAGATCTTTACGCTTCTGCGACACAAGGAGATCTAATTGGTTCTGCAACTTTTTCGAAGGCAGGTGATGAGACCGTAACCATTACTCCAACAGGAACTTATACTTATATCGGCCTTCGTTCGACTTCTGGTGCATTGTACATAGACAAGATTGATATCGTATGGAACAGTGATGCATCTAATGTCGTTGCACAACCTAAGATTACGGGTACGAATCCTTTTGTAGGGACTACGGACGTTACTCTTTCTGCGGATGCTAACAGCACTATTTATTACACAACAGATGGTACCGATCCTTCTGTTGCTACAGGAACCGAATATAGTAAATCTTTTTCGTTGTCAGCTTCTACAACTGTTAAAGCCATTGCGGTTTCCGGGACAAACAGCAGTGCCATTACTTCCGTTTATTTCTTGAAGACTGCTAATGCCGGTACGGCAACAGATCCTTTCACTATTGCTGAAGCCAGGGATGTCGTTGACAATAAGATAGCTCCGGCCACTTCTTATGTTGCAGGTACGATATATAAGATTGCAAGCAGTTCTGATAATATTCTAAAGTATGGTAATGCCAATTACTGGATTCAGACAGAAGGTACAAAAGATACTCTTGAGGTTTATCGCGGTACAGGTCTGGAAGGCAGCAAATTTACTGATCCAGCTCAGCTAGCTGTTGGTGACAATGTCGTTGTC
>RRZU013552458.1_pt1 | contig 14265 bp, 13 predicted proteins | sample 2165561 | NCBI WGS metagenome assembly RRZU01 (sample SAMN10456909, study PRJNA506462) | wastewater metagenome | isolation source: wastewater sludge | place: USA: Moscow, Idaho
AATGGCCTGCGCGGTGTGGGCGTCCCACACCCGGTCGGCGCGCTTGTCGGCATCGCCCGCGTCCTTCTTCCAGGCCGGGTCGAACCACTTGCCGGCGTACTCGCCCGCCTCAGCCAGGAAGGTGGCGTGAATCTCCCAGTAGTCGCGCGCCACGTGCCGGCGGATCTGCTCCTCGCGCTCGACCACCACGGCCAGCGTGGGGGTCTGCACGCGGCCCACGGTGGTCAAAAAGAACCCGCCGTCGCGCGAGTTGAAGGCCGTCATGGCGCGCGTGCCGTTGATGCCCACCAGCCAGTCGGCCTCGCTGCGGCTGCGGGCGGCGTCGGCCAGGCCGCGCATTTGCGCGTCACTGCGCAGGTGGTCAAAACCGTCGCGAATGGCCTGTGGCGTCATGCTTTGCAGCCACAGGCGCTGCACGGGTTTGGCCGCGTGCTTGCCGTCAAACGCGTATTGCGCGATCAGGCGAAAAATCAGCTCGCCCTCGCGTCCCGCGTCGCAGGCGTTGATGAGCGTGCCCACGTCCTTGCGGCGCGCCTGCTTCACCACCGCGTTCAGGCGCGTCTTGGTCTTGTCGACGGGCTTTAGGTCAAAGTGCGGCGGGATGACGGGCAGGTTGGCAAAGCTCCATTTGCCGCGCTTGACGTCAAACTCTTCCGGCGCCTGGATTTCCACCAGATGGCCCACGGCGCTGGTGACCACGTAGCGCTCGTTTTCAAAATGGTCGTCGTGCTTGTCGAACTTGCCTGCAATGGGCGTGAGGGCGCGCACGATGTCTTGGGCGACGGAAGGTTTTTCAGCGATGACCAGTGCTTTGCTCATGATGGTGCGAAAGGCAAAATTCTTACAATAGATGCGATAGATTCCTGCATCCCAACAGATGCATCCACACAGATGCGATCAAGCCGCTGGCAGAAACAACCGGCCAGCCGTGCTTTTTTATACGCTAACACAAATTCTGCGCGGCTTGTGGCGCGGCGGCTTCAGCGGTCAGCCTGCGGCGCGGTCGCGCTTTCGTGCCCTATCGGAATATTGTCATGCAAACTCTGGAACTTTCCTGGCCCGTGCAAGCGCTGGAACAATCACTGGCAGCGGTCTGGCCCGATGTGCAGGTCGAGGTACTGCCCGAGCTGGATTCCAGCAACAGCGCCTTGCTGGAGCGTGCCCGTACCGGGCGGATTCAGCCCGCGCTGCTGGTGGCCGAGCGGCAAACGGCCGGGCGTGGCCGCATGGGGCGGCAGTGGCTCAGCCAGCCGGCGGGCGGCTCGCTGACGTTTTCTTTGGGCTTTCCGCTGGGGCAGGTGGATGTGTCCGGCCTGTCGGTCGTGGTGGGCTACAGCCTGGCGCAGGCGCTCGATGCGCAGCACCGCCACGAACTGCGTGTGAAATGGCCCAACGATCTGTGGTTCAGGCAGCGCAAATTCGGCGGCATTCTGGTTGAAATTTGCACACAGGGCGCGCAACGCTATGCCGTGGTGGGCGTGGGCATCAATGTGGCGCAACCGCCCGCGCTGCCGCCCGCCACCGCGCAGCAGCCGCAACCGCAGGCCCCCGCCTGGGTGCAGGAATTTGACGCGCAGGCCACAGCCCCGTGGGTGCTGCAGCAGGTGGCTGCGCCCCTGGCGCGCGCCATGCAGCAATTCATGGATCGGGGCTTTGCGCCGTGGCAAGAGCGCTTTGCCGTGCGCGATGCGCTGGCGGGGCAGGCCGTTTGGCTGTCAGACGGCAGCACGGGCACGGCAGCAGGCGTAAATCCGCAAGGGGCTTTTCTGATAGAAAGCCAAGGCAGCCTGCGAGAAATACGCAGCGAAGAAATCAGCGTGCGCCCGCTCGACATGATGCAGGCACAATAAGCAGGCATTCAACAGGCGTTTGAAACGCCTTCAACGCAAAGGAAGAATACCCATGCTACGGTGGATATTGGCGCTGGTCGTCGTGGCCAATTTGCTGTTTCTAGCCTGGTCACAACATTGGCTGGCTCCGTTGGGGCTGGCGCCCGAGCCTGCGGGCGAGCCGTATCGCCTGCAACAGCAGGTGCAACCCGAAGCGATCGTGCTGCGCCCGGTTCGGCCCGAAAACCAGATCGCGCCCGCAGCGCCAGCGTCGGATGCAGGCCAGCAGGCCGCCCCGGCCGACCAAGCGGCAGAACAAGCAGATCAGCCAGCCGCAGAACCCGGCGCAGCGCCCGATGCGGCTGCGCACTGATGGCGCTGCGGCAACCCGCAGCAGCACACCTATTGACTTGTAATCGCCTTCATCTGATGACTTGAGGTAAACCGGCATGAACGAAGTTTTTCGAACCTTTCACCGCGTGCGTTTTGGCGAATGCGACCACGCGGGCATTGTGTTTTATCCGCGCTATGGCGAGATGAGCCACGCCGTGATCGAAGCCTGGATGCGCGAAGGGTTGGAGTGCGACATGCCCACCATCCTCGAGCGCTATGGCGTGGTGCACCCGCTGGTGCGGCTCGAGATGGAATTTTTGCGTCCCAGCCGCTACAACGAGCTGCTCGAATTCAGCTTGCAGGTGCTGCATCTGGGGCACACCTCGCTCACCGTGCGCATCGATGCGCGCTGCAACGACGAAGAGCGCGTGCGCATGAAAATCAAAATGGTCAATGCCAATTTGCAGCAGTTGCGCCCCGAGCCCATGCACGATGAACTGCGTGCCAACTTCGCGCGCTATCTGGTCGCCCCTGCGATGGATGTTGCACCATGAACCCGCCTGCAGCCCGCCCGCAGCCCGCAGTGCCTGCGCCCGCTACGCCGGTGGCGGTGCACTGTCTCAACTGGCAGCAAGCCTTGCTCGATCTACCCGCTTCGGCCACAGCCGCGCAGCGCGATGCCGTAGTAGCCAGTTGGGCGCAACGCTGCTGGCACGATCTGTGTGCCGCCCTGCCCCAACAGCAGCACGTGGTGCTGGCCCACCCCGGCCAGTTGCACGAGCAGGCGCGCATCTGCATGGTGGCGCAACAGGCCAGCGGCTGGTTGTATTCGCCGTTGCATCCCGCAGCACAGTTGGCGGCACAGGCAACAGAGCAAACAACAACAGGGCAGGCGCCCCGCTGGCAAACCAACAGCAGCGATCTGTTGCAGCAACACGGCCAGCGCGCCGCCGCGGCCGGTTTTGGTGGTGCAGAAATTGGCTTGCATGCGGCTGCCGCCGTATTTGCCGCGCTGGATGATGCAGCCGCCCCAACATCCATTTCGCCAGCCATGGCAGCAGGCTGGCAGCGCCGCCACTTCCCCTTGCTGGGCGCGCCGCGTGCACATGCTTTCGCCCCCATGCCCGCCACCCTGTTGCAGGCGCAGCACAGCCACGGGCTGTATGCCGTCATGGGTGACGCCGACTGGACCATTCGCTGCATGCAGCTGGGCGTCAAGCTGGTGCAGTTGCGCATCAAGCAGGCCGCGCCCGAAGTGATTGATGCGCAAATCACCCGCTGCGCGCAAGCCGCGCACCAACTGGGCGCCTTGCTCATCATCAACGACCATTGGCAGGCCGCCGTGCGCCACGCGCAGCACATGCCCGGCATCTACGGCGTGCATCTGGGGCAAGACGATGCCGCCGCATTGCGTGAAGACGAGCTCGACACCCTGCAAGCCAGCGGCCTGCGCCTGGGCGTGAGCAGCCAAACCCTGTGGCAACTGGCGCGCGCCCTGCGCCTGCGCCCCAGCTACATCGCCTGCGGGCCGATACACGCCACCGCCACCAAAGACATCGCCCTGCCCCCTGTTGGCGAAAACAATTTGCGCTTTTGGGCGCAAATACTGCACAGCCCCGTGCCGGAACAAGCCGCCCCTGCCCTGCCCCTGGTGGCCATTGGCGGCATGAACCCCGAACGCGCCCAGGCCGCAGCCGCAGCCGGTGCCGACAGCGTGGCCGTGGTCAGCAATATCAGCGCCGCGGCCGATCCCGCACAAGCCATTGCTGCCTTGCAGCAGGCGATCGCGGCGGGGTTGGCGGTGCGAAACGCTGCGTAGGTTGGCTTCTGCTCCCACATTGCCAGTACCGCCGCCACATAATTTGACAACGCAACAGGTATTTATCATCAACGCCAGCCGCGTCCTGCCCCATTAGCTCCGGCTCTTGGTACTTGCCGCGCGGCTAACTATTCGCCATTCTCCTCTTTCGGCTGCGGAGAAAAAAGCGCAAGCAGGCGCTCAGCCTATTCAAACCATGCCGATATGCCCAAGCCGCATGGCGCAACCTCAACGCCGCCAACAGCCTCTTGCTGATTTCACAAGAATCTTTACAATTCGCGCAAACTCTTGAGCAAAGCAGAACGGCCAACATCCTGCAACTTAATCAGGCCTTGGCCAACCTGCAATATGCCCAACAGGAACACAGCCAAACGCAAGCCGAATGGCTCAGGGCCAGGCTGAGGGTGTGGGTGATGAAAGGGAGCAAATGGTAGCCAAGTGCAATGTATGAATGGCCGCGTAACAAAGCACCGTTTTACGATCACGTGTTGGATGCGCTATCAAGCATCAATCAAAAATCGAACAGCAAGTTCGATGGGGATGAATACGCGAAATGCATGCCATCTATCCCGTCCGACAAGCAGGCAACAACCGCGCGCGTGCGCAACAAATCAAAGAAGCACATGCCGTTGGCAAGCTTGCGCGCAGACCATGCTGCCGCAGCGAGCAGACGGCGATATGAAGGCGCATCCGTACACATCAGCGACATTCAGCGCTACAGCCGTGTGGCGTAACGGGCACAAAGTTTTGTAAACCTATTGACTGCTTGAAAAAAATCGATATCATTTGTAAAAAAATATGATCCAGTCATGAAGAATAGCTAATAACTTGTGCGGAGTATGCAGTATAAGAGCGTATTTGCATCTTAAATTTAGATTAAATATAAATTATGTTGATTGAAAATACAGAATGTCCAAACTGCAAATCAACGTTAAACCCCCACCCGATCGATCTTGTATTGAAGCGCACAGGAAGTTACTGGGAATGCAAACAATGTGGATACGAGCTAAGAACATCCGCAGAATTTGACCTTATATTAATTACAATTACATTTCTGCTGGGCTGGATGATTTACGGCACCCTGAAACCAATTTTCGAAAAATATTCTTATCCTATGAATTTTTTTGTGTGGTGCACATTAATATCCATTTGCGCCTTAGGCATGATCACTTTCGATATAATATACAATTACTTTGTTTATAAATTTGCATTTAAAAAACGTCAAGAAAACTGATCTTTGTTTAAATAATGAAAGGATGAAGTTATGGCTGCGGTTGGACCGGCTTATATTTTCGCGCTTAAGCTGCTTGGTTATGCAAAAAAAATTCAATGATTGTTATTCTGCTGTAACGCAACACTCACAGAATCCTGATATAGAAGAAGTGTTGGACGCGGCAGGTGAAGTATCTTCATGCATCCAACTAGTTGATGAAAATAACCCAAATCTGAAAACAATAAATCTCTCCATCAGTTCAACAAAACTTCAATTAAAGCGAAAGGCAATGGATGAAGCAAGAGCCGAATATCTAAGAGATCGAACAGATGAAAATTTGAATAAAGCAATTCAAGCAACAGGTGATGCTATTGCGCAAGGCGGCGAATTCATTCAAGACCTCTCTGGCTTCGTTGATTATCCAAAAATTAACGGGATGGGGTTAGAGGATATAGGAATGGTTATTGAGGGTTATGGCAAAGCAATAACCGTTGGCAACAAATACTTAGGTCCATGGCTCGGAGAAAATCTTCCGTTAATTGATGAAATTAAACTCCCCGACGACGCCAGCCAATCCGAAGGCGACCGCGAACGCGCGCGGCAGATGTACGATCGCTGGAACGACGCCAAGCGCACCTCCTCGCCCCTTGTCTTTGATTTGAATGGCGACGGCGTTGTTGAAACACTCTCTCGCGACAAACACAACATCTACTTCGACCATGCCGGAGACGGCTTTGCCGAACGCACCGGCTGGGCGCAAAACGCATCAAGCCAAACCGCCGGGCAAAGTGCACCTGCCCGAGCTGGACACGCCCCAAAACGCCGAAGCTGTCATGGTGGCTCATGTGCACGGCCAAGAGCGATTGGTGGTATTGGGCGACAACGGCAGCTGCAAAAGAAAGCGTGGCGCCAGCTGCTTCACCATCGACGCCAGCCGCATCCTACCTCATTAGTTCTGACCTCTATCCAAGCCATGCTGCCGCAGCGATCGGGCGGCGATATAAAGGCACACCCGTACACATCAGCGCTACAGCCGTGTGCCACAATGTACACAAAGTTTTGTGAACCTATTGACTATTAGAAAAGAATTGATACGATCTTGGAAAAACTTGTGTTCTGCTGGTGTGTGCAGTAATCAATTGGTGCATGGCGTGTGATATGGAAGCTGTTTTTTTATATGTCATGCTTAACTGTTTTGAATTATTGCAATATATTATTTCAGAATATTTGAGCGGCAAGCGAAAGATATGATTGATAATGATGTAGAAGAAATTACTTTTGGCGATGATTTTGCGCGCCCTTGCGCATTGATTATTTTTTTAATATTTTTTATAAAAACAATATTTAGCGTCGTTGAAAAAGATTATTATTTCGCTATTATTCTTTCTGTGGTTGGCGTCTGTTTGACGGGTATTTTTATATTGCACCCAAAGGCGCCAAGAAAAATTCTAATTAATAAGAAAAATGGTGTTATAGATATTGTAAATTACTATCCTGCAAAGGATTTGCGCATCAATGTAGAAGATATATCGAGAGTAGATTGGGGGGGGTGGAAGGGATCCTCACTCAAGATTTGGAGTTTATTTTTTAGATCATCGCGATGAAATTATTTTTTCTTTTATTGGCTATGCTGTTTCCAGAAAAGGAAATATTGATTCCATAGAAGATTTGCCCAATAACCACAGAAATCTTTTGGAAGTAGTTCAAAATTTGATTAAGAAGAAAAATCATGCCGCCATCAAATGATATTGGGGCCTTCTCTGGTATTAATTCAAGTGGAAAATTTTCTACAATTTATAAAAAGAATGATATTGGGGTTTTTGATTTTAAAACATCAGGTCACTGGGCGAATGCGACACAATTTCCATCTAGAGAAATTTTGCCTATCTTATTGATCAGAAATCAAATATCTTGAAATTATTGATTGCACCCGCATATAATCCTAATGGAAATGATCGACATGAGGAAGCTCACCCCGAGGCTCGTCAGGAGCGGCGCCTACGTCATTCATAACCCGTTTGCAGACGGTGTATGTCTGTAGCCTCATCCGCACAAAATGCAGGGAAACAATCCACATGTGCCGCACAAGTAAAAGCACAAACATTGCCAGGCGTGGGTCGCATGGCTAAAAGACAGGCCGCGGGGAGCTGGAACACAAGTCGCGGACAGCCAATATAACAAACACCTCAAGCAAGGCCCAGAATGATGAGAATCAAAAATACTGCCCGCCCCCAATGTGGGACTGAATTAAATCCTGATTTAATCGATTTGATTTCTAAGCGTAGAAAAGGAACATTTTTTCACTGCAAAGAATGCAATGAAAAAATAACAACATCTGATGAATTCAACATCATCTTGCTCGTGGGTAATATTCTCGTGGGATGGGGAGTTTTTTTATTCACTAAAAAATATTGACTATTTTGTTCCTCGCAAATCCTTTAGTTAAAGCGACGGCATTATTTGCGGCGTTTTTATCTGCGCTGGCATTTGATATCATTTATAATTATTTGGTTTTTAGATTCTTATTTAATAAAAGAAATGATCGCTGTTAACGCAGTCGGCAGCACCGGCAAAGTAGTAGGCGCGCAGGCGCAACCCGCTCTTCAGCGGGCGGCGTTTGCCTTCGGGTTTGTGTTCAGTAGCCGTTAGCGCTTGCGCAGGATGTAGCCGCGGTAGGCGTCTGCGTCGTCGATGTCGTCATCGATGCCGGGCAGGCGCTCGGCCGTGCCGGGGCCAATGCGCAGGCGGGCGTTTTCGTCTTTGGAGGCCAGTGTAATCACCGTGCGGCTGCTGTCCCACTGAAAGCGCCCTTTGCTGACGATGGTGTAGGGCTTGCCGCGGCGTTGCACGGTGGTTTCCAGCTCGTAGGTGTTGCCGGGCAACAAGGTCAGCGCCAATTGCTGCGAGGTGCAGGCGGGGGTAGAAGGCGGCGTGCACGGCACGGTGCCGCGGTAGGTGCCCATCCACCCTTGCGACAGGTTGGTGCTGGGGAGCGGTGTTGGCGCTTTGGGGCTTGGCTTGGGGCTGGTGCCGCAGCCTGCCAGCAGCCAGGCGGCGAGCGCACCGGCGGCCAGGGCGCGCCACTGGCGGGGGCGAGAAAAAAATGTGGGAATGTGCATGGTTCAATCCATCCAATAAACGCAACGGAACCCGTCGGCATCAATCCGAATGGTTGCTGCAAGCCGCGCACAGCGCATATGGATGGTTGCTGTGCGGGCGGTTGTCAAACGCGGCGCATGCAACACGTCGTATCAATACATCGTATGCAGCACGCCGAAAAATGCTGGTATGCATTTTAGGGCGAACGGCTTTCAGGAGGCTGTCGCGCAGGCGGACGCTGCGAGGTGGAAAAGGCACAGTGAAATAACCGGGCGCAAAGGCTTATTCAGCCGCGGCCAGCAGTTGCGCCAAAGCCTGTTCCAGTGCGGCGCGGTCAGCGATTGGCGCCAGTGTGCTTTGCAAATCGGCGAGTGCGGCAGCGCCTTCGCTTTGCAGGCGTTTGATGGCCTGGCCCGCATCGCGCGGATTGCCGGTGCCCTGGCTTTGCAGCAGCACGGTACCGTCAGGCGCGGTGAGTTTGAAGTAGAACAGGCCGTCTGCTTCGCGGTATTGCTTGAAGGTGGGCAGCGCGGCTTTGCTGGCCTGTGTGGCGTGTGTCGCTGGGGTGGCGCGGCTCAGGTTGCGCAGCCCTGCGGCTTCGCGCAACTGGCGCAGATAAGGCGTGGCTTCGGCGCGGGCTTTTTCGGCGCCACGCAGCAAAATGCGCTCCACTTCGGCGGGGTTGGCGATCAGTTCGGCATAGCGTGCGCGCATCGGGGCAATCTCACGGTCGATGCGTTCAAACAGCGCCTGTTTGGCATCGCCCCAGGCAATGCCGTCGGCAAAGGCGCGGGCAAAGGCGGCGGTTTCTTCGGGGCTGGCAAAGGCACGGTAGATCTGGAACAGGGCGCTGTCGTCGGTGCTTTTGGCTTCGCCCGGCGCGCGCGAGTCGGTGACGATGGCCATGATTTTTTTGCGCAGCTCGTCAGGCGGCGCAAACAGCGGAATGGTGTTGTCGTAGCTTTTGCTCATCTTGCGTCCGTCCAGCCCGGGCAGCAGCGCCACGTTGTCGTCCACCTGCGCTTCGGGCGGCACCAGCAGGTCTTTGCCGTACAGGTGGTTGAAGCTGGCGGCCATGTCGCGCGCCATTTCGATGTGCTGCACCTGGTCGCGCCCCACGGGTACGCGCTGCGCCTGAAACATGAGGATGTCGGCCGCCATCAGCACCGGGTACATGAACAGGCCTGCGGTCACGCCGTCGTCGGCCTCTTGTCCGGCTTCGGCATTCTTGTCTTGCGCGGCCTTGTAGGCGTGGGCGCGGTTGAGCAGGCCCTTGCCGCAGACGCAGGTCAGCAGCCACATCAGCTCGGGGATTTCGGGGATGTCGCTTTGGCGATAAAAGGTCACGCGCTCGGGATCCAGCCCCACGGCCAGCCAGGTGGCGGCAATTTCGAGCGTGCTGCGTTGGATGCGTGCGGGGTCGTCGCATTTGATCAGCGCGTGGTAGTCTGCCAGAAAGTAGTAGCTGCGTACATCGGCGCGCAGGCTGGATTGCACCGCAGGGCGCACGGCGCCTACGTAATTGCCCAGGTGGGGCGTGCCGGTGGTGGTGATGCCGGTGAGGTAGCGGGTGATGGTAGATGTCATGGCGAGCAATCAGCTAAAGCCCGGCTGTGCGCGTGGGTCACTTGCCGGGCGAGTCGATAAAAAACGGAACGTATTTCAGGATGCGGCCATTATCCGGCAAGCCCGTCGTGCGGCGGCGAGGTTGCCTGCAAGCGTGCACTGTTCAAATGGTCGTAGGCTTCCAGCAAGGCGGCGCCCACCACCAGCACACCACCAAACAGCACGCGGGCATCCAGCGTGCCCACGCCCAGCATGGCGGATGAAACGGCGGCAAACAAGACCTCCAGCGACATCAGCAAGGCCAGCGTATTGGCCGACATGCGCGGCGCGCCGTATTGCAGGCAGAGGTTGCAGATCACAAGCTGCAAGGCCGCTATCGCCACAAAGCCGTACCAGCTGCCCAGGGCGGGCGGCAGTTGCACCTGGCCGATGCCCAGTTGCCACATCGTGACGGCCAGCACGCCGCTGAGCAACATGCAGCCGCTGAACATGGCCAGAATTTTGGGCGGAGCTGTAACGTTGCCCAGCCGATTGAGCAGCACGTTGGCGCAGGCAAAGGAAAAACCGCTGATCAGCGCCAGCCCATCAGGCAGCGAGCGCGGCAGGGGTAGCACCAGTTGGTTCCAGGCGTTTTCGGCCGGTTGCAGCACCAGCATTACCCCGACAAGAGCCAGGGCGATGCGCAGCAGCGTAAACAGCCCCGGCCTTTCGCCCGAAAGCCCCCAGGTCAGCAGCACCGACCACACCGGCATCAGATACAGCAGCAGCACCACACGCACCACATCGCCCGTGCTGATGGCCCAGTTGAAGCAGGCGTTGGTGATGCCCGAAACCACCATCAGCAGCCACAGCCAGCGGTTGCCCGCCAGCTCGACCACGGTGCGCGGGCGCCACAGCAGCACCACGGCCACCGTCAGCATATAGCTCAGAAAAGTGGCCCACAGGCCATGCACGCCGCGGTCGCGCAACTGGTGCAGGGGCCACCACGACAGGCCCCAGAGCATGGCGTTGAGCGCAATGGCAAGAATCGGCAAAACGGTCGTGCGTTGTTTCATATGGAAGGGATGACAGCAACTGGTTGAGCCCGCACACCTGTCGATATGTGATGCACGGAATGCCGGAGTATGGTTGTTGCGGAAATCAGCTTTGAAAGAGGGAGTCGAAATCGGAAAACAAGCCGATGTTCACATCAATGCCCCAGCGGCCCCTCGTCGCGCGCTTCGCGCAGCAGGCGCAGCACCTCGGCCGAGTGTTTTTTCAGGTTGCTCCAGTGCCAGAGCTGGAACAGCACCATGCAGCCACTCACCAGCAGGCCAAAAACAACGATGGCGCCAAAAGCCGATACATGGAATTTGGTCAGCAGGCTGTAAAGCAAGCCCAGCCCCAGAATGCAGGCTTGCTCGTTGAAGTTTTGCACGGCGATAGAGCGCCCTGCCCCCATCAGGTTGTGGCCGCGGTGTTGCAGCAGCGCGTTCATCGGCACCACCAGATAGCCGCCCAACCCGCCCAGTAGAACAAAAACGGGAATGGCCATGCCCTTGCTCTTGATCAGCAGCAGCGCCAGCACCACAAGCCCCATCAGAATACCCAGCGGCATCACCTCGGTGGCGCGGTCGAGCTTGACGCGCAGAGATGCCCACACCGCCCCCACGGCCGTGCCCACCGCCACCACGCCCACCAGCATGGACGCCTGCGTTTCGCCATAGCCCAGCGCCAGCGCCGCCCAAGCCAGCACCAGATAGCGCAGATTGCCGCTCACGCCCCAAAACAGCGTGGTGGTTGCCAGCGAAATTTGCCCCAGCTTGTCGCGCCAAAGGAGACGGTTGCAGCCCCAAAAATCGGGCAGCAGCGAGAAGATGTTTTTGGGCAGCGGCATCATCGCCACGCCGGTATGGGGGATGCGCATATTGATCAGCGAAGCGATCAGGTACACGCCCATGATCAACGCAATGGCCAATTGCGGCGCCGAGCCGAAGGGGCTGACCAGCGCGGCGCTCCAGCCCGCATTTTGCAAATGTGCAAACAGGTTGGGGTGAATCAGTTGCCCGCCCAGCACCGTGCCCATGATGATCGAGATGATGGTCAACCCCTCGATCCAGCCGTTGGCCTTGACCAGTTGCGACGCGGGCAGCAGCTCGGTCAGAATGCCGTATTTGGCCGGCGAATAAGAGGCGGCGCCCAGCCCCACCACGGCATACGCCAGCAGCGGATTCACGCCCAACAGCATCATCAGGCAGCCCACGGCCTTGATGGCATTGCTCATGAACATCACGCGGCCTTTGGGGTGCGCATCAGAAAAAGCGCCCACAAACGGTGCCAGCAATACATAGAACACCGCAAAAATCGGAACCAGCGCGGCCTTTTTCCAGTCAGGCTCGTGGGCATGCCCCAGCAGGGCAACCGCCGCAATGAACAGGGCGTTGTCGGCCAGCGAGCTGAAAAACTGCGCCGCCATGATGGAGTAAAAACCGCGTTTCATGAATGAGGCACGCTGGCGGTGCGTGGCAGGACATGGCAAGACACGGTCACCAGCATGGGTAAAAATGGATCACATATGGAAAAAAGCTGGCGACCCCACAGGCTGCCAGCCACACTGCTTGCCATGGTACACCAAGCAACCGCTTGATGCCGCGCCCAAGGTTGCCGTATCGTGAGTCGTATCACGTATAGGCATGACGTGCCGCGCACCGCTTCTGCGGCCAGTTTTTGCAGCACGGGCCTGCACACTCCAGGAAGATGCGTGGGACAATACCGGCCATGCTACTTTCCGCATCCGACCCCGCCGCCATCGAACAAGCGGCCGACATCCTTGCCCAAGGCGGCCTGCTGGGCCTGCCGACCGAAACCGTTTACGGCTTGGCCGCCCGCGCCGACGACGACCAGGCCGTGGCGCGCATCTACGCCGCCAAAGGCCGCCCGGTGGGGCACCCGCTCATCGTGCACGTGGCCGATGCCGCTGCGTCCGAGCACTTTGCCGCAGAAGGCTTTTTGCAGCAACTGCCCGACCATGCCGCCGCGCTGATGCAAACCTTCTGGCCCGGGCCACTCACCGTGATCGTGCCGCGCCGGCCCGATGTGGCCAACGCCGCAGCCGGACAACATGCCACCATCGGCCTGCGCTGCCCGGCGCACCCTGCGGCACAGGCCGTTTTGCAGGCGCTGAAAGCACGCGGCGTACCCGGGCTGGCCGCGCCCAGCGCCAACCGCTTCGGCCACGTCAGCCCCACAACGGCGCTGCACGTGCAGCAAGAATTTGGCCCAGACCTGCCCGTGCTCGATGCAGGCGCTTGCCCCGTGGGCATTGAATCGACCATCATCGATTGCAGCCGCGGCACGCCCGTGCTGCTGCGCCCCGGCGCCATCACCCCGCAAGCCATCTTCGACAAACTGCATGTACGCGTGCAGCCTGCCGCCACGGCAACATCCGCCACAGCTGCGCCGCAAGCGCCCGGCACTTTGCTGGCGCACTACGCGCCGCGCGCCAAACTGCGCATCATGGAAGCCAAAGACATGCAGGCCGCGCTCGACCTGCTGGGCAACGATGCGCCCGCCATCGGCATCTGGAGCCGCACCCCCCTGCGCAGCAACGCCAGCAAAGTGCGGCTGGCCACCATGCCCGGCAACGCCGAAGAAGCCGCGCGCGAACTGTTCGCCCGCCTGCGCGCGTTTGACGAACAAGGCATGACCCTGATCTGGGTAGAACCCGTATCCACCGCGCCCGAGTGGGAAGCCGTGGCCGACCGCCTGCGCCGCGCCGCGGCAGCGTGATGACGGGCGCTTGCACGCGCAGGCTTGGCGATCTTCTCTAAGCATGCGCCTGTGCGGCAGGCCATGCGTGGTGCAGCATGCAAGCGCCGCACGGGCGCAATGTGGTTCCAATCGGTCATAGCCGTCATCCGTGGTTGGCTTGGTGGGCTGATCAAAAAGAAAAATGTCCAACCATTCCAAGATGTCGCACAACCGCGCGTTGTGCCCATCTGCTCGCGCACGGCCCGCTGGATGCGGGCTGCTGGAAAGACATGGCGCAGAGCATTTGCGCAGTGCCCGTTGTTAGCGTTGGTGCTTGCCTTTGCTCTTGTCCTTGCGCGGCTTGCTCAGGTCGCCGCTGAACCGGGTTCACCGCGAGTCCGCAGGCATCAAAAAAACAGCTTGCATGTACTTCTTTCTGCATTTAATAAGATTGGTTCGCATTTAGAATATCTGCCCCTGCATCCTTTTATCTATCTGATGTGCGTATCTTCGGCATGCGCCAAAGCGTAGAGGGATGCAGCGCGTTCTATCCAGCAGTCAGGAGGAAAAAACCATGCAAGTCCTTTCATCCCTGAAAGAAGCCAAAAACCGCAGCCGCGATTGCCAAGTCGTGCGCCGCCCCGGCCGCATCTACGTCATCTGCAAATCCAACCCGC
>RRZU010084327.1_pt1 | contig 14260 bp, 10 predicted proteins | sample 2165561 | NCBI WGS metagenome assembly RRZU01 (sample SAMN10456909, study PRJNA506462) | wastewater metagenome | isolation source: wastewater sludge | place: USA: Moscow, Idaho
CGGGCGCTACGCGGCCCCAATCTGTGGAGTCGGCATACCGCGATCGAAGCCATCGTCGCGTGCGACGAGGTCGAACGCGCGATCAGCAACATTCCGGAATTCGAAGCGCGCCTGCGTGAGCGCTTTCCCGAGATTGCGCTGTTGCAGCCGGCGGTCAACTTCCACGTCGTCTCGATGGCGCACGCCCTCGAATTCGCCGCGCTGGGCCTGCAATCCCAGGCGGGTTGCCCGGTCACCTTCAGCCGGACGACGGAAACCGTCGAAAAGGGCATTTATCAGGTCGTGGTGGAATACAGCGAGGAGGACGTCGGCCGCCTCGCCTTCGAACTGGCACAGGAACTCTGCCGCGCCGCCGTCGACGACCTCCCCTTCGAACTCGATGACGCACTGCACCGCCTGCGCGAGCTCGACGAGGAAGTCCGCCTCGGGCCGAGCACCGGTTCGATCGTCTATGCCGCGATGGCGCGCAACATCCCCTATCGCCGCCTGACCGAAGGCAGCATGGTGCAGTTCGGCTGGGGCAGCAAACAGCGTCGCATCCAGGCGGCCGAAACCGACCGCACGAGCGCACTCGCCGAATCGATCGCGCAGGACAAGGAACTGACCAAGACGCTGCTTCAGTCCGCCGGTGTTCCGGTGCCGACCGGCCGGCCGGTGGCGAACGCTGCCGACGCCTGGGCTGCCGCCTGTGAAATCGGCGTCGAAAACGGCCACCCCGTCGTCGTCAAGCCGCAGGACGGCAACCAGGGCAAGGGCGTGACCGTCAATCTGACGGCGCGCGAACAGATCGAAGCCGCTTACGCTTCGGCCTTCAAGATCAGCGATGCCGTGCTCGTCGAGCGTTTTCTCCCCGGCCAGGATCACCGCATCCTCGTTGTCGGCAACAAGCTCGTCGCCGCCGCCCGGCGCGAACCGCCGATGGTCATTGGCGACGGCGTGCGCAGCGTGCGCAGCCTCGTCGAACTCGTCAATGCCGACCCGCGCCGCGGCGAAGGTCACGCCACCTGCCTGACCAAGATCCGCTTCGACGACATCGCCCTCGCCCGCCTTGCGGAAGACGGCCTGACCGCCGATTCGATCCCGGCGCGCGGCCAGCGCGTCATCCTGCGCAACAACGCCAACCTGTCGACCGGCGGCACCGCTACCGACGTCACTGACGACGTCCATCCCGACTTCGCCGCGCGCGCCATCGCCGCCGCGCAGATGGTCGGCCTCGACATCGCCGGCGTCGATATCGTCTGCAGCGACGTCCTGCGTCCGCTCGAAGAGCAGAACGGCGGCATCGTCGAACTGAACGCCGCGCCCGGCCTGCGCATGCACCTGCAGCCCTCGTTCGGCAAAGGCCGCGCGGTCGGCGAAGCGATCATCGGCAACATGTTCAAGGAAGGCGACGACGCGCGCATCCCGCTCGTCGCCGTCGCCGGTACCAACGGCAAGACGACCACGGTTCGCCTCATCGCCATCATCCTCGGATGCAACGGCCACCGCGTCGGCATGACCAGCACCGACGGCGTCTACATCCAGGGCAAGCGCATCGACACCGGCGATTGCAGCGGCCCGAAGAGCGCGCGCAACGTCCTGATGCACCCGGACGTCGACGCGGCCGTGCTCGAAACCGCGCGCGGCGGCGTGCTGCGCGAGGGCCTCGGCTTCGACCGCTGCGACGTCGCCGTCGTCACCAACATCGGCCAGGGCGACCACCTCGGTCTCGCCTACATCAGCACGGTCGAGGACCTGTCGGTCGTCAAGCGCGTGATCGTGCAGAACGTCAAGCCGGACACCGGTGTCGCCGTGCTCAATGCCGCCGACCCGATGGTCGCCCGCATGGCCGATTCGTGCCCCGGACAGATCACTTTCTTCGCCTGCGACATTCATCATCCGGTCATGGCCACGCATCGCGCCCTCGGCAAGCGCATCGTCTATCTCGACGGCGACGCCATCGTCGCCTGCGAGGGCCGTTTTACGCACCGCGTCCCGCTCTCGGGGATACCGGTCACCGCCAACGGCGCGATCGGCTTCCAGATCGAGAACGCGATGGCTGCACTCGGCGCCGGCTGGGCGCTCGGGCTTGACTGGGACGTCATTCACGCCGGTCTCGCCGGCTTTGTTAACGATGCCGCATCGGCGCCAGGCCGCTTCAACCTCTTCGACTATCGAGGCGCGACGCTGATCGCCGACTACGGCCACAACCCGGATGCCATCCAGGCACTGGTCAACGCCATCGACAAGATGCCGTTCAAACCCGACTGCCACCGCACCGTCGTCATCAGCGGCGCTGGCGACCGGCGCGACGAGGACATTCGCCAGCAGACGGAAATCCTCGGCGACGCCTTCGACCAGGTCGTCCTCTACCAGGACCAGTGCCAGCGCGGCCGCGCCGACGGCGAAGTCCTGGCTCTGCTGCAACTCGGCCTGAAGGAGGCCAAGCGGACGTCCGAAGTGAGGGAAATCCGCGGTGAGTTCCTGGCCATCGATACGGCGCTGGAAACGCTCAAGCCCGGTGATCTCTGCCTGATCCTCGTCGATCAGGTCGATGAAGCGCTCGAGCACATCGCCAAGCGCGTCACCGAGGCCAGGGCCGGCTGATCCGGGATCATCCGGCGATCGGCATGGGCGGCAGCCCTTATGGACCGCGCCCTGCCACACCACCCTGCATGTGGGTCCGCACAGGGCGGTTCAAGAAGTTGAGGCTAACCCGGATATTTCGTGAAGAGGTGTCGGCGGAACCGCCAAAAGGCGCTCTGGTACAGGTATCGAAGCCGTATATGGAGGAGTTCCACCGATGCCAGGTTGTACCGTTCAACAGATGGTGTTTGGGCGCGTGGGTCGCCGCGAAATCGAGGCGAATTTCGGTGGAGGCGCGCTCAGTTCAGACGGAGGCGTCCTGCTGGTGCGGCAGGTGGATCGCAAGATCGGCTTGTCGGCGGTGGTCATCGCGGCGCTCTCGGACCCGCGCGCTCCTGAGCGCATCACGCATTCCCTGCGCAACCTCGTCGCCCAGCGCCTGTACGGACTGTGCTGCGGCTACGAGGATCTGAACGACCACGACGTCCTGCGTCACGACCCGCTGATGCAAACGGCCGTGGGCAAGGTTGAAGACCTGGCGAGTTCCCCGACCTTCTCGCGTCTGGAAACGCGCGTCACACGCGCTGACGTGATCGCCCTGAATCGCGTGCTGGTCGAGCAGTTCATCCTGAAAACCTCACCGCAAAGGCGCAAAGATCGCAAAGGAAACAACAGCTGCCGCAGGGTGTGCAACGCCCGATGTTGCGCACCGTTCCAGCGCCATTTCCGCGTGCACACCCTCCGCGCTTCCTTCGGGGCGCACCCCAAGGGTACTTCCTTCGGGGCGCACCCCAAGGGTACTTCCTTCGGGGCGCAAATGAGATTTGCGCACCCTACCGTGCTGTTCGCGTAGCGCTTCGATTTTCTTTGCGAACCTTTGCGGTGAAGAACCGGATTTTTCAGGTTCATTGCCGCACGAGACAAGGTACCCGAAGAACGGGTGCTCGATGTCGACGCCTCGGATGTGCCGCTGCACGGAGAGCAGGAACGGACGCAGTTCCATGGCTATTACGATCACGACTGCTACCTGCCGCTCTACGTCTTCTGCGGGCAAGTGATGCTCGCCTGCGTGCTGCGGCTGTCGCGCATCGACGGTGCGAAGCAGGCCGCCACCGCGGTCCGGCTGCTCACCACGCGCCAGGAGTTCGGCAGCCTGTGCACCAACCCACGCTTTGTCGTCACCACTCTCGATCTGCCGGCTGACGCACTCTATGACGATCTCTATTGCCAGCGCGGCGAGGCCGAGAATCGCATCAGGGAAGCTCAACTTGACCTCTTCGGAACGCGCGCCAGCTGCCACAAGTTCCTCGCCAACGGGTTGCGCCTGATGTTCGCCGCACTCGCCTATACACTGATGCAGCGTCTGCGCGAGATCGCCTTGGCCGGCACCGGATTGGCCCGGGCGACCGCCGCAACGATCCGGGTGAGGCTGCTCAAGATCGGCGCGGCCATCCTGCGCAATACCCCGCCGCGTGCGCATCTTGCTCGCTTCCCACCATCCGCTGCGCACCCTCCGCTTCCACGCGGCCTGCGCCCTGTCTCCGTAGCGCTGACCGAGTGCTGCCCCGGCGCGATGAAAAACAGTGGGGTAAGGGGAAAGTCCGTCCAGAATTCACGCAACCGCCCATTCCTTGAGCAACTTCGTCGCCAGCGCCCTCTTGCTATCCGTTTCGCATGCCCGTCTCGCTGTCAGCAGCGGACTCGTGAAAGTGAGTGCGCCCTGCCGGGCGCGACAAAAAAACTCAGGCGGCCTTGAAACTCAACGCCAGTTGCAGCTGCTCCAGCGCCGCCGGATCTTCGATCGTCGTCAGATCGCCCGGATCGCGCCCTTCGGCCAGCGCCTGAATCGAACGGCGCAGGAGTTTTCCGGAGCGCGTCTTGGGCAGGATGGTCAGGAAGTGCACGCGACTCGGCCGGGCAATCGCGCCCAAGGTCTCGTCAACCTGCCTGAACACCGCCTGCTCGAGCGCAACCCGCTTGTCCGGACTGGAAATGCTGCCCGCGTCCTTGACCACGGCGAACGCCATCGGGATCTGACCCTTGAGCTGATCGGCGACGCCAACGACTGCGACCTCAGCAATCCCCGGATGCCCCTGAATCGCTTCCTCGATCTCGCGCGTGCCGAGACGATGTCCGGCGACGTTGATCACGTCGTCGGTCCGGCCGAGGATGTAGTGGTAGCCGTCCTTGTCCTGGATGCCCCAATCGAACGACGAATAGACCTGCGGCTCGCGGAACAGCGAGAAGTAGGTCGATACGAAGCGCTCATCGTTGCCCCAGACGGTCGACAGGCAGCCGGGCGGCAGCGGCGGCACGATGCCGACGATGCCTTTCTCGTCCGGATCGCACACCGTGCCATCCTCGCGGAACACCTTGAGGTTGTAGCCATAGACCGGAAAGCTCGGCGTGCCGTAGCGGATTTCCGTTTTCTCGATGCCGGGCATCGCAGCGAGGATCGGCCAACCGGTTTCGGTCTGCCAGTAATTGTCGATCACCGGCTTGCCGAGTTCGCGCATGAACCACTCGTGCGTCGGCTGATCGAGCGGCTCGCCGGCGAGGAAGACGTGCTTCAGGCTCGACAGGTCGTACTTGTGCATGTACGCCGGATCGTGCTTCTTGAGCACGCGCGCGGCGGTTGGCGCCGAGAACATCACGTTGACCTTGTACTTCTCGACGATCTGCCACCAGATTCCTGGATCGGGGCGCAGCGGCGTGCCTTCGTACATGATCGTGCACATGCCGGCGATCAGCGGCCCATAGACGATATAGGAGTGGCCGACGACCCAGCCGATGTCCGAGGTCGAAAACATCGTCTCGCCCTCGCCGCCGCAGTAGATGTACTGCATCGACGCGGCCAGCGCGACGGCGTAACCGCCGGTATCGCGCTGCACGCCTTTCGGCTTGCCGGTCGTGCCGGAGGTATAGAGGATGTACGACGGCTCCGACGATTCGAGCCAGGTCACCGGCACGTCGGCGTCAAGGAAGCGTTCGCGCAGGCTCGCATAGTCGACGTCGCGCCCCGCGACCTTGTTGAACGCCTTGTCGAGGCCGCGATCGATCATCAACACATGGTTCGGCTGGTGCGTCGCAAGATCGATCGCGTCGTCGAGCAGGTGCTTGTAGGGAACAGGCTTGCCGCCGCGCATGCCGGCGTCGGAAGAGACGATCAGCTTCGGCAGCGCGTCGTCGATGCGCGTCGCCAGCGAACCCGAGGCAAAGCCACCAAAGACCACCGAGTGGATCGCCCCGATGCGCGCGCAGGCGAGCATGGCAAACGTCGCTTCGGGAATCATCGGCATGTAGATCAGAACGCGATCGCCCTTGCCGACGCCGAGGTGCTGCATGGCGGCCGCCATGCGCATGACCTCGGTCTTCAGTTCAGCGAAGGAATAGACGGTTTCGGTATCCGTTTCGGTCGAAACGAAGACCAGGGCACGGTCGTTCGGCCGTTTGGCGGCGTGCCGATCGACGGCGTTGTAGCAAAGGTTGGTTTCGCCGCCAACGAACCATTTTGCAAACGGCGGCCGCGAGAAATCGAGCGTTTTGCTGAACGGCTTGTGCCAGTCGATGCGCCTGGCTTCGTCGGCCCAGAAAGCGTCCGGATTGTCGATGGATTGCTGGTGAAACTCCTTGATTGTTGTCATAAGGCTTCCTTGTCGCTACGACCAAGTACCCTGCACTTATGGAAAACTAATCCTGTCCGGCGTCTTCTTTCTCCTGCACCGGATCAGTCATGCGCTTCTCGATTTCTGCAAGCGGCAAACCCAGGCCGAATCGGCGTTCGAGTAGCCGCAAGAGCGGCATCACCTGCAAACCTAGCGCCGCAAGATGGGGCATGACCTTGACCACTTGCCCCTCATTGATCAGCGCCAGCGCCTGATCGAGCGCGGGCGCCACCGGCGACACCGCGTCTGCTCCCGGATTGCAAGAAATGACCTGATTGCCGCCGGCCTGCTGCGCCATCTTCAACCGTGAGCCGGCCAGCTCGATCAGCGCACCGCCGGACACAACTGCATCCGCCGGACTGTTGCTGACACCGACGCTCACCGACAAGTTCAATCGCTGTCCATGAACCGCGATGTTTGCCGTACGAATCGCCTCGCGCAAGCGGTTGCCGAACGATTCGCACGCCGCTGCCGGCGTACCCGGCGAGATGACGACCAGCTGGCTGCCGGCGTAGTGGCCCAGGCTGTCCTCCTTGCGGATCTTGCTCGACAACATGGAAATGAAGCGCTGCTGAAGCTGCTTCGCCACATCGACGCCATGCTCCTCACGCAAGGCACCGATGTTATCAAAGCTCATCACCATCGCGCTGACTTCGTTGTTATGCCGCATGGCGTGCGACATCGCCTGCACCGCCTGCAGCTCAACGTACTTGCGCGTAAACAACCCCGTTTCGGGATTCTGGACGTTCTGCTCAAGGTTTTCCTTGAGCTGGTGCTGTGCCTGCACGAGTTTGAGCTGCGAGTCGATGCGCGCCAGCAACTCGGCACCGCCCGTCCCGCGGCTGATGAAGTCGGACGCCCCGTGCGCCTTGGCGCGCTCGATCGCCTCGTCGTTGTCGCCGGCGATCATCAGCATCGGCATCTGCGCCAAGCGCGCCAGGCGCGACGAGCGCACCCGGTCAAGCAGCCCGTTGCCGTCAAGCACCGGAAGGGAAAGCGAACAGATCACCAGCGCGATCGAGTGATCGAGCACCAGCACCTGCCACGCCGCCTCACCATCCGACTCCTCCCGATAATCGTAGAGGTCGCGAACATGCTTGCTGATCGTCGCGCGCACGATGCGCGATTCGTCAACAATCAATATTCTCGGCAACTGGGTCGGACTGTTCATGGGTATCGTCTATCACCGCCTCAAGACACTGCAACCACCACACGGCCGTGCGCCGCACCCTTCAGGAATCGGTCAAAAGCACCCGGCAACTCATTCAAGCCAATCGTACGCGTCATTTCAAGCAAGTTGCGCGGACGCATGTCCGTCGCAAGGCGCTGCCAGATCCGCTGCCGGTACGGTTCGCCGATGTAGCCCGAATCAATCCCCAATAACGAAACGCCACGCAGAACAAACGGCATTACCGTCGTGTTCAGTGTAGTACTGGCTGCCAGCCCGATGCTGGCTATCGTTCCCTGCGGCTTCATCGAACTGGCGATCCAGGCGAGCACGTCGCCGCCCAGATTATCAACGGCACCGGCCCAGACAGCTTTAGCCAGCGGCCGGATCTTCGACAGGTCGAGCGACGAGCGCAAGATCACCTCCGATGCGCCCAGTTGCCGCAAGTAATCCGCCTGCGCTTCCTTGCCGGTCAGCGCAGTCACCGAGTAGCCGAGTTTCGCCAGCATGTCGATCGCCAATCCGCCGACGCCGCCGGTAGCGCCCGTCACGATCACCGGCCCCTTGCCCGGCGCAAGGCCGTTCTCTTCCATGCGGACGATCGCCAGCGCGGCTGTGAAACCCGCCGTCCCGAGAGCCATCGCCTCGAACAGGGAAAGGCCGTCGGGCAAAGGGACCACCCAGTCGGCCGGTACGCGGGAAATTTCGGCATAGCCGCCGTGATGGGCGACGCCGATATCGAAGCTCGTAGCGATCACCTGATCGCCGGCCTTGAAACGCGGGTCGCTGCTCGCTTCGACGATGCCGGAAAGATCGATGCCGCCGATGCAGGGAAAGCGCCGGATGATCCGGCCCGCACCGGTAGCCGCCAGCGCATCCTTGTAATTGACGCTGGAGTAGGCAACGCGAATCGTCACCTCGCCGGGATCGAGCACCGACTCGTCAACGCTGACCAGACCGCTCTTTGTTTTACCTTCAATCTCTTCAATCAAGAACGCCTTGAAGGAACGCATGAATTCTCCTTGATGAACGCGACGCCGCCTGCCGAAGCCAAGATTGGCATCAGGACGTCTGCGTCGCGCAAACGGCGATGATACCCACAAAATACCAGTCGACGGGCAAGCGCTCCACTTCCGCAGACAAACTATAATAATCAGCATGTTACAAGAACAAACCCGGAGCAATAGCATAAAAAAACGGCAATAAAGGTTTACAGGGCGGGATTTTTCTTTTAGATTCCGGCCCCATGTTGTGTCACAAAATCATCACAAACCTGCTTGCCGCTGCCGTACTCGCTCTCTCGGGCGTGTCTGCCGTTCACGCTGCCGAAGTCCAGCCTGCGCTGAGCGACGAGCCTTCGCTGTTCGAACGCTATCGTACCGGCGCGAAGGATTTGATCCTCAAAGGTCTGGAACTGACCGGTATCAAGTACCGCCGCGGCGGTACAGATCCTGACAGTGGACTCGATTGCAGCGGGTTCGTTCAGCTCGTTTTCAAGGACGCGCTCGGCATGCTTTTGCCGCGCACGGCCAAGGAGCAAAGCGAAGTCGGCGACGTGATCGACAAGAAGGAACTCAAGCCGGGCGACCTCGTCTTCTTCAACACGATGCGCCGCGCCTTCTCGCACGTCGGCATCTATCTCGGCGACAACCGCTTCATGCACGCACCGCGCACGGGCGCGGAAGTTCGCGTCGAGGACATGAGCCAGAGCTACTGGGTCAAACGCTACAACGGCGCACGGCGCGTTGTGGAAAACTGATACCGGTCAGTCGAAATCAAAAAAGACGCTTCGGCGTCTTTTTTTTGCTCCGAGCTCGATAACCATTCTCATTTACATGAACAAAAAGCACCGCTATCATGAAGACGTTTTTGCGAAACGTTATCAATACAAGCAAGGAGAAACTCTCGTGTTCCATTCATCCTCGCGCCGCCTGCTGGCGCTTTCCGCACTGTCCGTCGTTCTTGGCTCGGCACAGGCCGAAGAGAAAGTCCTGAACATCTATTCGGCCCGCCACTACCAGACCGACGAGGCGCTCTATGCCGGATTCACGCAAAGGACCGGCATCAAGGTGAACCGGATCGAGGGCAAGGAAGAAGAACTGCTTGAGCGCATCAAGAACGAAGGCAGCAACAGTCCGGCTGACGTACTCATCACCGTCGACGCTTCGCGCCTCGCCCAGGCGCACGAACTCGGACTCTTCGTGCCGGTCAGGTCGCCCGTGCTGGAAGCGCGCATTCCGGCTCATCTGCGCACGGACGACTGGTTTGCCTTCTCGACCCGCGCCCGCGTCATCGTCTATGCGAAGGATGCGGTCAACGCGGACGACGTGCGCAATTACGCCGACCTGGCGAATCTGAAGCTCAAGGGCCAAGTCTGCACGCGCTCCGGCTCGCATCCGTACAACCTGTCGTTGATGGCGTCGATCATCGCCAATCAGGGCGAGGCGCAGGCCGAAGCCTGGGCGAAAGGCGTCGTGGCCAATTTCGCACGCGCGCCCAAGGGCGGCGATACCGACCAGATCAAGGCCGTTGCCGCCGGCGAGTGCGGCGTGACGATCTCCAATACCTATTATCTCGCCCGCCTGATGCGCTCGGACAAGGCGGATGACCAAGCGGTAGTGAGCAAGATTGGCATCGTCTGGCCCGACCAGGCGGCCAAGGGGACGCACATCAACGTATCCGGTGGCGGCATGCTCAAGCACGCGCCGCACAAGGAAGCCTCGGTCAAGTTCCTCGAATACCTGGCGAGCGACGACGCGCAACGCTATTTCGCCGACGGCAACAACGAATGGCCGGTCGTCGCCGGTTTGAAGATCGCCAACCCGGCGCTCGACAAGCTCGGCAGCTTCAAGGCCGACACTTTGCCGGTGGAATCGCTCGCCATGAACCGCGCCAAGGCGCAGATGATCTTCGACCGCGCCGGTTATCGGTAAGCGCTACCGCCGTTGATTGATCTGCCGCGACAGAAAGATCAACGGCAACAAGCCGACGGCGACGATGGCCAGCGAGGCTGTCGACGCTTCGGCCAGACGTTCGTCGGAAGCCAGCGTGTAGGCTTGCGTCGCCAGCGTGTCGAAATTGAAGGGGCGCATGACCAGCGTCGCCGGCAACTCCTTCATCACATCGACGAACACCAGCAGGCCAGCTGACAGAAGGCTGCTGCGCAGCAAGGGGAAATGCACGCGGCGCAGGACGCCGGCCTGGTTCTCCCCCAGACTGCGCGCCGCCTCATCCATGTTCGCCGTCACCTTGGCGAGACTCGCAGTCACGGACTGCAACGCCACGGCGAGAAAGCGCACGAGGTAGGCGTAGATCAGCGCGGCAATGCCGCCCGTCAGCAACAATCCCGGGTTGGCACCGAACCAGAGCGCCCATTGCCCGGCCAGCCAGTTATCGAAACGGGTCACGGGAATCAGCACGCCGACGGCGATCACCGAGCCTGGAACCGAATAACCCAGCCCCACCAGACGATTGAGCAGATGCGCCAGACGCGCCCGGACACCGGCCTTCGAGAGCCGGCCGGCGTAAGCCAGCAGGAGCGCGAGCGCCACGGCAATCAGCGCCGTCAGTCCGGCCAGCACAAAACTGTTGCCAGCCAGATGAACGAAGCGCGCCCCGAACCGGGCATCGCCTTCGGTCAGTGCGAGGCGCAGCAACAAACCCGCCGGCAGGACGAAGCCGACGAAGAGCGGCAAAGCGCAGCTTGCCAGCGCGACGACGGCGGCGCCGCCCTTGAGCGCGTGTTCGGCGTGCGGCCGATTCCGAACCGTCGTGTTGTGAAAGCGCGCGCGTCCGCGCGAGACTTGCTCGAGCAGCAGGAGCAGGATCACGAAGGCAAGCAGCGACGCGGCGAGTTGCGCCGCCGCGACCCGGTCGCCGAGCGAAAACCAGGCGCGATAGATCCCCGTGGTGAATGTCTGCACGCCGAAATAGGACACGGTACCGTAGTCGGCCAGCGTCTCCATCAGAGCCAGCGCCGCGCCCGCGACCACCGCCGGACGCGCCAGCGGCAACGAAACACGCAGGAAGCTGCGCCGCGGCCCGAGGCCGAGCGTACGCGCCGCCTCCAGCATGCCGCTGGCGCGTTCGATGAACGCCGTGCGCGCCAACAGGTAAACGTAGGGATAGAGGACGAAGACGAACATCGCGACCGCCCCGCCGGTGCTGCGCACGTCCGGGAACCAGTAGTCGCCGCGCCGCCATTCGAAGACGTCGCGCAGCCAGGTCTGCAGCGGGCCGACGAACTGCAGGAAATCGGTGTACACATAGGCGAGCACGTAAGCCGGCATCGCCAGCGGCAGGACCAGCGCCCATTCGAAGAAACGCCGGCCGGGGAAATCGTGCATCGCGGTCAGCCACGCCGTCGCCACGCCGACGACGACCACCCCGCAGCCGACGCCGAGACACAGCCAGAGCGTGCTCCCGACGTAGTCCGGCAGTACGGTCGACGCGAGATGTTGCCAGGTAGCGCCGGTGCCGCCGCTGAAGATGTTGGCCAGCACGCTGACTACCGGCAAGGCGATCAAGGCAGCGATGACGAACGAGGCAACGAGGAGGAGATTGAACGGGGAGCGTTTCATGGCCGGCCGAAAGTTGAATGCGAATTATAATTTGGGCCGTCGCGGGAACTCACCGAGTCACCGCGCGGCTTTCACCTGGTTGCCCGGACGACCCGGAGACTGCCCGTGCCGAACCGCCGCAATGATCAAACAAACGCCAATGACTCACCTCGCCCACCTCGAACTCGACCGCATCGTCCAGCGCTATGGAACGCACACGGTCGTCGCCGGGGTCGGCTTCCAGATCGTGAGCGGGCGCATTGCCTGCCTGCTCGGCCCGTCCGGCTGTGGAAAGACGACACTCTTGCGCTGCATTGCAGGGTTCGAGCCGATCGCCGAGGGAGAAGTTCGCATCAAGGGCGTCTCGGTCACGCGCCCGGACTTCCGCATGCCGCCGGAAAAGCGTCGCATCGGCATGGTTTTTCAGGATTACGCGCTGTTTCCGCACCTCACGGTCGCGGCCAACATCGGCTTCGGCCTGGCACGAGGTGAAGCTGGCGCCACCGGGCGCGTCGAACAACTGTTGTCTACCGTTGGCCTAGAGGGACAAGGCGGCAAGTACCCGCACGAACTCTCCGGCGGCCAGCAGCAGCGTGTGGCGCTGGCGCGTGCGCTGGCGCCACGGCCGGAACTGATCCTGCTCGACGAGCCGTTCTCCAACCTCGACGTCGACCTGCGCGAACGCCTATCGCTCGAAGTCCGCGCGATCCTCAAGCAGGAAGGCATGACGGCGATCCTCGTCACGCACGACCAGCACGAAGCCTTCGCCATGGCCGACGAGATCGGCGTCATGGCCGATGGCAAGATCCAGCAGTGGGATACACCGTACAACCTGTACCACAAGCCGGCCAATCGTTTCGTCGCCGATTTCGTCGGCCAGGGCGTTTTCCTGCCGGGCACTGTCATCGACAATCACCGCGTCGATGTCGAGCTCGGCCGGCTTCAGTCCCGCCTGCCGCTTGAATGCCTCAAAGGATGCGCCGAGTGCGGCCGGGGTTGTCGCGTCGAAGTACTCGTGCGCCCCGACGACATCGTGCACGACGACCAGAGCCCGACACAGGCCGAGATTCTGCATCGCGCCTTCCGCGGCGCCGAGTTCCTCTACACGCTGCGCCTGACGAGCGGCGCCGAAGTACTCTCGCTCGTGCCCTCACACCACGATCACGCGATCGGCGAACGCATCGGCATCCGGCTTGATGTCGACCACGTCGTCGCCTTCCGCAATACCGTCCTCCCGCGATGATTTCCTGGCTTGAGAGCGCGATCGCCTTCCCCCCCCTCGAACTCGCGTTGACCGAGCCGAACGGGCTGCTTTGCGCCGGCGGCGACCTGTCGCCGAAACGCATCCTCGGCGCGTACAGCCGCGGCATCTTCCCCTGGTACTCAAGGGGCGAGCCGATCCTGTGGTGGAGCCCGGACCCGCGCATGGTGCTGTTTCCATCGGAATTCAAGATCTCACGCTCGTTGCGCAAGACGCTGCGGCGCAGCGATTACACGGTGCGCCTGGACCACGATTTTCCGGCGGTCATCCGCGCCTGCGCCAAGGCCCGCCGACGCGGCCAGCACGGCACCTGGATCACGGCCGAAATGCAGGCCGCCTACTGCACGCTGCATGAACTCGGCTTCGCGCACTCGGTCGAAACGTGGGTCGATGAAACGCTGGTCGGCGGTCTGTACGGTCTAGCGATCGGCAGGATGTTCTACGGAGAGTCCATGTTTTCATACGCGACCGACGCCTCGAAGATTGCCATCGCGCATCTTGCCGGATTCCTCGAGCGCGAAGGTTTCGGGCTGATCGATTGCCAGATGAACACTTCGCACCTTGCCTCACTCGGCGCGCGCGAAATCCCGCGCTGCGAGTTCATCGCCCGACTGCAGAAACTGACCGCGATCCCGCCGCTGAACGGCCGCTGGCCGGAGGATGGCGCGTCAATCAGCTGGGCTTGAGCCAGGAACGAGACTACGCCATGTCGCGAATCAACGAATGCAAGCTGCCGTTCTCCTTGCTGCAGTTCTACAACACGGCGACGTATCCGTGCAGCTACCTCGATGACCAGCGCTCGATTTCCGAGGTCGCCACGCCGCCGCATCTGATCACCACCGAGGTTTACGGCGAGCTGGTGCGCAACGGCTTCCGGCGCAGCGGCATTTTCACCTACCGCCCCAACTGCGAGCGCTGTTCCGCCTGCGTGCCGGTGCGTATCCCCGTCGAGCGCTTTGCCCCCAACCGCAGCCAGCGGCGCTGCGCGAAGAAGAACCCGGACCTGCGTGCGCATGAATTGCCGCTCGTCCTCTTCGACGAG
>RRZU011538016.1_pt1 | contig 14257 bp, 7 predicted proteins | sample 2165561 | NCBI WGS metagenome assembly RRZU01 (sample SAMN10456909, study PRJNA506462) | wastewater metagenome | isolation source: wastewater sludge | place: USA: Moscow, Idaho
CCTCAAAGTCAGATTATCGGTAGAAGATTCATCATTATCCCTATACTTAATATTACTGTTATTCATAAAACTACGGCTCAACACGACCGTCTGTGTATGATTGCCCGAATAATGCTTATAGACTGCACCCAGAGTATAGGTATTCTGTTTAATGGTAGGCAAATAGTTCAACAGATATTGTTTCGATTCATCTTCGGGATCCGTTTCCGTGTTCAACTTCATATCGTCTATCGCGCCCAATCCCAAAACCGTAAGCTCATGTTCCTGTGAAAAACGGGTCTTTACCTTGAACTGAGCGTCGGTATAACGGGGCAAAAACGGCATATCGAGCAAGGAAAACAGTAGTTGCAAATAAGACTGCCTTACTGAAACGATATAAGTCGTCTTATTCCCAATATGTCCTTTCGAGGTCAAAGCCAACTCCGAAGCTCCGACGGTTCCTTTAAAAGTATATTTATCGGGAGTACCGTCGAGAAGTTTAAAATCGAATACAGAACTTAAAGCATTTCCTCGACTTACAGGAAAAGCCCCCGTATAGAAATTGACCTCACGGATAAGATCGGCATCGATAATCCCAACCGGTCCCCCCGATGCACCTTGTGTGCTGAAATGGTTGATATTAGGTATCTCTACCCCGTCTAAGAAAAACTTATTTTCCGAAGGACCTCCACCCCTTATCATCAAATCATTCCTGTACCCGTTTCCCACAGCCGAAGCCACACCGGGAAAAGAATTTACGACTTTCGAAATATCCCGGTTTGCGCCCGGACTTTTTTCTATCTCCTGCACACCGATAACCCTCATAGCGATAGGGCTCTCTATCGAACTTCTAAACGGAGCGGCCACAACACTTACCTCGCTTAAAGCCACCTGCGATTCTTCCAACGCTATATCGAGCGTATAATCATAAGACGATATACGAAACTCAGGAGAGACATAAGTTTTATATCCGACAGAAGAAACCTGTATGCGGTACATTCCCGGAGATAAATTTCCAATGAAATAATTACCCAAAGAATCGGTCATCGTCCCCATCGGAGTATTCCAAATACCCACACTGACAAAGGGCAATCCCTCACCCGTTGCATGAGACGTCACCACTCCTTTTACAGAATACGTTTGAGCTCCATAAGCCGAAATAAATACAAAAAAGAGAAAGACAAAAAGTGTATGTAACCGCAACATAAACAATCCTTTTTTAAGAGTACAAAGATAAATATATTTTTGTTCTCGATTCAAAAAAGAAAATAACCGATTACGTACGTTCAAAAAATTATCCGTATAAATAAAAAACAATAGTACCATGAAAAATTTATCAAATTTCAATCTACTGATTATCATTTTATTATTCTCGTCTTGCCGACAACAGCCCTTTACAGGAACAGTCCACATAATCCCCTACCCCAACCAAATCGCCATCGGAACTCAATATAGGCCGATAGGGAAAAACTTATCGATTTACCTATCTCCCGAAAGTGGAATGGACAAAGATTATATCGAAGACCTCTTGTCCGATACCGGTGTCAAATGTAAGTTTACTAATTTTAAATGGATAGCCGATTTAACGTTCGACATAGAACCCGATACAATCGGCCTAGAAGGCTATCGGCTCGTATCCAACGACTATGGAACAAAAATTACGGCCTCCGATACAAAAGGTCTATTCTATGGATTACAGACATTCAGACAACTAATAACATCTCAAAACAATACGCTTGTTATTCCGTTCGTCGAAATAGCCGATAGCCCTAAATTTCTCTGGCGGGCTCTCATGCTGGACGAAGGCCGTTATTTCAAAGGAAAAGAAGAAGTTAAAAAGCTATTGGACGAAATGGCTCGTCTCAAAATGAATACGTTTCATTGGCATTTGACCGACGATCAAGGGTGGCGAATCGAGATAAAAAAATATCCGTTACTGACCAAAATCGGAGGGAAACGAGATTCTACCCAAATAGGGAATTGGAACAGTAACATTTACGATGGAAAAGTACACGAGGGATTTTATACACAAGAAGAAATCAAAGAAATAATAGACTATGCAGCCAAGCGACAAATAACTATCGTTCCCGAAATCGAAATGCCGGGGCATGCTTCTGCGGCTATTGCAGCTTATCCCCAGTTAGGAACAGAAAAACAATCTATCAAGGTTCCTACACGCTTCGGAGTACAATACCATGCTTATAACGTCGCCGATCCCAAAGTCATACAATTTATAAAAGATGTTTTAGACGAAGTATGTAACCTTTTCCCCTCGGAAACAATTCACATCGGAGGAGACGAAGTCAAATACGACCAATGGAAAAAATCGGCACAGGTACGTAATTTCATGAAAGAACAGAATATAAAAACACCTGCCGATCTCCAAATATGGTTCACAAATACCATTTCCCATTACCTGGAAAACCAAAAAAAGCACATGATGGGCTGGAATGAAATTACCGGAGTTAAAATACACGATTACACCGATTTTGAGGATGCAGCCTCCGGAGCATCGCTTGCAGAAGGAACCATCGTACATTTTTGGAGAGGAGACCCTTCTTTGATCAAACAAACAGTTAAAAAAGGATACCAAGTGGTTAACTCCTATCACGAATATACCTACCTCGATTATGACACGGCATACACTTCTCTCGAAAAAGCATACCATTTCGATCCTTTGGCGGGTATCACCGGAAAAGAAACGGATTTAATTATCGGAATAGGAGCCCAAATGTGGGGAGAATGGATACCTACCCCTTCGGACATGTACCGTAAATTATATCCTCGTATAGCGGCTTTTGCCGAATGTGGCTGGACCTCACCTTCAAATAAATCATGGAAACGTTTTAATCAAGCGGCCTACAAAGAAAATCTCCGTTGGAAACAATTATACCAATAAATATTAATATTTATTCTAAAAAATCTACATAGGTAATTATTGATTTATCTATGTAGATTTTTAGAATTATAAAACTTCATTCTTTTCATTCCTTAAATATTGTTTTTCTATCATTTTTTACCGTAATTTGATGCCGATAAAACAAGCTGCTCCTCGACAGCATCACTTTATGCAAATCACCAGTCAACAAATAGAAGAGATACGTGCAGGCAAAATCAAAACATTCGAGATTTTGTTCAACGCATATTATCCTCGGGTTAAAAGCTTTGCATTCGGTATGATAAAAGATCAATACGAAGCCGAGGAAATAGCACAAAATGTATTCTTAAAGTTGTGGTCCAATCGGGAAAAACTCTCGTCCGACAACACTTTGAGCAGTTACATATTCACCATCGTACAAAATGAAGTTTACGACTTTTTTCGAGAAAAACACTATTCGCTCGGATACCAAGAAAAAATGTTGTCTACTCCACAAAATTTACAGTACGAAATCGATTCGGAATATAACATCAAAGAAATAAAATCCATTGTCAATCGTACGTTGCAAAACATGCCTCCGCAACGAAGAACAATATACCAAATGAGCCGAGAACAATTCTTAAGCAATGACGAAATCGCCAAAACCCTCGGTTTATCCAAACGTACGGTAGAAAAACACATCAGCCTCGCATTGGCTACCATTAAAAAAAATTTAGGAGACTTCCTTTTCTGGCTGTTTATATTCTTTATTAAATAAATAGCTGTTATCTCCTATCGTCATTTTCTTTCCGATAAAGATTTATATTAAAATTTTTTCACGGTCGTTACGTGTGTAATTTCCTTCAATCGTATAATATTATATAAGATAAAATTATGCAGAATCCAACTCCAACCAGACAAGAACTATCCAGTTATTTTTTCGACCGGTGCACGCCCGAAATAAGCAATAAGGTCGAACGCTGGTTTTTCAAGAACGGTAACAGTCAAGAAGCCAAAAAGTTATTATTCTCCTTATGGGAAGAATTGGAAGATACTACATCATCTACTTCTCCCGAAGAGATACAAGCCGCTTTCGAGCAATTCAAAGCCCGACTACTGAGCTCCGCACCCCAAGAAAACAAGTCTAAAAAACCAAACTTGTTTCTCTGGATACAACGTATTGCGGCAATCCTCATTCTCCCTCTGATTATATTTTCGGGGTACTTATTCTATCAACACCAAAAAGAAGAAAACATAGTGTGGATAGAAAAAAGTGCCGGATATGGCGACATCAAACATATCACTTTGCCCGATAACACCACTGTATGGTTGAATGCCGGCAGCACTATTATTTACCCCGAAGAGTTCATCGGCCGTTTCCGGCAAATATTCTTTACGGGAGAAGGTCATTTTTCTGTGGCAAAAAATAAAGAAAAACCATTCATCATTAAATCGAACGAAAGCAGTATAGAAGTTTTAGGAACCCAATTCAATTTAAAATCGTACAGCAACGACAACAGAATAGAAGTAGCCCTTCTCGATGGATCGGTAGCGTTCTGTTATCCGAGTACGACAGACCAAGAAATGAAATGTATCCTCTCTCCGGGCGAGCAAGTTTATTACAATCGCACAACCCACAATCTGGAAAAGAAAAATTTTATCCTATCCGCCTATTCTTCATGGAAAGATGGAAAATACTATTTCAAAAACGAAACATTGGAAAATATTGCCAAACAGTTAGAGCGGAATTTCGATGTCAACATAATTATCAAAAACGATTCACTCAAACAAATTCCTTATCACATGGCATTTGTCAACAACGAAACTTTAGACGACATTCTATCGGCCATGAATTTAGACGGATATTTAACAATCAAACGAGATGGTAAAATCATAGAAATTTATTGACAATCAAACTAATTTATCATGAAAAGGCACAAAATTCATCACTCCGCCGACATTGTCGGGAGATGCAAGAAAGGCATAATCCCATTTTTATTATGCTTCGTCTTTATGGGATACGGACAAAACATATCTGTCAACTTCCCGAATATAACAGTAGAAAGAGCTTTGGAAATTCTTCGGAATCAAGAAGGGTATTCTTTCTCTGTCAAAACAAATGATGTAAACTTACGACAAAAAGTCAATGCCGATTTGCAAAACCAACCTATCGAAAAGGTCTTGGAAACCATATTCCAAAACCAACCGGTTTCTTTCGAAATAGAAGGTAAAATGGTAAGAATCATTAAAGCCCCTGAAAAAGATTCGAAACAAACAGGAAGCACAGCCGAAAGCAAAAAAATCTCCGGTAGAGTAACCGATAAACAAGGTGACCCGCTCATCGGGGTAAGTATCATTGCAAAAGGAGCTAACAAAGGCACGATAACCAATATAGACGGGTATTATTCTTTAACTGTACCCGACAAATCTGTTATACAATTCTCTTATGTAGGCTACGATACCCAAGAACTAAAATTAGGAAAAGGGAATATATTGAACGCCACCCTACAAGAAAAGATAAATGACCTCGACGAAGTGGTCGTTATCGGATATGGCAGTATGAAAAAAAGCGACCTGACAGGAGCTGTTACCTCGGTAAAAACCGAAGATCTTCCGATGGCAGCCAACACATCGATCTCTCACATGTTATCGGGAAAAGCCGCCGGGATAACATCGGTTCAAAACAGCGCACAACCGGGTGGCGGCGTCACTCTGCGTATACGAGGCGAAGCATCTACCGGAGCCGGAAACGAACCTTTATACATCATCGACGGGTTTCCAGTAGGCGGATCCCAAGTCGAACCGGCGGCAGACAACAGATATAGCGAGTTCGGGTCTCGTAATCCTCTGAACTCTCTCAACCCCAACGACATCGAATCCATAGAGATTCTAAAAGATGCTTCTTCCACGGCTATTTACGGAGCAAGAGCTGCGAACGGTGTTATCATCATTACGACTAAAAAGGGACGCGAGGGAAAACCCGTTGTCAATTACAGCGCAAACTATGGCGTCCAACAAATTGCCAACAAGACGGAAATGATGACAGCCGAAGAATTCATGACCGAAGCCAACAAATTCGCCAAAGAGCAATGGCTCTATAACAACAGAGTATATCCATACGGAAATACGAACCCATCGTCGATAAAAGACCCCATCGTCTATCCTTATGACGCAAAAGATATAAAAAATGCGGGGAAAGGAACCGACTGGTATGACTTAATTACCAGAGAAGGTATGATTCACCAACACAATTTATCGGTATCTGGCGGAACTTCCAACCTGAAATACATGGCATCATTCAACTTCTTCGATCAAAACGGAGTTGTTAGAAACAGCGACTTCACCCGCTATACCGGACGCCTGAACATCGAACATCAAATAAATAAAATATTCAAATACGGAATCAATGCGACTCAAAGTTACATCAAGTCCTCGAATGTTCCATTGGGAACAGAAGACTTCGAAAACTCTGGATTGATAAACTCGGCTATGTCGTACGACCCGACGACACCTGTCAGAGACAAAAACGGGGATTATGCGCAAAGCGATCGAATGACTACTGTACCCAATCCTGTTTCCATGCTCGAAATAGATGACTATACACAAACTAAAAGATTATTGGTGAACGCTTTTCTTCAAGCAGAAATCATAAAAGGATTGGTTGCGAAAATCAATATAGGATTCGATGACCAAAACGGCGTAAGAAATTCCTACATACCCACTACTACATTATACGGTAAGCAAGAAGGAGGAAAAGCCAGCAAAAGTATGGCACAGCAATTCGACCGCTTGTTAGAAGCAACCGTAAACTATAATTTCAATATTGCAAAAGCGCACAAGTTCAATATTTTAGCAGGATATTCCTATCAAGATTTCAACAACGAAGGATTCTCTGCCGCCAATTCACAATTTTTCACCGATATATTCAAATACAACTCACTGGCTTCCGGAGAAGCAGCCCGCCCCACGGTAGCTTCCAACAAGTCAAAAACTATGTTCATCTCCTACTTCGGTCGAATAAATTATAACTTGTTCGATAAATATCTTTTCACTCTCACTGCTCGTGTCGATGGCTCAAACCGATTCGGTGAAAACAATCGATACGGAATATTCCCGTCGGGAGCATTTGCATGGCGTATCAAACAGGAAGACTTTTTAAAAGACGTCGACTTCCTCTCCGACTTAAAAATGAGAATAAGTTTAGGTCAGACGGGTAACAGTGAAATCGGGAATAACGCCTTTGAATACTATACGGCAGCATGGCAACAATATGTGTTTGGCAATTCGATTAACACCGGAACGGCAAAATCGCAAATCGCCAACCCAGATTTAAAATGGGAAACAACAACCGAATTTAACTTTGGTTTGGATTTCGGATTCTTCAACCAACGGTTAAGTGGTACATTCGAATATTTTAAAAAAGAAGTGAAAGACCTTTTGGGTTACCGCTCGCTAAAATCATTCATGGAAGTATCTACGGTAGCCGCCAACATCGGAAAAACTCAAAGTACCGGTATAGAAATCTCCTTGAAAAGCCGAAATTTTACAGGAGAATTCAAATGGGACACTGAACTTAATTTCACCCGATATGTAGACCGTTGGAAAGAGCGTAATCCCGAAGACGAACTAAGCCCTTGGCAAAAAGCGAATGATCCCATTCGAGCTCACTACGGATACCTATCCGACGGAGTTCTGGGTATAGACGAGACACCTCCCGCTTCCATGCCCAACCTGCTGCCCGGTGAATATAAAATAAAAGACGTAAACGGTTATCTCCGAGACGACTTCGGGAACCTTATACCCGATGAAAACGGAAACGTTCAATACACAGATGCCCCGGACGGGATTATCGATGAAGCGGATATCGTATTATTGGGAACATACGATCCGGGCTTCTCTATCGGATTTGGAAATACATTCGAATACAAAGGCTTCGATCTGAATATATTCTTTTACGGCATGTTCGACCGAATCGTCAACAACGCCACGCGTGGAAAATTCTCCATTCCCAATATTCGTTTTATTCTAAACGGGCAAAACATGATGAAAGAAATATCCGAACGTTGGTCTAGTGAAAACCCACACAGCAAATATCCGTCTGGATTCGTAAGCCAATACCCGCAGCCATCTGATTATCTGTGGGAAGATGCTTGGTTCATACGTTGTAAAAATATCACTCTGGGTTATACACTTCCTCAAAAATGGATACGGAAAGTATTTTCCAGAGCCCGGATTTTTGCAGATGTTTCAAATCCCTTCGTAATTACACCTTACTCTGGCAATGACCCGGAAACCGATTTCAAAGCCGGTTACCCCAATCAACGTACCTATTCTTTTGGAGTGGACATAACCTTTTAATCCTATATGAATTATGAAAACTAAAAATATATTTTTCTCCTCGCTGTTTCTCATAGCAGCATATTCGTGCTCTTTGGAAAACGAAACTTATGATCAACTTGGCTCCGATAACGTGATGACTACCGAAAACGATGTCAAAGCCGCTGTCACCGGGATATACCACGAACTACGTGGCGGAGGCTGGGATCGCTATAATTGTGCATGGGGTTCTCTACTAACTATGCAAATCGGTTGTACCGATGAATGTGACTGCAACTGGGTATGGGACAAACAACTCGATTTTCTGTGGACTGCTGAAACAACCGATTTAGGGCAATTTTATACCGGACTAGTTCCCGCTGTTACCAAAGCGACCTCTCTGCTGGAACGCATGCGAAAAATATCTATATCCGCTCCAATAAAACGCAGATATATGGCCGAAGTCCGATGTCTCAGAGCTATGTGGGCATATGATCTATATGATCTCTACGGAACAGTACCATTAATTACCGATCCAGATATAGCCCTCGATCCTCAAAAAGCCCAATCTTATATGCCAGAACGGCCCTCGATAGAATGGTATGTCAACTTCATAGACACTGAATTAAAAGAAGCAGAAGAAAATTTGAAACCGGCCAGTCTGCTCGCGGCAAGCGAATACGGGAGAATGACCAAAGGTATCGCTCAAATGTATATGTTGAAACTCTATATGCATGAAGCCGGTCAAGAACGCCACTATCGAAACGACGAAGGCAAAGCTATGATGTGGTGGAATCGGGTAGATTCGATTACCGAAGTCATGATAAAAGACGGAGAATACTCCCTGCAAAAAGATTACATGTCAATATGGTCTCCTTCGAATCAAAGGAACAGCGAAGTAATTTTCCCGATACCCAATTTCCCCGAAGGCGGTTTAGGAAACTGTTTCCTCGCACATGCATTACCCGCCGATTATGTATCGCAAAACGGAATAGCATTGACTAAATGGGGAGGGTTCCTTGTTCCCTGGGATTTTTACGACACCTATGATCCCAAAGACAAACGGAGAAATGCTTTGTTGGCGACCTATTGGAATGGGAAAAAGATGGTCGACCGCCGTACTGAATACACAGGTAAACCGGGTGCTGTTCCAATGAAATACCAAGAAAATCCTAGCACGACAGGGCAATGGGATGCCAGCGAATACGTAATAAACCGATATGCCGAAGTAATATTGGCCAGAGCCGAAGCTCTGAACGAAATATACGGTCCGACCCAAGAGGCCAAAGACCTCGTTCATGAAATACGGGAACGAGCATTCGATAATTACAAAGGCAGCAAATACGAAAAAGAGATAAATGACATAACCGATAAAGATGCATTCAGAGCACACCTATTAAAAGAAAGAGGTTGGGAGTTTTGTTGGGAAGGCATGCGTCGCCCCGATTTGATTCGTCATGGAGAACTAATATCCAATGCCATTGCTCGTGGCAAGCTTATGGCCGAACCCAAACACATTCTATATGCAATACCACAATCGGTAATTTATGAAAATCCAAATCTTAAAAATAACGAAGGTTTTTAGTTATGAACAAATTAAATTTTAAATATCTGTTTCCTAATTTATTCCTATTTTGTATCTGCATGAATCTTACAGCGTGCAGTGAAAAGAACAGTGGCGGAGACAATCTACAATCGGGAGATGAAATAATCTCGTTCGAACCCGACCTAAATACACTTATCCGCAATCCAGCATCGGGTTGGACTTTATACGACGATGCAAACGACTACGTCGCACAAGCGAATACCTATTGGAATCAACAGGGAGCCGCAGCAGAAAAATATGCTTCTATTTTCTATTGGCGTTCCCGATGGTCTGAGCTCGAACCAGAAGAAGGTAAATACGCATGGGAACATGACGAGAATTTCAAAGCGCTCATTCAAGGCGCCCTTGACCGAGGATTGAAATTGGCATTCAGAGTTTACATCGACGGACAAGACAATATTCATAACGGTACTCCCGACTTCGTAAGAGAGGCCGGAGCCAAAGGTTATGCAGTCCATAAGCTCTGGGACCCTGCAAATGAAAACAACAACTGGACTCCCTATGCCGACGACCCCGTCTTTCAGGAAAAATTCGGGAATTTTATCCGTGCTTTCGCCAAAGAATTCGACAATCCCGAACAAGTAGATTTTATCGACGCTTACAATTTAGGCTGGTGGGGTGAAGGGCATCACGTACAATATTTGAACAACAATAATAAATTCAAAGTGTATCAATGGATTACAGACCTATATGCCGAGAATTTCAAAAATGTTTTACTTGTCGTGAACTTTGGAACAGAAATAGGATTCGAATATGAAAAACGATTGGCTATCGACAAACACGATTTTTTGACTCGCCGTGACGGAATCGGCAGTTATTGGTTCCAAGATGCAGAAGTCAATATCATCAACTCGCTCTTCCCACAAAAAGCATTCATAGCCGAAGGCTGCTATTGGGGAGGAAATTCCGACAGCTATCAACCGTGGAACACCGATCCGCTTTATGCCGACAAATTCAAATCATGGTCCGACTTTTATGCTCAGGCTTATAAAGACGCTATACGAGGACATGCCAATACACTCGATTTGAGAGAGGCTACCGAAACCAGAGGTTGGATAACCCACGCCAAAGATTTGGTAAAAGACTTCATTAGTAACGGTGGATACAGATTAACCCCTATCCAAATAGAATATCCAGTATCGGTACAAATGGGAAATACATTATCCATAAAGCATATATGGCGAAATAGCGGGGTAGGCGTATGTCCCAACAATAACAAAAGATGGAACTATAAATATAAAGTTTCATTTGCCCTACTCGATCCCGAAAGCCATGAAATAAAACAACGGATCACCGATGAAAACGCAGAACCGTCGGCATGGATAAAAGGAACCGATAAAACGTATAAAACCAGCGAATCTTTAATTGTCCCAGCCGGACAATACATATTGGCAGTTGCCATTACAGACGATACCCAAAATCAAAAACCGGGATTGAATCTTGCCGTAAAAAACGGGAAATTCATAAACGACTGGCTACAAATCGGTACTATACAAATCACTAAATAATTCATCAACCCTAAAAACACAATTACAATGAAAAAATCACTTTTTTATTTAGCAGCAACACTACTCATTGCTACGACCTCATGTTCCGAGGACAACAATGACAATGACCCCAAAGGGCAAGAGAGTAACATTACACTATACGCGCCCGACGATTTGGAAGAGTTTGATCTTTTGTACGAAAATCCTACACGAAAACTGAAATTCGAATGGGAAGGCGATAAAGAAGGAGCTACATACGCTCTTATATTCAGCCTCGATGAAGAAATGAACAACATCGAGAGAATTGATATCGGAACCGAAATGTACACATCTCTCACCCATCAAGACCTCGACGACTTACTCGGTAAACTGGGCGTAGGCGAATACAAAAGAGGTGAATTATATTGGGCGGTCGAAAGTGAAAACGAAGGAACCTTGTCCCGCAGCGAAATTCGCAGCATGAAATTGTTCCGTTTTGATAAACCTTTCATCGATCCTCGTGACAACGAAGAATATCGCGTATGTCGTGTTTTCGATCCCATATCCGAAGATTATGCCGTATGGTTGGCCGACAATTTAAGAGCGACGACCTATTCCGACGGAACTCCTCTTGGAGAAAATGATGTAAAATTCTATACTCCCCAAGAAGGAGAAGACGAATCTTGGACAAAAGTTTTCGGAGGGTATTACACATGGACCGCCACCATGCGGGGCACTCGTGGAGCAGAAGAAGGTGAAAAAATTCAAGGTATAGCGCCCGAAGGTTGGCACATACCGACTAAAACTGAATGGGACTTCTTAATCAATGCTTGCGGTGACCCCACTATGCCCGCCACCATATTAAAAGAAAAAAGCTATTGGGATCCTAATGCCGGAGATGTCGGTATGAACTCTATCGGATTCAATATGGCTGGGACTGGATACATTTGGAGCATACCTGAAAACGATGTAATCGAAGCCTTTGCCAATACCTATTTCTGGACCTCGACAGCTCCCAAAGACGGAGATGTGTACCCGTGGAATCCCGATCCCGTAAACTTCCCCAATCAGGGAGTAACATACGGATTCACACTTAACGATTCAGGAGCCGCCCTTTATCCTTACGACAGGAACAGAGGATATAGTGTCCGCTGCGTATTAGATTAAACTATTGCTATACGTTATTGCCGGATCCTTCGGCAATAACGTATAACATACTTATCCTAACCCCGATAACTGAATATCATGAACATCAAAACCTCAATTGCAATAGGGCTACTCATACTCCTACTTTGTTCTAATTGCACCAACGTCAACAAAACCAACCAACCGGAATCCACCGCAATATTAGCCGAACGCCCACCGATGGGTTGGAACAGCTGGATATGCTTTGGAACTTCTGTAACAGAAGACGAAGTTAAAGCCAATGCCGACTTCATGGCCGAAAATCTGAAAAAATACGGTTGGGAATACATTGTTATCGATGCCGGTTGGTATGCGCCCGGCATGGAGACTTTGGAGCAATATGAATCGTCAACGCCACATCAAATCATCGACAAATTCGGACGCCTCATCGTCGATACGGAAAAATTCCCATCTGCAAAAAACGGAGAAGGGTTGAAACCTCTCGCCGATTATCTGCATAGCAGAGGCTTAAAATTGGGTATACACATCATGAGAGGTATTCCCATTCAAGCGGTCGAAGCTAATACGCCCATAAAAGGGACATCATATCGAGCACGAGACATTGTCAATACCGATTCTCGATGCAAATGGTATTTCGGATTTTATGGGATAGACATGAGTAAGCCCGGAGCTCAGGAATACTACGATTCGCTTTTCGAACTTTATGAATCATGGGGAATAGACTATGTAAAGGCCGACGATTTACTATCTCCCATTTATGCACACGACGAAATAGAAGCGATAACCAAAGCCGCAAGAAAAAGAAAAAGGCCCTTTGTCCTGAGCCTTTCTCCCGGCCCTGCCCCTGTCGAGAACATAAAACATTTGCAAAGCGTAGCCCAACTATGGCGCATTTCCGAAGATTTCTGGGACGACTGGGAGGCTCTGAAAGAACAATTTCCACTTTGCCGGAAATGGCAAAAGTATATTTGTAAAGGGCACTGGCCCGACGCCGATATGCTCCCCATAGGCCCAATGGCACAAAGAGCCATGAGAGGAACTCCCCGAATGAGTAATTTTACACCAGACGAACAATACACAATGCTCACACTATGGGCCATGTTTAGATCCCCTCTGATGATTGGCTGTAATCTACCCGAAATAGACGATTTCACGCTAAACTTAATTACAAATAAAGAGGTACTTGACATTAATCAATATTCCAAAGGAAATAAAGAATTGTTCGATCGAAATGGAATAATCGCTTGGTATGCTCAAAGCGAAGACGAATTGACCCACTATATCGCCATATTTAACACTACCGATAAAGATATAGAATCTTACACCTTTCCACTACAAACCATAAATTATATCGGAGACGGTCACATCACCGATTTGTGGAAAAACGAATCAATGGAAATCAAAAATAACTCCGTCTCGTTTTCTGTTCCTGCGCATGGCGTAAAACTGATTAAACTAACTAAATAGTCTTGTAGGTATGAAATCATCACATTTTTATTATATAATACTATTCTCGTTTTTACTTGCCGCCTGTAAAGACGACGGGCCGGGTGAAAAAGAAAATTCGGACAACGACGTTCCCTCCGTAGCGACCAATACTTGGCTATTAAACAGTCTGGATAACATAGAAAATTATTCCAACTCGGATCCAGAAAACCGATACGATATAAATATGGTTCGTAACGAATACGAAAGTGTACAGCTCGTTATACAAACCGATAGTAAAAAAAGTCTGAAAATAGAACGTATCGGCAACAACGATGCCATTGAATTTCAATGTCGGAAACTGGAAGCTTTCAACGGGAAATACGATGTTCTGATTCCTTGCGATAACGAAATAGAACCCGACGACAAAGTAGTGCGAGCTTGGCTCACTTTTAAAGTCAG
>RRZU011618269.1_pt1 | contig 14256 bp, 7 predicted proteins | sample 2165561 | NCBI WGS metagenome assembly RRZU01 (sample SAMN10456909, study PRJNA506462) | wastewater metagenome | isolation source: wastewater sludge | place: USA: Moscow, Idaho
GGGTGCCATGGCCTCGCTAATACAGGGATAATCCTCCAGAACATCCGATGAAGGTAGTCCCTTTAATTCGTCAAAGGAAGGTCAATACTAATGACACCTCAAGTCTACTTGCTCGCTCTACGGAAGCGATGGTGGCTGATCCTGGGCCTTGCGTTCCTGCTAGCAGGCTCTGGCTTCGTCCAAGCTAAAATGACAACTCCGATGTATCGTTCAACAGCGACGAGCTATGCAACACTTTCACAGGCGGGTTCAGTCAGCGAGCTGGTCCAAGGTTCGACTTACACGCAGAATCTCATGCAGTCCATTGCGTTGCTCGCAACAACACCCAAAGTGTTAGATCCTGTCATCTGGGATCTCGATCTCGATATCACTGCCTCAACGCTGGCAAAGTCCATCACTGCGACTGTCCCACTAAACTCTTTCCTCATCGAGATTCGAGCGACCAATCCAGATCCAGTAAAGGCCGCAGAGATTGCGGACTCGGTAGCAACAGCACTTGCCGTAACCGTTCAAGAACTTTCTCCAAGTACCCCAGACGGCGCAGCAACCGTTCGTCTTGAGAAAGTTGCGCCTGCAACGGTGCCGCAGTATGCGTTCTCACCCAATACCCGGTTTGCGGTGATGATTTGGGGCGTAGGCGGCGGAGTTCTCGGCGTTATCGTCGCACTCGTGTGGGCACTCACGGACACCCGCGTCCGTCGAGAAACTGACGTGGAGGCCGCAGCCAAGATTCCAGTACTTGCCGCCATCCCCCGCGAACGCAAGACTTCACGAGGGAGTAGCTCCCAGCCACGGGTGAGCGAAGCGTTCCGTCGGTTCAGAGCAAACCTGGCGTTCGTAGATGCGGGCCGTCATGCCAATGCCATTGTGGTGACCTCTCCATCGGCAGGCGAGGGCAAGACAACCGCCTCGATCAACCTCGCCGCCGCGTTGGCTGAGATTCACCCACGGGTTCTTCTTATCGATTGCGATCTCCGTAAACCAACCGTTGCAGAAAAGACAGGACTGTTATCCGATGCGGGGCTCACTAGCGTTCTTATCGGTCAAGCCACCCTTGAGGACGTAGTCCAACCATGGGGAGCCGTCGAGGTACTAACGTCCGGTCCCACCCCTCCAAACCCGGCACAGCTTATCGAGAGTGATGCAATGACGCGATTGATCGAAGAGGCCCGAGGAACCTACGATTATGTCGTGATTGATAGTCCTCCGCTTCTTCCAGTCATCGACGCCGCTATGCTGGCACGGAGAGTTGGGGGAGCAGTACTCGTCGCCAGAGCTGGACGAACCACGCGTCAGCAGCTCGCACAAGCCGCACATAGCCTTCGGACTCTAGACGCAGATACACTCGGCGGAATTCTCGTTGGGACCGAGCAAAGCGAATCCTATTATGGAACATCCAAATCATCGGAGTGACCTCATCATGCTCTCGAAGAGCGGCCAGGCACCTACTCCTGCACTCGAACAGGGGCCCGTAAACGACCCATTAACACGAAGAATCGCCCAAGCTTCAGTGTTTCTTGCAGCGATCCGCTACACCGTTGCCATCCCTGTGCCTTTGGGGGCCATTGTTGGCCTTGCCGCTGCCCCAATGTGGCTTGCCTCTTTGCGTCGATACCGGGGAGCTGTAGTACTCACGGTCCTAATTGTTTTTTCCGCTATCTGGGGAGTCATTCTCACTTATCAACAAGCACCCTTTAATGGCGCGACTGACACTCGTGTCATGACCACCTATTCGTTCCTCATCATTTTCACACTCGTTGGATTTGGAACGATTTTGTGGGCAAGGGAATATCTGAGTGAGCGAGCCATTGGGATCACAGCAGGAATGGGAATGCTTCTCACGAATGTGTTGAACCAATCAGTGTTCTCATCGGTCAACCCATGGAAATTTGGTATCTCTTTGCCCGTGAGTGTGATCCTTCTGGCCATCGTTGCGGGTTCTCGTCGCTGGCAAACTACATTTGTGGCGTTACTCGTCCTCGGGGCGGCAAACGTATTGTTCGATTCGCGTTCAGCTTTTGCCACATGCGTGCTCGCCGCACTGCTTATCCTCGCCCAGCGATGGTGGTCACGAGAGAATATATCTTCTGTCCGTGCCCGAGCGATGTCATTCTTCCTAGTTGCCTGCACCGGTGCCGCTGCACTTTATCAAGTTACCTCGCATCTGTTGATGTCAGGCTATCTCGGGGAAGAAGCACAGCAACGGACCATTGCGCAGCAAGAACTTAGCGGGTCCATCATTGTCGGTGGTCGCCCAGAGATGGCTGCTACGTGGGCTCTCATGAAGCACCGTCCTGCCGGGTTTGGCTCAGGTGCCAGTGTCTCAACCGAAGACGTCATGGTGGCCAAGGCCGGGATGTGGGGGATCAATTATCAGCCCGACAATGGCTATGTCGAGAGATACATGTTTGGCCGTGGCATCGAACTCCATTCCGTGGTCGGAGATATGTGGGCCTACTATGGTCTCGTAGGCCTCGTTTGCGCCTTGTTCATTATCCTTCTCATCGTGCATGCTCTCTTTGTTCGCTTGGCCACCGGCTCCGCTTCAGGCCTCGTTATTTTCCTAGCGTGTACCGCGCTGTGGAATATGCTATTTGGTCCGTTGTGGGACACCTCGCGTATTTTGGCGGTATTGCTGGGTCTCATACTTCTTAGTCGGAACAGCACGACGTCGGCACGAAGTATCGTCACGAAACGTCGCACCCCACGACAGACAGGACACATGACGGAATGAGTCCATTAAAAAGATCCCGCCAAGTTTTGGCGGGATCTTTTTAATGGACTATTCCTGCGGATACACCTTACTTCCGGACTTTGAGCCAGGCAGGATTCAACAAGAATCGCGAACGAGAGCCCAAGATCATGCGACCCAAAGCCAACGAGATGGTTACAAGAAAAACCGTGAGCAGCGGTGGAATAACAAGGGATGCCAATCCAATGGAATTCGTGATGACCGTATCTAAACCTACTGCCTTAACCATCAGGCTTATGGCAGATATCCCAAAGATATGGAAGATATACACCGGAAGAGTTTGCTTGCCTATCCAGGTACAAAGTCGTGATATCAGTCCGTTTAAAGGAAGCAGTGGAATCAAGTAGGCAATTCCAATAATCGCAATCAGGGAGAGTATCGGATGAAGTACTCCCTGTAGCTCGAAGGATGCTGCAACTGCATACGCACCAACATAGAACAGAATCCAGGATGACGCTTTGGACACCGATGTCGATTCCATTAAGCGATCGTAGATATCACGACCAAAAGCCCCGACGAAGTACCATATGAAGTTCTGGGCAATGGATCCTACCTTCAGTGCATCCAAAGGCTGCGGGATCAAAGGAACGAAGACGTCGTTCAATACAGAAGTGAAGAACGACAACGCAAACAATGGAATTGCCAACCACAGTGCTGACTTACGAAAAAGTCGCTGCACACCCCAACAAAGCAAGAAATAGAACGCCAACGCCCAGAGATACCAGAATGATGTAGGAAGAAGCACCGCCAATAAGAAATGACTCCACGAAGGAGTTTCGCCCTGTATACCCGGAGCTGGAATCCACAGCCGAAGAAGGAAGAGCCCGGTCCAGAACATGTAGATGTACATCATTCCGAACGTGCGAGCTCGGGATTGTGAGAGAGGCCGTTGAAGCGCGTTTGCCACAAGGTATCCAGAGATCAAAAAGAATAGCGGCATTCGAATTGGGCTCAGAAACTCAGAAAATTGCCACCAAAAGGTGACCGCACCCTCGTTGAACTCACCCTCAATCCACAACGTCGAGTGACGCAACACCACGAGGATCATACAGAGTCCTTTGGCTGCATCAATCCAAACCTTGCGTGTGATCATCTATCGCATCTCCATATTGTTCATTTTTGTACCATAATTGTCAGATCTAAATGTACAGCATTGACGTTTGACAGTCTCGAATGCCTTCCTCCCGTTGGACCTAACTCGGGTATCAAATCGCCTTATCTTGATTTTGCTAGCACACAGCAAGAGCGGGCAGATTGGGATTCTGATCGGGTGGATAGTTGCACCGAGCAGGCATCGTAAAACCACTGCAAAATCGCGCATTAGCACCAAAAAGGAGGTTCTAACATCGCAAACCAGGACGGCAGCCACCCTCAAAAAGCTGTACATGCAAGTCTAGGAGGGCCATGTGAGAGGCAAGACGGCGCGAACAAAGCACGCACTTCCTCACGAGCCACTACGGCAAAAATGTGAGCAATTCGAATTAATTTGTACGTACAAATCTAGTTCAATGTTCTGATATCTTCGTGAGTGTGAGTTGGCCCGCAAGTCCTTGGATAGGCGATTCCAGCTCGGGCATGATTAACGACGGCCGAGAGGCTACGCGACGGCCCCGCGTACCAAAAATTAGAGATATGGAGCCATTCATTGTCCGCCTCAAATTTACTCGAGCTACACACCATAGCTCCCGAAATCCGACTGGGGTCATCCAAAGCAGGCAGGAGGTGGCGCATGAGCCCCAGCGCGTTTGGCGCTGCTGTTCTTTGTGCCTCTCTCCTGGCTGGCACCGTGCCGGCCGTAGGCACCGAAGAACCCACCAATTCTCCGGCAACAACCCTCACGTCAGATCCGACCGAACCCACCGCAGAAGAGATCGAACCCGCCGAGCTGAACGAGACCAATCCCAACACCTCTGAAGGTGGCAACGTCGTCATCCCCGAGGAAGGTGAAATCGATAATCCAGATATTTCACTTCCAGATACTGCTGGCACAGAAGACACCTTCCAGAGCAAAACAGAGAGTCAGCGGAGCGAAGCACATAACGGCCTGGAGAGCGTTGCCCCACTTTCTGCGAGCACTCAGGCACTCTCAACATGGAGTGATAACTTCAGCCGAACGGTCTCTAAAGGCTGGGGTAATACGTACACCCTGGATGGTTCATCACCATCCGCAGCCTTCTCAGTTAACGGCAAACTTGCTCAGGTTCAGGTTCCTGCCGATCACACAGGAGTCGCAAACACCGTAGGCTTTGCTGGACGGGACGTCAACGCAAAGGTTACGGTCCAGGTCTCTGCCGTGCCAACCTCAGGCTATGGAACCTTCTCCAGCCTGAACCTCCGGGTTTCCAACGAATCGTTCTACCGCGCAACCCTGCGGCTTGCCCCTGACAAGGTGGCTGCAATCAAGATTGAGCGCGTGGGAACCAGTAGTACTACTTTGGTCCAAGATATTAAGCTGCCATTTGCCCCCAAGGCAAACACAGATTACAACTTTGAGTTCCAGACCACGGGGACGTCTAAGGTAGAACTCGCCGCTCGAGCGTGGCCTATCGGCGAGAACACGCCGTCATGGCAGGCAAAGGCCACGGACTCATCAGGAACGAGAATCTCAGATGGCGGTGGAGCAGCAATCCGCTCATATGTCCACGGCAATGGATCAGCGATCGTTTTCGGCTATGACAACTTCAAGCTGAATTCCTTGTCAGGTTCGACTCCCACTCCGAAGCCGACCGCAACCCCGAAGCCGACCGCAACCCCGAAGCCGACCGCCACGCCAACCAAGACTCCTGTACCTCCCGCAACTGACGGCCAGGCTTCTATCCGTTCAAACGCCGGGTCGTTACCCGTCGGACAAGCGAAGTACACCGTGCCGACTGGCGCCGTGTTCGTTCGTCCGGCAGGAAATTCATCCGGTACTGGAACACAAGCAAATCCGTACGGAAGTTTGGAGAAAGCTCTCAAGTCCGTTCCAACCGGCACCACAATCGTGCTCCGCGGAGGGACATACCACGAGAGCGTAACTGTGCCGTTCTATAGGAAACTGACCATCCAGCCATATCCCGGTGAAGCAGTCTGGTTGGACGGTGCCGAGACCTTCTCATCATGGCAGAAGAGTGGAACCCAGTGGCGCACTAAGTGGACCTACGATTTTGATAATCGCGTCTCTCACACGGTAGGCAAGCACGAGAGTTGGTTTGTTAACCCGTCCCATCCAGCAAGCCGATACCCGGAGCAGGTTTGGGTTAATGGTAAGAAACTGAAGCAGGTTCTCTCTCTGAGCGAAGTTGGGGAAAGCACGTTCTACATAGACGGCAAAAACGACTGGCTTTATGTCGGTGTCAATCCCTCAGGTAAGAAGATTGAAGCTTCAACTCTTCAGCAAGCTTTGAAGATTCAGGGTGAAGGCACTACAGTCCGCGGCATCGGAATCAAGCGATATGCGGCACACCTTGCCCTTATGGGCACGGTTAGCTCGCAGGTCGCTAACGTGAAACTGGAAAATCTTGTCATCACCGATAACTCCATGGTAGGACTTTCCGGTTGGAATCCTAATCAGGTCTGGAACAAGCTCACGGTCACCAACAACGGCATCCTGGGTATCGGTGCCAGCAACGCCGATGGTTTGAAGATCACGAATTCCCTCGTTTCAGGTAACAACTCAGAGCGATTCAACTACAAGCCTGTGGCCGGTGGAATTAAGATCACTCGATCCAAGAATGTATCCGTAACGGGTACGGTCGCTGAGCGAAACGTCGATAGCACAGGCATTTGGTTCGACGAGTGGAACCAAGGAGTTATTGCTGCTAACAACGTAGCCGTTGATAATGGGCAGTATGGCATAGAAGTTGAGGTTAGTGACAACGCTGTTGTCGCTGGCAACTACCTGCTACGCAACGCTGGTGCAGGCGTCTATGTACTGGGGGCGAGCAACGCTTCTATCTGGAACAACTCGATTACCGCTGAATCAGGCCGAGCTATCTACGGCTTCCAAGATTCAAGGAAGGGGACTCGCTCGGATGTTCCGATGGACCTCCGCAACCTCACCGTGAAGAATAACGTGGTAAATCTCGGAACCAACAATTGCCCCTACCTCATCGACGATTCCCTCGATAAGCTACATTGGCAGGATAAGGCATTCAACTTCCAGTCAAACGGAAACGTCTACAGGAAGAGTTCCACGAATTCCAATATCGCGTGCCTGGCCGTTGGTCCTCAGCACGTTGTTGGCATCAAGAAGCACGTTGAACTCACCGCCGGTGGCCAGGAGAAGTCGTCAGTAGTGTTCGACGGCGGCGCAGCGATCACTTCGTCGACAGGAACTCTCACTTCTCGCGCAACGGATTCGCAGTCTAAGGTTGCTCAGGCAATTCCATCCAACATCGCTAAGATCCTGGGTGTGTCCTCAGGAGCAAAGAAGATTGGACCAGTTCGTAACCCGTAAAACCGCGGAACTGCCCTGACTGAAAAGGGGGCTGTATCAGTCGGTCAAAAGACCTTCTGATGCAGCCCCCTTTGGTTCAGTAGCTATTTTGCTTCGTTGGCCTGGAACCCCGTGAAGGTAAAGGTTCCGGCGGTTGAGGCAGTCCGCTGAGCAGTCACGCCCACCACATCGAGCTTGTCTAGACCCGCGTCATCAGTGGAAGTAACCTGCCAGGAAGATGGCTCGCTTTTATCCGAAGCCCAGATCTTCGCTTCGATCTTGGTGCCCTGCGAACCAGTAAATCGGGCTGTGAGCGTGAGGCTCTCGCCAGCCTTCCAGGTCCCCTCAACACGTTCCTTGTCCAGAACCGTGGCTCCACGGGATGTCACCAACCAGACCAAGCCGTCCTCATCGGTTACGACGCTCACCCGGTAGTTGTCTCCCTCGGAAGTCTCCCTAGCCACCAATCCAACGGAAGAAGCTCCCTCGGTCACGGTGAACTCAGTGGACAGCTCGATATCCTGCGCCGATACCGAGTCCAGGAGTTGCGTCCCTTCCTCATCGGAGCCCAGGACCAGCTGGGCACCCTGAGACGTCACGCTCGCGTTGCCCTGGCTATCTTTGGAAGCGGTCCATTCCCCACCCTTGCTGGTAGAACCCCAACCGGCCTCCACACTGCGATCGAAATCATCGCTGATAAGAGCCTCGTCCTTTGCTACCGCCTCCGGTGCTTCGGTATTCTCCTCAGGCTCGACCACCGGAGTTGCTTCCGGTGTCACTTCCTCAGGTGCGGCCGTGTCTGGGACGGATGCCTGGGTTTGAGCCGAATTCCTAGCCTCGGGAGCAGCCTCCAGCGCCGTTTCGGTCGTCACTTCCGGTGAGGAGGTGATTGCCTGCGGAACAGCAACCTGTGGGTTGATCTTCTGGAGCTCTACTTCCAGCGGCGCAGCCTGCGCGGCAGCTGCCTGCAGAGCAGGCGAGAGGGCAAGGTCAGTCACGCGGAAGTTGTTGAACGAGACCGTGGCATTTGCAGGCCCTGGGCCAGAGCGCTGGTAATGGAGCCCCACGTATCCGGACTCTTGGAGTCCCGCTGTGGAATCGGTTGTGGTCAACTGCCAGTTGGTTGGCTCAGCAGAACCTTCCTTCCAGATCTTCGTCTGGATCGTCGTCGGGTTCGTCCCTGTCACTCGCGTCTTAAGGTTGAACACATCACCTGCGGCCCAGGTCAAACCCGAGACTTCGACTGTAGACAAGTTTGTCGAACCACGGCGAGGAGCGATCCACACTGTGCCATCGGGCTTCATCCTCACGCGGGTCTGGTAGGTCGTGTCTGCGGACATACGAGATGAGATACCCACGTAGGAATCTCCTCCATCCGACGGTCCGTTACTGAGGGAGAACTTGAGCGAAGACTCAGAATCCTGAACAGACGCGTCCTTGAGAGTGAGATTACGTGCGAGATTGTTCGGCAGCGTAATCTTTCCTGAGCCATCAACCGACGCTCGGGGTGGGACTACTGTCCACGTTGTCCACTCTCCACCTGTATCAGCGTTGCCCCAACCTGTGGCCACATTCCGACCGAAATCATCAGAGGCAACTGTATTAGGCACTCCGGGATCGTCAGGAGGAGTAATCTCCGTGTTCTTACCGAGGGAGTAATGCCTCGCGACCTGAGCAGCAGACAATGCGGAGGGATAGATGGCAGCATCATTCATCTGGCCTGTGAAGTAACTGGCGCTCGGATTGCTGGTCCAACCGTTCAAGGTATCCCCACCAAACCTCCAGTAGCCAGTAAACGACCGGCCTTCCGTAATCTCGGCTCGTGTAGCAACCAACTCTCCGTCGAGGTACAGCTTCATGCCATCGTTCCCCAGAGTGGCAACCAAGTGGTGCCACTTGCCATCGTTGTAAGCCTTGGGGCTGGTGATCGCTTTGACACCACCGGAGTGAACACCAAAGACAATTCTTCCGGCATTCGTCATGTAGACATTGCGGTCCGTTGTGCCCGAACCCGAGTCCCTCTTGTTTCCGTAACCAATGAGCTTGCCGCCCACTGTTGTTGTGGTCTTGAACCACACCTCCTGGGACATCTCACTGGCGAGCGCAACAGTTGACGAGCTCGACACAATGCTGGTGTTCGTTCCTACGAAGTCTGATGCGGAGGCAATGGAGCCAGCAACCCCTCCGGGTGTCACCGTGGAAACCTGGGCCCCATAGCGCGGGTTGTTGCCACCGGCCAAGTTAACCGTCGATCCACCCAACTGGTAGTAGAGCAGCGGGTTGTCGGAGAGTACCGCATCAGGGTAGGACTGTTCCCCACCGTTGGGAGCGGTTACTGTCACTGACTTGGTACTTGTCCCGGGCAGGCCATTGCTATCGGTCACCGTCAGCTTCACCTCGTAGGTACCAGCAGTAGCGTATGTATGCGACGCCGTCGTACCAGAACCTGACGCACCGTCACCAAAATCCCACGCGTACGAGGAAATCGATGAACCACCGGCGGCGGAGGACGCTGAGGCATCGAACGACACCTGGAGATTCGTCGGATTGGCAACGAAGTCGGCAACCGGGGGCTGCGGAATACTTCCGTCGAAGTGATGTGCAACTTGCTCGGCCGTCAGCGCCTTCGCGTAGATGGCCGCGTCACTGACCGCGCCGTTGAAGTAGCCGTTGCCAGACCATGAGGCATCGCCACCCACGCGCCAAAAGCCTCGGGTAACTCGACGTAAAGGCACGTCGGAACGCTCACCCACCAATTGACCATCAACGTACAGGCGCATAGTAGAGCCTTCCAACGTTCCAACGGCATGATGCCACTGTCCGTCGTTCAGCCCATTGCTCGCCTTCACGGCCAAGTTGCTACCAGACCTCACACCGAAGGAAAGACGATTCTGGCTATCAAAATACAGATGCCGGTCGTGAGTCGTACTATTCCCGGTTGACCTGTTACCAAATCCAAGAATCTTTCCGCCTCCACTCTGGCTGGTCTTAAACCAGACTTCCAGCGAAAAATCGTACAGCGGTCTGATGGACTCGGATGTCGAACCGTAGGAAGAATTCGAGCCAGCAAACTGTGTTGCCTGTGATTCGCCCGGGCCTGCGGCTCCACGCGTTGCACCAAACAACGTCAAATCCTCGTTACCTGCCCAGTCGTACGAAGCGGCGCCATCGGGCTCACTCAGACGCCAGTAATGCAACGGCTCATCAGCAAGGACCTTGCCTGCAACCGTACTCAAGGGAGCTGCATCTGGAACCACCATCTGAGGACTCCAACTTGAATGCGCCACATTGCCAGCAGGGTCACTTACACGCACGCGGTAACGAGCCGTTTGGCCAGGGGTGGCACCGGTATCGACAATGGAGAAGCCGGATCGGTCATACCAACGCGAATCACGGACTCCGTCATAGATCACCGTATTTGTGTCGTTACGATAAACGACATAACGCAACTGGTGATCATCTCGGTCATAGTTACCAGGGATGCTCACTCGCAAACCCGTATGAGGAACAACCGCCACGGTTGGCGTGCCATTGGCCGCACCAATCATCGGGCCTTGCTTGTTCGTCACACTACGCTGAGCAAAACGCGTGATCCCTTGCTGGGGAGTATTGTTCACGCGAGTAAACTCGCCCGCATACAGCACATACTTGTCAGTGCCGGTTACAGACCACACGGCCTGGCTCGCACCAGTGAACGAACCGACCTGGAACTCCGGACGGAACGCGTACATCGTCGGAGAAGGCTGACCTGCGTAGTCACCACTCACGTTGACGCCAGTGGCGTAGTTTGTATTGGCCGAGGCGTGATGGTAAATCCACGGGGATACGTTGGGAACATTGCCCATGCTGTCGCAATTGTGCTTGTGTGAGGCCTGGTAAACGATACTTCCATTCGGCCAGATGTCATATGAATCGCCCTTGCACGCATCAAACCAGAGGATGTTGCCATCCCAGTCGGTATGGACACCGCCTTCAAACTCGCTGATGCTCTGGAAGTCATAGGCAACCGCGTAGATGCCCGACTCATCGGAATTGAGTCGATAGATCGAAGAGCTCGGACCTGCGTTGCGGACCACCTCGTTGACTGGAAAGGAGAGTACTTCGCTGTTTGCCACGTTCAAACGTGCCAGTCCAAAACCGGGACGATCCGAGCCATTGACACTGGTGAAGCTTCCACCAATGACCATGTTCGTTCCGTCAGGAGAAATCTCGATGCCGCGTATATCGCCATCGGGAATGGCCGCATTGAGAGAAGTGTTGGTTGTTCCGGTGCGATTGTCGACGCCTACCAGACGAGTGCGAGTCTCACTATTCACCGTGGTAAACATGCCACCGATGTATACAGTCGCATCCGTGACAGCCACCACTGTTGCGTTGTAGTTCAGAACAGGACGCCACGTCTTCAGAGCACCGGTCGCTGTATCAAAGGCCGCTGCACGCGACCGGCCCTGGCCGTTGCCCGTTGTAAAAGTGCCCACGATGTACAAGGTCTTGCCATCAGGGGAAACCTCTACGTCATACACTTGGCCATTGAGGGTGGGGGCGAACGGCAACAAGGCACCGGTATCGATGTTGTAAGCCAAAATATGGGTTCGGTTTACTTCGTTTTGACCTTCGGCCGAGCCCGCTGGGCGAGCCTTGGAGAAGTTGCCGACGGCGTACACGGTCGAGCCAACAACCTTTTGCTGCCACACAACACCGTTCATCTGCGGAGCCGGAAGAGCATCCGCGCTCACGGTGTCCGCATCAGATATGGTCGCTGTGGCAACCGGTTCCTCTGGAGCAGCCGAGGCTGCGGGGGTGAGTACAAGGCCCCCAGTTAATGCAGTAGCAACTGCCGCTAGACCGGCGGTGATCCGCCGTCGCAGAGAATTCATGCTTCCCCCTACTTTGCTTGCGTTGACCTTAGCTCCAGCTGAAGTGCGGACGATCAGTGCGAAGCCACATACTTAATAGCAATCTTTCGATTTGTAACTGTCCAAAAGTACCACTTTGTCACTATCCAAAAGTACCCCTTCGGCATCCCCCAAAAGTAGAACTTCGTCACTCTACAAACATACTAGGTAGTCAACGTCACAAACGCTAACCTAGTCATTCGTTTGAGATATGGCCAATTGGTTAATCTTTCACCGGATAAAAGATAGTAATCGGACATTATGCGAGGTTGTGGGCACAGCATGCATGAATCGAACCGAATAACCTTTTCATCCAGAGAACTTCGCCGGACACAAAGACGCCGGGTTGCATCGCCGAATGAGTTCGGTATTGCAACCCGGCGTCCCTGACACCAGATAGAAATAGATCTATCGCGGAGTCTCGCCTTGGAATGCGATGATCCTCGCGTCGGAGACAAGATCAACGTTAACCTGGACGTTGTCACGCTCATCCGAAGGGATAACAAACACAAGAGTTCCCCGCACGGTGCCATTGGGCTCGACGGTCCCGACGAGAGGACGCGTTTCCGCCGTCGTCACACCTTCGGCCGGAGTGTTCTGTTCCCCGTATTCTGCCGTTATCACCAGCGTGGCCAGGTCAAGGGGTTCAGTACCGTTGTTGTGGACGAAGACATCGAATTGAACAGCGGGGCCGCCCACTTCACCGGGTAGCGAGCCTGCATCCTCAACCGCAGTGAATCCGTCAAGCCAAACCGTCACTTGCTTCGCGTCCTCAGACACTGCATCGTCGAGTTCTACAGCTGGTAGAACCTGACGTCCGTCGACGTCCTGGGGTTCTCCCGGATCGACGGTCTCAGGAAGGGGAACATCCACCACTTCAGGTTCCGTCTCAAAGGGGGTTTCAAAAGGAGTGGGTTCCTCGGTTGCCAGCTGCGGAGCATCGGAGGTGGGTGATTCTTCACTTCCTGTTCCTGCATCGTTGCTGGTGCATGCAGCCAGCGAGAAAGCCAGCGCCACCACCGCAACGGCTGATCGTACAGATCCTCGACGAACTCTCATTTCGCCACTCTTCCTTTCCAACCCAGCCCACCGCCATGGCCCACTGAGTGTACGCAAGTTATCACATTGTCCTGCTCGATCCAATGTCTTGGATCGAGCAGCCTCTTTTCAACGGCCATTACCGTCCGGGCCGAGCATCCCGGAGATGCTTCAGTCCTGCACACGTGCCACTCAAGGCCGCCCACACATGCTTCGGCGAGACCAGTGCGAGGCGCGATCCTCCACTTAGCAGAACCTGACGGGCGTAGGCATAACTAAGCCGCTTCCAGTGCAGCTGCTGCTCAGGCGTCAGATTACGCGCCGCAAACACAAGGCGGTTACGGCAGTTGTAGTAAATGTAGGTAGGCGACTTTGTGCTCACCCGAGACTTCGACTGGGTGCCGCCCTCTTCATGAACAACGGTGACCGTGTCCTCGAGATGAAGCGTGCCTCCTCGAGCCACCATCGCCCAGGAAATATCCACATCTTCCCAGTACAGGAAGTACTCACCTGCAAATCCTCCCGAGGTGCGCCATGCTTCCAATGTGAATGCTAGGCAGGCACCGGTCAGCCACGGGTGGGGCGACGTAGAGAAGTCCGCACGTCGAGTGGTTCCCTGCTCGATATTCACCTCTTGGCCAGAGTAGTTCAGCGAACCATCCGGGTTCGATGTGAGGGGAGCAACGAGGGAACGTGGATGCGCCAGAACAGATTCGATCAAGGCATCGAACGGCTCCTTAGTCATCACCGCATCCGGATTCAGCACGATGACGACGTCAGCACCATCAACGAACGCACGTTCAACACCCAGGTTGACGCCGTCGCCGAACCCCAAGTTCGACTCGGGAGTCAGTACCGTCCAGCCGCGCTTGGCACCGAGGGCAGTGATCCGCGTACGCTCTTCCTTCCCGGAGAAGTTATCCACTACAACCACGTGAGCTGTATCCGGAAGCTGAGCAAGGTTCTTCTCAAGAAGTCCCGATGAACCGTAGTTCACGATGACAATCCGGGCGTCTGTCGACGTCGTCATGGCAGCCTCCTACTGGGCAGATCCGAGAGAGCGAACATCCCGGAACCACTTTGGCAGTGCCAGGAAGAGGAAGCCGACCGTCGCCAGCGTGATCAGTCCGTAGATGGTCACGAAGACCTGCGAA
>RRZU011999652.1_pt1 | contig 14255 bp, 10 predicted proteins | sample 2165561 | NCBI WGS metagenome assembly RRZU01 (sample SAMN10456909, study PRJNA506462) | wastewater metagenome | isolation source: wastewater sludge | place: USA: Moscow, Idaho
AAAACTGGATCGGCAAAAGTCACGGCGTGCGGCTCGGCTTTCCCTACCGATTGCCGCCCTCGCCCTCCGGGAGAGGGGCCGGGAGTGAGGGCGTCGATGGCGCCGGCATCCTCTGGGTGTTCACCACCCGCGCCGACACCTTGCTGGGCGCCACTTACGTCGCCGTGGCCGCCGAGCATCCGCTGGCGCTGCACGCCGCCAAGGGCAATCCCGAACTGGCCGCTTTCATCGACGAGTGCCGGCACGGCGGCGTCACCGAGGCCGAGTTGGCGACCCAGGAAAAAAAGGGAATGCCCACCGGTCTGACCGTCACGCATCCCCTCACCGGCGAACCGTTGCCGCTGTGGGTGGCGAACTACGTGCTGATGGGCTACGGCGAAGGCGCGGTGATGGCCGTACCCGCCCACGACGAGCGCGATTTTGCCTTCGCCCATCAGTACGGCTTGCCGATCAAGCCGGTGATCCGCACCGATGCCGGCGATGAAACCCCCGCGCCTTGGAAAGACGCCTACGCCGATTACGGCGTCTGCATCAATTCGGGCAAGTACGACGGCCTCGATTTCGAGCAGGCAGTGGACGCTATCGCCGCCGATCTGAACGCCAAGGGGTTGGGCGAGAAGAAAGTCACTTGGCGGTTGCGTGACTGGGGAATTTCCCGGCAACGCTACTGGGGGACGCCGATCCCGATCATCCATTGCGAATCCTGCGGCGCGGTGCCGGTCCCGGATGATCGGTTGCCGGTCGTGTTGCCGGAGCATCTGGTGCCGGACGGCTCCGGCAATCCGCTCAACAAATACCCGGAATTCCTGAACTGCGCCTGTCCGAAATGCGGCGGACCCGCGCGCCGGGAGACCGACACCATGGACACCTTCGTGGATTCGTCCTGGTACTTTTTCCGCTACTGCACGCCGGGCGCGAGCGCGATGGCGGACGGGCGGGCCGATTACTGGATGCCGGTGGATCAATACATCGGCGGCATCGAGCACGCCATCCTGCACCTGCTGTATTCCCGGTTCTGGACCAAGGTGATGCGCGACTTGGGCCTGACCGCAGTAGCCGAGCCTTTCGCCAACTTGCTCACCCAGGGCATGGTGCTGAACCACATTTTTTACCGCAAGGGCGAAAAGGGTGGAATCGTCTACTATCCGCCCGCCGACGTGGAAATGGTCCGCGACGAGCAGGGTCGGGTGGCGAGCGCTGTTTCCAGTCTGGACGGCCAGCCGGTCGAATACGGCGGGATCGGCACCATGTCCAAGTCCCGCAAGAACGGTGTCGACCCGCAAACCCTGATCGAGCAGTACGGCGCCGATACCGCCCGGCTGTTCATGATGTTCGCCGCCCCGCCCGAACAGGCGCTGGAATGGTCGGACGCCGGCGTCGGCGGCGCTTATCGTTTTCTGCGGCGGCTGTGGACGTATGCCGCCGAGCAGCAGGAGGCCATCCGCGCCGCCGCCGAGGTGGATGCGGCGACGCTGCCCGAACCGCTGCGGGCGCTGCGCCGCGAGATTCACGATGCTTTGCGCCAAGCCCTGTTCGATTTCGGCCGCCACCAGTTCAACACCGTGGTCTCCGGCGGCATGAAAATGTTGAACGCGCTGGCGCGGATCGAAGCCGGCGAACGGGGTGCGGCGGATGCCGTGCGCCGCGAGGGGTTGAGCCTGCTACTGCGGCTGTTGTCGCCCATCGTGCCGCACATCGCCCATGCGCTGTGGCGCGATCTGGGCTACGGCGACGATGTGCTCGACGCCGCTTGGCCGGCGCCCGACGAGACCGCTTTAGCGCGGTCGATGGTGACGCTGGTGGTGCAGGTCAACGGCAAGCTGCGCGGCCAGATCGACGTGCCGGTGGACGCCGAGCGGAGCGTTATCGAGCAGGCCGCCGAAGCCGAGCCCAACGTGCGGCGTTTTGTCGAGGGCAAACCGATCCGCAAGATCGTGGTGGTTCCCGGCAAACTGGTCAACTTGGTCTGCTGAATCGCCCCTCTCCGTTTGGGAGAGGGAATGGGGTGAGGGTGCTTTATGCGCTGGATCGTTCGCTGTGGAGTGGGATTGACGCTAATGCCGCTACTGGCCGGTTGCGGCTTCCAGTTGCGCGGCCAAGCGCAATTGCCACCCGAACTGCGCGTGACTTACGTCCAGAGCCAGCAGGCCATCGGGATGCCGCCGGGCATATTGAATCGCAAGCTCCGATCGACGCTCGCGAGCAACGGCGTGACCGTCGCTCCCGATCCGACCCAGGCGACGGCGATCCTCATGATCCTGAGCGAAGGTAGCGGCCGGCGCACGGTGGCCGCCGACCGTTTCGACATCAAGCGGGAATACTTCGTGGTTTACAGCGCGACTTATGAGGTCAAGCTCGCCGACGGCAAGGTTCTGATCCCCGCTGAAAGCATCGGCGCCAACCGCGCCTTGCTGTTCGACGAAAATCGGGTGCTGGGCTTCGAGGCCGCCCAGGAATCCCTGGTGGAGAGCATGGCCGAAGATTTGGCCGGACAGATCCTCCGCCGCTTGCAGGCCGTCAAGTCTTGAGGCTGCGTCCCGACCAGCTCGCCGCCCACCTGCGCAAAGCTCTAGCGCGGCTGTATCTGGTCTTCGGCGAGGAGCCGTTGCAGGCGCTGGAAGCGGCCGACGCCATCCGCGCCGCCGCCCGCGAACGGGGCCACGAGCGGGACTGTCTGACGGTGGAAACCGGGTTTGACTGGAACAGCTTGCGCCAGCAGGCTTGCAGCCCCTCGCTGTTCGCCCCGCTGCGACTGTTGGAACTGCGGATGGGCAACGCCAAACCGGGCGATGCCGGCGCCCAAGCGCTCAGCGCCTATGCCGCCCGCCCGCCCGAGGATGTCGCGTTGCTGATCACCGCCGGCAAGCTGGACTGGAACACCCAGAAGAGCCGCTGGTTCGCGGCGCTGGACGAGGCCGGCGTGGTGGTGGCCGCCACGCCGGTGGAACCGCAGCAATTGCCGGGTTGGATCGAGCGCCGGTTGCGATCGCGCGGTCTCAATCCCGCGCCCGAGGCGGTGACCTTGCTGGCCGAACGGGTGGAAGGCAATCTGCTGGCCGCCGCCCAGGAAATCGAGAAGCTGGCGCTGCTGGCCGATGACCGGGAGCTGACGGCCCAAGCCGTATTGGCGGCGGTGGGCGACAGCGCCCGCTACAGCATCTATGATTTCGTGGACGCCGCTTTGCTCGGACAGCCTGAACGGGTGGCGCGGATTCTGAGCGGGTTGCGCGACGAGGGCATCGAGCCGGTATTGGTCAACTGGGCGCTGCACCAGGAAAGCCGCCGGCTGGCGATGCTGGCCTTCGCCCGCAGCCGGGGGCAAGCGCTGGAGGCGGCGCTGGCCGAGCAGAAGGTTTGGGAAAAACGCAAGCCGCTGCTCCGGCAAGCGTCGCAGCGATTGGCTTTGACCGACTGCCGACGGCTGTTGCGCGCCTGCGCCCGCACCGACCGGACCATCAAGGGCGCGGAAACCGGCTCGCCGTGGAATGCCCTGCTGGCGAACGGTCTGCGGCTGGCCGGCCTGGAACTGCTGCCCGAAGAAGTTTGAAACCATTGCCCGGCGTGCAGCTTGCGTCGGCTATCAGGTAGTCTCAGATGAACACGAACGCGGATACTGCCAACGCTATCACTCGCTACATGACCGATGTCGGCCAGCGCGCCCGCGCGGCGTCCCGCATCGTTGGCCGCGCCGAAACCCGGTCCAAGGATGCCGCCCTGCTGGCCATCGCCGACGCTTTGGAAGCGGCCGAGGACACTTTGCGCGCCGCCAATCACTTGGATATGGAGGCCGGTCGAGCCTCCGGGCTAGAACCGGCGCTGCTGGATCGCCTGGAACTCACTCCCAAGGGTATTCGGAGCATGGCGCAAGGTTTGCGGGAAATCGCGGCCCAAACCGATCCGGTGGGCGAGATCACCGATCTCAAATACCGCCCGTCGGGCATTCAGGTCGGGCGGATGCGGGTGCCGCTGGGCGTCGTCGGCATCATTTACGAATCGCGCCCGAACGTCACCGCCGATGCCGCCGCCCTGTGCCTGAAGTCCGGCAACGCCGCCATCCTGCGCGGCGGCTCCGAAGCCTTGAACTCCAACCGCGCCATCGCCGCTTGCATCCAGCAAGGGCTGGCCGCCGCCGGTCTGCCGGCCGACGCGGTGCAGGTCATCGACACCGCCGACCGCGCCGCCGTCGGCGAGCTGATCCGCATGGCCGAATACGTGGACGTGATCGTGCCGCGCGGTGGCAAGGGCCTGATCGAGCGGATCAGCCGCGAAGCGCGGGTGCCGGTGATCAAGCATCTGGACGGCGTCTGCCACGTCTACATCGACGAGCGCGCCGATTTCGACAAGGCGGTCGCGGTCGCCTACAACGCCAAGACCCAGCGCTACGGCACCTGCAACACCATGGAAACCCTGCTGGTGGCCGGGGGCATCGCCGAGCGGGTGCTGCCGGTGCTCGGTCGGATGTACCGGGAGGCCGGCGTGGAGCTGCGCGGCTGCGCCCGAACCCGCGACGTGTTGCCCGACATCAAGACCGCCTCCGAGGACGATTGGCGCGCCGAATACTTGGCGCCGATCCTGGCCGTCCGGGTGGTCGAGGGCATGGACGAGGCCATGAACCACATCGCCACCTACGGTTCCGCCCACACCGATGCCATCGTCACCGAGGATTACAGCCGGGCGCGGCGCTTTCTGCGCGAGGTGGACTCCAGCTCGGTGATGGTGAACGCTTCCACCCGCTTCGCCGACGGCGGGGAGTACGGGCTGGGCGCGGAAGTCGGCATCAGCACCGACAAGCTGCACGCGCGGGGGCCGGTCGGCGTGGAGGGTTTGACCACCTTGAAATTCGTGGTGCTGGGCGACGGTCACGTTCGCCGCTGAGGCCGCCGCTTTGAAGACGATCCGGGTTCGGCGCGAACGGGGGCGCGGTTGATGTCGCCAGAGTCCCGGCCGGTTGGCGTGCTGGGCGGTACGTTCGATCCCATCCATCACGGCCATCTGCGGCCCGCGCTGGAACTGCTCGAAACCCTGGAACTGGGCGAGATTCGCTTCGTGCCCTGCCGGATTCCGGTCCATCGCGCGGCGCCGTCGATCACCGCCGAACAGCGGTTTGATCTGGTCCGGCTGGCCACGGCAGAGCAGCCGGGTTTCGTGGCGGACGACCGGGAACTGCGACGGGCCGGCCCGTCCTACATGGTCGATACGCTGGCCTCGTTGCGCGAGGAGGTCGGTGGAACCCCGCTGTGCCTGATCGTCGGCACCGATGCGTTCCGGGAGCTGCACACTTGGCGGCGCTGGCAGGAGTTGACCGACTTCGCCCATATCGTGATCATGCAGCGGCCCGGCCCTTCGCAGCCGTTGCCGCCGCCGTTGGACGCCTTCGTCGTGCCGCGCGTGGTCCACGACCCGCTGGCGTTGCGCCAGCGACCGGCCGGCGGCATTCTGTTTCGAGCCATCACCCAGTTGGATATCTCCGCCACCCGAATTCGCGCCCTGCTGGCGCGCGGCCAGTCGCCCCGCTATCTGCTGCCGGAAGCGGTGCTGGCCCGCATTCTGGACCGGGGGCTGTACCGGCTCCCGCCTTCGCCACCCCCTCCCGCCACATGAGGAACCATCGGATTCCATGCAACTCGAAGCCTTGCGGAAAATCGTGATCGACGCCCTGGAAGAACTGAAGGCGCAGGACATCGCAATCCTGGACGTGCGCGGCGTGGCCACTTTCACCGATCTGATGGTGATCGCCAGCGGCACGTCCACTCGCCAAGTCAAGGCGTTAGCCGACAAAGTGGTCGAAAAAGCCGCCTTGGCCGGCGTTCGTCCGCTGGGGGTCGAGGGGCAGCGCGAAGCCGAGTGGGTGCTAGTGGATCTGAACGACATCGTGGTGCATGTCATGCTGCCCCAGACCCGCGATTTCTATAATCTGGAAAAGCTGTGGGCGATGCACGATCGGGCCGGCGCCAACCGCACGGCGGGCGGTTGAAGGGGCTGGTCGGTTTCGTGAAGATTCATCTGCTCGCCGTCGGCGCTCGGATGCCCGCCTGGATCAAGGCCGGCTACGCCGAATACGCCGAGCGCTTACCGCGCGAATGCGCGCTGAATCTGGTCGAAATTCCCGCCGGCAAGCGCGGGCCAAACGCCGATGTGGCGCGCGCCGTCCGCGCCGAAGGCGAGCGCTTGCTGGCGGCGGTTCCACCCGGCTCCCGCCCGATCGCCCTGGACGAGCGCGGCCAGGAATGGAGCACCGCAGAACTGGCCGAGCAGTTGACCGGCTGGCTGCGCGACGGCCGCGACCTGAGCTTGCTGGTCGGCGGTCCCGACGGACTGGACGCTCCGTGTCGCGCCCGCGCCGACCTGCTGTGGTCGCTGTCGCGGTTGACCTTGCCGCATCCCCTGGTGCGGGTGCTGGTCGCCGAACAGCTTTACCGGGCATGGAGTCTGTTGCACAACCATCCTTACCACCGCGCCTGACATCATGCCAGCCGCCCAAATTTATCTGGCTTCCGCCTCGCCTCGCCGCCGCGAATTGCTGCGCCAGATCGGCGTCGCCTACCGGCTGTTGCCGGTCGCGGTGGACGAAACCCCCTTGCCCGACGAGTCCCCGCCCGGATACGTCGCCCGGTTGGCGCAGGCCAAGGCGCGGGCCGGCGTGGCGGCGATCCCGGTTCGGCGCCAGGCTCGCCCGGTGCTGGGAGCGGATACCGCGGTGGTGGTGGATGGCGCGATTCTCGGCAAGCCCGGCCATCGCGCCGAGGGGCTGGCGATGCTGGCCCGCTTGTCCGGGCGCGAGCATCGCGTGCTCAGCGCGGTGGCGCTTGCGACCGCGACGCGGGACGCGGTCCTGGTCCAAGAGAGCCAAGTCCGGTTTCGCGAGTTGAGCCGGGCGGAATGCGCGGCGTATTGGGACAGCGGCGAACCGCTGGACAAGGCCGGCGGCTACGGCATCCAGGGACGGGCGGCGGCGTTCGTCGCCGAATTGCGCGGCAGCTACTCCGGCGTGATGGGGCTGCCGCTGTACGAAACCGCCGAGTTGCTGCGCGAGTTCGGCATTTCCCTCTGGCGATCAGCCACTTCCTGACGGGGAGCGCACCTTATGGCCAAACGCCCCGAAGGCGGTACCGGCGACGAAATCCTGATCAACGCCACGCCTCGGGAAACCCGGGTCGCCGTGGTCGAGAACGGCGTCTTGCAGGAAATCCTGATCGAGCGGGCCGGCCGGCGCGGCTTGGTCGGCAACATCTACAAGGGCCGGGTTTGCCGGGTGTTGCCCGGCATGGAAGCGGCGTTCGTGGACATCGGCCTGGAGCGGGCCGCCTTCCTCCACGTCTCCGATATTCGGCCCGAGACCTCGCCCGAGAGCGGGACCGCCGCCAACGGCGAGCGGATCCCCGCCATCACCGACCTGGTGCGCGAAGGCCAAGAGCTGGCGGTGCAGGTCATCAAGGACCCCATCGGCACCAAGGGCGCGCGGCTGACCACTCACATCACCCTGCCGTCCCGGTTTCTGGTGTTCCTCGCCGACTCGGAGGTGGCGGGGGTGTCGGTCAAGATCGACGGGGAGCGCGAGCGGCAGCGCCTGAAGGAAGTGGTCAACGCCTTCCGCGCCGAATTCGGCGGCGGCTACATCGTGCGCACCGCCGCCGAGGGCGCGGAGACCTGGGCGCTGCGCGCCGACATGCAATTCCTGCAACGGGTGTGGGATTCCATCCGGGAACGGATCAAGGAAACCGGCGGCGTCGTGGCCCTGTACGAGGATCTGCCGCTGGTGCTGCGGGTGCTGCGCGATTTCATCGGCGACAGCGTGGAAAAAGTCCGCATCGACTCGCGCGAGACCTGCCAGCGGATGCTGGAGTTCGCCGATAAATTCGTGCCGGAGATGGTGCCGCGCCTCGAACACTATCCCGGCGAGCGGCCGATTTTCGAGCTGTACGGGATCGAGGAGGAGATCCAGCGGGCGCTGGGCAAGAAAGTCCCCCTCAAGTCCGGCGGCTACCTCATCATCGATCAGACCGAGGCGATGACCACCATCGATGTCAACACCGGCGCCTACGTGGGCCATCGCAACCTGGAAGAGACCATCTTCAAGACCAACCTGGAAGCGGCGGCGGCCATCGCCCGGCAACTGCGGCTGCGCAATCTGGGCGGCATCATCATTCTCGATTTCATCGACATGGTCAGCGAGGAGCACCGGCAGGCCGTGCTGAAGGCGCTGGAGAAGCACCTGGAGAAGGATCGCGCCAAAAGCCACATCTCGCAGGTGTCGCCGCTCGGCTTGGTCGAAATGACCCGCAAGCGCACCCGCGAGAGCCTGGAACAGATTCTGTGCGAGCCCTGCCCGCTGTGCGACGGGCGCGGCTCGATCAAAACCGCCGAAACCGTGTGCTATGAAATTTTTCGCGAGCTGTTGCGCGAAGCCCGCCAGTATTCGCCCCGCCAGTTCGTGGTGCTGGCCGCGCCGGACGTGGTGGACGCGATGCTGGATCAGGAGTCCCACAGCGTGGCGCAACTGGAGGCGTTCATCGGCATCCCCATCAAGTTCCAGGCGGAGACGCTGTACACCCGCGAGCAGTACGATGTGGTATTGATGTGAAATGGCATCCCCAAAGCGCGCCGCGCCGGGTCTTGCGCTGGACGCGCCGGCTGGTGTTGGCTTTCTTGTTGCCGGTCTTGCTAGTGGTCGCGCTCGGTCAGTGGTGGTTGCTCCCGCGCTTGAACGATTACCGCGATGTTCTGGCGAGCGCCGTGGGAGATTATCTGCATCTGCCGGTGCGCATCGAAGAAGTGACGGCGGCTCGGGACGGCTGGCGGCTCGGCCTGCGGCTGCGGGGCGTCAAGCTGCTCGATCCCGGCCGCGACGCTGCCCTGGCCAGTTTCGCGCAAGCCGTAGTCACCCTGAATTTGTGGCGCTCGCTACGAGAATGGCGACCGGTGCTGAGTCGCGTTCGCTTGGAGGGCGCCAACCTGACGCTGGAACAGGGGCCGGATGGCGTGCCGCGCCTGCTGGGCGAGACCGAAGGCGCCGATGCCGCCTCGTCACTTCCGGAAGTGGCTCGCTGGCTGTTTGCCCTGCCTCGACTGGAAATCGTCGGCGAACGATTGGCCGTGCGCCGGCCGGACGGTTTTGCCGCGCAACTGCTGCATCCCTATCTCCAGCTTCAGGAAACCGCGAGCGGCCAGCGCTTGGCCTTTACCGCCGAATTGCCGGCGGGTTCGGGCGATCGGGTTCAGTTGGTGGTGGAACGTCACCATCGGGAAGGCGTCGATCCTGAGCAGGCGCAAGGCACTTTCGAGTTTCGTATCGACCGGCTGAATCTGGCGGAATGGCCGTCGCCCCTGCCGTTCGTTGCGGGTCAAGCGGCGGTGGAAATCGGCGGCGACTGGCGGGACTGGCGGCCGTTCCAGTTGCAAGGCCGCTTGCGGTTGGAGCGGGTGGCGCTGGGAGCGGAGCCCCGATCCGCCTTGCTGAAATCGTGGCTGGCCCGCTGGCCGGAGATCGAAGCGCGATTCGGTTGGGGGCTGCGGGAAGGCGGTTGGGAATTTCGCGGCGAGACCCGCCTCGGCGACGGTAAGGGGCGGATCGCCGCCCAGCCGACGTTCGAACTGACCCGGACCGACACGGGGTGGCAAGGCGGCCTGCGCCAGTTGCGCGCCGAGGATGTGTTGGTTTGGGCGACGCCTTGGCTGGACGAGCCGGCGCGCGGCTGGCTGGTTCCGCTCGATCTGCGCGGCGAACTGCCGGAAATCGGGTTTCGAGCCGGTCCAGACGGTGCGGATTATGCCGCGACCCTGCAATTGCGCGGCGTGGCGTTCCGGCCGATCCGCGGCCTGCCGGGATTCGACGGCCTGACCGGAACCCTGGAGTTCGGGCCGGATCGCGGCCGAATCGAGCTGGACAGCCACCGGGTTCGAGTGGATACCGGCGGCCTGCTGCGCGCGCCCATCACGCTCGATACTTTGAGCGGTGCGGTGGACTGGCGGCGTTCGGCTACCGGCCTGGAGTTGACAAGTTCCGATCTGGCACTCGCCAACGCGGATCTCAACGGCCGGTTTCAGGCTCGGGTGACCGTGCCCGACGCCGGCGAACCGCTGCTGGACGTGCAGGGCCACTATTGGGATGTCCGCGGCGACCATGCCCGGCGCTATCTGCCGGTGGCCGTGATCCCCCCCGAAGCGGTGGCTTGGCTGGATCGGGCGCTGGTCGGCGGCCGGGTGGTGGCGGGGGACGTGGTGTTTCGGGGACCCCCGGCCCGCTTTCCGTTCGACGGCGGCGAGGGGTTGTTCGAAACCCGGTTTCGGGTCGAGAACGCGGTGGTGGATTACATGCCCGGTTGGCCGCGGCTGGAGCAGGGGCGGGCGACGGTGACCTTCCGCAATCGCGGCTTACGGGTGGAGGCCGAGTCGGGACGCTTGCTCGACGGCGAGCTGGAAAGCCTCTCGGCCCGGATCGACGATTTGGAAAAGGTGGTCGTCCAGGTCAAGGGCCGCGCCAAGGGGGCCGGCGCCAGCATGTGGCGAGCCCTGGAAGACAGTCCGGCGGGCCGGGAGTTAGGAGAGGATTTGCCGAACTTGCGGATCGAAGGCGCCAGCAGCCTCGATCTAGAACTGACCCTGCCCATGGACCCGCCCGCTCTCCAGGTGCGCGGCCGGGTGGGTTTGTTGGGGAATAAGGTCGGTTTGCCGGCCTGGAAGATCGATCTCGACCGCATGCGCGGCGAAGTGCGCTTCACCGAGGCCGATTTGGAGGCGACGAACATGCAGGCGCTGCTGCGGGGTGAAGCGATCCGGCTCGACCTGGATTTGGCCGGCCGCGAGGGTCGCCGCGAACTGCGAGCGCAAGTGCGAGGCCGCCTGGGGTTGCCAGCCTTGCTGGGCGAACCCGCCGCAGCCCTGGAGCCGTATCTCGGCGGCAAGAGCGCCTGGGAAGCGGTGCTGACCATCCCGACCCGTCGTCGCGAGCGACGGAACGCGCCGCCGTTCGCGCTGGACCTCAACTCGGATTTGCGCGGGATCGCCATCCGCCTGCCGGCCCCGCTGGGCAAGACCGCCGACGAAGCCCGCCCGCTCAAGATCGGCTTGCACCCTCTCGCCGAAGGAGCGAGCTTGAATGTGGCGCTGGACTACGGCCCGTCGGTGCGAGCCGCGCTGGAGCTGAGCGATTTTTCGCGGCGACCCCGGTTCGAGCGCGGCGAGTTGCGGATCGATGCCGGCGCGGCAAAGTTGCCGGACGCGCCCGGACTGGCGGTCGTCGCCAATCTGCCGCGCTGGAACCCGCAGATTCCCGGCGGTCCGCCGGGCGCCAGCGAGATCGGCGGGGCGCCGGCCAAACGCCGGGCCGCATCGGCCAATAACGGCGAACCGAAAACCGCTAGCGCCTGGAGTTTCCTGCGCAGCGTCGATGCCCGGATCGGCGAGCTGGTGATCGGTGGACGGTCTTTCGCCGGGGTAAAGCTGCAAGCCAGCCGGCAAGAAGACGGGATGCGGATCGAGTGCGAAGGAGAATCCCTGTCCGGTCGGGTGACCGTGCCGGACGAACCCACGCCGCAGCGGCCGGTGAACGCCGCTTTGCAGCGCTTGCATGTCGGCCGCGCGGTCGAACGGATCGCCGAACGGGCGCCGTTCGCCGGAGTGGACCCGCGCCGCTTGCCGCCGCTGGTGCTGACCGTGGCCGATTTGCGCGTCGAGGAAGCGACCCTGGGCCGGCTGCGCCTGATCGCCGTGCCGCGTCCCGGCGGTATCCGTTTGACGGACATCAGCCTGGATTCCGCCCGGCAGCGGATCGCCGCCAGCGGCGAGTGGTGGGCGACCGAGGCCGGCCAAGCCTCCAAGCTCAAAGCCACGCTGCACAGCGAGGCGCTCGGTGAAACCCTCGCGACCTTCGGTTATCCGGGAAGCGGTGTCGATCGCGGGGAAACCGAGGCGGATTTGGCGGTCCAATGGGGCGCGGCCTTGCCCGATTTCGCTCTGGAGCGGCTGGAGGGCACCTTGAAGTTTCAGGTCGGGCCGGGCCAGTTGCGCGACATCAATCCGGGTTTGGGGCGGATGATCGGGATGCTGAATGTCCAGAACCTGACCCGCCGCCTCAGCTTCGATTTCAGCGATCTGTTCCAGCCCGGTATGGGCTTCGACCGGATTTCCGGCGAGTTGGCTTTCAAGCGCGGTAACGCCTACACCGACAACCTGCTGATCGAGGCGCCGGCGGCCCGGATCCAGATCGAAGGCCGGACCGGATTGCAAGCGCGCGATTACGATCAGACCATCACGGTCGTCCCGCATTTCGGCGGAACGTTGCCGGTCGCGGGGGCCATTGCTGGCGGGCCGATGGTCGGCGCGGCGGTGTTCGTCGCCGAACGGCTGCTGCAAAAGGGCATCGAACACGCCACCCGTTACCGTTACACTTTGAAAGGTTCCTGGGACCGTCCGGTCATGGAATCCCTGCAAGAGCCACCGGCTCCAGCCCAGGCGAAAGGCTTCGCGAGCGACAATTGAACGAGGTGAACCCCATGCCGATTTTGGCCGCCATCCAAATGGTTTCCGGCCCCAGCGTCGCCGAGAATCTGGCCGCCGCCGCCGACCTGCTCGCCCGCGCCGCCGCCGATGGGGCGCGATTGGCCGTCCTGCCGGAAAATTTCGCCTTGATGGGACGCGGGGAGGGCGACAAAGTGGCCGTGCGCGAAGCGGAGGGCGAGGGACCGATCCAGGCGTTTCTCGCCGAGCAGGCCGCCCGGCACCGCCTGTGGCTGGTCGGCGGCACGATTCCGCTGCGGACCGCTGGCGACGAGGGTCGGGTGCGCGCCGCCTGTTTGCTGTTCGATGATCGGGGCCGGCGAGTCGCCCGCTACGACAAGGTGCATTTGTTCGACGTGGAGGTGGTGGGCAGCGCGGAGCGTTACGCCGAGTCGGCGACCATCGAGCCGGGCGGCCGTTACGTCGTCGCCGATACGCCCGTCGGGCGGCTCGGATTGGCGGTGTGCTACGATTTGCGCTTCCCGGAGCAGTTTCGCGCCCTGGTGGACCAGGGCATGGACCTTCTGGCCCTGCCCGCCGCTTTCACCGCCGCCACCGGCAAGGCGCACTGGGAAACGCTGCTCCGGGCGCGGGCCATCGAGAATCAGTGCTACGTCGTCGCCTCGGCGCAGGGCGGAACCCACGCCAACGGCCGGGAAACCCACGGCGATAGCTCGATCATCGATCCTTGGGGCGAGATTCTCGGCCGGTTGCCGCAGGGACCGGGGGTGGTGTTGGCCGAATTCGACCCGGAGCGGCTGGCGACCGTTCGGCGGCAATTTCCGGTCCTGGCACATCGCGTGTCCTTGGCGGTTTGAGATCGACATGTCCACCGATACCCTTGCCCTGGCCCGCCAACATCTGCTCGCTCCCGCCGGTCTCGGCGAAGACGATCTGCACCGGACCTTGGACTGCGTGCTGGGTCATGCCGTGGACGGCGGCGACCTGTATTTTCAACTTCGCCGCGCCGAATCGTGGTCGCTGGAAGACGGTCAGGTCAAGCAGGCCAGCCACGCGATCCAGCAGGGCGTCGGCGTTCGCGCGGTGAGCGGCGAGAAAACCGGCTTCGCCTATTCGGACGAGATCGTCTTGCCGGCTTTGCTGGAAGCGGCGACCGCCGCCCGCGCCATCGCCCGGCACGGCGGCGAGGGTCGGCTTCAGGTCTGGCGATCCGCCCGGCGGCCGGTTTTGTACGAAGCGCTCGATCCGCTGGAAACGCTATCGGCCGAGGCCAAGGTCCAGTTGCTGGAACGGGTGGATGCCGAAGCCCGCCGCCAGGACCCGCGCGTCACTCAGGTGATGGTCAGTCTGGCCGCCAGCCGGGACACCGTTCTGGTGGCGGGCAGCGACGGCACGCTGGCCGGGGATGTGCGGCCCCTGGTGCGGCTGAACGTGACCGTGATCGTCGAACATCGGGGACGCCGCGAGCAAGGGAGCGGCGGCGGCGGCGGCCGGGTCGGCTATGGCTGGTTCCTCGACGAGGATCGCGCCTTGGGCTACGCGCGGGAAGCCGTGCGGCTGGCGCTGGTCAACTTGGACGCGACGCCCGCGCCCGCCGGGACGATGACCGTGGTGTTGGGTCCGGGTTGGCCGGGCATTTTGCTGCACGAGGCGATCGGCCATGGTTTGGAGGGCGATTTCAACCGCAAGGGCACTTCGGCCTTCAGCGGCCGGATCGGCGCAAGGGTGGCGACTCCGCTCTGCACGGTGGTCGATGACGGCACGCTGGCCCACCGGCGCGGCTCGTTGAACATCGACGA
>RRZU010497016.1_pt1 | contig 14254 bp, 12 predicted proteins | sample 2165561 | NCBI WGS metagenome assembly RRZU01 (sample SAMN10456909, study PRJNA506462) | wastewater metagenome | isolation source: wastewater sludge | place: USA: Moscow, Idaho
ACCTCTATATCCGCGTCGGTGCAGGCTCTCGCCGGACAGGTCAACGGAAAGGCTGGCCGTGCTGCCCTCCATGTGCAGGTTGAGGCGTACATCAGGCTCAAGGGGGTTGACATTGGGGCGTTTGCCAAAGAGATGGCGAAACTGGTCAGCAATGGCGTCTTTTACCCGTAAAGAGGCAAATTGCGAATGCGTGATAGGCGAGTTAACTAAGGTGGCGTGGACGGCAAAACTTTTTTTCAGGGTAAAGTGATCGTCCCAGCGTACCTCCTGGCATTTTTCATACAGGGTGTCGGTATCGGCGGCATCAAAACGGTAGATTTCATACAGGATGCGCGAGGCAAAACGTGACCACAAGCAAGCCCGGTAGCCGGTCTCTAGTCTGCCGTGCCAGGTTACAGCACCGGGTTTGCTGGTAATTTCAGTGCCACCACAGGTGGCAATTTCTTCTTTTACCAACTCTTCCAGACCGGTGGCACAGGTGGCTGTAAAAAGGGGGCCTGATTTTTTCTGTTTGCGGAGAATCGTGGTCGACATAGGGCTGTATAAAAGGGAATACCGATAAAGATTAGAAAAACGCTCGCTGCCCTGTATTTTTCTCTCAGCGAGAGTGCGACAGATATACAAAAAATAGAAACAGCAGAAGATTTTAAGCTGCTAGCATAGCCGCTGCGCCGGGACTTGTAAACAGTGCTTATGGCTCCTTTGCGCCTCTTGCGGCTTTTCATCTTGAGAACTATTTCTATTGGGGCTATGCTTGGCCTCTGCCTGGCAAGTCATGAAGCAAGAGACGTGGGGGGCATGGAGTTGTTTCATGGTCATATTAACCGTCTGGAGTGTGGGATAGGATATGGTGGAATTAGCTTTTCAAAAAAGTGAAGGCGGATTGTTGCCCGCTATTGTGCAGGATAGCTTAAGTGGCGAAGTGCTGATGCTTGCCTATATTAACGAGCTCGCCTGGGAAAAGACCCTGCAGACCGGTAAGGCCCATTATTGGAGCCGTTCCCGGCAAAAACTGTGGCTGAAGGGCGAAAGCTCTGGCCATGTGCAGCTTATTCGGGAAATCCTTGTTGACTGCGATGCCGATACCGTTATCTACAAGGTTGAGCAGCTTGGCGGTGCCGCGTGTCACACAGGATATCGGAGTTGTTTTTACCGGAAAGTAAAAGACGCCAAGCTGGTTGATTGTTTACCGGGAAAGGTGTTTGATCCGCAAAAAGTATACGGTAACAAATAAATATGAGTTTTTTTGCCGAACAAGAAGAGGAGAATGTATGCAGGTTTTGAAGTTAGGTATCCCCAAAGGCAGCCTTGAGGATGCCACTATTGAGTTATTTAAAAAATCGGGCTGGCGCATCAAACTGGCCTCAAGAAACTATTTTCCCGAGGTGGATGATCCAGAGCTGTCCTGTTTTATCTGCCGGCCCCAGGAAATGTCACGATATGTGGAATCAGGCATGCTCGATGCCGGTATCACTGGCAAAGACTGGACCATGGAAAACGATTCTCAGGTGCACGTGGTCACCGATCTGGTCTACTCCAAGGTAAGCAAGGGACCAACACGCTGGGTGGTGGCTGTCCCTGGTGACTCGGGCATAAACACCATTGAACAGCTGGATGGCAAGAAGATATCCACAGAGCTTGTTAACGTGACGCGCCGGTTTTTTGAACAGCGGGGCATTCATGTGAATATTGAATTTTCCTGGGGGGCAACTGAGGCTAAGGCCGTGTCCGGTCTGGCCGATGCCATTGTCGAGGTAACGGAAACCGAAGCTACGATCCGTGCCCATGGTTTAAAGGTTATTCACGAGCTGATGCAGTCAAACGTGCAGCTCATTGCTGGTACAGAGGCCATGAAAGACACCTGGAAGGCAGAAAAGATTAATAATATTGCCATGCTCTTACAGGGAGCCTTGCGGGCAGATCGGATTGTAGGCTTTAAAATGAATGTACCGGCGGCAAAACTTGATGAGCTCATGGCCATTTTGCCAAGTGTTACTGCGCCCACCGTTGCCCAGCTTTACAAACAGGAATGGTTTTCCGTGGAAACAGTCATCTCTGAACACCAGGTACGGGATTTGGTGCCCAAGTTAAAGAAATGCGGCGCTGAAGGCATCATTGAATATGCCTTAAACAAGGTGATTTGAGTGCTTTCAATGAGAATAAGGTGTGGAACATGAACCAGTTTCCACAGGCCCATTTCCTCTCTGCTGCCCATCTGTTAAAGCAATTGCCACCGCAACTGCTGCCGGAAATTGCCTTTGCTGGCCGCTCCAATGTGGGGAAATCCAGTCTTATCAACTGTGTACTTGGACGAAAGGGCCTGGTGAAAACAAGTTCCAAACCGGGTAAGACCCAGAGTTTGAACTACTTTGCCATAGGTGATTTTTGCTACTTCGTTGATTTACCTGGCTATGGCTATGCTCAGGTTTCCCAGAAACAGAGACACTTCTGGCAGGAACTGGTGGGGGGCTATGTGGAAGGAAGACAGGCATTGGCCCTTGTGGTGGTGATAGTTGATCTTCGCCACCCCGTCAAAGAGCTCGACCGGGAACTGGTTGACTGGCTGAAACATATCGGCCGTCCTTTTCTGGTTGTCTATACAAAGGCAGATAAGTTAAGCCGGAATGAGCAGCAAAAAAATGCCCTGACTCTTGATGCCGGGTTCAACATGGCTGCGGCTGGTCGGGTTTTGTTTTCAGCCCAGACAGGGCAGGGGAAGGCCGAGTTGATTGAGAAGATTACGGGACTGGTGCAGAAGTTTGAACTGACAAAGGAGGAACCGATCGCCCCAGCAACAGGCCTTCTTGTCCCGCAACCGGTAGACGGAGAACCTAGGGCCGAGGGAGACTAAGGGTAAGCGAACACACTTTGACCTGAAGCGTCACAGGACAAAAGTATCGTAACCCCGAAGCTTGGTATTTGCGGCAGAATACCCGTAGCGCCTAATGATTTGCTCGAGTGCTAGGAGGTGTGAATGTTTGAGTCGGCCGTCCGTCGCTTGGCACTCGGTACGCACTTGCTAAATTGAGATAATCTATTCCCTGATTAGCATGGCAGTACGAGTCAATGCTCTGGGTTTGCCGGGTACCAGGCCTTGTCCAGATCTTCCATGTCCATGTTCAGGTCGTTTTGCATCATATCCTCAAGGTCGGCACTGTATTTTCGGTAGATTGAAATGTAGTGCTCGGTATCCTCGCGGGACACCTTGTAGAGTTCTGGCAGGGTCTCTTCGTCATTTTTCCTGAAAATACGCATAAGCCGGTAGGCTTCATACGGGTCAACCCCTAGAAGTTGCAGGGCACTCTGGCCAAGGGTCAATGCGCTGCCAAAGGTCTCCCGCTGGATGGTGGTGACGCCCAGATCCATCAGTTGATACGCTGCGGATCGATCTTCCGCGTTGGCGGCTATTTTCAGGTGAGGATAGTGCTTGTGCACCAGTTCAATCAGATCAGAGACCTTGTTCCTCTCACCCAGGGTAATGATGATCAGTTCCGCCTCCGCAGCACCTGCTGCCTCAAGCAAATCCAGACGGGTGACGTCTCCGTAATACACCTCAAAGCCAAACTTTCTCAGCACATCAACATTGGCTGCATCCTGATCAAGAATGACCGGCCTGACACCCGCAGCGACCAGGAAGCGCCCAAGATCTGTGCCCAGTCGACCAAAACCAGCCAGAATAACCCGGCGTTTGCCAAGATTTTTTAGATCACTGAGATTGACCTCAAGTTCAGGCACCTTCTTACCGCGTCGGCTTGTCAAAAGCCTTTCATGGGCGAGAAATAGTAGGGGGGCAAGGAACATGGAAAGGGCAACGGCACTTATCATCGGCTCAACCGTATCTGCAGGCAATACCCCATTATTTCTAGCAAACTGGAAAAGTACAAAGGCAAATTCACCTCCTTGTGCCAGGGCTATGGCAAAGAGCGAACGCCCTTGCTGACACATTTTGAAAAGAAAACCAACGGCTATAAGCACAAGCCATTTGCCGATGATAAGACCGCCGGTAAGTCCAACGATGAGTCCGATTTTTGCCACAATCAGGGTGAAATTCAGATTAGCACCAATGGAGATGAAAAAAATGCCAAGAAGCAGCCCCTTAAACGGTTCGATGTCACTTTCCAATTCATGGCGATATTCACTGTCAGCGAGGACCACACCGGCAAGAAAGGCTCCCAGGGCAGGAGAAAGACCCACGGCGCTCATTAAAAGTGAAATACCAACAACTAGGGCAAGGGCTGCGGCAACAAAGATCTCTCGCACTCGGGTTGCCGCAATTGTTCTAAAAATTGGCCTTGCCGCAAATTTACCAAGCAGAAAAATTGAACAAACAGCAAGTAAGGTAACGAAAATACGTTGATAAGCTGGCAAGGAAGCAATGTCAAAAAGACCCAATTCATGACTTTCACCAGCCAAGATGGGGACGGTGGCTAGAAGCGGCAACACGGCAAGCATGGGAATAACTGCCAGATCCTGAAAGAGCAGCACCGAGAAAATTGCGCGACCAGTGGAGGTGTTCAACTGACCCTTTTCGCGCAGAGATTGCAGGACAATGGCCGTTGACGAAAGCGAAAAAATAAGCCCGACTGCCAAGGCCTGCTGCCAGGGAAGGAAATAAAAGGCCCCACCACCAATGATGAGAGTGGTGAAGACAACCTGCATACCACCCATGCCCAGAATGGGGGTGCGCAACTGCCAGAGCAATGAAGGTCTCAGTTCCAAGCCGACCAGGAAAAGCATCATGACTACACCGAATTCGGTGAAATGCATCACCTCTTCCACTTTGCTGATGAGGCCCAGTCCATAGGGACCGATAACAATTCCCGCTATGAGATAGCCAAGCACTGAGCCAAGTCCCAATTTTTTGGCAATTGGCACGGCAACGGCTGCGGCACCAAGAAAGATGAAGAGCTGCAGGAGGAAATGTTCCATCTAAGACTTCCTGATTATTTGATCAAGATCACTGTTGAGGTATAGGCCGAGCTTTGCCTGCTCCAGATTCAGGGTTTCATCACGTAAGGCAACCATGGTTCGGCGGTAGTCTTCGGCATGGGCATGGATCTGGGCATCGGATAAACCTTGATGGATGCCGAGCACCACAAATGGGGGTAACCAGTGCATCCTGCAGAGTCTGGCCGTTGCCTGATACGGTGAAGTAAGTTCACGTATCCCAAGCCCCGCTGAGGCACCTTTTTCATATGCACTGGCATCTCCGCCAGCAGTCAGTGCCTGAAGAAAAAGTTTATCGGCAAGCTTTGTCCCCTTTGTCCCAAAAGCCCAGCCATGCACAAGCACCAGATCAAGCCACTCCTTCATGATGGCCGGTGTGGAATACCAGTAGAATGGATGCTGAAAGACAATGGCATCATATTCCTCGCAGAGCTGTTGTTCTCTTGGCACATCAATGAGAAAATCCGGGTAGAGCGAATAGAGATCGTTGATGTAGATATCGTCAAGCCCTTCAACGGCTGCGCGAAGAGCCGTGTTGATCTTTGAACGGAACTTTGCCGGGTGGGCGAACTGAATAAGAATCTTTTTCATGACGGATCTCTTCTCTATAAAGAGCAGGTAAATCTGGAAGTGTACCACTTGACCGTTCATCTGGTGGCCCAAGCCCTGGTGCAGGCATCCAAAAGTATCGGAACAGTCAGTACCCGAGCACCGGTTCTAATCAATTGTCCTGACAGCTTTTTCGTTACCCACTCTCAGATGCCAATGCGGCCTCATCGCCAGGGTCCGGTCTGTGCCACCTTAGACTAACTGAGCGCGTCTGGTTAATACGTTGGTGCTCGTCGCAACGAGAGTGCAGGTTAAAATAATTTCCGTATTTTCTTAGGGATCCTACGGGAAAGGGAGCCTTCGCCCCTATCCTTCTCCATGACGTAGACATCTTCCTCTTTCTGCTGCAGCGGCGAGACCACCTCTCTTATATAGAGAGCGCGGTCATCGAGAAAGGGGCCGATCAGATCAAGGCCCGCCGGGCAGACGCTCATGCAATAGCCGCAACGATATCCGCCGCCATAGCTGAGGCCTTGCCAAACGGCCATCGTCTCCGCATCCGTCCGTCGCAAACGGTATTCATTCATGGAGTTACTTTCCACCAGGGCATCGACCCAGCGCAGGAATCCGCCGAGCCTATCCCGGTAGGCGTGAATAAAACAGGTCATACGGTCAAAGGATCCGTCCTTACTGATGGCCCCAGTCGGACACACCCCTACACAGAGGTTGCAATTGAGACAGGGATTGAAGGGGATGGGCTGGTCGTAACTTTCCAGTGGCTGGTCGATGACCAAAGTTCCCAGACAAAGATGGCTCCCGTATTTGGGATGGATGAGAAGCCGGTGATGACCAATTCGCCCCAAACCGGCTGCTGCTGCTACCGGTTTATGGGAAATGACAAAGGCCCGATTGCCCCATTTGCTCATGTCTTGTGGGAAATTTGCCGCAGGAAGGATGGATGAGATGCCATGCTCCCTGAGCGTTCGCACTACCTTGCGGCCTATTTCATTTAGTTCATGATCCACTTCAATGAACTCGTGATCGGCGAGGGAACGGTCGACAGAGCGTAACTGGGGAGTATTCATCCGGCAGAGATAACTGATATAGGTCTTCGCTACCGGATAAGCGGTCAAGACAGCCTGTCGCTGGTCAGCAAGTTCTGGCCGGTCAAGTTCCACAATGCCAACATCATCTGCTCCGGCTTTGAGCACCAATTCGTGAATCCATGCTCTTGATACCGCTGTCTTCGCTTGCTGGTGTCCTGGCTGTTGTCTATACGCAATGACTGTTGGATGGTTGTCAGTATTCATACGAATTCCTGTATATTATTTCTGCCACAGTACTGCTTGAAGCCTACAGGTAAAAGATGCGAAAGTGGTGGAAAGTTCTAAAAAATAGTCCAAAGGTGGCGAAGCACGCCAATGGCCTTGAGCCCTTCTATCATCTCTAAAACGCCCACTATCCAGATGAACCACAGGGCGCTGATCATATGTTTTCTGTATATCTTTGGATTAACCAAATACTGTTCGGGTTCAGCAAAGTTGGAGAATTTCGGAAAAAAAGCCGGCACCATTTTTTTGTAGTCGCGAAAAGTATCTTGAAAGGCGGCCTCTAGTCTCAATTCTTCTTTTTTTATGACCAGGGGATAATACACAGCAAAAAGTGTGAGAAAAATAAGGGGAAAGCTGAGCGTTTTGGTTGTCAGGCCAATTCCGGTAACACCGAGCATGCTAAAGAAGTACAGGGGGTTCCGACAGAGGGAATAGGGGCCGTAGGTGATTAACTTTTCATCTTTGTAGCCGGCAATGTAGAGGGAACACCACATTCTGCCAAGTGATGCGATGGCCGCAAAAAATAGTCCAAAGGCAAAGAGGATCTCGGCGAATTCCTGGTGGGTATCCTTCCAGTAGCTGGAGGTAAAACAGTAGGAGAGAAAAGCAATTATTGCCGCTATCCCAGTGAGGGGGACCCGTAGGTGTTCAATCTTAAATTGCATTTTTTTCTCCATTTTTCTTTTTCGTGCGCGCATTCTTTGTCCATCCAGGCCCTTATTACTAGTTGTTAATTTATCCGTCATAAAGGAGCTGTCACATGGATCTATCGGGTGGACTCTTAAAAATTGGCCGTACCAACTGAACGTTTTGTCAGAGAAAACGCTCGATTATTCATTCTGAGGATGGCTTCTCTTGCTGAGCATGAATTGTTTGCCTTTTTGCTGTTGCAAAGAAAATAGAGACAAACAACGAGTGACTATGCGATATCTCGCTCTAAATTTCAAGGCATTGGATTAGAAGCAGATTTTTTAACAGGTTTTTTCTGCGTTTAGCTCTTGCACCGCGAATACCCTTTAGGCCAAACAGATTGCCATTTCCCTGTAAGAGCAAATTCAAAGGCGGTTTTGCACTCTACCTTTACCGTATGGCAAAATGCTCAGTGCAGTGTCGGCGTCCTCTTTCGTAATAGGCGATAGTACAAAGAGGGCCAAATGAAAGCAGGAGGAGGCCCCAGGGGAGTGGAAGCCCTAAAAACACGGCTGCTGGGCCAATGGCAATGCAAAGGAGGCAAAATAAGGATAGACGGATCTGTTTATTAGAGGAGCGAACCACGCCCAGATGCAACCCGTTAAGAGACATAACAAATAAAGCCTCGGCAATAGCTACGGTGCTGATGGCTGCAAGGGGAGCTATGGCATGGTCTGCGGCGGATGCAGTACTAGTCTGAACAGTTTTCAGTGCGTCGGCCACTACTTCCAGGCCTACGCCCACGGCCGCAATAGCCGCAAAGAGGAAAAAATGCCCGTAACCCCAGACCCAGACCCGACCGCAATGATGGTGTAAGGCCTCGGCTGAGGGCAGTAAAAAGTACATCCACCACAGGGCAAAAATTAATAAAACACCAGCAAAGCCGACCAGGGCAAGATCAAAAGACCAACCTTGCGCCTGCAAGACATTGGCAATGGTGTTGGCTGCCCCGAGTACGCATTCGCCCAGCACAATAATTACCATCAGGCCATAACGTTCGGCAATGTGGTGCGCATGCCAGGGGGTTGTACCCGCATGTTCGGCCCAGATAGGGACCAGCAGTTCACAAAGCCATAACAGTAATATTGCGGCTACGAGAGTAAACCCGGATAGAATGCCATTTTGAACCGCCAAAATGAAGACAACCCATCCCAACTGCACAGAGACAATGCCCGAGGCGTAGCGCAAGCAGGTTTGCCGTCTTGGCGGGTCACCCAGTGCTGCCCGTATCCACTGGACAACCAGTGCAATGCGCATGACAATATAGCCTATAACTGCGGCAAAAAACTGGCCGGTAAAGATCCCAGGGATGCCTGTTGCAAATAAGAGGACGCCTCCCATCTGCACCATGGTCAGGACGCGAAACAGGGTGTCGTCATTGTCATAGGCCGAAGCAAACCAGGTGTAGTTCATCCAGGCCCACCAGATGGAGGTAAAGGCAAGGAGATAACCTGGAACTGCCTGTGCTGCATGGTGTGCAATTATGCCGTGATGGAGCTGCGAGGCAGCAGAGGCAATGGCTACAACAAAGGTAAGATCAAAGAGTAACTCTAAGGGGGTGGAGGCTCTGTGCTGTTCGTTAATGTCACGGCCCCGGCGGGAAGCTATAGGTAATTTCATGGGATAAAATAAAAGTGGAACGAGGATTCAAATGACCTAAGTGCCCTCTTTATCCCAAACAGAAGGCACTTGTCAATACAGTGCTCAGCAGGGGCAATGAGCCTGCTCCTGCTGAGTTGCTATGCCGTATAGTTCGCTTTACTTTTCGCTGCCAAGATAACGATAGATGCCTGCCCCAAGCAGAGCGCCGGCAATGGGCGCCAACCAGAAAAGCCAGAGTTGGGCAAGGGCCCAGTTACCGACAAAAAGGGCCACACCTGTGCTTCTGGCAGGATTCACAGAAGTATTGGTCACAGGGATCGAAACCAGGTGAATTATGGTGAGGCAGAGGCCAATGGCAATGGGTGCCAGTTTTTGCGGTGCCCTTGCGTCTGTTGCCCCGAGGATGACTATGAGAAACATCATGGTCATCACGGTTTCAGAGATGAGTGCCGCAAGCATACTGTAGTCACCGGGGGAATGTTCGCCATAGCCGTTGGCCGCAAAGTTAGCGCTCAAATCAAAGCCAGGCTTGCCACTGGCAATGAGGTATAGCACGGTGCTGGCCACAACAGCACCCAAGAGCTGGGCGAAGATATACGGGACCAAATCCTTGGCTGGAAAACGCCCGCCTGCCCAGAGGCCGACAGAGACCGCTGGGTTTAAATGACAACCTGAAATATGGCCAATGGCAAAGGCCATGGTCAGGACAGTTAAACCAAAGGTCAGGCCAACACCGAGGATACCAATACCAACTTGCGGAAAGGTTGCAGACAGCACAACAGCACCGCAGCCGCCAAAAACCAGCCAAAAGGTACCAAAAAATTCTGCCACATACTTCTTCATGCCGTTCTCCTTGTTTGGTGACACATTCGCCACCCTATTTTTTCTCTTGTCTGTTTCTTTTGGAATAAGGCTTGCCAGACTGGCAACCTCTTGCCTGTTCTCAAGTCAGGCCCCATGGCAAAGATCTTTGCCGCGCGGCAGCATACACGCTTGGCTGGGTTAATGTTGCAAACTTATTCCAAATTTTTTTTGCAAGAAAGAGGAGATGCCTGAAATGTAATTTACTTTCTTGATTTTCCGCTGAGTGTTTGCAATGAAAGTTTAAAGACCCTTGTTTTTGCCGCCATGGCATCAATATACTGTCTTCCCTCCTGCAGAAAATTATGGGAATATTTGAGGAGTAAACCTTCAAGGCCTTGCTGTTTTTCCTTATCATGCACCTCAAAGAGCTCGCCAAAGGCAATGGCACTTTCATAAAGGGTACCAAAATCTGCGGGGAGCACACGGGTCTTGCCCACCACAGAAAAAGATGCCTTGGGATTGGCACTTATGTTGTCAATTTTATGACCCGTTTTTGCACAGTGAAAGTAGATGGCACCAGTCATTACGCAGAAATTGAGTGGTACACCGTAGGGCTGCCCCTGGGCATCTACTGTTGCTAACACGCCATATTCAGCGTCAGTGAGGATGCGCATGGCCTCCTCTTCGCTGGTGGCCCTGTCTTTCCGGCGTAGGGGATGGATCGTATGCATGGTTTTTTCCTTTATTTTTTTATTGCTTCCACTTCAAGCCGCATCATGGCGACAGAGGCTTTCCCCTCACGTGTAAGCGACATTTCCCTCAGATAGCGATTGGCCAAGGTATCAATAAATTGTTCTCGCAGCTCCTGTGGCAGGCGCAAGGTGTTGGGCAGCCAGGTAGTGCGAATCCAACCTGCAAGCCCTGCCTTACGATCCTGGCCCACTTTAGCAGTGCTTGGGAGTTTTTTTCGTAGTCTTGAGCGTTCCACGCGTATTTGTTCATGGGTTTTTGATGAGAAATGGAGAATTTATCTGAATATTTTAAGCGTCTTTTTTACAAAAAACTCCACAACAACAACACATTGAGCCCGGAAACGATGGCCGCTATCGCCCAAAGCAGCACCTTGGTGCCCAAGGGGTTGGCATACTTCCCCATGACCTTGGGCGACGAGGTCAGATACACCTGGAGGCAGATGGTCAGAGGGAGTTGGATGCTGAGCATCATCTGGGAGACGATCAGCGCCTTGAACGCATTGTTGACCAGAAGCAGGAGCAGATATGCGCCCACAAGTGAGATAAAGATGCCCATCCGGGAATGGTTGTCCTGCACGTCGTAGGGTTCGTCGAAGATCCCGGCAAAGATGGAGCCGCCGGCAATGGCGGAGGTGACCGTGGAGGCCAGCCCCGCGAACAAGAGCGCCACCGCGAACACCACCGCCGCATGGTTGCCAAGAAGCGGCGCCAAAAGGCTCTGCGCCTGGGGCAGTTCTTCCACCATGGTCCCGTGCCTGAAAAAGGTGGCCGCCGCCAGCAGGATCATGGCGCTGTTGATGGCCCAGCCGACGAGCATGCTGAACAGGGTGTCGAAAAATTCGTAATCGAGCTGCTTTTTGATCACTGCGCCGTCTTCCAGATTCCATTGCCGGCTCTGGATGATCTCGCTGTGGAGGAAGAGGTTGTGGGGCATGACCACGGCCCCGAGCACGCTCATCACGATGACGATGCTCCCCTCGGGCAGGCTGGGCCGCACCCAGGCGATTCCGGCCTGGACCCAATCGATGTCCACCAGGGTCAGTTCGTAGAGAAAGGAGAGCCCGATGATCGAGACAAAGCCGATGATGATCTTCTCCACCATCCGGTAGGAGTTGGTGAACAGCATCAGCGAAACAAAGAGGACCACCAGGAGAGCTCCGGCCGGCAGCGGGATGTCGAACAGCATCTGGAGGGCGATGGCCCCGCCGAGGATTTCGGCAAGGGAGGTGGAAATCGAGGCGAGCACCGCCGATCCGAGCACCGGCCGGCTGACCCAGGCGGGCGTGTGCTGATTGGCGGCCTCGGACAGACACAGCCCGGTGACGATCCCCAGATGGGCGACATTATGCTGGAGCACGATCAGCATCAGGGTGGAGAGGGTGACCATCCACAACAACGTGTAGCCGTAACTGGCCCCGGCGGCGATGTTGGAGGCCCAGTTGCCCGGATCGATGAAACCGACCGTGACCAATAGCCCCGGCCCGATATAGCGGAAAATCTGGAGGGCGCCGAAGGCCGGTTTGTGATCAGGACGGCGGAAATCCTTGAAGAACTTGGGTACATTCACAGTCTGTTCTCCTTTCCCTGCGAAAATGGTTCGCAAAAGCCCGCCGCATGCGTCTCCCCCAACCCATGGAAACCGGCATACCACGGCAGTCGAACTCGTCTTTCTTAACCATACTCCGTCAAACCGTGCAACAATCCGAAGGGTGCTTTGAACAGTGAGTGAGATTTTTCCGGCATCAACTGTGTCCAATTAAATAAAACTATGGGGAGCTCTAATACCCAAAATCTGCAATTGCAGAACCCAATGATATTTTCCATTAGACTATTGGGCGACGCCGTGCCAGGCTTCATTGATGAGCATCTTCATGCGGCACGCTGCATGCCACCCCAAGCCGTATACTGTCTTCAGAGGGTTAAATGGCATTTTTACCCTGAGCTCTCTAGAGTCATCGTACAAGGCAGACTGCGAAGCGGTCTTTATCCGATGAGGGAACACCACTGCCAACCTTTTTTAAGAACCTTTTTGCTCTTATTAAAATCTGACATGATAAGAAATAATTTAGCAGAATTTTCCCCTGAAAATTGCTAATGATTTGTACAGGATTTAGTGTTGCTTTGAAAGGCTGTGTTTCGCTGGTCTGTCGGTGGCAGAAGCAAATGAGCAGTGAGGTTTATATTCCAGGACGCAGCGATTACGAGTGCTTTATCGTTGGCCTCCGATCAGCTGGGCATTCTTTGTAAATCGGTGAATTCTGGCATACACTGCTCAGATATTTTGTTGTTGTCGGATGATGTGTCGCGTAACGTCGTAGATGAATTCGATCCATTTTTTACAAAGGAGGACGTATGGAAGGGATGGAAGCACGTAAAAAAAATGGTGGAGGCGGCGGTTGGATCAGCGAAGATTGGCTGGCCCTGATTTTGGGGCTGCTTATCTTCGGTTTGGGGCTGGGATCGTTTCAGGGCAATGATTGGATGGGCTGGGCGGCAAAGGCCGGCGTCTGGATGAACCCTGAAAAGGCAATCACGGCTATATCCCCCAAATATCAGACCGTTGCCGGACAAATTACCAAGATCGACGGGCAGAAGGTGACCGTCAAGAAAAAGGATGGCAAGGAGGCCACGGTCACTGTTGATGGTGATGTCTCTGCCCTGGCAGTTGGTCAGCAGTATGAAAAGAAGGGCATGTCGTCATTGGTGTCGCTCCTGTGTACCTACGTTTTTGCCCTGGTGGTCATGTCTCTAGGGGCCATTGCCTTGGGGGCTAATCTACGGAAATTCATTATCGGATTCAGCTTGGCCTTTGCCATTGCCTATCTATGCTGGTTTCTCGGTCATTTCGCCTATATTGCAGCCACCAAGGAGCAGACCGCCAAGTTCGGCATTCCTTGGGCCATGAGCATGACAGGCGAGTTCGGCTTTATCATCGCCCTGGTAGCAGGCCTGATCATTGGCAATTTTTTTCCGGGTCTGACCAATCTGATGAAAGAGGCGGCCCGGCCTGAACTTTATATCAAAACCGGTATCGTCATCATGGGTGCTGGGCTGGGGATCAAGGCGGCACAATCCTTTGGACTCGCTTCCAACATCATGTTTCGGGGATTCTGCGCCATTGTCGAGGCCTACCTCATTTATTGGGCGGTTGTCTATTACGTTGCCCGCAAGTATTTTAAGTTCAGCCGGGAATGGGCAGCCCCGCTGGCCTCGGGCATCTCCATCTGCGGCGTCTCGGCGGCGATTGCCACCGGTGGCGCCATTCGAGCCCGACCGATCGTGCCAATTATGGTCTCTTCCCTGGTCGTTATTTTTGTTGCGGTTGAAATGGTTATTCTTCCATTTCTGGCCAAATTCTATCTCTGGGGTGAGCCGCTGGTGGCTGGCGCTTGGATGGGTCTGGCGGTCAAGTCCGATGGCGGTGCCATTGCCTCCGGGGCGATCACCGATGCGCTGATTCGGGCACAGGCACTCGACATGGAAGGCATTAACTACGCCGAGGGCTGGATTACCATGACCGCAACCACAGTCAAGATGTTTATCGACATCTTCATTGGAGTGTGGGCCTTTCTGCTCGCC
>RRZU010907226.1_pt1 | contig 14254 bp, 12 predicted proteins | sample 2165561 | NCBI WGS metagenome assembly RRZU01 (sample SAMN10456909, study PRJNA506462) | wastewater metagenome | isolation source: wastewater sludge | place: USA: Moscow, Idaho
ACCTGTCAATATCATACCTACAATACCACCCAATCCATGACATGAAAACACATCAAGCGTATCGTCAATATTGCTTTTTGATTTGTAACGAACCGCAGTGTAACTTACCATGGCAGCCACGAAACCGATAAAAATACTTTGACCAACCGTAACAAAACCTGCCGCCGGCGTAATGGCCACAAGTCCTACTACCGCTCCTACGGCAGCTCCCACAGCAGAACGTTTTTTACCTAATGCCCCATCGCCTAATAGCCAGGTAAGCATAGCTGTTGCCGAAGCAATATTTGTATTTACAAAGGCGGTGGTAGCCACACCATCGGCAGCTAAGGCAGATCCGGCATTAAAACCAAACCATCCGAACCAAAGCAGCCCGGTACCCAGCAAGATATAAGGAATATTTGTCGGTTCGTTTTCTGTTTTCCCTTTCCTGCGACCTAAGAACATAGCACCACTCAACGCAGCAAAACCGGCAGAGATATGAACAACCGTTCCACCCGCAAAATCAAGAACGCCCCAGTTGCGCAAAATGCCATCGGGATGCCAGGTCATGTGAGCCAACGGAGCATAAATAAACAGAGAGAACAGGCAAATGAAAAGCAACAAGGAAGAAAAGCGAACACGCTCTGCTAATCCTCCGGTAATCAACGCCGGTGTGATAATGGCGAATTTTAGTTGGAACATGGCAAACAATGCAAAAGGAATAGTGGCTGCAAAAGCAGGATTTGGAGCAATACCTACGTTTTTGAAGAAAGCAAACGTGAATGGATTTCCAACAAAACCACCAATGCTATCACCAAAAGCCAAGCTAAAGCCAATAACCACCCAAAGTACACTTATGATACCCAGTGCAACAAAACTTTGCAATAAAGTAGACACAAGATTTTTGTAGCGAACCATTCCACCATAAAAAAAGGCCAAACCCGGTGTCATTAAAAGCACCAGAGCCGAAGCCATAAGCATCCACGCCGTATCGGCATGATCAATTACAACCCCTTCGGGAATTTCATTTGCATAGGTCACCGGAATAAGTGACAATATTGCAATTACAGCCAGTAATAAAAATGGAAGTTTATACTTCCACCCAACTTTTTCTTGTTTCATTGTTTTGTATTTATGATGATAAAAATATGCTTACTTTCTTTTTGTCGGTCTTATATGAGTTGCGCTGTCAAAATAATTCTAATTTTGCGCAAAAGTAATAAATATTCTCGAATTTGCAGAATATAACTTGCATTCATCGTAAAAATACGTAACCGCATGATTCGAAAAAGCCACTCAATGCGCATTCCTACGCACCAAGTGGCTTTCTTTACTAACTGTTATTTGTCTATTTTTCTATAATAGCTTTCAATTGTTGTGCCTCCGACAACGAATGTAGTTTAGGTGAAGTGATATTTACCGACTCATTCGAAATATAAGCGATCACTTGCGATAAACAAAGATCTCCATTTCTAGTGGCCAGAACCCTTAGTCGTAATCCGGAACTAACCGATGATTTAAGATTCATTATCTCATTCAACGATCCCGATTCAATTAATGCCACTAATTTACTTTGCTCTTTTACATCGAAATAAAGTTCTGATGTTTTCAATTTCTGATCACTAGCTAGCGATACATAGTGGCTCTTCCTGAAAAAGAACAACAATATGCCGATGGTAAGAAATATAAATCCAAGAATAAAAAGTAAATGTGGGAGTGTATCACTTGTTTGCCACTCGAAGGAAGTGTACGTAATAAATGATACGATGCTAATGGCGATTAATAACAGGCTCTTTAGTGCTGAGTTTTTCTTTTTATACACTGTTTTTGGTTCCATGTTATCTAAAACATGTTCTATTGATTCATTTTTTTGCATAACGATATAGTAGTGTTTGTGAACATAACAAGCATGTTCACAAACTATTATTTGTAATTTAATTGATTATTTTTTGAAATTTTGTTCTGAAAGAACGTTTTGGGGAAATGCTCAGGAAATCAAATCAGGAGCTTACGAAGGTGGTATAAGTAATACCCATCTAACTGCTTAAACGCGGATGTAAGCGAAAAAACGCTGTCAAATTTAAAATAACGAAGCAATGCTATTTGTTGTAAATAGCTAACACGAAATGCATTCGTCGATGAGGTAGTAACCCGGCTAGGGAAACATTGAAGTAAGTTGGTCAACCGTACTTGCTCATTTCTCATGCCTACTGCAACCATCGCATCGGCACTCGAAAAGTACGAGTGTTGCTGTTCCGGTATGGTTTGTTTATGCGTAGTGGAGCATGTATGAGGCAAAGCGCGTTCACTTCTAAGCACAGATGTAGTATTCACTCCTATAAAGAGCGAAACCGCAACCAAACAATAGATTAGAAACTGCTTCATGCTGCAAAAATACAAAATTCAAGGCTCTTATGCAAGTTTTTATAATTTGAAGAGCACTGATGGTTTGCAACTTAGGGGAAATAGCTCTATCTTTGCAATAAAAATACAGTTTTTGCCTTATTATCGCATATTAATAAATTATATATACAAGTATTATGTTTAAAACAAATCAGTATTTCGATGGAACAGTAGTTTCTATCGGCTTAGAGTCGGCCGAAGGCAGAGCAACTGTAGGTGTAATGGCTGCAGGTGAGTATGAATTTGGTACCGATACAGTAGAAATTATGACTGTAGTTTCGGGTCAGCTTACTATCCAACAACCCGGTGAAACGGACTGGAAAACCTACAATAAGTTCGAAAGTTTTGAAGTAGCAAAAGGTGTAAAATTCAAAGTAAAATGTACCGAAGATACCCCTTATCTTTGTTTGTATAAATAAGACCCTAAATCCCTAAAGGGACTTAAAGAAAGAGTTTGTTTCTGAATTGAGACAAACTCTTTTTCAGTTCGTCAATTGACAACTATTCATTGTCAACTAAAAAAAGTAGTACCTTTGCGGCGTTTTTTATTCCCGATACATAATTGATATTCAGAAAATGACAACACAAAAATATAAGATGCTGGTGCTCGACCTTGATGATACGCTTCTTAGAGACGATTACAGCATTTCTACCCGAAACAAAGAGCTACTTTTCGAAGCGCAAGACCTTGGCGTGAAAGTAGTACTGGCTTCCGGTCGACCTACGCCCGCTATGCTTCAGTTTGCCGATCAATTAAAGTTATCACATTACGATTCGTACATGATTTCTTTCAACGGGGCTGTAGTAACGTCGATGAAAAACAATGCAACCCTGTTCGAAACCAGCCTGACTAATAAAGAAGTGCACAGTCTGTACGATTTTAGTGTGGACAATAAGGTGCATATTATTACTTATTCCAATAAAGGTGTAATTAGCGAAACCGAATCGGAATACATTGATGTGGAGATAAACCTCACTGGTATGCATCATCACAAAGTCCCTTCGTTCAAAAGTGAAGTGACGGGCAATGCTGTAAAATGCATCATGCTCGAACATCCCGATTATCTGAAACAGGTTGAAAGGAAACTAAAAGCCGAACGCACAGATCTTAGCGTATCTCGTTCCAAACCTTTTTTCCTGGAAGTTATGCCACACGGCATCGACAAAGCAGCAAGTATTGATTTTCTTGCCAGAAAACTTGGCATCGAACAGCACGAAGTGATAGCGGTAGGAAATGCCGGCAACGACTTATCTATGGTTCAATATGCCGGCTTGGGCATTTGGGTTGATAATGTGAGTGATGATTTGCGTCATCATGCCGACTATATTGTGGCTTCCAACGAAAACGATGGGGTGGCAGAGGTAATTGAGAAATTTATTCTGAGTTAAGACAAGCTATTTCCCCGTAATTTTAAACCTCCGCTGGCTAGGGTATAAACAGTATCCGTTTTTTGTAATAATCGATTGCAAAAAAAACACTCTGACGACAACCCCTGATTATTTCCAAGTGTTGCGTCAGAAGTGCTAAAAACGGTCATTAGACGATGTGAAGATATGTTCCAATGACTCGATTAATCAAAGTGTGGGCTTTACCAATTCACTATGACTGGCTTGTGTGAACTTTCAGAAGTTCAGGATTACTTTCAAATTTGGCCATGTCCTTTCGTCACTTAAACGAGCACTTTGTGCTTCAAAAAGTTTTTTTAGGTTATTCCAGGACGCTTATGTTATTGAGCTCTTTTGAATCTCTCTACCTCATCATTATAAAACTTCAAATCCTTGTCACTCTTTTCTTCGGTGGCTCCTTTTATGGCTAGTGCTTCGTGTTCAATAGCTTCTTTCACAAAGCCCAGATCGAATAATATATGCGCGTAGGTATCATTTATCGGATGATTATTCGGTAACGCGTTATGTGCTTTTTCCTCCCATTCTTTGGCTAGTTTCAATGTGGCGATGTCATTAAAGGTGCGGTAGTTTTCATAAATATTCCAGCAGATATTATTTATATCCATTGGTTGTACGTTGTCCAGTACAACATAAGGTTTTGCTTTGGCGATATAATCTGCCCATTTTGCTTTATCGGTTTTGTTTGAGCGTTGCTCATAAGAGGCTACCATGAAGTCGCGCATTATTAGGAACTTCGAATACAGTACGGGATCAATTGATTTTACCGAAGCTGCTTTTGTTGGATTATCTTTGTATTTCTGTTGATAGTAACCAAAACTGTATATTATTTTATTATCAACTTCCGTTTTCCCGTATTTTTGTTCGTAAGCCGGACGATGCTTTAAAAAATATTGGAACTGATCATTGTCTATATCTGTGATATATTCTTTAAACAGTTGCCAGGCATCCTGTGATAGCTTTTCATCATCGGTAGCTGTTTTAAAATATTCAGTTATCAGGGCATCGGCATCAGCCGCATAATGATTAGCTTTCAGATACAGCATTAATGTTTGAATGCTTTTATCTCCGGCCTTCATTTTTTTTGATATAGAAAGTACGTTTCGGGTATCATCCAGTGCTGTTTTGCCAAGTTCAATAAATGCCGAGGCAGGCATTGAACCGAGCCCTACGTGTACTGTTTCGCCTTCGGCATTTAAAAACAGTAGGGTAGGATAGGCCTTTACTGCATATTTTGCACGAATCTTTAATCCTTCGCCCTTTTCCATATCAAACGAAAGGTTGATGAAGTGACTGTTATAGAAGTCACCAACTTCTCTTTGTGGAAAGATCTCTTTGGCCAGGTGTTTACAAGGACCACACCAGGTGGTGTAACAATCGATAAACACCAGTTTACCTTCCTTTTTAGCTTGTGACAATGCGTCCGACAGCAAACTGTCCTTACTGAACTTGATGCCGACTTCCTGAGCGGAAAGAGCGGTGCTGAATACTACGAGAAATAATAATGCAAGTTTTTTCATACTGTTTTGTTTTAAATTATTATTTGCAATGAATATTTATACTTTAAGAGAGCGTACTTTAGGGAAATGGAGGGAGGAGGGAAGCATTCGACGCAGGAGGATGTGGATCATTATCTAATGGCTCCGTCTGCCTGCGTCGAATTATGAGTTATTTGTTGAAATAGCGGTTGTAAAGACCTTCAAAGCCTTTTCCGTGTCGGGCTTCGTCTTTGCACATTTCATGCACCGTATCATGGATAGCATCCAGGTTCAGTTGTTTTGCACGGGTGGCAATGCGTTTTTTGTCTTCGCAAGCACCTTGTTCGGCATCTTTACGTTTTTGCAGGTTGGTTTTGGTATCCCACACTACATCGCCCAATAATTCGGCAAAGCGTGAAGCGTGTTCAGCTTCTTCCCAAGCGTATCTTTTGAAAGCTTCTGCCACTTCGGGATAACCTTCGCGGTCGGCCTGACGGCTCATGGCCAGGTACATACCTACCTCTGTACATTCTCCCATGAAATGGTTGTTCAGGTCTTTAATCATCTCCTCGTCGCATCCTTTAGCTACACCAATCACATGCTCATCAGCAAATGTAAGTGCGCCTACCGATTCTACAACTTCTACAAACTTACTTGCCGGAGCTTTACATAGCGGGCATTTTTCCGGAGCTGCATCTCCTTCGTGGATATGACCACATACTGAACATCTGAATTTCTTTGTCATTTGTTTTTCTTTTTAATAATTAATGAATCTATTGTTTAATTTCGGGTTTTTTAGTCCGAGATCTTTTTTATTATTATGGGTTGATAGTATGTTGCCCTTTCAGGGCGTTTACCCCAAGGCGTTGCCTATGGGTTGCTGATACCCCAAGGCGTTGCCGTTGGGTTAATGATATGTTGCCCTTTCAGGGCGCTGAGTTTCTTTCTCTTTTCCTATCCCAGGGCGCTGCCCATGGGTTGATGATATGTTGCCACTTCGTGGCGCGATACACATCACCTTTGTCTAAATGCTTCTCCTCTTATATCACTACCCTATGCACTTCAATAGGGGTCATCTTCCCTCAGGCTTTGCCCTAATATACACGTCTGGAAATACCGACGTGCATCATCTTGGTGTATATCTCCTCAGGCTGAAGGCCTAGTATATCATCAACCCATGGGCATCGCCCTGGGTAGTAAAGCCGAATGGCTCCTAGCGCCCTGAAAGGGCATCATACAGAGCTATGCTCCTTATCAGCTGTGCACCCGATTACTCTGTCCAAAGATAATCTTCGTTATAGTCGATACCATACTCTTTAAGAAATCGTAAATACTCCTCTTTGACTGTTTCGGTTTTGTGATGATTCTTTTGGTTTTCAATATATCGTTTTACAACCTCCACTTTACTCTGGCTTACCGAGAAACCACCATAACCACCCTGCCATGCAAAATCACTATATTCAACTCCTTTTGACTTTATCCACCGACTGCTGTTTCGTTTCAGCTCTTCTAGCAGATCAGCCAGTGCTATATTCTTAGACATAATGCATAAGATATGTACGTGATTCTCTATGCCATTTATTGCAATTGGCACTGACTTATTCTCTTTTAGAATACCTCCGAAATAAGCAAATAATTCCTTCTCGATATCTGCTTTTATCACATCCCGATTGTATTTGGTATGAAATACGATGTGGGTGTAGAGTTTTGATAAAGATTGTGACATAGTATACTATTTTTATGCTGCCCTTTCAGGGCGCAGGGTTTCTTCCTCTTTTCCTATCCCAGGGCGTTGCCATTGGGTTGATGATATGTTGCCCTTTCAGGGCGTAGTACATATCTATCTTGTGTACCCCAAGGCGTTGCCGTTGGGTTGATGATATGCTGCCACTTCGTGGCGTAATACACACATCACCTTTGTCTAAAGGCTTCATCTACATCACTACCCTATCTACTGCGACAGGATACATCTTCCCTCAGGCTGAAGGCCTAGTATATCATCAACCCATGGGCATCACCCTGGGTGTTAAAGCCGAATGGCTTCTTACGCCCTGTAAGGGCAGTATATATTCTTATGGATAATCTTTTTTGTAACTAATTATCCGACGCACAGCCAATCATCACTTTATATCATACCCCAAAATTTCATTTACCTCTTTGTTACTTAGTTTTGACCCTCTGAGTGCATTTTCTATTCCTACATGCTGTTCGCCGGGCATTACAAAGAAGCGGTACTTCTTCAGACAGAACGATCCGTTCAGATCTTTGTCGGGGTTTAGACCCACGCGTGGAGCATCAAAGATGCGTTTATCTTCTTTCTTGATCAATCCTTTGTCATCTGCCTCTAATCTCAATGAGAAACCTCCGTTATAAATATCAGGGAGATTAGCGAATAACTCTGTCACTGTTTTTATGGGTCCGTAGGTATAGTTGTGCGGTTCGGCCAGATCATAAATGGCACGGATAAGGATACTTCCCGGACATTTCTCAGTTCCGAATGTCATATCCAGCCCTGAACCATGGAAATACCATTTCCCCATTTCTTTTTGTAGATCATGTCCGTGTACATACGGATCCTGATGCGACTTGCTTTTATAATAGAATTCCAGTTCGCAGATTCGATAGGAGCTATCGCCGGCCTTAAGTACCCATTTATTCATTATCTCCGAAGCGATAGTTGAAAAACTTGATTGGATATTGTTATCATCCATCTTGAAATTTAAAGCCATACTATTGTTTTTTTATTTTAGTTTTTATCTTTTTTTTTCGGGGGACTTTTAGGACTATCACGACCATTGTATGGTGTTGTGAAAGTGGGTGGTGTTCTCCGATGGTAACAACTATCTTTTCTTATTATTTCTCCGGTGGACTCTTGTGACTTTTACAACCATTGTATGGGGTTGTGAGAGTGAGTAGTACCAGGTTGTTATCCTATTTAATTTATTTCTGCTTTTTTCTTACTTCTATTCTTGCTTGCGACATTCGTTCGCGCAGTCCCCCTTCTTCCAGGAACTCTTTTTCGAGCGTTTTTATTTGCTGAGCCAGCAAATACGATGTTACATTTATCAGACTTATCATCACATTGGCCGACACTTCGGGTTCAGGGCTTTCGATGCCTTTACGGTAAGTGTCGTAGTTGGCATTGGGTGTTTTATGTTTTTGCGAGAGTTGCGCATAATAGGGATGATGCTTATCCCAATAGCTTAGCTTATTTGTTCGCAGAAAGTCTTTGTAATCAATCAGCAATTCTTCCAATGAAGCACGTGCCACGTTGGTGAGTTTTATCTCTGTTTCTTTCGAAGTACCCGAAGCCATGCTGGCTTCTACGATGTTTTGTTTGCCCGAACGTGCGGCTTGCACCATTTGGTCGATGGTTCGGTCGTAGCGTTGAAAGTATTTCTTGCAAAAATACTGCGTGCCGTCGTAGATAATCTCTGATTTCTGATAGGTTATCAACCGTTCGTAACCTCCATGTTTTGGAATAAAACCATCGGCGTTGTATTGCTTGTCCATGGCTTTTGGGTTTTAAGGTTTGTACTTACTTTTTCTCTTTTTTTCTCGGGGGACTTTGGTGACTTTCGCGACTGTGATTCATTGTCGAGAATGTAAGCACAGTCACCCGAAGAATATTTAATCAATTTCTCTATTTGTTCCTCTACCTTTTTTAAAAGTCCAAAGTTACATAATAAATTTTTAACTCCGTTCTACTTTATTCAATTTTTTTATACCCCTTCCCCTTCGACAAGCGTTCGACTGAGCTCACGCCAAAGTCTCAGGGTTCGGCTCAGGGTCCGGAAACATCAAAAGAGAGTCGAATACTTTTCAACTCTCTCTTGGTGCAGGTTATCGTGTCAGCGGGTGCTGTTTATTGACTTTCTTTTACGGCAGTTAATTTGACCATTGCTGCGGTTGCGGTGGTTTTATTCTATGGGTGTAACGACAGGATATTGTTCTCTTTTAGTTGGTTAGTTCCATTTGTTCAGGCCTTTTTGTACAGTTACAAAAAGTTCCGTCAGCCTGTTTTGGTGATTTTGTACTTTTACAATTGGTAGCGCCAGTCCGATTTGGGAGTTTTATATGTTTACAAAATGTCCCGCCAACTCGTTTTGAGAGTTTTGTACATCTACAAAATGCTCCGTTAGTCTGTTTTGAACCTTTTGTACTTCTACAAAATGGAGCGCCGGTTTGTTTTGGAGCTTTCGTAAAAATTCAAAAAGATGCAACCGACTATCGTCGGTATTTTTCAAAAATACAAATGAGCCGGCTGGATGTAGCTTGTCGAAAATAAAATTTGTAAAAGGGTGGGGAAGATGCTGTGCTGGCTTTTGTGTAGTTTAGAACTTCAGCAGCGAGAGTATAATTTGATAGGTTTTTGTCGGAATATTGCGAATAATAACACCCCGAAGGTTTAACAATACTATTCGTATGGCTGGTTTTCTATTCTTTACTTTCACTAGTGTAAGACTTTAAAACAGTTTGAAAAAGATTAAATTTTTTGTGCATAACTTTATCATAACTTTTTTTGAATTTGTCCAGTTTTACACCTATGAATATCAATAAGATACAATTATTTTTGGAAAACTTTCTGGTTTTTGAGACTAAAAATGAGTGATTTAATTTTTATTTAAAGAAAATAATATTACATTTGCATATTGGTTAATTGTAACAATTCATATAGTGCTACAATTTATCCGATAAGAGGTATTTGACATGTTGATGGTATCAATGATGGAAATTAGAATATAACAGGTTGTTCTGATGCTACGGTAGCAGTTGGGTATGTTGTACCTGCTTCTACTCTTGGCAATACTTCTGAATTAATGTTTAATTTAAAAGTAAAAAAGAATGAAAAAAAATATTTTCTTTCCAATCACATTTTCACGTTTACGTAAAAATGAATTTCGTAATTTAGTGAACCTGATTGTTGAATTTTTGGGCCAATCTGATCCCTCGTCGTTGGATTTACAGTTCGTGTACAATTTGCTGATAGAAGCGCAAGCTAATCTTCAGCTAATGAAAGTGCCGGGCAGTACCAACCAAATGACGGGAGAGTTGGCAGACCGAAGAGACAATCGCCGAAATTTAATCCGGTCGCTGGTAGCTCAAATCAAAGTGTTTAAACGCACAAATGAGGTGTACACCATTCCGCAATTGGATATAGTGGCCCCATTTGTAGATACGTACCTGGCTCCGATAGTGAATTCCGATTCGCAAAAGCAGACTGATATTTTGTCAGAAATGTACAGGGAGTTAGATGCAAAGCCTACGGTTATGGATGCTATTGTGAATCTGAACCTAAGGGTTCATTTTGATGAGCTGAGACAACTGCAGGATGGTTTTAATCAAACGTTTATTCAGCGCAGCAATGCAAAGAATGAAGGGTCGAAAGTGGTTACACAGGATGTAAGATTAGAAGCCGAGGTGGTCATAACTAAATTATTGAAAGAGATTGACTTGATGCAAATGAAGCATTCGGAGTTGGATTATAATCCATTGATAAATAATCTGAATGATACATTTACATTGTTTATGTCTAGGGCGAAAACCCGAACTACAATCAAAAAACAATTTGTTGCCAAAAGTAAAGTAAGTCCTATAAATACGACAACAACCGCACAGAACGGGAATTCGGGCGCGGTTGCAGTTGAGTAGTAGAGCATACAATCTTTAATTAAAAGTCTCGTATACCTGTTTGCGAGGCTTTTTTTGTGCCTCTGTGTTTCTGTGTTAAAAACAGCGTTGAGCGAACCTCTCTTCTGTTTGTTCTACCGAAATACTGTGCAAATATATATCATATAGTTTCATTGAGTATCATTTTAGCACTAGAATTTGCACTGAGTTGCAAATTATTAACACAATGTGTGGGCAAATTATGAATATTCTAATGAGCGATGATCTTTTGGAGCATTGCTAATGTGCCAACTATTTCTTCTTCCACACGCTTACTTCCGACAGTCGCAGCTCGCTGATGCGCGATGACTTACGAAGGGTAATCGGTATATCGAAGGGCGTATTCACCAGCGTGAAGTGCTCGTTGAGTATAGCCTGTATTCCATCGAAGGACGAAACGGGTTCGCCATCTTTTTTGAATCCGCCCGGCCAGTGTGCGCGTTTAACTTCGTGATGTTCCCACTCGTAGGTACTGGCTATGATGAGTGTTCCGTTTTCATTGAGTCGTTCGTGAATGTTTTGCAGAAAAATGATAGGACATATCAGTTCTTCCAACAGATTGGGCACTATGATCAGGTCGTAACCACTGTAAATCGGTTTCAGGTTATTGGCATCGGCTTGCATAAACAGGATGTTGTCTTTGCCACTTTCCAGTGCCATATCCGAAAGTACCACGTCGCGGTAGAAGACCAGTTCGCCTTCGTCCTTTACTATGTAGCGAATAAACCCTTTTTCTTGTAACTTGATGGGCAGTCGGAGGAACCGGGTAGAGAAATCAAGCGCGGTTACATCATCAAACTGCTGCGCCAGTTCAAAGGCCATGCGTCCGGTATCGGCATTTAAGTCCAGTACCTTGATATTCTTTTTGCCCTTCATAGTTTCGATGGCTGTTTTTGCCAGTTGCACCGAAAAGTTCGGACAGTTGGCAAAGGCATCTCCCCAGTTGGCTTCGCAGGAGTTGGCTACTTCCACGTCCATCTCGTATTCATCGTTGTGAATGCTGAGCGGTGTTTCGGACTGCACCACCCGGAATCCGGCGTGCTGATAAAAGTGGCGACGGAAGGCATAACGCGCATCGCGTATGGCTTCGTTGCCGGTGGATATCCACGAACCTCCCTTGATCAGGTTGTGTTTACCATCAAAGGTAGGGGTTGCGAAGTCGTCGTACATAGGATGTACCTTGAAACCCGCATATCCGGTGATGGGTGTTTCGGTCCATTGCCATACATTGCCGATTACATCGTAGAAATCGCCGGTTTTAAACTTGTCGACCGGACAAGGCGATGCGTAATACTCCAGATTGATATTTCCCGGTGCCACTATCCATTGCGGTTGGTCGGGTACTTCGGCTACCTCTGTTAGCCGCATCCATTCTGCTTCGGTTGGCAAACGGTAGGTTTTGCCTTCCTTGGCTGTTTTCCAGTTGCAAAAGGCTTTTGCTTCGAGATAATTGATCTCTACCGGCCAGTTCCAGGGCATGGGTATCTCTTCGGCTACCAATCGTAAACGATATTCATCGTCCTCTTTCCGCCAAAAGAGTGGCATCCCGGCTTCCTTAAAGCTGCACCAGTTCCAACCCTCTTCTGTCCAGTAACATTTGTCTTTATTACCTCCATCGTTTACAAAATTCAGGAATTCACCGTTGGAAACAAGGTATTTGGAGGTGCTGAAGTCTTCGACTTTTTCGGTATAATGTCCATATTCCAAATCCCAACCATAGAGCGCATTGTCGAAGGTCTTGCCCAATTGTACTTGTGCACCTTCTACCGGCAAGAGTTGGTTTTGAGGAGCACTGGCCGACTCGTTACATATCATTCCAAACTTACCGGGCACTACTTCGTCCAGCGGTAATTGTCGGATCAGTACCGATGAAGTTTCGAGATGAATACGTTCATGTTCAATACCCATTAGGATAATCCACATTGGATCGTTCCAGGTGATGGGTAAGGTGAGGGGAGTGGTAAGAATTACGTTTTCAATCAGTTCTTTGGCTTTGTTGCGGTAGTCGCGCACAGCATCTACGCTCGGCCAGTTATAATGTTTCTCGTTCAAATCGTCCCAACTCATTTCGTCCACGCCAATGGCAAAGATAGATTCGAAGGATGGGTTAATACGTGTATCGATAATTTTTGCCAGAAATAGTTTATTGATAAAAAATACGGCGGTGTGTCCGAAGTAAAACAACAACACATGGCGCAAGGGGTCACCGCGATGATAAAACACTTCGTCCGACTTCAACTGCGTGTACAATTGTTCGTCAACGGCCGATGTCTTTCGGAAATATTCAAGAATTTCCTGTCGTTTCTCTTTAGCGTTTCCAGTTTTTAAATCAATTGTTTTGGTCAATACATCTGTCATAATTCAATTCATTTTCTTGTGTAAATATATTTTTCGCATCACGAAGGTTTCACTTCCGTCCGCTTTTTGTTTTGTTTGTTCAATGCTGGTATAGGGTTCGAATCCCATTTTCTTCTACAAGGCTATCGCCCCGTCATTCTTATCCCATACCCTGATAAAAGCATCCAAATAGAGTTTCGTGTCGGGCGTTTCGAAAAAGGCAGTCAGCAGTTGCCGGCCTATTCCTTTCCCGCGTGCTTGTTCAGCCACCATCATTTCTGCAACGTAAACACATTTTTCAATGGCAAAGTTTTCGGTAATGTCACTTGTAATGTCTTTGTCAAACTTCAGCGGGCAACTAAGCAACGCTCCAAATATCTGCTCATTCTCTATAGCCACCAATGTTATACCTTCATTCAGCAACTTTTCGATATAGATATCCAATGCCGCCTCATCAATATATTGTTCGGATGCACCTTTTGCGAATGCATCCATATAGAGTGCTATTAGCTGGGTTTTATAATCGTGGGTTTGTATTATTTTCATGGACATTCTTTATTTCTATTACTGTATAGCCCTGAAATTTACTTTGTTTATAAACCCCTCCTCCGTCAGCTGACGGATCGCCCCCTTAAAAGGGGACAACTGAGCATTCCCAGGTTATTTACATTTAATCAAACTTGGTACTTATCCGAATCAAGCATTCTTTTATAAACATGAAATTTCAAAACTCTTCCTCCAACTCACAAATTGCAGAACTCAGATGTTCTTCCCTTTTTAAGGGAAGTGCCCGAAGGGCGAAGGGTTTTCTTCTCTTCAACATTGACTTATTTAGAGTAAAACAGATACTGTTGATTTGCAAATTTAAGCAATTCACACTTATCTGGTTTCTTTTTATGGCAATAAAATTAAAATACCCACACTTTTCTGTTCAAAAGTGTGGGTATTCATCAAAAATCAAATCTCAATAATTAAAAAAACAA
>RRZU011953626.1_pt1 | contig 14251 bp, 18 predicted proteins | sample 2165561 | NCBI WGS metagenome assembly RRZU01 (sample SAMN10456909, study PRJNA506462) | wastewater metagenome | isolation source: wastewater sludge | place: USA: Moscow, Idaho
ATTTTTCGGGAATACTTTTCAACACCTTTATGTACCTTAGTGAGAACAACTATACCATCCTCTCTTCGTTATCCCCAATATCCCAATTATCTGCTTCAACTTGACCTTTTTACAGCAAGTTCATCGATTTGCTCTTTATACGTGCGTGACGATCATTTCCGCCTTGTTTTTTTCCATGCCTGCTATATTGTTTCAAACAAGATGATAATTATTACCAATTACAAAAGGGGAAAATCATGAGCCAAGAAGAAAAGAAAGACACCTGTCCAACCTGCATGGGAAAAAAGGTTATCGAAGGCGTCTGCGAGACCAGTAGTGAATGGCAGGGTAAAGCAGCGGATGGTCAAATGTGTACGCCTGACCAGAAATGCCCAACCTGTAACGGTAAAGGGTATGTAAACTGATCCTCCTTGTTCCCTGAGTATAAATAGAAAAAGGGGCTATTCCGAAAGGCGTTCGGAATAGCCCCTTTTTTTAATTTTCTCGCTAGAAGTGAGCGAGGAGGCGTCACACGGGTTTATTGGCCTCCATGTGCAGCACCAGATCCAGCATTCTGTTGGAATATCCCCACTCGTTGTCATACCAGCTCATGATTTTGACGGTGGTCCCCAGTACTTTGGTGCAGAGGCCATCGACAATGGAAGAATGGGAGTCTCCCTGAAAGTCTATGGAAACCAATGGTTCATTCGTATAGCCAAGATAGCGATTTGCTGCGGCGGCGAGCGCTTGGTTCACTTCAGCAACTGTCGTCTCTCGCTCTACCTCAATAACCACATCGACCAGTGAAACATCGGGGGTGGGTACGCGCACGGCAAGTCCGTCAAACTTGTTCTTCAGTTCAGGAATGACCAGGGCAACGGCAGCAGCGGCACCGGTTTTGGTTGGAACCATCGACAGGGCAGCAGCTCGGGCTCGACGAAGATCGGAATGGGGGAAGTCAAGTAACCGTTGATCACCGGTATAGGCGTGGACGGTTGTCATCAAGCCACGCTTAATACCAAAATTGTTCAGAATGACCTGTGCCACCGGTGCCAGGCAATTGGTGGTACAACTCGCATTGGAGATAACATGGTGGAGAGTAAGGTCGTATTCGTCCTCATTCACCCCCATAACGATGGTCTTCACCTCCCCTTTGGCAGGAGCGGAAATAATAACTTTGGAGGCACCTCCATCGATGTGGGCCTTAGCTGACTCCATGTCACAAAACAAACCGGTGCATTCGAGCACATATTCGGCGCCAAGGCTCGCCCAGGGAATTTCTGCCGGCTTACGGTGACTGGTAAGAGGGATGGTAGCCCCATCAACGATGAGCGAATTTTCCGTGTAGGTAATCTCCTGATCAGATCGCCCCATCACCGAATCATATTTCATGAGATGGGCGATAGTTTTCGCATCGGTCAAATCATTGATGCCAACAATGGCGATATCCGCAAACAGCGGATCCTTGGACAACGCTCTGAAAATATTTCTGCCAATCCTGCCAAATCCGTTAATTCCCACTTTAATGGCCATAGCATTTCACTCCTCTTGTAAAAGTATCGTGGTCACAACAACGTCCTTCTCCGGCCACTCCGTTCAGGGACATCGCTCCACGGCTTGTTGATAGAGAGTTCGATAGGATTCCATGACCTGTTTCCAGGTGTGCATACGTTCAATTCGTTCGATCGCTCTTTGCTGCATCCACCGAAAACGATCAGGTTCGTTGCGATACACGGCCAGGGCCCGGGCAATGGTCGCGGTGAGGGCTGCGGCTGATTCCCCCACATAGGTAAATCCGGTCTTTTCATCGATCACCTTGACCAAGCCGCCAACATGATGAACTATCGGCAGCGTGCCCAGCAGTTGCGCGATGTAATCAGTCAGGCCACATGGTTCGTATCTGGAAGGAATAAGAAACAAATCGCCTGCTGCATAAACGGTGTTAGCCAGAATAGGATCAAATCCCTTGAGAAAACAAACCCTACCGTCACTCTGCTTGGCCAGCTGTATCAACGCCTGCTCAAAAGGCGCAACTCCGGAACCAAAGACAAGAAAGCGGCAGCTGGTATCAATGCTGATCAGGTCGGCGATGGATTCGATAAGGAGATCGACACCTTTTTGCGCGGTCAATCGGCCGATAAAAACACAAAGTGGCTCTTCAGGCAGGCATGGCAATGTTCCGTACTGGTCGATCCGACCGCTGAAGCCCTGGGCATGGAGCCGCTCCAGCAGTGTCACTTTGCAGCACCGCTTCCCCTCAAAATTCCCGTTGCGTACATCAAAACCGGCAGCTAATTGCAGTCGTTGTGGCTCGGAGGGATCAAAGCTTTCAGGATCGATCCCATTGGTGATCCCGGCCAACCGTACCTGCCTTGCCAATAGAGCGTGCCCCAGCCAACCGGTACGGCGATCCTCGTTGGTTTGCTGCAGTTCACGGGCGTAATTTTCGCTGACCGTATTGAGTAGCGCATAGGGCGCAGCCGCAAGAAAGGGATCAAAACTACCGTTAAGCAGGGAATCGTTGATGACACGCTGGGGTAATCCGGTCACAGCGCCAGCAAAAGGAAGATCGCCGACCTCCTGGTGATAGCCAACGCCAGCGTTATGAATGGTGACGACCGCAGCAGTGTGCCTAAAATAATGCCGATACCCACAATTCTCTCGCATCATCGCCGGTAGGGTTGCGGCGTGCCCATCCTGCCCATGAATCACATCTGGACGCTCCTCCAAAAGGATCATCAGATCCAGCGCCGTCTTCTGTAGCAAAATATTCATGGCAAAGTAATCGTAGTGCCCCTCGCCTTTGACCTGCCAGGGCTGCCTCTTCTCTTCAGCCTCTGTATAGGTATACACATTTTGCTTTTCGGCAAAACGATCCGCTTCAACAAAATAGAGGATTACACCATTGAGTACCCGTCGCCAGACCGCAACCGTTTCGCGGCGCGCCTCGTTGACATAATCCATATCCACTGTAAAAACATGCGCATAGCGCTGACCGCCGATCATTCCCGCCGTAGCACTCACTGCTACCAGTTCACAAGCCGGGTGAGCCACTTCGACAAAGCCGTAACGGGGCATGATCACCGAGACATTGACCTGCCCAACCGCAACCAAAGATTCGGCCAATTGGCGGGTTACATCTTTCACCCCACCGGCACCAGCAAAACCTTCGTATTCACGACTGACCATCCATACCGATCTGATCGAGCGAGGGGGCATCTGTTCCTGCATCATTTCCATGGTCACACTTTCCCTCGTCCCGTTGGATGGCTATCCACGATTGCCTGTATATGCACGGCATACCAGCGCCACCAAATCTTCCAAACAAACACTGCCTGTATCAAAGCGCACATCCGAGCCAGCGGTATAGAGCGGGATACGTTGCCCAAGCAGTTGGATGATTTCATCCTGTGCCGTGTGGTCTTGAAGCAGGGCTGGTCGTTGTGAGGTCGAGGCGGCATCTGTGGTGATACGTTGATTGATGGTGGCGGCATCTGCATCCAGCCACACCACCAAACTATTCCGGCGGAGAAGTTGCCATTCATGATGATGTTCAATCGCCCCACCACCGGTGGCGATGACGATATGAGAGGCGGTTGATACTTCACGCAACAATTGCGCCTCGGCGCACCGGAAAAAAGGCCAGCCACGGCAGGCTACGGTTTGGGCGATGGTTGCCCCCAGTTGGCGGGTTAACTCCTGATCTGTATCCAGAAACAAGTAGCCTAATCGCTTGGCCACCAGTTGCCCAAGGGTACTTTTCCCTGTGGCACGGAACCCGGTCAGTACAATCTTGTTTTGCATATTGTTCATGGACATCCTGTAATGAGCATAAAAGAAAGATTGTCAGCAGTTCAAGGGGAAAGCGCCTTTACAGCTTTTTTTCTTTTCTTTTTAATACTCTATTCTTATTTTTCAGCCAACGTTCATGTTTTCCGTTGTCGGGGCGCACCATAAGATTTAAGGCTACATTAGACATTGTGGGAATAATCATGATCCCTCCCAGTATCACATCAAGCGGCCGATTTGCCTCCTTTATCTTTCATCCAAACGACCAAGCCCTGGCCTGGTATTGGCTGGCGCCTTGCCGCTGTCGCGGGGGTAACACTTGTCCCTAACTGCCCCCCTGCCGCCCCCCCTTGATCAACTCGATTTATTTTCCTGTGCAGTGGTTGCGGGGTTTTGCCTGACGCTCACAGCCATTCTCCTCCTCCTGCTACACGGCAGGAGCCAACGACGGAACATCACCCTTGCCCTGCGCCTGGAGCAGATGCAGGATGTGGTGCGCGATCTTGACGAGGAGTTGGCGCAACTCCAGCAGGACTATGACCAGCTCCTGAGCGAATGCCGCCAAATGGATAGCGAAAACGCGTCATTGCACACCAGCTGCCGCTCACTGCAGCAACAACTCCAGGAGCGGGAGATGCTACGCGCCGAGACCCGAGAACAGATTTCACGGGATTTCCAACTGCTGGCCTCTCAAGTGATGGCGGAAAAAGGAGAGAAGCTCAACCAACAGCACACCGCCGCCCTCGATCTGCTGCTACGCCCCTTTCAAGAACAGCTCCAGGCCTTCAAGCATAAGGTGGATGACATCCATGAGCGGGAGTCGCGCGACCGGGTGAGCCTGCTCAAGGAAATCGAACACCTCAAAGAACTCAATTTCCAGATAGGAGCAGATGCCACCAATTTGACGCAGGCATTACGGGGCAGCAACAAATTGCAGGGCGTGTGGGGGGAAATGGTCCTTAGTCGACTGCTTGAATCCTCTGGCCTGCGCAACGGCAAAGAGTATGCGGTACAGGTCCACCACACCACTGCGGACGGAAACACCTACAAACCCGATGTATTGGTTTATCTGCCCGACAATCGCACCGTCATCATCGATGCCAAGGTCTCACTCAAGGCCTTTCTTGATGCCCACCAGGCGGAGCACGATGTCGACAGAGCCCGGTTGATCAAACAGCATCTCGAATCCATCAAAAAACAGATCAACCTGCTCGCCTCTAAACAGTACCACTTGCTGCCCGATGCAGGTTCCCTTGATTTTGTACTGCTGTTCATCCCGGTGGAAGGGGCTTTTCAAATGGCTGTGGAGCAGGAGCAGGAGATTCTCGTCACGGCAATGCAAAAAAAGGTCATCCTCGCCAGCCCATCCACCCTGCTGGCCATCCTGCGTACTATTCATCACCTGTGGCGTCAGGACGAACAAAACCGCAACAGTTTAGTCATTGCCAAACTAGCCGGGAATCTTTATGATAAATTCGTTGGTTTTGTCGAAGCTTTCGAGGAGATAGGCCTTCGACTCAATCAAACCTCGCAGGCTTGGCACACTGCCCGTAACCGTTTGACCACCGGTCAGGGGAATCTCATTGCCCGGGCCGAGGCACTCAAACACCTGGGAGTGCAGGCGACCAAAGAACTTCCCGCCTCCCTCAAGCCCACCTCTTCTGGACCAGGAGAATCGTCATGAAACACTTAAGTATCGTCATCGCCCTGCTGTTTTTATTCTCCCTTTCCTCTTGCGCCACCAAGGGGCAGACCGGCGCCGTAGGCGGCGCTGCAGCCGGTGCCTTGATCGGTCAAGCCATCGGTCATAATACCGGTGCGACTTTGATCGGCGCGGCTGTCGGCGGCCTGCTGGGGTATATCGTTGGCAACGAGATGGACAAGTATGACCGTGAGCAGCTCAACCATACCTACGAACGCGGCATGTCCAATCAACGATCCTCCTGGGTCAATCCCGATAACGGCAACCAATACACGGTAACTCCGCAACCAGCCTACCAAAACCCTAATACCCACCGGGTCTGTCGGCGCGCAGAAATTGAAGCGGTCATCGACGGTAAACCGCAACGGACATACAGCACCGCATGCCGTGACGAATACGGTTCTTGGCAGCTGCAATAACCGCACTGTATGGCCCAAGGCGAAATTTCTCTCACCTCCTGCCGGCGTCTGGAGATGATTGATATCACTGATCAGCTGGCTCAAGTTGTTGCCACTTTAGGCATCGTTGAAGGGATATTGACACTTTACAATCCGCACACCACTGCCGGATTGCTGATCAACGAGGGGGCTGATCCGGATGTGCAGCGCGATCTTGAGGGGGCGTTTGCTCGTCTTGTCCCCTCGGATTACCCCTTCCGTCACGCGGAAGGCAACTCGCCGGCCCATCTGCTCACTGCCCTGACCGCATCATCGATACACGTTTTTATTCAAGCGGGATGTTTGCGACTGGGCACATGGCAGCGAATTTTCTTTAGTGAATTCGATGGCCCCCGTAGCCGCAAGCTGTGGTGGAAAATTCTCGCCGGTTAGTGTTGCTGGCCTCATTAAATCTAGCATAAAAGAACCTAGAGCGTCGCCTACACAGCGATGTTACCAAACTCGAACTGTCGCTCTCGGGTCTTTTTCGAAAGCGATACACAACATCATTCCACGGAAGGTTACATGTTTTTTGGACTCGATCGTGCCACCGATGAGCAATCGCTCATCGATTTTCTGCGCCATTTCAGTGATGGGCGTCTCTTGCCAGTTCTTGCCGCCCGGATGAGCGAAGAGGAGATTCATCAGATCGTCGATCTGTTGACGGCCATCATGAAGAACCATCTCAGCGGTTACGAATACCACAGCCTCTTTCTCCACGAAGAACACCATCATCACTGAACCAACGTTCTTCGCACCTGCTCATCATTGCTTGGTAAACACCGCATGCAGCCATGTATCAATCTGCGTGAGTTTTTGGAAGTGTTGCGCGCCAACAACCAACTGCTCACCATCGACACGCCAGTTGATCCATCCCTTGAAATCGCGGAGATCCATCGCCGTGTGATCGCCCGTGGCGGTCCGGCATTGCTCTTCACTCGGGTCAACAACTCTCACTTTCCCGTGGTGACCAACCTGTTCGGCACGTCCCTGCGCCTGGAACTCGCCTTTGGCAAAAGACCGCTCAACTTTGTCCGCGGCCTGGTTGACCTGGTGGAGACGGCAATGCCGCCAGGCCTTGCCACCCTGTGGCAATCACGATCCCTCCTGGCTCAGGGTATGAAGGTCGGCTTGAAGACAGTCAAAGAAGCCCCAATCCTTGCCTGTTGCCAACGCCCCGCCCGGCTCACGGAATTGCCGATGCTGACCTCCTGGCACTCGGATGGCGGCCCCTTCGTCACCCTGCCCCTGGTCTATACGGAACATCCCACCGGCCATGGCCATAATCTGGGCATGTACCGCATCCAGCGCTACGATGACACCACCACCGGTATCCACTGGCAGATCCATAAAGGGGGGGGGTTCCACTATTTCGCCGCTGAACAACGCAATCAATCGCTGCCGCTGACACTGTATATCGGTGGGCCACCAGCCCTGATGCTGGCCGCCATTGCCCCTCTGCCTGAGAATATTCCGGAACTTATCCTGGCCTCACTGCTACAGGGCGAAAAACTGCGCATGGTGGACGATCCACTCGGTGGCCATCGGTTGGTGGCTGAAGCAGAATTTGCCATCAAGGGAGCCGTGCCGCCCCACCAGCGGCGGCCGGAGGGCCCCTTTGGCGATCATTACGGTTACAACTCCCTGCAGCACGACTACCCTGTCTTTCAGACCAGCCATCTCTATCACCGCAAGGATGCCATTTATCCTGCCACGGTGGTCGGACGACCCAAGCAGGAGGATTATTTCATCGGTGATTTCCTGCAGGAATTGCTCTCTCCCCTCTTTCCCCTGGTGATGAAGGGCGTAGTGCAGTTGAAAACCTTCGGCGAGACCGGGTTCCACTGCCTGGCAGCGGCACGGGTAGCGGACCGCTACCCCCGCGAGGCCTTTGCCGCCGGCCTGCGGATCCTTGGCGAGGGCCAACTGTCGTTGACTAAATTTCTGCTCGTCACCGATGGGGCACTTGATGTCGCCGATTTTCCACGGCTATGGACACATATCCTCGAACGCATCCAATGGGATCGGGACCTCTTTGTCTTTGCCAACGTTTCCCAGGACACGCTGGACTATACCGGCCCGTCGGTCAACAAGGGCTCCAAGGCGATGATGCTGGGGTTGGGTGAGGAAAAGCTGCGCGAACTGCCACAGGAGTTTTGCGGATCACTGCCCGATGGCTGCTCCCGCCCGGCACCGTATCTGCCGGGAACACTGGTTGTGGAAGGAACACCGTATTCCCAATCTCCCCAGTTGGCCCAGCAACTGGCCAACCATGACGGGGTAGCCGCATGGCCGGTGCTATTGCTGGTTGATTCGACTGCTGAGGCCACCTCTTCGCTGCAGGAATTTCTCTGGAGTTTTTTCACACGTTTTGAACCTGCCGCCGATATTCATGGCTGCGCACAGGTTGTCCACCGTTTTCATGTCGGCCTGCAACCGCCCATTGTCTTTGATTGCCGCATGAAGCCATGGTATACGGATGTTTTGGAAGTTGATCCGGCAACCAAGCGCCTGGTGGACGACAAGATAGCCGCACTCCTGCCCCCGGCGTACCGGTAAGCTCATGCCCACATGCTGCATTTATCCTTGTGAGTAGGAATGGAAGAACGATTACAAAAATTGCTGGCCAAGGCCGGAATCGCCTCCCGCCGGGGAGCTGAGGAGCTTATTCGCGCCGGCAGGATAGCCATCAACGGCACCACGAGCACCGAGTTGGGCGTGAAGGCTGATCCCGAACATGATCATATCACGTGTGACGGAAAACCGATCCTCGCAGAGCAGAAAATGTATGTGCTGCTCAATAAGCCCACCGGTTATGTGACCACCATGTCCGATCCGCAGGGGCGCCCCATTGTCGCTGAGTTGCTCGCCGGCATTCCTCAGCGACTCTTTCCCGTTGGTCGTCTTGATCTAGAGACCGAAGGCGCCCTGCTCATGACCAATGACGGTGAGGTGGGGAATGCTATCTTGCATCCACGCTTTGAAGTGAACAAAACCTATGAGGCCTGGGTGGCCGGATTCCCTTCCGCCCAGCATCTCCAACAACTGGAGCGGGGGATCGCCCTTGAAGGGATCAAGACGCACCCGGCAAACCTGCGCATCCTCAAACGGCGTACCAACCAGACACTGGTCGAGATCATCATCCACGAGGGGAAAAAGCGGCAGGTGAGAAAAATGTTCGAGGCGATCAATCACCGGGTAGTTCATTTACGGCGAACAGCCTATGGTCAGCTTCGTTTGGGGACTCTTGAACCCGGAAAATACCGGGTTCTGGACAGAAACGACCTAAAAAAGATTTTTTCAAATAAAATCCCCTTTACAATCAAAAACATACTTGCTTAAATTTGGTCAACATCCTGAGAGAAGATCTTGTTACGAAAACGCATTGGCGTTGTCATTCACAAGGGATGGAATCTATTGTAGTGAAATTCTAGAGGAGCTTGCGGGGAGAGACAAGTATGAACAAATCCGAATTGATTGAAGCCTTGGCTGAAGCGATGAATATTCCGATTCGCGAGGCAGCCTCGATAACCAATACCATTATCGAGACCATGAGCGATGCTCTTGCAAGGGGTGAAGCGATAGAAATTCGAGGATTTGGCAGCTTTGTCGTTAAGGAGTATTCATCCTACACCGGCCGCAATCCTAAAACCGGCGAGAAGATCAAGGTCAGACCCAAAAAATTGCCTTTTTTCAAGGTCGGTAAGGACCTCCGCGAGCAGGTCAATAAGAACTCGGAATAGTCGCCTCATCCCGTTGCATCATTTTCTTACCCATCCACGACTTCCCCAACCAAGTCATAGGTATGCGCCTCGGTGATCTGCACAGGAACGATATCACCGGGGCTGACTTGGCCTGAGGTTATGTAGACACAGCCATCTATTTCCGGCGCCTGATAGCGGGTTCTCCCTTCCAGCAACAAATCGCTTTCCCCGCTCACCCCTTCCACAAGGACCGGCTCAATACTGCCGACAAAACAATGCAGCCGCTGCTGGCTTATCGCTGCTTGCACGCTCATCACCTGGGCATAGCGTGACTCTTTTTCCTCCTCCGCCACCTTTTCCGGGAGCAAAAAGGCCGGGCTCCCGTCCTCGTCCTGATACTGGAATACCCCAACGTGATCGAGTTGCCATCGTTGCAGGGCATCAATCATCACTGCCACATCCGCAGCTGTTTCACCGGGAAAACCCACCATGAGGGTGGTACGCAGGGCACAATGTGGAACAAAGGTACGGATTCGAGTAATCAGCGAATCGAGATCCTGCTGGGTATAATGCCGATTCATGCGCCGGAGTACCGGGTCACTCACATGCTGGAAGGGCACATCGATGTAGGGAACAAGACGCGGTTCCCTTGCCATGCAGTGCAGCAACGCATCGCTGATTCCAGAGGGATAGGCGTAAAGGAGACGGATCCATGGAAAAGTGGTGTGGGAAAGCAAATTTTCCAGCAGGTTGACGAGAGACGGTCTAGAGGGCAGATCCTGCCCATAGGCGGTGAGATCCTGGGCCACCAGCGAAAGTTCCCTCACTCCAAGTGCCTGAAGGGATTGAGCTTCAATCAACAGATCCTCCACCCCACGACTGCGACGGGGACCGCGGATGGACGGGATCATGCAATAACTGCATCGATTGTCACACCCCTCTGTGATCTTCAAAAAGGCCCGAAAGGAAGGTGTGGCTAATCGTCGCCGGTGTGAGCTGTCCATGAGGAATCCGGCGGGCCCAGGCTGGGCGATGAGCTGGGAGGAGGTTGCAGCCTCCAACAGGGCATCGAGACGAAAAAAATCATCCAGGCCAACAAAGAGATCGACCTCGGGTAACTCCACCAAGAGATCGCTGCCGTAGCGTTGCACCATGCAACCGGTGACCACCAGTCGTTGCTGCGGATTCTCCTCCTTGTACACAGCTAATTCCAGGATGGTGTCTATGGCCTCTTCCACCGCAGATTGGATAAAGCCGCAGGTATTCACCAACAGGAGATCAGCCTGCTGTGCATCATCGATCACCCGATAGCCTGCCTGTTCCAAATTGTGCAGCATGATCTCGGTATCGACCAAATTCTTGGGGCAGCCCAAGCTCACCATGAAGAGTGTTTTCATAAAAACGATGCCTGATGAAAAAGAGAAAACAGCAAGGTCAGCAGTTGCCGCGAACGGGCACGAAACTGTGGCCGGGAATATCCCGAACGCCATTGACCACCAAAGAGTTCATCGGAAACCAACAAAACGGCACCAAGGCCAACGCCACGGAAAGAAGCCACGCTGTGCAAGGCTGTACATTCCATATCCACAGCCATGAACCCGCTGTTGCCGTACTGCTCGACCTTGTCCCAGGTTTCACGATACAGGGCGTCAGTGGTCCAAATGCCACCGGTAGAAGAATTGAACCCGGATTGATGCAGTAGACTGGCCAAGAGGGTGTGTAGACTGCAATCCCAGGGATCGCACGTGGGGTAATGACAACTAGTGCCCTCCTCGCTCCGCCCTGAGGTAGGAAGAAAAAGATCACCAATGCGGAGGCGGGCAACCAAGGAGCCACACCAGCCATAGACGATGATACGATCAGCACCTAGAGCAATGAGCTTTTCCAGGCAGATCACGGCCATGGGGGCGCCAAGGGCAGGTCCGGCTAGAAACATTCGATCATCAGCGTACAACTGGGCGTTGAACAGAAAATGGCGCCGTAACCCATGCTCCTTGGCTAAAGCATGCATGGTGGAGCAGTCGGAGGGGTTGAGCGACAAGATGCCGGTTGACGGCAATTGGGGATCGCCTTTTTCTCGGCGCGGGGTAATGACGGTATCGGACATACCGCACCATACCAACTAAAAAGGGCTGCGGCAACACCGCAGCCCTTTCAACGGGACTATACTCCCTAAGGCTTAATCTTACAGACCAAGCGCAGCCTTGAAGGGGTTAGCATAGAGCAGAATAAAGGCGATAACCAGACCATAAATGGCGATGGACTCGCAGAGAGCCATACCAAGAATCATGGTGGTGGTGATTGCGCCCTTGGCTTCCGGGTTGCGGGCAACGCCGTCGCAAGCGCCGCGCAGACCATTACCCATACCGATACCAGCGCCGAAACCGGCAAGACCGATACTGAGAGCTGCGCCAATGCAGATGAGAGCCAGACTAAGTTTGTCCATGGTGGTGTCCTCCGTACTAAAAGTTATATAAAAAGTTGGCCTTCTTCTCCGTTTACACGGAACTTTACAAACAGATTAATGGGCGTGTTCCATGGCGCCCGCGCAGTACAGCAGCGAGAGCAGCACGAAAACCACCGCCTGAATCACAGAAACCAAGACACCCAGGCAGAGGATGGGCAACGGTGCAAAGAAGGCACCGGCCAGCATAAAGAGAACACCCAAAAGAACCTCTTTAGCAAGGATGTTACCGAAAAGACGCATGGAGAGCGAGATCAGACGAGCAAAGTTACTGATGATCTCCAGCAGGAACATGAAGGGTGCCAAGACCTTGCTCGGCCCCATGAAGTGTTTGTAATAATGAAGCCCGTGATACTTGAAGCCCAAGACATGATGGGTAACCCAGACGATAAGCGTCATGGCCATGGTGATATTCAGGCTTGAGGTCGGGGACATGAACCCGGGGATCAGCCCGATCATGTTGGCGATGAGGATATAGAAGAAGAAGGTCGCCATCATCGGGAAGAGCATCTTGGCCCCTTTTTCACCCAGGTTCTCGGCACAAAAATCCATCAGGCCGCCAACCATCACTTCCCAGAAGTTCTGACCACTACCGGGGACCATCTCCAGTTTGCCCATGGTCAGGCGGGGAACGATGATCAAAAACGCCATGACCATCCAGGTGTAGGTCATATACGGTTCGCAAATCTTTTCCAGGAGGGTGGCCCCAACCGGTGTATGGGGAACCGGCAGACCCAACGCCTCAAGAACCAAAGAAATAAACAATATTGGATGTTCCATGACCTACACGCTCCTCACGCTTTGCTCGGCACCCAGCACTTGCCCGCACCGATACCGATAATGACAACACTGACCATAACCGTGGCAAACCCTAGTGTCAGCCCGATCACATTGATCGGCACCTTGGTGGCCGCCACGAAAACCAACAATCCAAGAACAATCCATCGAGCCAGGGCACGCAGGAAAAATCGTGTTTTTTCCGTCTGCACCATCATGCCTGCTTCGGCCTGACTCGCACGCTGCAACAACCGCTGGGCATCCTTAGCCAAGAGCCAGAAGCTGGCATTGACCAACAGCCCACCGAGACCAACCGATTGCGCGAAACTGCTATCAACCAGCCACCAGCCTCCCAGAGCAAGAACGGCCAGCAAGAGCCACCCACCCAGCATTACCCGATGCAGTAGCTCCATGTCACTTGTGTTGCTAGCGGACTCCATCATCTGTTGACCGGCTTACTTTTCCTCAATACTCCGGGTCAGCTCCCAGAGATGCTTAAACCCGGCCACAATACCCAGCGCTAAAAAGAAAAACGTCAAATACGGTGAGGTTTTCCCCGCAAAGACTTTATTATCCAGCGCCCATCCCATCGCAAATCCGATCACGATGGAAAAAACAAAGGTCATTCCTGCCTGACTGTACAGGGCAAGCTGCCTGAACATTTCCCGACGATCATCCGACATCATCATGCCTTAGCGTATCCGAGGTTCTTGATAATCGCAGCTACAGGTAGCATGCACAACCGGCAAACGCAATATTTTTTTAACTAATCTATCAATTTTTTGAATGACGATTCAGTCACGCTGAGGGCCTTTTGCAGGTGCTCCCGGCCATGGGCGGCGGAAACAAAGGCAGCTTCAAACTGTGACGGGGCCAACCAGATGCCGCCGGCCAGCATGTGGCGAAAAAATTGCCCATAACGCGACGTATCCGCTTGGAGAGCTGAATCGAAAGCGATGACCGGTCCGGCAGTGAAAAAGCAGGTCATGAGCGAGCCGATACGATTGACCGTGATCGGCACCGGCGCGGCAGCGGCCAAACGCTCCATCTCCTCACCGAACCAATTGCTGGTCGCCTCGAGAGCCTCATAGAATCCAGGGCGCTGCACCACATCGAGCATGGCCAGCCCCGCTGCCATGGCCAGGGGATTACCCGAGAGAGTTCCGGCCTGGTAAATCGGCCCGCTCGGGGCAATCATATCCATGAGTTCCCGCTTGCCGCCGTAGGCACCCACCGGCAGACCGCCCCCGATAATTTTCCCTAAACAGGTGAGATCAGGCAAAATACCGAATCGTTCCTGGGCACCTCCAAGTGCCAGACGGAACCCGGTGATGACCTCGTCAAAAATCAACACAATCCCCAGCTCAGCAGTCAATTCGCGCAATCGTTGCAAAAAGGC
>RRZU012778394.1_pt1 | contig 14248 bp, 17 predicted proteins | sample 2165561 | NCBI WGS metagenome assembly RRZU01 (sample SAMN10456909, study PRJNA506462) | wastewater metagenome | isolation source: wastewater sludge | place: USA: Moscow, Idaho
AGTACGTCAAGCACACCACGGTTGGTATGCGGAGTCTTGAAATCTGGGGCGGTGTGATGCTGTCCCGGCTGACAAGGTCAATCCCCGGTACCTCCCCTTATCCGGGCGCCTTTGGCTGCGTCCAAGCGGGCCTGCGGGTGCTGAAGGGCAAAGGCGATACCTTGCCCGTCATTCAGCAACTGCAACGTCTTCTGAACGGTGTATCGTCGACCTCTACTCCATGCCCCTTGGGCATGGAGTAGAAGGACATCTTGTCGTCTCTGTCAACGGAGACGGCGAGGAGTGGATTTTCATTCCACACGATAGTCCGGATAGCCAATATAAGGAACCGTGCCGTATTGCTGAAGATGATGCCATTTTGACGCATCTTGAATTGCCTCCGATAACGACGCGGGGATCGTCTTTTCCAAGGTCTGGGCCAGGGCAAGATCAGAAGTCCATGCGCTGCTACCGGCAGCCAAGTACAACGCATGAGGAACAGGAGGGGTATCGGACTGCCATAATGACAGTTGATTTTGGTGGCGCATCAAGATCATGATTCACTCTACACCATGCTTAGCAAGGATGGCACCGAGTTTACGGTGCTCGCCAGGTATTGGTCTTCTTAGTAGCTAGTTCGCTCGGCAGCTATTTTCCATGTCGTCGCGGTTTCGTTTTCACGAATGAATACCAGCATTTTGTTGGAGACTTCGTTGATTTGTTCCGATTGATAGTGCTGTTGGAACGTTGCTACCACCGCAACCGGAGAACCAACCTCCAGCACGACATCCACAGCTTCGAGCCGAATATGGCCCGCATCTTTGATTTTCTGGCGCCGTTGTTGTTCCCATTGGTGCCGGGAAAGCGACTCGGGAAGTTCGAAGTCGGTACTGTAGTAGGCGAGATACTGAGTGCTGTTTCGAGATGCCCAGGCATCCATCCATCCAGTAAGTGTGGCTAATACTTCTTTTTCTGTTGAGGTCGGAGCGGCTGGTTCGGGTGGGCGTGAAAATACCGCCAACATCGCGGTGAGCATCAATACAACGAACGCGCCTAAGAGACGATGCATGGCGCTTAGCGTAACGGTTTGCGTTATGAACGACAAGAGCCGTTGAAACGGCGTTAACGACCTTTGGCTAAAGTTTGGGGCCCGCAGGGGAGGACCCTCTTGCGGGGAGCCCTCTTTTGCTCTAGGCTTACCCAGTTCACAGTAAGGATTTTTATGCGCAAATCGCTTTTCGCGTTGGCCGTTTTGGCGGCCACCACTACATTCACTTATGCCGCCACCCCATCCACGCCAACGGCGAAAGCGGCTGCCGCTACTAAGGCAGCCAAGGGGCAAGACCTCAAAGCCCCCACGTTGGAGGATATCAAACGGGCCATCCCTGAGTTTGAAGGCGCAAAATCGGTCTCTTCGACACCCGTTCCGGGTTTGTATCAGGTTCAAAGTGATCAGCAGATTATGTACATCACCAGCGATCTGAAGTTCGCGCTGTCCGGGCGTTTGATGGATATTGAGAAAAAGGTTGATCTCACGGAGCCCCTTTTGCGCGAGATGGCCTTCAAGAAGTTTGAAGCCGATCGCGTGGCCGCCAAATTGCTGGAAAAGGACATCGCTAGGGAATTGGTGAAAAACCAGCCCAATTTCATCAAGGAGGTGAAGGGCAACGGCAAGGATGTTCTTTACATGGTTACCGATGCACGTTGTGGTTTCTGCCAACGTATGGAGGCCAACTTGGAGCCATTGAACGATATTACGATTTATCGTATTCCCGTTGCGTACTTGGGTCCGGATTCTTTGCGTTTGGGTGATGCAGCGTGGTGCGCGAAGGATCGTGTGCAGGCTTGGAAGGACATCTCCAAAAACGCAGCAGTGGCGCAGGCAGGGGAATGCGTAGCTCCGGTGGAAGACAACACCAAGATGGCGAAGACGTGGAAAGTGCAAGGAACACCCACCTTTTTCCGTGCAAATGGTGAACGTTGGGCACAAGGATTGATTAGTTCGGAAGTCGTTTCTGTCTTTGCACGGAAGGGCGAACAGGCTGCTCTGGAGGCACGCGATAACGAATTCAAGGCAGCGGGCAAGAGCCGTTAATAGGAGAACCTATGCGACAGACTGTATGGGGCTTGATTCTGATAGGGGTGGCGATGGGTGCGCAGGCGCAGCCCATTTACAAAAGTGAGCGCAACGGTGTTACGGTGTATTCCGCAACACCCAGCGCCGATAGCCAAAAAGTGAGGCTTCCCGAATTGTCGGTTGTTCCAGGCTCCGGCGGTACGACACAGCCGGGCAGTGGCTTACCCGGCGTTCCGGTGTCCTCTCTTCCCGGCAATGGTTTGCTACCACCGCCACCACCATCTCTGGGGGGCTTGCCATCGTCTCCTATTGCGAACCCGGCAACCGTGATTACGGCCGCCAAACGAGCCACGTTGCAGACCGAATTGGCCCGCGCGAAAATTGCGCTAGCGGAGCAGGAAGAAGTTCGAAACGGGGATGAGCGCAATTATCAGAAAAAATTGGATAGGTTGAAGCCGTTCCAGGACAAGGTCGAAGAATTGCAAAAGGCATTGGACGCGCTGGGTACGGCGCCTTGACACGGCTATATATAATAGATATACTTCATAAACCGGCACGTTTGGCTTCCGTTTAGCTAATCTCGGTTTATTTTTACCGAAAGAATCCTATGGAAAACCAACACCCCATTGATGACATACTGACGCACGATTTTCGTATTGCCCAATTGGGTACTGCGCGAAATATCCTTTTGAACAAACGCGAAGATGACCGCATCGAGGTGGTTCTCTTTGGCGCCTCTGTTCAAACGGGGGAGCGTGTGTTGTTGACGGTTGCCGGGCCGCATGATGTGGATACCGCTTGGCGTGTCGAAGCATCAACCCCCGATGCGGACGCGCTAAAACAAGCCATCCATTGTGTTCTTCGTCTTGAAGGCACTGTAACCGATTAACCTTTTATGCCCACTACCAGCCTTTCTACATCACCATCTCGCAAATTGACATTGTCGCCTGTGGCGTTTGCCCGAGGTTTGCTTGCCAAGCTTACGGAGCTTAAAGCCGAAAAAGTCAATTTCCATAGTCCCAGGGACAAGGCCGCCATGCAGGCGGTGTACGAAATTTTCGATGCGAAAGTCAACGGTATCAAAGGCAACGACGCCAAATCGCCACGGTATCGAGAACTGCTTAAAATTCGCAATACGTTGACGCCGGGTACGATGCAGGAGTTTGGGGCTTTTCGACACGCAATGTTCGAGGCAATGAGCGAGATGCGCCAAGAACCGGTCCCGTTGTATCCTTTGACCGTGAAATCGTCCAGTGCGGTACTGGAGCAATACAGCAAAGAAGACCTGGCCATTATTCATGCCTGCGCAAAGGCGTATACGGTGGCCATCAAAAAAAATACGGCAAAAGCATGATCCGAGTGTTTTCCAAATTTGGAGCGCCGTCCACGGGCTTGGAAAAAGGGGTGCTGGTCTTGGTATTGCTTTCCATTGGCGGTGTGGTGGCCGTGCGTCATCTCAAAGACGTGGAGGTTCATCAGGTTTTTGCGAAGGCCAGCCCGGCGGCTAAAGCGAAGTGCCAATCCAAGACCAACTCGTTCAGCAATCAAGCGTATTACGACTGCATTGCCGACTCCAAAGACCCTGATTTTCTCCGCGCTGCGGGCAAATACACCTTGGAATCGGGGATGGTTTCGATTCGACCGGCGCCTTAGCTTGGGGTTGGCGAGCCAAAACGGGGGCTGGTGGTGCGATGCGAGTCATGTACCAACGCGGTAGCCTCCTCCAGATTCAATTTGGCCATGCGCGCGTTTTTGTAGCGGACGTCTTGCGTGATGTCTTCGCCGATCCAAGCTGGTAGCTGGGCCGGAGGAAATACGGGGTACTGTTTATTCTCCAACTCCGCGATGACCAGTCCTTTTAGTAAACCTTGGAATTGGTCCACTTCCCACAAGTAGCCATTCTCTTTGACCCGATGGCGAATTTTCTCCAAGGAGCCAGTAGCACCCTTCAGCATCCACTCGGCGGTATGTGGTGTTACCACGGTCTCTACCTCGGGAGCCGCATCGTCTTTTCCTTTCCCTTTTAGAGTTAGATACCATTGTGTTTGGTCCGAGGTTTGTGCCCGTCGAATTCGTACGGTAGGGTTTTCTTCTTCCAGAATAGTATGCAGGGTTGCCAATTGGGTGGGTGTTAACGGGATGACCACGACTTGCTCGCCCATGGCGATACGGGCCGTGTTCTCGTTAGGGTCGGCGGTTACTTTGGCGTGAGAACCGATATACCACTGCCGGATGCGAATGGAGTCAATTTCCGATGCGTTGTCGCTAAGGCGTTCCAGTGGTTGCACCACATGGTATTTCCGTTCCTGTTCCTGTTCAATTGGGGTGAGATGCTTTTGGTAAATGGCGAGTGTTTTGTCGTCGAAACATAAAAAATCAATCCGATTAAAATGCGTAGGATGCGCGGCGGTGTAGTCTTGGATGGCGCGAATGGCAATCTTGGTGGCGTCTTCTAAAGGATAGCCGTAGATGCCCGTTGAAATTGCGGGGAACGCAATGGATTTGGCGCCAACACGATGCGCTTCGTGCAGCGACTCGGTGTAGGCGCTTGCCAGTAAAGCGGCTTCGTTTTTTGTTCCGTCGTTGTACACGGGGCCTACGGCGTGGATGATATGGTGGGCGGGAAGGCCGTAGGATGGCGTTGCTTTTGCCGAGCCGGTAGGGCACCCGCCTAGTTGCGAGCAGGCTTCTTCTAGCGCATCGTACTGGGCGGCCGCAAAGATGGCACCGCAGACCCCACCACCCGGCATCAGGGCCGCGTTAGCGGCATTGACAATGGCATCACCAGGGTATTTGGTGATGTCGCCTTTGGCGGCATGCACGTGTGTGTGAAACGCAGGTTCCTTGGTGGGGTGCGCTTGCGGTGATAGGGGTGCGGCCAGGAACGGTTCTTCACGGACCAACTCCGATTGCGGTTTTTTTAACTTCACCATTGTGGTGATCACCAGATCATTCAAATATCGAAAAAGCATGCTTCCAGTTTAGCGCAATCGTTGGCGAGCCCGGTAGAACGGCATATTATTATCGTATGACTACTCCCGATGTGATTTCTTCTGTTTCTCCGGCGGCTCCTGTTTCGTCCGGTGCGGTACCCCAGGCCAAGCCCAATCCTGTGGTATTTTTCATTGCGGCCCAATCGCCTGCGGATCCCGATAAACTGAGCGTGGATTATTCCGTGGCGTATGGCAATGGAAGGGCCGCCATTGAAGGCGCGAAAGCCAGCGCCAAAGCCAAATACGGCGAACAGTGCGTGGTTCGCGTGTTGGCCGACGATAAGGTGGGGGTGTTTATCGATGTGGCGGGTGATTTGGCCCTGCTGTTCGTGTACACCTTGAAGCCGGTGGAACTACGCCGCTGATGCATCGCAATGAGGCCGCGTCAGCGGCCTCTTGCTTATGACGGAAAAAAGAACGTACAATCGATGTACTCATGTCTACGCCTACTTCACCCCAGAATGACCTCAATCTTCGCTTGTGGGCGATGCTGCAAGCCTATGTGCCAGGTGCACGGTGGAAACGGGCGTTAACCGAAACATTCGACCATGTGGAATGGCTGTGCCAAGGACCGGATGACCGGTTTTTTGTGGCCAATGCTCATTTCTACCACGGCCAGTGGTATTGGGAATTCACCGTGTGGACTGAATGTGCGCTATGAAAATGCAGCGATTGATTGATTTCATTGTCTTGATGGTAATCATCGATTTAGCTGACTTGCTGGTTCGATTTTTTTTGGCGGGTCTGGGTGCGGAAACCGGCGCGGCTGCGTTTGGTATTGCCGGAGGTATTGCGCTTTGGACCAAACTTGGCGCGCTCTTGTTGACATGGCGAAACCTTCCGTTTCGGGCAGCCAAGGGGACTACGCTGGCGGTCGGAAAGGTTTTGATTCTATCGTTGTTTTGGCCGATGGTCGTTGGCCATCCATCCCTGTCGTGGGCTCACGATAAATCAAAGAACTGAATACAAAAAAATCCCGGCGCCGGGATTTTTTTGTATCATCGAGTTTTGCGTTGGGGCTTTAACAGATGGCCATAAATTTATCCAAATGTGTTCAAATATACCTAACACGAAGAGATTCATGAATGTCGATGAAACCCCGTGGACTTGATTCTTTTCAATACCAGGGTTAGTATAGACGTCGATGTGTTCCACCAATCCCAACAAACCGACATGATGCTGTCCCATCGTATCGAGCTGGATCCAACCAACGCGCAGGCGACCCATTTGGCACAAGCCGCTGGCGTAGCACGCTTCGCGTACAATTGGGCGCTGGGACAGTGGAACGACATTTACCAGTTGCACAAACTAGATCCCGATGTGGTTCCGACCTCGGAAGCGGAGCTGCGCAGGGCGCTCAACGCGTTGAAGCGCGAACACTATCCATGGATGATGAAGGTAACGAAATGCGCCCCACAAATGGCCATCAAGAACCTGGGTAAGGCGTTTGACAATTTCTTTGCCGGCCATAGTGGCTACCCGCGCTTCAAGGTCAAGGGCCGCGACGACCGCTTCACGCTGTCCAACGATCAATTCCGGGTCGACGGTTCCCGTATCCATATCCCCAAACTGAAGTGGGTACGGATGCGAGAGCCGTTGCGGTTCACTGGCAAGATCATCTCGGCCACCATCTCCCGGGTGGCCGACCGCTGGTTTGTTTCCATCACCGTGGATACCCCCACGTTCAACCATCTCCGCCCCGCCGAAAATCAAGGCGCGGTAGGGGTGGATTTGGGGGTTGCCGCGTTGGCCACGCTGTCCACGGGGGAGGTCATCATGGGGCCCAAGCCCCATAAAGCCTTGCTAGCGCGACTTAAACGGCTCTCGCGCAGTCTCAGTCGCAAGCAGAAGGGCTCGGCCAACCGCAAAAAAGCCAAGATCAAGTTGGCCCAATTGCACGCGCGGATCGCCGCCATTCGATTGGATACGCTGCATCAGCTCACGAGTGATCTGACACGCCGATTCCATACCATCGCCATCGAAGACTTGAACGTGCGCGGCATGATGAAGAATCGCCGTCTGGCGAGGGCCATTGCCGACATGGGCTTCTTCGAGTTCCGTCGGCAATTGGAATACAAGGCCGCAATGCGGGGAGGGCAGGTGTGGGTGGCGGATCGGTTTTATCCCAGCAGCAAGACGTGTTCGTGCTGTGGACATAAACTGGAGAAGCTTGACCTATCGGTCCGGGCGTGGACATGCCCCGCCTGCGGGACAATCCATGACCGCGATGTTAATGCGGCCATCAACTTGAAAAACATGGCGTCTTTTGCAACGCAAAAGACCATGGACCAAAGGTCCATTCTTTGTACGAATGAGCCTCTGGCTCAAACCATCGCGAAAGCGAACGCGGTGAGTTCCACCGTGTCAGCCTGTGGAGAGGAAGGCTCTGGTCCCGTGCGTCAGCGCGGGACGAAACCGGCCTCGCGGAAGCAGGAAGAAAACAACGGATTTAGTCAAATTTGACTAGATTTGTAGAGGTTTTTCGGAACGGCTCCAGTAGGATGCGAATGGAATGAAGTCGTTCTTTACTGACACCGCGTTTGGCGAACTCCAGCAGCATGCCTTGCCGAGCACCCAGGAATCCGTCAAACAGCGCGTACTCGTGTTCGTTCAATTCCAATGAAGCGATGGCTTCCTGAATATCTTTTTGGAAATCTTCTTCGTTGGTGTGTTGTTTTGCTGCCAAAATGCACAACACAATGATTTTGGTTTTTTCCAACAAGGGGTTGGGCTTGGTTTTGCTCTGGGACGCGATCATGATGGGATGGCGATGTTCGGGCGGCAGGTACAGGGCTGCTTTTTGAACAAAGCCTTTGAGCATGCCGGTAGGAAAGGGAATCAAAGTCTGAGTCATGATGATTAGGTTACTGACTGAAATATCGTTTGCAAAGATGGAGGCTCGCTTTTTTCGTTCATGATGGTTGACCACCACCATTGCAACCAGGCCGAGGGGTCATCGATGGCATCGGTAACACCGGGTGTGGGCCACCAGTGCGTTGCTTGCCATGGCGACTCCAAATCGGAGTCCATGGAAGGGCTCCACAGGACTGCATGAGGAAATACGGGGGATTCAAGCAGTAGTTCTCGAAGAGGCGAGGGTGTATCCCATTCGGGATGGACATCATCCCTGGGAATGGGAGGTTCGTTGTCTATCCATAGAAGCAGGGCGCAGGAAGAATCCCATCGGTGCCATTCAATTCGATGTGCGTCCTGCACAACTTCCAGGTGGGTGCCATGGTTTCGGACTTGCTGCAAGAACTCAATCTCTTGGTGCGCGGTGTTGATTGCGTGAAGCGCACGCAATGTTGTATCGACCTTCATGGGGCGCACGGTGGTACCTTTTCCATGCGAGTCACGATACGATGAGCTCCGCACGCGCGGGCCAAGTGGTGCAACATGGTCCATTGCTCCAGATAGTGATGGGATGAGACGGGGGTCTGGCGTAGGCATGTCCATGCCGCGAGCCATTGTTTGTTGATTAGGTATTTGTTGAAGCGGTCCAGCGAGGATAACGCGCAAAGATCCCAATCTTTTCGGAGACGTTCATTCTCGGGTACAAGCCATTGTGTTTTGTACCGGCGATTGATAAGCGCGATGGGAACACCGGATGCATCGCGGACTGACCACTTCGAGCCGCTCGAATGGACGCTATAGGTGTAGGGTAAACGTTCGGGGTCGCAGTAGACGGGCCAGAGCGCGGGGGCTGGACGTGTACCGGCGCACTGCTTCTTGAGTTGGGCGGGTGTTTGCCAACGTTCGGTCTTCACTATATACGCGAAGGTGTCTTGGACTGGAATCCGCGTTACGGTGTTCCGGCCGTGCTGTTGCAGAATGGTTCCGATTTCCATGGGCGCCAATAATCCATTGGATGGGTACAGCACCACGAGCGTGGGTGCGCGTTCTTGTACCGTCTTAGTCCATGCATCGAAAGCCGCCCTGACGGTAGCTCGTTTGGAGAACGGAGACGAGTATTGGCCGGGGAGCATTCCGGCCTTGGCTCCGTGGGTGTTGTTGTCGTCAATAGGTTGGGCGTAGGAACCGGCCATGAAGGCGGAGAGCAAATGGTAGCAACTGGCGTATTGATGCACGGAGGAGGGCGGGTCGAACATAATGACATCGGCCTGCGCTGGTAATTCTGTAGAGGAAAACGAGCCTTTGGGACCCGTAGGCAACCATAAGGGTTCAATACGGGGAACTCGGTTGAGTTCTTCCCAGCGATGACCGGATGGGCCGCCCCACTCGGTATGGAAACTTTTTAATGTACCCGTGCAATTGGCCGCGTTGATCATCAGTCGAAGTACTTCGCCGCAAAAATGCGCATGGAGTAACGGATAAGAACTCCAATCGTGGCGTGTGTGCAGGTAAAGAGCTCGATCAAGCCATTGGGCTACGGGCTGCGTGAAATACTTTCGGGATGAAACGTTGGAAGGGCTGTAATATTTGGCGAAATACGCAGGGGCCGGGGGGATGCTGCTTAGGAGGTGGTTCCACCATTGCACGATGTCGGTTGTATTGTGCTCGCGCTGGTAGCGAGCGATTTCATCCAGTAGTTCATTTTGCGTTGCGGTAAGGGCGTAGGCATTCCAGGGAGCCGTGTAGCTGGCGATGTCAACTCCGTGCACGGTCCAGCCATTTCTTCGAAGGGCGCGGCCAATGGCGCTGCTTCCGGCGCCCATGTCCACAATGGACGGATTGGTTTTTTGATGGGGTGCCAACAGTTGCAACAGGTCCGACGTCAAATGACGTTTGTTGCCCATGTACCTGGGCAATGGTATCTCTTTGCCGAATGTTGCAAATAATGGGCCACTCTGCTCATCAGAGACTATTTCCGGGGGGGCGAACGAGTTTTCCTCGAATGTTGCAAACATGCCACAAGGATGGCAAGGCTTGGTGGTTTTTTCAAGAGGTTGGGGGTTCGTCGGAAGCGTCTCTCGCGCAGACCTGATTTCGGCCGTTTCGTTTGGCATGGTAAAGACGAGAATCTACTCGAATAAACCAGTCCTCTAGATCTTCGTGATCGAGGCGGCCTGCCACACCAAAACTGGCGGTTACTTTTCCTAGTTCAGTCTCCACATTTTGTATGCTTAAACGAATACGTTCCGCGATGTGGGTTGCTTTGTCTTCGGTGCAGTTTTGGCACAGCACGACGAACTCTTCGCCGCCCCACCGTACTGCAATTTCTTTTTCGCGTACGGTGGTTTTTATTTTCAACGCCACATTGCGCAAGACCTCATCACCGATATGATGCCCCAGCGTGTCGTTGATGCTCTTGAAATGATCTACGTCAACAAGAATCATGGAGAGGGGTTCGGCTAATGTTTTGCCGGCCAGGAGACGTTCGGCGGCACCTCGGCTTAACAATGTGGTCAGCGCATCGTGCTCCAAGTTTGATACATCCTTGTAGAACTTGGCAATTTTTCGTTCTAAGTCAGAGCCGCCTGTATTGTGAACGTCCATCCATCCGTCGAATGTTCCGGCACAGTTGCCGGCGGCATCTAGGAGGGGCAAGTCCCAACTAACCATTTCATTGACTACGGCCGCTACGATGTTGGAAAAACGGTATTCAGGATAGGGCGTCGTTGTTGTGATGGGCAATACTGTTTGCTGACCATTTTGCCAAATAACAAGGGCATTGCCCTTGTTATTTAGTGAGGCAAATCCTGTTTCTTTGAGCATGGCCATTTTGTTGATGTGCAACACCCAGTCTTCGTAGGCATGGGGACTAGCGAACAGGTTGTGGCATTGCCAATCCGGATGTTCTTCGATTTTTTGCCAGTCTTGGTTATTTCGGGCAATCCATAAAATGGGTTTTCCTTTGGCGTTGGCCAAATTATGAATGGTTTGCAAGGTCGGGGCTCGAAAGCCCAATTCGCAGACCAGTAGGTCGCATCGGTCGAGCAACGTTTCCAAAAAAGACTCGGGGTATTCGACATCAAACGCCGGATGCGAACGCATCAATCGTTCTTGACCTCGTTCGTACCACCCTACACTGCCTGTGAAGGGCATTTCAGGAATTTGCAAAATCCAGGATGCAAGACCGCGTTCATCCGTGTCCATTCGGAATAGGTCGGCCGTTTTTCCGGTAGGAAGGCTGGACGAGAATGTGGTTTGAACTTGAAGAGATGAAAATGCCAAGGCCAGGTCGTATCCTGCACCATTAATGGTCATGTCCATGGTTTCTTGGTCTGGTCTGGCTACGGTATGCCAGCCGATGGCGCCGAATATTCCGATCACGCGTATTTTTCCTTATTCAAAGCAAGAGGGTCATTGGACACCGCATCGGCCGTGGCGTCCTTGATTTTTTTCATCATGAGAAGTTCTTTGAGACGGTCATTCAAGGGAACAGATCCAGCTTTACGACCTGCCTCTAGCGCGTTGGGTAGTTTTTGGAACTCTTCTCGACGAATTAACTGCGCTACTTCCGGCGTATTCATCAAAATTTCGTAGGCGAGAACTAGATTTTTTCCGTCAGCAGAGGGTACTAAATTTTGGGCTACCACGCCAACCAGAATCGAGGCGAGCGTGTTGAGTTTGTTGGAGGTTGAGCCTGAACCTTGCAAAAAGCCTGTTACTTTGGTGATCGCATCGACCGCATTTTTGGTGTGCAAGGATGCCAACACCAAGTGCCCCGATTCACCAGCTTGGAGAAGCGTCTCCATGGTGTCTTGATCGCGCACTTCGCCAATGAGAATCACGTCCGGGCGCTGGCGCATGGCGGCGATCAGACCCGCGTTGAACGAGGGCACGTGATTCCCCACTTCTTTTTGCGAAATGATACTTTTCTGGGGTCGAAGAATGTATTCGATGGGCTGCTCAATGGTAACGATGTGCGACGATTGATTGGCGTTCATGTATTGCAACACGGAGGCGAGTGTCGTTGATTTGCCATTGCCGGTCGGACCGGTAACAATCCATAGGCCCTTCTTCGACAACATGTCTTGAAGCAGCCGAGCGGGAAGGCCCAACTCACTGAAATCGGGAGGAACCAGGGATAACTTACGGATGCTGATAGTGATGTCATCCGTGGGTTGATGATCGATGACTTCCTCGGGGCTTCCGCTGTAGGCAATGTTGCACCGAAGCCGAGCGGAGCCACCGATTGTCTTGGCAATGTCCAACGATAGCGTAGGGGAGGCTTTCAATTTGGCCTCCCAGTCTTGACCTGCAACAATCTTAAGGAAGGACTGCATGTCTTCGCGAGTTACGTCGTCTTTGTTAACGGCAACCCAGCCGGATGGAGTGCGGGCCCGCATGGGTTCACCGGTGCGAACGTACACATCGGTAAATACAATTTTAGCGGCTATCAGCTCGGATAGCGTTTTTTGAATTTGCATGGCGATGGTAGATAAGGCGTTGCTATAGCCTCATGGTACCGCTATGGGGCCTGGGCTGCAAGGGAAGGAGGGGTGGGTGTTATGCCGAGCAGAGACACGGGCTCTGGCGGCATAGGCGGAGTCGTTATGCCAAGTTCAGTCTTTAAAAACGCAAGCGATGACGTAGGGGCTGCTGGGCAGGACTCAAACCTGCACGCCATGGCGCCGCCATTAGGACGGTGTGTCTTCCTTTCCACCACCAGCGGCATATTGACCAATGTGCTCATGGGGCACGTTGTTGGTAGCACCTGTTGGACTCGAACCAACGGCCATCACCGTGTCGTGGTGCTGTTCTACCATCTGAACTAAGGCGCTATGTTGGGTTTGTATATCGGCAAGGCTCGAACTTGCAACTCTCAGCAGTTCCGCGATTCCCCGGCAGGATCGTGCTCCGGTTCTGAGGCCCGGCTAGCCACCGCTTATGTCTACCGTTTTCATCACGACATTACAAAACATGGTCTGTGCGGCAGGATTTGAACCTGCGGCCCCTCGGGTCCAGGCCGAGAACTCTACCAGACTGAGCTACGCACAGAAAAACTTAAAACTGTTGGTATGCCTCGTGGGATTCGAACCCACAACATTCGGATTTTAAATCCAACCTGACTACCGATTGCAGCAGAGGCACATGAACCTGGTACGCCTCGTGGGACTCGAACCCACAACATCTGGTGTTTGAAACCAGCCCGACTACCAATTGCGGCAGAGGCGTGAAACATTGGTGCGCATGGAGAGGTTCGAACTCTCACGTCCGTGGGACACTGGTTTCTGAGACCAGCCTGTATACCTAAATTCCAGCACACGCGCAGAAAAACAAAAAATAGTGGTGCGCAACGACCGCTCTACCAACTGATCTATCTCAAGAGGAAACTTGGTGCCCCGAGCAGGATTCGAACCTGCGCAAGCTCTTCGTGCGAGCCTCAGCGTCATGCAAGAGGCGCCGCCTTACTGGACTACTCCACCGCCGGGAACCCGGGTCTCAGTGGCGATTTACCGATTTCTCTATCGGGGCTAAATGTGGTGGATGTGTGGGGAATCGAACCCCAGCGGTCCCCGCATTGGTTGGCTCCTTTGCGTTGATGCTCCTACGGCTACTCACCGTGCATGTGCGATCTTCCGGATCCACACCCATGACTGGTGTCCTGAAGGAGTGGGAGACGTTAAGGCTTTTGTGTCTCCCACTCCTTCAGGGCAATTGTTTAGCTGGCCGTTCTTGTGTGAGTCGAATACTCACATTCCTCACTGGGGTAAGGCATGGTATTTTGCAGCGAACACCCAGTTACTGCATTATTCCATTAAAGGCCAAAACCGGCCGGCTAAACCATCGTACCTGGTGCGTCGAGAGAGACTCGAACTCTCAATCCTTGCGGCACTGGCTTCTTAGACCAGCGTGTATACCATTCCATCACCAACGCATTACGCGCATGAATTATACGTTCTTTGGTCGTACAAGTCATCGTGCGCTGTGCAGTCCGCACAACATTTAAAAGGTTGTTGGCTATCCAAGGCCAACACGAAGAGATCTATCAATCTCTCAGACTCCGTACCGCAGAGCGGCGCATGATAACTGCCTGGACGGATACGGGATCGACCAATGCCGGTCTCGTTACCAGTGGCTTCCTATGGCCACCACGAAGAGCTGATCACACTCTCAGGTTCCGTACCGCATGACGGTGCATTGATCGATGCCGCAACGAAAATGGTCGGAGTAGTAGAACTCGAATCTACGACCCTCGCGTCCCAAACGCGATGCGCTACCAGGCTGCGCTATACTCCGAATAATTTTCCAGCAGGACAGGCCTGCAAAACGTGGTGCGCGAGGCGGGACT
>RRZU010280054.1_pt1 | contig 14244 bp, 11 predicted proteins | sample 2165561 | NCBI WGS metagenome assembly RRZU01 (sample SAMN10456909, study PRJNA506462) | wastewater metagenome | isolation source: wastewater sludge | place: USA: Moscow, Idaho
CTCATTCCATTTTTTAATGCTGCTTCCATAAGCACAGAAGAATTTGCTCCTTTTGCTATTAAATCTCTTAATTCCTCGTCTACTATCATAATTTCATATAACCCTGCTCTACCTTTATAACCTGTTCCATTACATCTAGGACAACCTACTCCAGCATAGTATTTTTTATCTTTATATTTTTCATAATCTAAATCTAAAGCTTGAAATGTTTGCTTTCCATATTTTCTTTCTTCTCTACATACTGGGCATGTTTTTCTTGCTAATCTTTGGGCTATTACCATAAGTAAAGATGACGATATCATAAAAGGCTCTATCCCCATATTCATAAGTCTATGTACAGAACCTGGAGCATCATTAGTATGTAAGGTTGATAATACCAAATGTCCTGTTAAAGCTGCTTTTATACATATTTCTGCTGTTTCTTTATCTCTGACCTCTCCAACCATTATTATATCTGGATCTTGTCTTAAAAAAGATTTTAATGCAGAGGCAAAATCAAGTCCTATTTCAGATTTACAATGTACTTGATTAATTCCAGAAAGTTCGTACTCTACTGGGTCTTCTGCTGTTGAAATGTTTATATCTGGTGTATTTAATCTATTTAAACAAGAATAAAGAGTAGTTGATTTTCCACTTCCTGTTGGTCCTGTTACTAAAATCATTCCATAAGGCGATGCTAAGGCTTTATATACTTTTTTCAATTCGTCTGCTTCTAATCCAAACTCTTCTAAGTTCATTTTCAAATTACCCTTATCTAAAATCCGCATTACTATTTTTTCTCCATAGACAGTTGGTAATGTTGAAACCCTGAAATCTATATCTCTTCCTCCAGAACGAATTCTGAACCTTCCATCTTGAGGTAATCTTTTTTCTGCAATGTCTAACTCTGACATTATTTTTATTCTTGAAACTATTGGATTTGAAACACTTTTAGGTATTTGTTTTATTTCTGCTAATACTCCATCTATTCTTAATCTTACTCTAACTATTTTCAAGTAAGGCTCTATATGAATATCACTGGCACCCATTTTAATAGCTTTACTTATAATGGCATTTACAACTCTTATTACTGGTGCACTTTCAGAAGATAAACCACTTTCTAAGTCTTCTGCTGTATTTCCAAATTCATCATCTTCATCTCCAGCTAACTCTGAAAGTATACTATCAACATTCTTTTGCTGCTCTTTAGACTTACTTTCTTCAAACCTTCTAATGGCTTCATCAATTTCATCTTTTAAAGCAAGAACTGGTTTGATAGTTTGCTTTGTTTTCATTTGAATTTCGTCAATCAAAAAAACATTAGTTGGATTAGCCATTGCTACAACTAATTTATTATTTTCTCTTTTTATAGGATATACGGTATTTTTTCTCAAAAAATCTTCTGTCAATTCTTCTGCATATTTATCTTCAGTTTCAGCAAAATTTATTCTCATAAACTGAACACCTATGTGACTTGCCAAAATTGGTAAAAGTCCATCTTGAGTTATATACCCCAACTTGATTAAAGTTTCTCCCAATTTCTCTTTAATCCTTTTTTGCTCTTCTAAAGCTTTTTCTAATTGTTGATGTGTTATTAATCCTTCTGCTAAAAGTTTATCACCTAACATTATTTGTTTTCTTACGATTACCATACTACAAGTTCCCCCTATAAAACTAAATAGTTTAAGTTATACATAAATAATAAGCATTTCATATGTTTTTACTACAAATAAAAACATTTATTTATAAACCTATCTCTTTATTAAAACATTCATTTTCATAAATTTGATTAAATTTCAATAATAAAAAGGTGGTTTATAATTTCTAAATAGTTTTATGCTCATATATATTAACTTTTATTTAATATATTTTCAATAGTATTTTTTAATTTTTTATATTTAATGATATTTTAACAATTCCAGTTGTTCTTTTTCAGAGAGTTTCGGATTATATAATGACTTGAATGTGTCTATGTCAATAGTTAACTCTCCTAATTTTTTCATACCACTTGAGTTATCTATAACATTAAAACTTACAATATTCAACATGTACTTATCATCAAAACTTTCAATTAATGCCTTTAATAAATCCTTTTGATAATCTGGTTTTTCTAGTATAAATCCAACTATTAATGTGTCGTTTTCGACTTTCATTAAACTTGGTTCTAATGAGTCTAAAGTTTCATAATAAGTTTTTAATTTTTTTAAATTTTCCTCTTTATTTTTTTGAATCTTCAAATTTTCTAAATCCAATATTTTTTGTTGGATATCTTTTTTAGTTAATTCATTTGAAGTTATCGCCAGTTCTTCTTTTAAATCTTTTATTTCTTTATCTTCTTCTGATAAATTTTCCTCAACAATATTTGATGGTGTTGTTCCTTTATTTGAAACTTCCAAAGCCTGTGCTGTTGTCTGATTAGAAGATAATTCTTCTATCTTTGGTTTTTTAGATAATGTTATGAAAAAAGTTAAAACAAATATTAAAACTACAAAAACTACAAAACCAATTAAAAATTTAAACTTATTTTTCAAAATAAAGTATTCATAGTCAAATTTTGGCTTGATTATTTTAGAGTCCTCTATATTTTCTTCTTGTTCTTTTTTAATTGATTTCATTTCCTTTTTAGAATTACTTTTTTCTTCAGAATCTTCTTTAACATTGAAACTTTCATCTAAAAATTTCAATTCTTCCAAAACTTCTTCTTCATCAGGAATATCCAAAATATCATTTTCATTATCTATCCCTATAATAAGACTTTCTAACTCTTCTTCTGTTAAAAGTTCTTCAAAATCATCATCTTCTTTTTTTTCTTCTTCTTGCTCAAAAATACTATCATCAAGAACTAATTCATTTTCTTCTTCTTGAGTATTTTTTTCCAAATCACTCATATTAACTCCTTTTAAGCAACCACTTTTGCTATACCCGCATTTTTTTAATTATAAATGTCACAAAAAATAAAAAAACACAGCCAATTTATATAAATATTATTTTTATGGATATAAAATATTTACAAATAAATTATACTATGATAATTGAATTAATACAAGGTTATATTTGCCTCAAACTTTAAAGAATATAATTAAAATTAATCTGTATACAAAAGTCAACTTTACTACCTTTCATTTCGTCCTTAGTTCTCTTAAAATTTATAATTTTCAAATTTATTAAAAACCGACTTTAGCAAAAGTCGGTTTTCAATAATTTATTTTAAATATAATTCTTCTGTACGATGGCAAGCTGCATATCTTCCTTTAACAATTTCTCTTAATAAAGGTCTTTCTTGATTACATTTTTCTGTAGCATAAGGACATCTTGTTGAAAATTTACATCCTTTTGGTGGATTCATTGGACTCGGTAAGTCCCCTTCCAATTTTATTCTATTTTTTGCTACTTCTATTTCTGGGTCTGCAATAGGCACTGCTGACATTAAAGCTTCTGTATAAGGATGTAATGGTTTTTCATAAAGAGGGTCGCTCTCTGCAAGTTCTACCATATCTCCTAAATACATTACAGCAACTCTATCACTTATATATTTTACCATAGATAAATCATGGGCAATAAAAAGTAATGTTAACCCTTGTTCTCTCTGTAAATCTTTTAATAAGTTTACAACTTGCGCTTGTATAGAAACATCTAACGCTGCTATTGGCTCATCACATACTATAAATTCAGGTTCTACTGCCAATGCTCTAGCAATTCCTATTCTTTGTCTTTGTCCTCCAGAAAATTCATGAGGAAATCTATTAGAATGTTCTTTATTTAATCCAACTTTTTCTAATAATTCATAAATTTTATTTTGTCTCTCTTCTCTTGTTTTACAAAGTTTATGAATATCTAAACCTTCTGCAATAATATCTGCAACTGTCATTCTTGGATTTAATGACGCTTGAGGATCTTGAAATATCATTTGAACTTTTCTTGTAAATTCTTTATTACCTATAGTATTTACATTTTGTCCATTATAAACAATTTCACCTGAAGTCTTACCGTATAATACTGTTAATGTTCTTCCCAATGTTGTTTTCCCACAGCCAGATTCACCTACTAAACCTAAAGTTTCTCCTTTGTAAATATCAAAGGTAACTCCATCAACTGCTTTTAGTATTTTACCTTTCCCTAAGTTAAAATGTTTTGCAAGTTTATCAATTTCTAATAATTTACTTTTTTCATTCATTGTTATAACACCCTTGCCTTTTCACCAGTAATTGGATTAGTGATTTCTGGAGCTCTTTCATCTTGTAACCAACATGACACTAGATGATTTTCACTAGATTTTTTCATTCCAGGTTTTTCTTTTTTACAAATATCCATAGCATATTCACATCTCGGTGCAAATGGACAACCTATTGGTGGATTAAATAAATCTGGTGGTGTTCCTTCTATTGAACTTAATTTTTCACTTTCTCTATCAATATCTAATCTAGGTATAGAATTTATAAGTCCCCATGTATATGGATGTTTAGGATTTTTAAATATTTCTACAACAGAAGCTTCTTCCATTATTTCTCCGCCATACATAACTATTACTCTTTCAGCTATATCTGCAACTACTCCTAAATCATGAGTTATTAATATTATAGCTGTATTCATTTTGTCTTTAATTTCATTCATTAAATCCAAAATTTGTGCTTGAACTGTAACATCTAAAGCTGTTGTTGGCTCATCTGCTATTAATAAATCTGGATTACAAGCCAATGCAATTGCAATAACAACCCTTTGTCTCATTCCACCTGAAAATTGATGTGGATACGCATTTATTCTTTCTTCTGCATTAGGAATATTTACTGATTTAAGTAGCTCTAAAGCTTTTTCTCTTGCTTCTCTTTTAGACACTTTTTGGTGTGTCATTATTCCTTCTGCAATTTGGTTTCCAACTGTCATTGTAGGATTTAATGAAGTCATTGGATCTTGAAATATCATTCCAATTTCTCCACCCCTAATTTTCCTCATTTCAGCTTCATTCATTTTAGCAATATCTCTATCCTTAAAAAGAATTTCTCCACCAGCAATTCTTCCTGGAGGCATAGGAATTAATTTCATTACTGTTTGAACCGTTACAGATTTTCCTGATCCAGATTCTCCTACTATCGCCAAAGCTTCCCCTTTTTTTACGTGAAAGCTAACATCTCTTATTGCTTTTACTACTCCTGCATATGTATCAAAATAAACATGTAAATTTTTTACATCTAATATTCTTTCACTCATTTTATTTTCTCCTTATCTCTCAATTATTTACGAAGTTTTGGATCTAAAGCATCTCTTAATCCATCACCTAATAGATTAAATGCTAAAGTAATCAAAGAGATAAAGAATGCAGGTATAACGAATAAATATGGCCCATTTGATAAAAGTCTCCATCCATCTAGTGCTAAACTTCCTAATGAAGCAAATGGAGCTGGAACTCCAATTCCCAAGAAACTTAAAAATGCTTCTGTAAATATTACTCTTGGAATATCCATTGTTAATCTAACAATAATTTGTCCCATAGCATTTGGCACTAAGTGTTTTGTTATTATTCTAACTGGCGATGCACCCAAATTTACTGCTGCCATTACATATTCTTGCTCTTTAAGTCTTAACACTTCTCCTCTAACGATTAAAGCCATTGATGTCCATTCTGTTACTGCAACAGCAATTATTATTGTCTTTATTCCTGGTCCCATAACTACCATCAATAAAATAATATAAATAAGACTTGGAACTGCCATGATAATTTCTACAAATCTCATCATTAAAGTATCAATTTTTCCACCAAAGTATCCTGCAACACCACCATAAAAAGCTCCGAAAGTTCCTTGAATAGCAACTACAACTAGTGCAATCATAAGAGAAACCCTTGCTCCAGACCATACTCTAGTAAATAAATCTCTTCCAAAATCATCTGTTCCAAAATAATGACCTAACGAAAACGCTTTTGACCCAAATAAAAATTGATTACCTAAATTTTGCTCTCTATAATTATATTTTGATAAAAAAGGTCCTGCAATGGCCATTATCATCAAAAAAACTATTATCCAAAATGAAACAACAGCTACTTTATTAGTTTTTATTCTTCTAACAACATCTGACCAAAACGACATACTTGGTTTAGATATCTTTTCACTTTCAATTAAATCTTTTCCAACAATTTTAAAATCATCTTCTACTGTATTTTTTTTCAATAAATCAGACATTTTACGCACTCCTTTTCTTTCCGTCTCTAATTCTTGGATCAACTAAACCATATAGTATATCAACAATTAAAATTGACAGAATAAGTAAAGCTGCATAGAAAACTGTAACTCCTAAAGTTACTGTATAGTCTTTATCTATAATACTTGTAGAAAAATATTTCCCAAGTCCTGGTATACTAAAAATTGATTCAACTACAAAAGAACCTGTTGTTATTGCCGCAAATAGTGGCCCTAAATATGTAATAACAGGCAAAATTGCATTTCTAACATTATGTTTCATTACTATAGCCATATAGCTAACACCTTTTGCTCTAGCTGTTCTAACATAATCCATCCCTAAAACTTCTATCATTGATGCTCTCATCATCCTTGCGATTACAGCAATTGGAGAAGCTGATAAAGCTATAACTGGTAACACTAAGTGTTTTGGTTCTCCCCATCCAGTAATTGGAAGGATTGAGTTTCCTGTCTGTTGTTTTATTATTACCACTATCCATTGTAGTGTCCCTGCTACAATAAAGCTTGGTATTGATATTCCTATGATAGCTACAAACATAGCTAAACTATCTTTTGCTTTTCCTCTATGTAAGGCAGCATAAGTTCCTAAAGGTAAGCCAACTGCTAAGGACACTGCCATTGCAATTATTCCTAAAGTAAATGATTTTGGAAAATTATTCGCTATCATTTTATTAACTTTTCTTCCTCTAATTTTCATAGAAATTCCTAAGTCTCCCTTTAAAAATACATTTTGTATATAATTTCCATATTGTACTATTAAAGGTTTATCTAATTGATATTTCTCCATTAATTTTGCTTTTACTAACGGAGGAACTTTCTTTTCACTGGCGAAAGGATCTCCTGGGATAGCATGCATTAAAAAGAATGTAACTGTTGCTATTACCCATAAAGTTGCCAACGCTAATGAGAGTTTCTTTAAAATAAATTTAAACATCTTTCTTCCTTCTTTCTTTAGTTTATTAACATTAGACTATAATTTTAGCACATGCATACCTAAAATGACTAATATATAAATTTTATGAATACTATATAAATCTTTAATAAAAATTAAATATTGTTCTGAAAATTGGTATTTTTTTAATTTTAGTACTCTAAAAAAGTAATTTTTATAAATTATAAAATTAATTTATTATAAAAAAAACAAAAAAATCAATGAGTAAGTAAATTTTAATTCATTTTTTAAACTAAAGTTTATACTTTTAATCTAAAGCTAAAGGCTACCCTTTAATTTGGGTAGCCTGAATTTATTTTTGTATATTTGAGTATCTAAAATCAATTTTAGGATTTAAAGAATTTTTAACATAATTCTTAACATTTGGTTTTATTATTGCATTTTCTTTTTCAAAGTAAATTGGAATTATTGGTAACTCATCTAAAAGTTTCATTTCAGCTTTAGCTAAAATTTCCATTCTTTTTTCTTGGTTACTCTCAACATTTGATAAAGACAGTAAATTATCAAAATCTTTATTTCTAAAACCACTATAGTTTTCATTACTATCTGATTTCCATTTTCCTAAATATGCAATTGGATCATTAAATTTTCCACTGTAAGATTCTATTGTTAAATCAAAATCCTTTGAAGAAACTTTTTGTTCATACATTTGATGTGTTGAAGATTTTATATCTACAACTACACCTAAATTCTTAGCTAATTGTTGTTTATAAAATTCAGCCTCATTCATAGAATCGTATGTTTTTTCACACAATAATTCTAATCTTTTTATGCTATTTCTTGATAATCCTAATTCTGCTAAGCCCTCATCAAATAATTTATTTGCCTCAACTTTATTAAAAGCTATATTTAAGTTTTTAGCTTCATAGTCATTTCTAAAATAAGATTTTTTACCCACAATATAATTACCTACTAATCCATCTGTACCTATAACTTTATCTCCCATAACTTTTCCTACAAGTTCTTTTTTATCAATTGATAAAGCTATTGCTTTTCTAATTTTTTTATTACTTAAAATTGAATTTTCAATATTAAATAATATATAAGAAATATTTCCATTATCCCATGAAATTTTATCACTAGAATCTTTATAATTTGAAACGTTTTCTATTCCTAATTTTACAAAATCTAATTTATTTTCATTATATTTCTGAATTAAAGTTTTTACATCTCCATTTATCAAAATGTTAATTTTTTTTATTACTATATTTTCATTATTCCAATAATCTTTTGATTTTTCAAGAATTATTTTAGAATTTTCTTTATAATTTCCAATTTTAAAAGAACCATTACCTATAATTTTTCCATTTTTTCCATAATTTTCCTTATTTTTTTCATAATATTTTGAATTTTGAGGCATAAAAACACTTACAGTTGTTAACGTTGGAAAATAAACATACTCTCCTACCAACTCAACTTGCAAAGTTTTATCATCTAAAGCCTTTACTCCAACTTGAGAAAAATCAGTTATTTTCCCTTCTTTATAGTCTTTTGCTCCTTTTATAATATACATTAAATAGGAATTTTTAGACTCAAAATAAGGATTTAATGCTCTTTCCCATGAGCTAACAAAATCATTTGCTACAATCTTATCCCCATTTGACCACTTTGCATTTTCTTTAATTTTAAATGTCCAAATTTTTCCTTTCATTTCCCATTTTTCTGCAACTGCGGGCTCCAACTTACCATCTTTATTAATTCTAGCTAAACCTTCAAATAAATAAGCAATTAAATCTTCAGACGTTGTATCCACAGCAACTTGTGGATCTAATATCTGTGGATTTTGAGTAAGACTGTAATCTATTGTATCTTTCCCATTAATTTTCATTCCTAAAAATACAATTAACACTATGGCTATTAAACTTCCAATAGCTATTATTAATTTATTTTTCATTAATTTCCTCCCTTTTTATAATTCTTTTTCCATTAATAGTTATGAATATTTTAACATTAATATCTAAAAAAATCAAAGCAAAAATAAAATAAGTCCTAAAAATTTTAGGACTTATTTATTATAGAAAATATTAAGATTATTCTTGAACGTCTGCATGCCCAAAGTAAACTACTGGACTAAATGCATTTACTTGGATACCTTTTACTCTAGGTTTAGCTAAGGCCTTTTTATTTCTAAAGAATGTTGGAACAATTGCCATTTCATCCATCAATAATTTTTCCGCTTGAGCTAATATATCCATTCTAACTTCTGCATTTGCTTCTGCTTTTGCTTTTACTATTAATTCATCATATTTAGGATTAGCCCAATTAGAATTATTTTGCCCAGAATTTGACATCCACATATCTAAGAATGTCATTGGATCATTATAGTCTGCTCCCCATCCTGCAAGTATTAAATCATAATCTTTTGCAGTTTGATGTTGTAATCTAATTTGGAATGTAACTGGTTCTAATTTTATATCCATACCTAAATTTTTCTTAAATTGCTCTTGATAAAACTGAGCTTCTTTAGTTGAAGTGTCATCATTACTACTATACATTGTTAATTGAGGTAATGTTGCTATTGTTAATCCAACTTCTTTTAATCCTTCTTCAAATAATTTTTTAGCTTCTGTTGGATTGTATCCTATTCCATAAGCACTTTGAGGATAATCTTCTCTAAACATACCTTTTTTTCCTGGAATTATTTCAGGAACCATACTCTCTGCTGGTGAACCTGCACCATTTTTTATTTTATCAACTAGTGCTTTTCTATCTATAGCCATAGATACTGCTCTTCTTACTTTAGCATTTGAGAATAGTTTATTTTTATTGTTTAATAGTAAATAAATTACTCTAGCTTCCTTCATTTCCACAACTTCTGGATTATCTTTGTAATTTACAATTTCTTCATTTGGTAATACTGTCCAATCTAATTCACCATTTTGGTAAGCTTTCAAACTTGCTGTAAAGTCAACAATAATAGGCATTTCTATTCTGTCAATTTTTACATTATCTTTATTCCAATAATTTTCAGATTTTTCTAATATTATTTTATTTTCAAAATCCCACTCAACCATTTTGTATGGACCATTTCCCATAAAATCTTCTACTGAAGTCGCATAACTATCTTTGTGTTCTTTATAAAACTTTTGATTTTGTGGTAAAAAAGTATAGAATGCTACTAGTGAATCGAAGTAAGTTACAGGCTCTTTTAATTCAACCTTTAAAGTGTAATCATCTACCGCTTTTACTCCAACTTCTGCAAAATCTTTTATTTTTCCACTATTATACTCTTCTGCACCTTTAATATTATACATTATAAATGCATACTCTGAAGCTGAAGCTGGGTTCAATGCTCTTTCCCAAGCTGCAACAAAATCTCCAGCTACTACTGGATCTCCATTGTGCCATTTTGCTGTTTTTCTCAGTTTAAATGTCCAAGTATTTCCTTCTGTTGTCCATGACTCTGCTACACCAGGCAATGCTTTTCCATCTGTTCCTATTTCTGTTAATCCTTCAAAAGTATGTCCTAAAACTATTCCTGATTTTTCATCAGTAGCAAGCTGTGCATCCAATTGAGGTGGATTTTGCTCCAAGTTATATTTAACCACTTTTTGATTTTCTTGTGAAACTTGTTCTTCATTTCCACAAGAAACTATAAATAATATTGACATAATTGACGCTAATACTAATAAAATTTTTTTCATTTACTTCCTCCCATTTTTAAATAGTGTACTAATTAATTACCACAATTGGAGTTTTTCTTCAAATATATATTAATAAACATAAGTATACATTTAATATATAATTAAATTTGTGGTACTTTTTTAGTTCTTTTTAAGATTTCCTATTAAAAAAATACTATTAAACTAATATTTTAGTAAAAGTATTTTTTTTAAAAATAATTAATTTAAAAAAAATAAAAAAGACTGATAAAATCAGTCTAATACACAATAATTTATTTAATATAAGCTATTTAACTTCTTTTAAAGTTTTATACAATTGAACCATTTCTTCAATCAAGTCTCTAGCCAATAATGATGTCATTAAATGATCTTGAGCATGAACCATTAATAATCCAATTTTAGGAACATTTCCTTCTACCTCTTCTGTTATTAACTCTGTTTGTACTTCATGGGCTTTTAAAAAAACTTCTCTTGCCTCTCTAAGCTTTTTTTCCGCTTCTTCAAATTCACCTTTTTTTGCTAAAGATAATGCTTCAAAACAAAGACTTCTACTTTCCCCTGCATTCCCAACAATTTGCATTGCTGCTAATTCTAAATCCATTTAAGCCCCCTATTACATCATACTTATAGCCCAATCAAAAATCTTTTCCCCTTTTAACATACCATAATCAAGTTGATTTATAACTTCTACTTTTTTCCCAACTTTAGCTGCAATTTCAGAATACTCTTCTTTTTTAAATCTTATTTGTGGACCTAATAAGAAAATATCATATTCATTTAAACATTCATGAAATGCCTCTATCCCCATTGCGTCTATTTCGCATTCTATCCCTCTTGCTTCAGCTGCTTCTCTCATTTTTTTTACTACCATAGCTGTTGATAATCCTGCTGAACACAACAATAATATTTTCTTCATAATTTCCCCTCTCTTAAATATGAAACTAAGCTTTTGTAAATTATTCTATAATTAAATTATCTTTTTTAAAGACATCTATATGAATAGTTTACTCTAATTTACATAATATGTCAATCTATCTCTATAATTATTTATAAAAATTATAAGTATTTTTTATGATAAGTATTAATTCTATCTTAAATAATTGATAACTAGTTCTATATTAAAAAGACTTTCTTAATATTAATTTAAGAAAGTCTTTCTATTCCTATGACAGTTTTATAAAAAGTTGACCATTAAATATTTTTTAGATATATTATTTTTTTCTATTAAATTTTTCAATCACTCTTTCTATCTCTTTTGCTGTAGCCAATGATTTAGAAGCTTTCATTCCTTCTTCTATTAAAGGATTAATTGTTTCCAATTCTTCTTTAGAAAAATTTCCCAATACATAATTTATAACATCTTCTCTTGTTTCAGGTTTTCCTATACCTAATTTTACTCTAATAAACTCTTCTCCTACATGTGATATAATAGATTTTATTCCATTATGTCCACCTGCACTACCCTTTCGTTTGATTTTTATTTGACCACTTTTTAAATCCATGTCATCAAAAACTACTATCAAATCTTCTTTAGGGTCAAGTTTATAAAATCTTATAAGTTCATTTACCGAATTTCCACTAAGATTCATATATGTTTGGGGTTTCAGAAGTAAAATTTTATCATCTTTATATTTTATTTCACTTAATAACCCTTGAAATTTTTCTCTATAATCTGAGCCTTCGTTGTTTTTTTTCAGCTCATCTATAACTTTAAATCCTATATTATGTCTATTATTTTCATATTTATCTCCAGGATTACCTAATCCAACTATAAGTTTCACCTAAAAATCCTCCATCTATATTTTAAAATTCTTTGCAAGTCCACCTTCTGAAGTTTCCTTGTACGCACAATTTAAATCTCTTCCTGTTTCCATCATTGTTATTACAACTTCATCAAAAGTTACTCTATGACTTCCATCAGTAAACAAACTATAATTAGCTGCACTTAAAGCCCTTTCTGCAGCAACTGCGTTTCTTTCTATACAAGGTACTTGAACATATCCGCCAACAGGATCACATGTCATTCCTAAGTGATGCTCTAATGCCATCTCGGCAGCATATTCAATTTGAACTAAAGTTCCACCATAAAAATAGGTTGCCATTGCTGCCGCCATTGAACAAGCCACTCCTACTTCTCCTTGGCAACCTACTTCTGCACCTGATATAGAGGCATTTTCTTTAACTAAATTTCCAATTAATCCTGCAATTGCTAATCCCCTTAATACTTCCACTTCTTCTAAACTAAGTTCTTCTTTTATTGACCTTAAAACAGCTGGAACAACACCACATGCTCCACAAGTTGGAGCAGTTACAACTATTCCTCCTGCTCCATTTTCCTCGGATACTGCTAAAGCATAAGCAAAAGTAAGTCCTGTATTTTTTAATCTATTACCTTCTCTTCTTGCTTTTTTAAAAAACATTTGAGCTTTTCTAGGATATTTTAATGTTCCTGGTAAAACTCCCGATTTTCCAAGTCCTATTGTTATTGTTTCATCCATAGTTTGCCAAATTTCTTTTAAATAGTCCCAAATTTCTTTATCTTCATATTCTTCTACATATTCCCAAAGTTCTTTAGAATTATCTTTACACCATTTTATTATGTCATCTAACTTAGTTAAAGGATAAATACTATTTTTTGCTTTTCTTGATGTAGAAGCTTCCATAATTGCTCCTCCACCTACACTATAAACTTCCCATGAATCAATAATAGTTCCTTTTTCATCAAAAGCTTCAAATAACATCCCATTTGTATGAAATTCTTTAATTATTGTTGGCTCCCAAATTACTTCACAAACTTTTGGTTTTAATGTTTCAATTATTATATAATCTGTTAAATGCCCTTTTCCTGTGGCAGCTAAACTTCCATATAAAGTAACCTTATAATAATCAGCATTTTGATTTTTTTCTTTAAACACTTGAGCAGCTTTTTGTGGCCCCATTGTATGACTACTTGATGGTCCACTTCCAATTTTATATAATTCTCTTAAACTATTCATACTTCCTCCCATTTTCGTTCAACTATATTATTAAAAATTTTATTTAAGGTCAATCTGTTCGTATTTTTAGTATTTTTGTTCTTTTTTAGATAAAATTTAACTATATTTACATGGGGTATTATATACTAAGAAGTACTTTTTAGTAAACTAATATTTTTAAAATTATTTTTTATTTTTTGAAATAAACGTTTTTCAAAAAATAAAAATGGCTCCCCGAACAGGACTCGAACCTGTGACACTACGGTTAACAGCCGTATGCTCTACCAACTGAGCTATCAGGGAACACTACATTTAGTCAATAGTTAAGAATTAAAAGTTAACAGTTAAAAAACCATTAAACCACAATTATTAATTAAAAACTAAGTAATAAATATTAGATTTTAATAAACAGATGGACTGGCTTACGCCAATCCAAGAGTTTTAGTTTGCTTGGCAAATACCTATCCTCCCGGGAGGCTAACCTCCGAGTACTTTCGGCGTATAGGGACTTAACTTCTGGGTTC
>RRZU010717095.1_pt1 | contig 14241 bp, 14 predicted proteins | sample 2165561 | NCBI WGS metagenome assembly RRZU01 (sample SAMN10456909, study PRJNA506462) | wastewater metagenome | isolation source: wastewater sludge | place: USA: Moscow, Idaho
CTCAATCATGTGCAGGCCTAAGTCAAACCACGCCAAACCACCGCCGGCGCAATAAATATGCTCATCGCGGGTAATCAGTTGCTCTGCAGTTAACTTCACCGCTGGATAACGCTCGGCAAACTGCTGCTTAAAGCCCCAATGTGTGGTGGCACAGCGGCCATTAAGAATGCCGGCTTCGGCCAAAAGAAAATTACCGGTGCAATTGCCGGCAATGGTCCAACCTTGTTGATTGGCATACTGCAATAAGGCTAAGAGCTGTGGATTTTGCCTCAGCACGTCATCGATTGGCCCACCGATGGTCGGCACAATGATCGCATCCACCTGCACGATGTCGGCGTAACTCAGCTGCGCAGCGATTTGAATGCCATTGATGCAGCGAATCGGCTGACCATCAGGGCTGGCGATGCGCACATTAAAGTGCCGCCCCACTTCCTCGCCCTGCACTCGATTCCAAGTCACCCCAGCCAAAGCGAACAAATCCATCACCCCGGTAATGGCCGAAGCCAAAGCCGAATCAAAACCAAGCACTACGATATTCAGCATAGCTTGTCACTTTTAGCCCCAAGAGTGGCCATATTGACAATTATCTTTGTCCGCAACAAGGTTGATACTCGTGAGCAAGCCCATTTTTGTGTCATTGGAGTTCAAGGTGTCGAAACTTATCAATAATAAAGATTTAGAGTTTCTCCTCTATAACGTATTTAACGCTGAGCAACTGACCCAGTTACCGCGCTTTGCTGAGCATGACCGCACCACCTTTGACAGCATCTTAACCACCGCAGAGCGTATCGCCACTGACTACTTTGCCCCGCATAACGCCAAAGCCGATGCTAACGAGCCACAATTTGATGGCACGCATGTCACCACCATTGCTGAAGTAAAAGACGCGTGGCGACACTTTGCCGAATCAGGTTTGCTCTGTGCCCGGCATGACTATGCCGAGGGTGGTATGCAATTACCGTCGTTGCTGCACATGGCCGCTAACAGCTTTTTTATGTCGGCCAACCCATCGACTGCAGGCTATCCATTTTTAACCAGCGCCGCCGCCAATGTGATTCATGCTTTTGGCAGTGATGAACAAAAAGCCATGTTTATTCCATCGCTGTTTAGCGGTCGTTTTTCGGGAACCATGGCTTTAACCGAACCGGATGTAGGTTCATCCTTGGGCGATTTGAGCACGAAAGCCGTACCCGCTGCTGATGGCAGTTACCGTATCAAGGGGCAAAAAATGTACATCTCTGGTGGTGATCAAGACATCACCGAGAACATCGTGCACTTGGTTTTGGCGCGCATTGAAGGTGCTGAGAAAGGCGTTAAAGGCATCTCGCTGTTTATTGTGCCGAAAGTGATGACCCACCCAGATGGCTCGTTAGCTGAGCGTAACGATGTGCAACTGGCGGGTTTACTGCATAAGATGGGCTACCGCGGCACCACCTCGACCGTGCTCAATTTTGGCGAACAAGATCAGTGCGTTGGTTACCTGCTGGGTGAAGCAGGTAAAGGCTTGATGTACATGTTCAAGATGATGAACGAAGCACGCATTGGCGTAGGTTTAGGCGCGGCAATGATCGGTTATCGTGGCTATTTAGAATCACTGGATTACGCCCGCAACCGCCCACAAGGCCGCTGTGTTACTGAAAAAAGCCCAGACAGCAAACCGATTAACATCATCGAACACACCGATGTAAAGCGCATGCTGTTAGCACAAAAAGCTTACGTGGAAGGCTCGCTGGCGCTGTGTTTACTGGCGGCACGCTTGGTCGATGAGCAAGAAGCCGGTAGCGATGGCGATGCCGGTATCTTGCTCGATTTACTGACGCCAATCGTTAAATCTTTTCCATCATTTTATGGCCCGCGTGCCAATGATCTGGCCATTCAAGTGCTCGGCGGCGCCGGTTATACCCGTGAATACCCAGTGGAGCAGTGCTACCGCGATAACCGTTTAAATCCGATTCATGAAGGTACTCATGGCATTCAATCTCTGGATTTATTAGGCCGTAAACTCTGGCAACACAACGGCAAAGGCTTAAAACTGTTAATGGCGCGCATGCACAGCACCCTCGCCTCTGCGGCACAGAAACCGCAACTGGGCGAACTGGTCAGCGAGTTCGAGCAGTACTTAACCCTGGTACAAACCACCACCTTGAAGCTCGGTGCTGCGATGCAAGCCGGTCAAGTCGAGGAAGCGCTGGCCAACTCTGCAGTGTTCTTAGACATGATGGGTAAGACCGTGGTCGGCTGGCTGTGGTTGGAGATGGCCGATAAAGCCTTGGTGACCTTTGCCAACTCCAGCAACACTGAGGACAGCGACTTTGTTGCCGGCAAGTTACAAGCGGCGCAGTACTTTGTGCGCTGGGAAATGCCAGAAATAGAACTGCAAGCACGTTTACTGCAGCGTTTTGATCGCAGCTGCTTAGATATGCAAAGTGCTTGGTTCTAGGTTATGTTCAACGGCACGCGCTGAATATTCTCGGTAACACAGCAGAGCATTATTCAGCGCATCCTTAGTAGCCCCCGAATGATTAAGGAGCGACCATGAGTCACGAAAACAAAGTATTGGTTGAGGCCAGTGAGCATATTCTGACGATCACCTTCAACCGCCCCGAAAAACTCAATGCACTGGATCCTGAAAGCTTCCATCTGTTGGCGCAGGCATTGTATCGCCTGCAGCATGATAGCGAGCTGCGCGTCGGTGTTATCCAAGCCAACGGCAAGCACTTTACCGCCGGTTTAGAGCTGGATAAGTGGGCACCGATCTTTGCCACAGGCCAAGCCCCCGACATGGCGCACGATGAAATCGATCCCTATGGCATTGCTGGCGAAACTTTGACCAAACCCTTAATCATTGCTGCACAAGGCTTGTGCTACACCTCAGGCCTTGAGTTGCTACTCAATACCGAGATCCGTCTGGCCACCGCTACAACACGTTTCGCGCAACTGGAAGTGCAGCGCGGTATTTACCCTTGTGGTGGCGGCACGGTACGTTTACCTGCAGAGATTGGCTGGGCGCGGGCGCAGCGTTACTTGCTTACCGGTGATGAGTTTAGCGGCCAACAAGCCTATGACTGGGGCATGATTACCGAGCTGTGCGAGCCTGAACATCTCCACCAGCGCGCCCGCGAGCTGGCGTGTAAAGTCGCGGCAGCGGCACCACTGGGCGTACAGGCCGCACTGACATCCGCAAAGCTTGCGCGTTTGCATGGCGATAGCGCCGCATTATCCGAGGTGTTTGATGATTTGGCCAAGGTCATGGCCAGCGAGGATGCCGCCGAAGGCGTACGCTCCTTTATAGAACGCCGCGCAGCGGTGTTTACAGGGCGCTAATAACTCGTGCGCTTTACTGGCGCTATATCTCAGATCAAAAAACGCGCAGCCAACCGAGCTGACTGCGCGTTTCAATGTAAATACGAAAACTATGACTAATAGTAAACGTCAATCAGCGAATAATTTTCCACTCACCTGATTTATTTTTCTTTAAACGCAGATCCTGCATATTGGTTTGTGTCTGCCCCATCATTGTCGCGGTGACTTCAACAGTGCACAGATACGCATCGTTATCAGAAGACTTACAACCTTGTGGCGATATATTTTCGATTTTAGGCATCATGCTCGACACCATCTCTTCCATACCAGAATCTTTAACACCTGCTATGCCTGAAACTTGTTCTAATTCACTTGCAACCTGATCTTCAATTACCTTACGCACTTCAGCATCTGATGGGCCACCACCACAAGCAGCCAGTGCTGCAGCCATGCCAAAAACCAATCCTAGCTTTGTAAAACCTTTTACTGCTTTCATAGTGACTCCTTGTTTCGCGCATCATCTATCATTATAGAAAAAGCCACCCTGCCTAGACAAAGTGGCTTTCAATCAATTAGAAGCCCAGTTGTACACCGCCACCGTCGTTCAGTTGGTAATTGGCTTCGCGGCCTTCAGCGTAACCTGCTGATCCACCTTGTGAACGGCACACACTGCCTTTCACCACTGAACCTTCAGTAATTTTCGCATAAGACAGTTTGTTGGTGGTACGCACCACTTCAATCACACCCGTTTTGCTTTCCACCCGACCTGCTTTTTCTTTGGTGTAGGCATCATGCACCACAGCGCCTTCGCTGAAACACTCGTAGATATCACCAGTGACCAACTCTTGAGAGAACACCAACTCACTGCCATCCATATCGGCCACGCGCAGTGGATAGATCGCTTCCAGCACTTGATTGGTGATTTTCCCGACCACACCATCAAGTGCGCTATGTGTTGACTTGAGACTGCCATCTTTAAGATCAGCATCCACACTCAAGGTGTTGGCGAATTTAACTTGGCGCGTAGCAAACAGGATCACTTGATAGTCAATTGATAACTGCGCTTTGATTTTCTCACGTCCAGTCAGGTTACTTGTTTTTGAACTCGCTTCAGCTGCGGTCACGGTATAAACAAACATATAGTCTGTACCTAAACCGTTGCCCAGCTTATAAAGCTCATCGCTCATGGCATTGCCGCTTTGGATAAAAGCTTTCTCCATGGCGTAGAGATTACCGTGTTGACGATCCAACACATTAAACTTACGGCTCTGCACAAACTTATTAATGAATTTCTGCTTGAGCGTTTCGTTAAGCTCGTAATAGCCACCACTGGCATTGCCCAGAACAGTAATACTCCTTCTACTGTCTGCGCTAAGACCAGGAGCTTTATAACTTTTGCTGGTTTTGGTATTGCGTATCGTAACGTTAGCAATATAACGACCATCGGTGTCTTGGTGCACGCTATTGACCTCGTAAGAGTCGGCGCGACCATTGGTCACCTTAGAGATTTCATCACTATAGGCGTCCTGTAAGACAGTGCCATCTTTAGAGCTGGTCTTCATGTGCAAGCTAGTCGACTTCATCGATTTGATTTTCACACCTTGCAGCTTAGAAATCGCCTCGATAACCGCATTATTAACCGCCTCTTCACGGGTGATACCACTGCCTTCACCGCTGCTGCTTTGGGTAGTGGTTTTGGTAATCACCTGCGCTTGAGCTGTAAACGACAAGCTAAGTGTACAGACCAGACATAATATGAGTCTTAACATAAGTGAGTCCTTAGAAGTCGTCCATGTCGTTTACCACACGGCTTTTGCGCGTCACACTCTGACTCGATTTAGGAGTGCTCTGAGCCTTAGATCCTTGCGAAGACAACGGAGCAACCATTTGATTGGTATTTTCTACGTTAGCGTGTGAATACATACGCACCACACCGACATAAACAACACCGTTATCGTCTTTCGCGTCCCAACGTTTCACAGTACGCAAACCACGCAAGTTCATGTCTGAACGTGAAGTGATTTCCTTGTTGGTAATATCAATAATATCTTTCGCTGTTTTCTCACTCAGCGAGGTATCGTTGCCATTCACAGTTTCGGTAATGCTACGTTCAATCTGGGCGCTACTTTCCGAGCTACGCTTGAACTGAATCGCGGTATTAATAAAAGCAGATACAGCAGCGTCAGCACGTGAAGTTGCTTGATCAGTAGCGACTTCTTTCTTACGGTTATTCATGTACGGATCGCTATCTGGCTGATAGCTCCACTGACCGTAGCTGATAATCACTGGCGCGCCACTTTCATTGTAAATCAGGCGAATACCATGCTCACTGATATAACCTTCGTTTTTCTCTGGCAAGACATCTTTAACCTGACGACCCTTACCAGTAATCAACGACGCACGCTTCTGACGCATATCGCTGGCAACCTGTCGGGTTTTTCCAGACATTACAGCAATAACGCCGACCTCGTAATGATCAGCACTGACTTGCGTCATGCTCGTTTGTACTGGAACTAAACCTTGCATGCTGCCAAACGCACTTTCACTGATTTTTTGCACTAAAGCATCAGCAAACAATACTTTTTTGCGCTCTTCAGTTAAACCAGCAGCCTCAACACCCATTTCTTGAAGCGCGCTATCTAGTTTTGCACCTGTCAGTTTTACAGCCTTATCCAATAACTGCGCAAAGCGGCCTTCAGCAGGCAACTTTTCAAACTCACGAGCATTAGTGGAATCATCACTAAACAACGTTTGCTTAAGTTCGCTTGACTGACGACCAAATGCATTGCGCACAAACTCAGCCTGCATATTGAGCATCGCATTATCAAAGGCTAAATTTAATGCTTTAGCAAAAGACGGATCAGTGGCAGCCAACGCCACGGTTGCACGGCCGCTAAAGAAAACTTTGCCGTTATTATCTTCGCCGTAATTAATGTCATGTTGATCAGCAAACTCATCAAAAAAATCATTCAGCGACTTCGGAGTAATATCTTTAGTGCTGGAATCAGAGAGCGCGTTTTGCTCTTCAATATCCGACTGCACAACGGCAGTACTGCTGACCTGTGGTTGAGCTTGCGGCTCAGCAGCTTGTCCAACTGACACACCTGACTCTTCTGCAGTTGCATGGGCTGCCATAAGGCATGCTAAAACAACACCTGTTATTTTTTTCATTGTCATATCCCTACGTTATTACCAGCTAACTGATTTAGATGAGCCTGTCTTATCGATGGTCTGCTCATCTTCCCAATACACCAAACCACTGTTGAGGTCAGTCATACGCAGTAGAAAGAAATACTCAACCTGTACTTTACCGTTAGCGAGCTTAACGTTGTCTTGGCGAATTTTCCCGGCTAGCGAGAAGTCAGGCGCAACCAAAGTGCCTGACTTGGCGATGGTCTTCTGATTGAACTCAGAGTTATCACGCAGTTCACGCACATCTTCGCTCATGCTGTCTAATGCACCGCCTGCAGCAACGGCAGAGGTCAACACAAACTTGCCAGAACGGCGAAGCGCTGAGGTGATTTTGGCTGTTAGTTTCTCGGTATCAATGCGTTGCGGTGTGTCGTTTAATACGCGTCCAATGGCCACAACTTTACGTTGGCCTGGGGCGATACCGACAAAGGCCGGATCACTGAGCATGCTTTGGATCATGGTTTCAGCGGCATTATCAAAATCTTCACGATCTAAACCAAGCGATAAAGCATTGCCTTTTTTAACCTGCGCAGCCGAACCATCCGTGTAACTCATCTGCGAACAGCCGGTTAGCACTAACGTGGCGGCCAGTACTGCTGTTGCTAATTTAAATTTTCTCACCGTATCTTTCCTTGTTTATTTGATGTGGACTTTAATGTCTTTTGCTCTTTTATCGCTGGCAAGCTTATGCATGACATAGCTTTCGTTACGCGTCAGGCTTAATGCTCGGTAGCGCTCATCGATAGGATTGCGCAAGCCATAGCCTTGATCGTCCAGCCATTCAACTTTGTAATTGATCGTACGCGACTTGGAACTTTGGAACGTAATCTGCACTTCCAATATTCCGTTGGCATTGGTTCTGCTTTGAATATCAGTGACATATTGCGGGTAATGAGAGTCTGCAGTGACAGCCTGATCCTGAATATGAATAAGACTTGGTGAACAGCCATTGAGCAACAACATGACTGCGCAGCAAACGAATATCTTTTTTAAATGCATGGGTTTACCTTTCGATTACGCTGACTTGAGTGGGCAGATAAGGTGCAAAAGAACGTACAACAATCAGCACGTTTTTATTTTTATCAACTTTCTGGCTAAATATTTCTTCACCATTGGCGGCAAGAATTTCAACCTTACCTTTATTCTCATGCATGCTGACTGAAGCTGTTTTTGGTAATCCGCGCCAGCTTCTTACATCGGCTTGAGTCGCAACTGTCGTAGCGATACTACTGGCAAGAGCAAGGAAACCACCGGTTGTGTCATTTTTAGCAACAGCCACGTTTAACGCTGTTTTCACAACGGTAGAAGCAACTGATTTAGTGATTTCCGCAGGCAAATTAATTTTGAACTCAGTTGCAACAACGCTATCAAAATCAACAACTTGACTGGTTGCTACATTGTTCACTTTAAGTTCACCAAACGATGCTTCGCGTTTTTTCAACGTTGGCATAGCAAAGGTGCTAGTAATCACTTTACGATCGATGATCAGCGGCAAGGTAAACTTAAACTCTTCTTTAATAGCACCAAAACCATCTTCATAAGATACAAAAATATAGTTCTTAGCTTTCTTTGTGGTCACTGCATTGGCACGCTTATCAAATAACTGCAGCTGTTTTTGAATCTGCTTGTCATTAGGATTAATGATTGCTACTTCTTTAAATAAATCAGCGGCTTTACCGTAATCTTTCTCCATGTAAAAGAATACTGAAGCCAGATAAGTCGCATAAGGGTTCACAAAATCCTTGGTGGTATCAAACTCTTTAAAAAAACCATCGTATTTAGACATGATCTGCGATGAACTGTTGTCTAGATTTTCTTTGTCAGTGAATTTTTTTGATTCATCAAGTTTTGCTCTGTTCTGCTCAACTTGCTTAGCAAAGTACTCTTTGGCTTTATCTTGTCTTAGCAGTGCACGATTAAATTCGACACGAGCATTGTCATAATCGCCCAAACTCATGTAGTTCAGGCCTTTGTAGCTATTAACCATAATTCGCTCATACAAAGAGCCTTTATAGTCAAACATAGTGTCATTAACCAAAGTAGCCATGACTGTTTTGGCGCCTTTATTGGCTATATTCTGCAAGTCTACATCGTTCTTGTAGGACTCTTCGGCCGCATCAAAAAACATGTTGCTCTTTTCATAGCCTTGGCAGCTGCGCGCTACCAATCCAGCATTAATACCAGTGTAAATGACATCACTGTTGCGTTTGATTTTTGCTTCATGCTCAGCAAAAAAATTATCTGAACAAAACTTGTTCGCCAAAGCATTCTCAAAATCTTTACTTTTTTGCTCATGACCTGCACAACCCATCAATGCAATGGTCAATGACACTGTAAAAGCAATCCTTTTCATGGTTTTTCCTTTAGATAGAGCAACACTGTGCTCATGCTCAAAAATGAGCATGAACTCATGGGTATTAAGAAGGGATAAATGGGCAAGACAGTCCTTATCTTTATTGAATTTTATTAAAAATCCCGTCTACAAAGAATATCCCTATAGACGCTTAATGAATATTTTAATGGAGCAAGGGAACTCATATTGAAAAAACGAGTCTTGCGTCACGGTTTAGCGGCTCGATTATAGGCAAAGAGGTTTCAATGTCAATTTACGAAGCGGTATAAAGCGGCCATTAGCCATCAAAGAAACTTCTTGGTTGCACAAGTCTCTTTAGCACCGCCTACAAATACTGCAGGCTTTTTATACTATCCAAAAAAAACAGGTAGTAACTCTGTGAGGCAGGTTACGACTGGTGATTTCGCTTTACCCTGATTTTAAAGCCGCTATTTTAACCAGTAAGTCACTCATCCACGCTCTGTGAAGACTCAGATTTAGCAGTTTCATGCAGAGTAAAAGCGAGAAAACTCTATCAACTAAAGTCTTAATAGTAGGAGGCTAAAACCTTTACTCAGGCAAAGAGAATGGTGCTTATGCAATTCATCATTAAAAAACTCACAGAATAAAAAACGCCAAGGAATGCAAAAACCGCATAGCCCACAACCTTCTTTGGCGTGTTGCGTACCACACGCTCCGGGACATTTATCATAATTTCGAGATCATTAAGATCTTGTAGGCTGACAATCGGTTCCTTGTCTTTCACGTTGCTATAGTTTTCAACATAACGCTTGGTTATTACTCCACTAAAGGGCGCAACCAAACGAGTGTCATCAAAGTCTTTTTTAGCTAATGCATAATCAGCCTGCGCCACATCCATCGCCGTACGCTGCTTATCTACCTCGGCTTTAGCAACCGCTTGGCTACGCTGCCAGAGTTGTTCAACTCGACTGTAATCAGTACGCGTCTTATTGTTTAGCCAGCGCTGAACGCTTCTGTATTTTGTAATTGGCATCATCTAAGCGAGCAACAAGATCGCCTTTATTGATCAACTGCCCTTCTTCAACCGGCAATTCAATCACTTGTCCTGGTACATTGAAGGTCAAGTCAGCACGCTGCGCAGCACGCACACGTCCGGGGAAACGCAGGCTCGATGTTTTATTGGAAGAGTTCACAATTGTAATCGGCACAGGACGCGAGGTCTCAACCTGCTGATCAACAACCTCGCCCTCTGTGCAGCCACTCAAAGCAGCCAAAATCACAGCACTTGCCAGCCAGCTTATACGCTTCATCAATCCTCACACTTCTGATCAATACCGTCATGACTACCGGTGTGGCAGCATTATTATCTATATGAGAAGACTGACTAGTTTCATTGAAGTAGCAGCGCTAAGCAACGCACTATATCCCCACAATGGGTATCATCAGCGCGCCGACAACATTTAGCCTCCTTATTTGAGATCCACTATGCCGTTTAGCTCTGAAAAAATCACAAGCCATTTTGGTCATATCTTCCCAACCCATGTGGACGCACTGTGTGAACTGCTGATTGTGCTGCGCCAACAGTTCTTTGGTGATTTGGATTTAATGCTGATTTTAGCCATCATCGGTTCACGCGCGCTGCCTGCACGGCAAACCAGCAATATGACTTACGCTGAATTTATCAGTGACAACACCAAAGACCGCGCCGACCAACCAATTAATATTCAATCAATTGCCGAGTGCAGTGGCATTGCGCGAGAAACCGTGCGGCGTAAAGTTCACAAACTAGAAGATCTGGGCTTTATTGCACGCGATCCCAGCGGCATGCTCACTGTCACAGATAAAGCCATCAACCAGTTAGCGCCTGCAACCGAAGCCAGTTTGCAATACTTAATCACCCTCGGCAGCAGTAGCCTTGCTGTGACCCCACCCGAGTCAAGCATTTAAGAAGCGTTTCGCTGAAAGTTTTGCGCTATAGCGACGACTGAGTCACACTGAGGCTTAAGTACATGCACCAGTACATGCATCATTGATTCCTTCAGTTGAGGACAAGATTATGAGCAATCAAAGCACAACTACAGATTCACCCTGTGATATCGAAACTGGCTGCACGGGGGTCGAGCAACTGATTCACCCCAAAGACCAAGATCTCGGCGGCTTCACCGTACGTCGCAGCTTACCGAGTCGAGGTGCGAGACGGATTGGCCCTTGGATTTTCTTCGATCACATGGGGCCAGCTGACTTTCCAGCAGGTGACGGTGTTAACGTACTGCCGCATCCGCATATCAATATGGCCACAGTCACCTATTTACTTGACGGTGAAATGCTCCATCAAGATTCTGTGGGCAGCGTGCAAAGCATTCGCCCCGGCGATTTAAACCTGATGGTGGCGGGCTCTGGCATCGTCCATTCGGAGCGGCAGTCTGCCGAAGTCAAAAGCCAACCGCACTCCATTCATGGCTTTCAGTTGTGGCTGGCACTACCCGCAGAAGATGAAGAAACTGAGCCTGCATTTTATCACTACAACAGCGCACAGATCCCTTCTCTGGAGATTGATGGTGTCAGCGTCCGCGTGTTGATGGGCACAGCCTACGGCGTCACCTCGCCAGTGAAAACCTTTAGCTCAACCTTATACATTGAGGCCAAGCTTAAAGCCGGACAGTCTTTAACCTTGCCCCACGCGGCCATGCGCGGGCTGTACGTGGTGAGCGGCGCAATCAGCATCCAAGACTTGAGTATCGGCCAACACCGACTTGCGGTGTTAAGTGACGATCAACAAATCGTTATTCGCGCAGAACATGACAGCCAAGTGGTGTTAATCGGTGGTGATGACATTGGCCATCGCTACATGGACTGGAACTTTGTCTCCAGCCGTATCGAGCGGGTCAAGCAGGCGCGCCAGCAATGGATTGATCAGCAGTTTGCAAAAATATCCAGCGATAACCAAGGCTACATTCCCTACCCAAATATCCAGCGCTAGGCAGCGTAACAACTAAAATAATCATTAGATAATACATTGCAGTATATACAGCGCTAGCTCAGCAATACTGCATAACATAGCCAAAGGCCACTAATTATAATTCAAAAAAAGCCTGATTAATCATACTAAAGACTGAATTTTACAAATATAGGGCGGTCGTACTTCATACGCAACATCACTTATGGAGTATATTCATGACCAGTAAAAATATATTAATTAGTGCTACAGCGGCAGGTTTATTATTATCACCTTTTGCTTTGTTAGCGGCTGAGCCTGTATCCAACATTGGTATTACAGGAAGCCATAACAAGTACAAGATGTCGTCTAATATCAATCAATTAGACAACCACAATGAGCGCATGCCGAAAGGCGGTATCTACTACAACTTCGGTAATAAAATGACAGGCGAGGAAGGGGTTATCTTCCAAGCAGGTATCGAAGCTAAATACGGTAAAAAAGGCGACGTCGAAGATAAAGAAGCGCAAGCTGATTTAGACGTCGGCTACCGTCTGCGTATTGATGAGCGTAACTATATTGATGGTATTGTTGGTGGTGGCTACCAGTACAACCGCTTTGAAGATAAGAAAGGACTTGATGTACGTCTAGTTAACAAATCACCATTTGCAAAAGCAGGTGTTGGTTTTAACCATAAAGGCGATACAGTACTTACTCGTTTAGAAGTGGGCACACGTTATAACGTCGATGCCAAAAGCACTCTTAAAGTTGAAAGCATAGGCAGTGAAACAGTTGACTTGAAAAGCAAGCACAGCCCTTATGCTGAATTAAACTTTATGTGGGTCAAAGACTACAATGGCCTTCCTCTTACTGCAGGCTTATATTACACCCAGCATAACTATGAGCTGAAAGACAAATATAACATTGGCGACACCGAGTTGAAGAATGATGAGTTCGGACTAAAACTTGGTATGGCGTTCTAATCAAACAACGCTTATCGAAAAAAGCTAAAGCGTATCTATGATGAACGCTGCCAGCACCTTAAGCCCGAGGCTTTATTAAGCTTCGGGCTTATTTTTATATCTGTATAATTTAGAATTAAGCCAACATTCTTAAAGCAAAGTAAGGCACGAGATTAAACATTAGAATAAGCACTTTATAATTGGCTAAAAAATTAAAATACAGCATGTTCAAACCCGTTGTATTCGTGGCCATTAAGCGGCTATGAATGACTTTTATCTGCGAGTTAAACACCATCACGATAAAAGCTGCGCATATCAGCACGCCGATATTAATGGCTGCACACCAGCCCAAGAAGCTTGTTACCGTCGCTAAATCTAACATTATGCATGCTCCTGCCTGTGCTCTAGTCGCTCAATACTACTTTACTGCATCAGCAATCCAGTCAGCAAAACCGTCTGGAACAATCAGCTCATGCTGCGCACGTGTACAAGCAGTGTACAGGCTAGAAAACAAGCGTGCTCGACTGTCTTGATTATCATGACTGCTCGGCTTCACCAACAAATCCCTAGAAAGATACACACGACTGAACTCCATATTTTTGCTGTCACTGACGCGCGCTAAAATAATACTTCCACCGCCTTTACGCATATGGCGATCCACCGCCGTTTGAAAATCAGCCAGCGTGTAGCCTTTCTCTAGCATCCGCGCAATCGCCTCAAAAGATGGATTGCTCGACATTGCCGCCGTCAACGCATCCCAGCTGGAATAACGGAAAATCAAGCCATGACGGGGTCGTGTACCCTGCTGATAGAGCTCAATGCAGTCTTGTGCAAACAGCATAAAGTCTTTAAAGGTTGAGCGAGCCAATTTAAATGACACACCGGCATGGGTTAAACGCTGAAACCATGCAAACAAATCAAACTCATCGGCGACAATCACCGTGGTTGCCTGCTGCGGAATATGCCAACCACTGTAGTGCTGCACGTGTGTACTCTGATCAGCGCGGCCGCTAAACAGCTCTTTAGTGACACCTGGATGCGCTTGAATTAACGGATTAATCACATGTTCAACCTGTTTACCTAAGCGCACTGATTGAGTGATGCTGCGCTGGCGAATCAGATGGTGACGCGCCGCCGCCATGCCATTGAGGTTTTGCAGCTCATCACTCAAGGTGATCACCGCCTGCGGACTACGGTCGAGAATCTGTAGCATGGGCGTGGGAATATCGTGCCCCTCATCGACGATGATATGACTGTACTGGGTATCTAGCACCTCATCGGTCAAGGACATCAGTTTGATTCGATGGTAACCACGAATCGGCAGACGGATTTGCGGCTCCGAGGGTTGCACCAACTCAGACCAATAACGCCTCACCGTCTCCAACAACACCGCCATATCAACAGGCGCTAGATTGCTGGCAATACCTGCCGGCAAATGCACCACATCAATCGAATCGGCCTGTGTATGACAAAAGCTGGCCACCGTTCTGACGCAAATACTGGCCACTTGTTCGGCTGACAAATAGGCAATCGCC
>RRZU010904730.1_pt1 | contig 14240 bp, 12 predicted proteins | sample 2165561 | NCBI WGS metagenome assembly RRZU01 (sample SAMN10456909, study PRJNA506462) | wastewater metagenome | isolation source: wastewater sludge | place: USA: Moscow, Idaho
AAAAACAGAATCCTGCTTATGCCCACACATACTGATCGGTATTAAGAGGCCCATATTCTGCATATTTGCGACTGAAAAAGCCATCGGCTTTGTTTTTTCTCTTTCAATTCTACAAAAAAAGCGAACAGCGTAATTGATTCGATATGTATTTTTCTTGACAGGAATAATAACATCATTCGCCTTTATTTGGACAGTTATTTCCGTTGGGAACGCCACAATTAAGCTATTTTTTGGTAATCTCTTTTTCCGACCAACAATGCTAATATCAAAGACCATTTTGGAATAGTCAGAGAACCCGACGTTTATAGAATTATTTTTCTCGCGAAAATTAAGGATTTTAATTTCAATCCTCATTTTTCTGGAATAAAAAATACTAACCAGTAAAAATATCAGTATTTTAACAGCGCATAAATAAATGAATATATCCATTAAAAGTACAATGTCTTCATTTGCTGTATAATTAAATACACTAAAAAATCGGCTTACAACTGAATAAAAATTGGCTATTACTAAGGGGATTAGATTCTCTAGCAAAAATCTAATTGTAATCCAAAATTTATTTTCCATTAAGATATACCTCAATGACAGGTTTTACAATTTGCTCAAAAATTAGAAAAAGTGATTTCCCTTGTATTAATCCACTACTACCAATCTCACTATTCACATTTGCACTGTTTAATGGGTCATAAATACTAATTGATTTTATATCTATTGAATTAGAGTCACTTACCCAATTAAGATGATTCTTCAATTCAATCCAATATACATTATTTAAATTTACTTTACTTATCAATTTATCTGTTACTTCAATCTCTTCTTCATCAGCGAACTCTGATAGATTTATCTTAGTTATTAGCATCTTATGTTTCAAAGATTCTTCGATAATCCATATCATTATCTCAGAGTTTATAATGACTTGCTCATATCCTTGTTTTTTAAATGAGGATATAAAGTTTGAATAAGTTGTATCTCTTCTATTGTATTTAAAAGCTTCTAAAGCAAATTTATAGGTGCTTGGAAGAAGTTTTTTAAAAATCTTAATAGATTCCACAGATGATCTCCTTTCCATAAAAATCGACTTTAGATAAATTACTTAATTATAAACAAACTTTAACCGATAATGCAAGATTGTTTAGTTTTTTATTCATAAAGTTTCTCTATTTGTGCACCTTTATCCTTATCGAAATAAATCGCCTTGCGTCCGATATCCGGCAGATCCACGATCAGGATATTGTTTCCTTTAACGCCAAGCACAGTCAGATATAGTCCGGTGTCCGCTCCTGGCGCTTCAGTACTGATGACGTTGCCGACTTTATACTCGCTGCCCTCATCATACACAGTCCACGTCTGGCCATCCGGCAGATATAAAACACTCGCAACAACCTTCTTCTCGACTTCAATGGCTCGTTTATCAATCCAGCCTAGTCCCATACCATTTGCGTACTCATTCGATCCATTCTCTTCATAGAAGTAGAAATTTTTGCCAACTAGATCATCAGAGTTACCCCATTTGGTAAATCCATTTTCTCCCCACGGATGACTGTCAATCGAATAGCCAGCTTTTGTGATGGTTGCGTTATACGTGACCGGCTTTCTGACTGGTCCCATAACAACCTGAGCAACTTGCGGGATAATATTAGCTGCTTGACCAAACGCCGGAACACTAGTGCTGTCCCCGTTATGAAGAGCATCATAGTACTTTTTAATTTGGGTAAAAGCTGTATCCCAGGAGATGCCAACGCTTGACCAATAAGCGATTGGGTCCGTATGGTCCGTATTACCCAGGAACTTCGTAACCGCCAAATGTGTCCAGACAGTTCCGGCCCCATTTTTAGTTGCATCGGTACACGCTAAATCATACCAGTACAGCTGATAAGCAGCCCAGAATAGGCCTCTATCTATTGCCGCAACTGCCTTCTTTTTGTCAGCCATGCGGCATACTTCAATCTGAACAAACCTGGCATTTGCGATTCCGCCCGCTCCCCAACATTTGTAATCGGTGTTTGTGATTTCGCGAATTTCATCATCGTCGGCCCAAGCGTGAACAATACCATTGTTTGCTGGATCTCTAAGCTCGTAGCCGATTTGATTTTGAATCAAACCCTCATTCGCCGGTTCGTGTAAGACGATGCCTTCAGGTTTACCATAACGATAGGATCCGCAATAGCCATCATTCAAACGGTGGTCTGTGATGATTTCATACTTCATTTTTGCACCTTTAGCCATCATTTCCCCTCCTTAAGCGTCTTCGTAGCTGCGTCCCACATGCCTGATGCAGATGCCCCATACAGTAATCCCTCGAATGCATTCACAAAGATATCACTCTTGTAGATAAAGCCGTACAGTGCGCCGAATAGCGATCCAAAAACTACGGCCACAAATGCCAGATACTTGCTTTCTAACCCCGCACGCTTGGCCATTTCCACGGCAATCATCGTAATCGGTGCGATAAAAATATTAAATTCCATCTTCTTTTTCCCCTTTCAGCATTGCATTCTCGATCTTCAATTCTTCATTTTCTTCACGTAAAACTTCGACTTCATCTTCTAGCTTTTCAACAATCACCTTATAACCGTTGATATCTTTGACATACTTGTTTTCAATGTCCTTGATCTGCGTTTTTAATTGTTTGACCTCATCACTCAGCGCATCGACCTGCTCTTTATAAAAAGTAAAAAGCTTAGTGATATTTTCGGTGTATTGTTACTCGACGGATCCATTCGTCTGTTTATTCGCTACTGAGTAAGTGACCATACCGGTGACGGCACTTGCGATTATTGCAGATATCCACTCCATTGCTCACGCTCTTTTGTGCATAATAAAAAGGCTGCCCAAGTGGACAACCTTTTTCCCTATTTTCCAATCTGCTTTATGTCTATCTTTTGGTTACAAGTTTCTGGCAATCGCGAAGCGGCAGCTTTGAGACACACACCTACATATTTGCGCACCGTCTCAAACTTCTGATTTTTTCCAATTTTATCGTTTATTTCTTTTTCCAAATCATCAAATGAATTGAAATTCGTTGCTAATAAATGTCCTTCTTTTGCTATACCTGTTCTAAAATATGCGTCATCAAGCTTATCTTTTTCTACATTAATTATCCCTACAGACGGATAACCATTTTCGATAGCAGCAAGGAAAATACCTAGTTTCGCTTCTTCATAATCACTGTTGGAGATTACCTCTTTTGCTAATTCAAAGATATCTCGAGTCAAACTTTCAAGGTTTTTATCATCATTAGACATGATTTGAAGGTATTCGTTAAGGAATTCATTTGGTATTCGGCCTACCACACCGATAAGCTTCCCATTAACTTCACGTACTTTTCCATCGAAATCATTCGTCTCCACTGTCTCATCTTTGTGAAGATCAAGGGCTATTTTTTTAGTATCTGAACCCATTATGACGTAAGGCTTTGAACCATTAGAAGGTGTAACTGCTGCAACCATTAATACTGACATTTTTATTCTCCGATCATAACATTTTCCTTTTATACTACAGTAGAATTCGTTTTCTGGGAAGAAGGACAACATATTTAGTAATAATTTAACGCATTGGTAATTATCTGCACAATTACTCGATAGTGACGCTAAACATTGAAGTTATTATGTCATTTACTGACAATGTTTTTTGAGCGGCTATGGTGTGCAGATACAATTTAATTCTATTCTGTGTACCAAAATCAGTCCATATTCCTCCATACTCAGGAAGTTTCTCATCTAAATACTTAATAGTTATAATGAAACCGTCACCGTAGATTGTACCAGTATCTAGCTTAGCTGAGTTGTATATCCCTCCATCTACTGAAGTGCCTTGAGGTACTGTTTCCAGAGTACGCTTGTAGTTGTCAGTGAATTTAAAAATCTTGTCGACTCCTTGATATTGTTTGTAGCAATTAAATAATGCAAGTGCTGCAGTATCTACAGTAAACGGACTCAAAGTAGTGAATTTATTGCTACAGGTGTAAACGTGGTTAGCAAAACTCAGATGCTTGACTCTGTCGAAAGCTTCAACTACCGTGCCGCAGTGATACAATTTTGAAGTGACGAAAATGTCCAACGTCTCAAAAGTAGTATCCAGGTCGTTAGCAACTATAATCGGCTTCCCATTTATTAGTATGTCGACAGATGAATAAGTTTCGTCACCGTGAAATCCACCAATGAAATCGGCTGCGCCTACTTCTTTAATAGCTCCTTCACCATCAGAATCTACCCAAAGGTTATGAACTACTGCTCCGGCATCATCGACGATGTCGCCTTGATAAAGCCTCCAAGTATTTAGAGCGCGACCCCAGTTGTTCTGCTTTACAAGCTTGTATCTAGCTTTACCCATCGTGATAGTGCATACATCACCTACCTTTACAAATTTGTTAGCTGCAACTTCTGTAGGTGCTGCAGGTTCAGGGTAGTATAAGCTATCTATAAATAAGTTATAAGGCTCATAGGTAGTAGGAGCTTCGCCCACTTCAATTTGAGTTGAGTTAGCCCAACCAGGTAGAATTGTCTGTATCATCCACCTAACTCCTGAAGGTACTGTATACACGGCAGGTAATCCCATTCCCTGTATTTCGCCAGGAACTAAAGTGTAATTATCTGAATCAGATGCGCTACTATTTACTCCACCTACGTGAACATTATCCTCGTCATAAAATGCAATTTAGTAGTGGTGGTTTGTAGCTATTCGAGCTCCCTCTGAAACTTCAATTGGTGCAGTTATTCCATAGCTAGCATTAGCAAAAGGTTCACCTGTAGAAAATTCAATGTAATATCCATAAGTTATTTTTGAAGGATCAAGCAAGTTTTTACCGGTACGCAGAAAATTTGTCTTTAAATGAGTAATTGCTCCGTTAGCAAATTTCTTTCCGCTTGCTAAGTCAGCTACATCAGATTGAAGATTTGGTATTGCAGGAGTAACTTCAGCCTTGAGTGCATAAGGTAACGCCGCTGCAGCTTCTGCTAATACAATATGTTTGTAGTGAACTTTGTAGTCTAGAAGTGAGGCGTTGTCTGTATGATAGATTACTATCTTGTATTTGAATCCAACGGTGTCTAATGTATATGCCTTCAATGCCATAGCTCGAGAGATAAATACTCCAGCTAAGTCGTACTTAATAACCATGAATGAATATACGCTACCTGAAATCATAGCTACCTTTGTAACGGTTGAAGGTAAGAAGTCTTTCGTTCTGACGTATCTAGAATCAGTTATAGGTACCCCTGTACTATTAATCCCACCACTCTCAAATAAGGCCTGCCTTACGTATGACATAGAGTATCCATTTTCTATTGCAACCTTAATTTGATCCTTTGTATCAGAAATTTGAGTACGAATGGCTCCACCTAGGTCAGAATATAGAGTTCCGTCAACCCCAAGTCGACCGTCTTTAATTTCAGAGTTTGACTCAATGGCTTGATAGGCTCTACCATCAACCCATGCCGCATCATTCCAGAAGTACCGATGAAAATTAGCAGCTTCACCGATTGCGGTTCTCACAAATGTCCCTGTTGTGCCAGTAGTTCCTCCGCTGAATACAGGTGCAGTTCTGGTCCCGACAGTAGTTGCTGTGAAGGTAACGACTGCTCCGGTCCCTCCGGTAGTCCATCCCGCGAATATTGCTGCTCTGATCGCCGTTGCTACGGTTGTGGTAGTAGCCGCTGCAACCCCTTGAGTAGTGGTCGTCATCGTACCAGTTGCTCCGGTAGTGCCAGCGCTATACGTAGCATCTGTTTTGGTACCTACTGCAGTCGCTGTAAAGGTTACCGTTGACCCAGTGCCGCCAGTTGTCCAACCAGTGAAGACTGTTGCTCGAATTTTAGCCGCTACCAAATCCGTGGTTGTTTCGACAGCCGGATCAACAGCCACTGTTACCGCCGTACCATTAAGGTTAACAGTAACGTTACCAGCTACTGTCGGAACCGCGCTAACCACTAACGAAGCTACCTCTGCAACACCTATCGTTACCGGCACATTCACCGCAACCCCATTCAGAGTCACCGTCACATTGCCTGCAGTTGTCGGAACTCCCGTCACAGTCAGTGTGTCCACTTCGGCAATATTTCCAGCTACAATATGATCCCGGGTGTCGCCGGTTGGATATGCTGCCAACAACGAAGCCATAGTAGGCATTGTTTCCCCTAGCCCACGGTTCAACAAATCAACTTGTGCTTCAACGGCCGCCACTGACTGTTCTGCAGCCGTTAGCCTCACCGGATAAGCCCCATCCAAAGCATCCGCCCGATCCTTGAAATCCTGCTCCACCACATCAATTCGCGCATTCCAGCCAATCACTTCCACGAGCGCGTTCTCCAACGCCTTGAAACTAGTCTCACCCTGTATTGCTTCTGGATTGATCGCGCTATTCTTAACGGTAAGCTTGAAATTGTTGGATTCTATCTGCCTTCCTTGGCCTGGAGGAACGAGCTGTAATGATGCATTCAGCGGTCCAATATTCGTAAGCATGCCGCTTGTATATTCAATCTCAAAAATCCCTTTTGTGGTGTCAACATCATCGAAAGCATCCAGTCCAAACTTGGAAGGATCTCTTACGCTGGTCCAACCGAGGTTCAATGTATACCCCGTTAGATCCTCTATGATGCCGGCATTCACAACCTGCACGCGCATAATCCGGCCGGGTTTCGCTTCCGGGTTTTCGAAAAATGTCTTGCCGACCTGGTCCCAAATAATGTCAGCATCAATTATAAATTGTTCTAAAACCAATATGTATCACTCCTTTTGGTAAATTGAAAAAAACTATCCATAAAGATAGCTTTTCCAAAAATATTCTTTTAATTACTGTATAATTTTGTGCTAACTATCGCTTATACTGAATAAAGAAAGCGAGGTGATTAAAATGTCAGAAAATGATTTAAATCCATGGTTCGAGATGGTACCCCAAAGTACTGTTGGAAAATTGTTAGACCCAATTGCTGATCCATTAGGGAAAGGAATTGGTGGTGTCGCAAGCTTTATCATGAATCCTTTTATGAAACTTGGAATAATCAACAAATACAATATGGAAAATTTCGAGAAGAAAATTATGGAGAAGAATAGTAGTATTCCTCCCGAAAATCGGGATACATCCAAACAAGGTCTTGCATTGAAAGCTGTAGAAGATTCTATTTATCAACTAGATAGCGAAGATCTACAAGACATGTTTTCAAATCTGATCGCCGCTTCATTAGATAATAGAAAAAATGCAGATCTACATCCTTCATTCTCTACAATTCTAAAAGACTTTTCTCCAAAAGATGCAATACTGTTTAAGGAATTCTACAGACTAACCGCAATTCCGTCAGTTACAATTAGATTTCAATCTTCCGAAAAAAAGTCAGGAATTAATATTCATGAAAATATTCTTCTTATTGATGGTAGAACCATCATTGAACCCGTAGCATTAAATAATTTGAATAGATTCGGGCTTGTGGAAATCGTATCTGGAATTTACTTGTCATCCACTCAAAATTCGTTAAGGTATCAACAATTCGAGGAATCGCCCCTTTACCTTAACGAAAAAGCAAAATTACCTGTCAATTCCGGTGAATTTTCTTTAGACGATATAGCCGTAAACAAGGGTAAAGTAGAAATTACTTCTCTCGGGAAATTATTCGGAAAAACAGTTATTTCTTAATTGCCTTTTTAATTAGCTCGAGCATTCGAGACTCAATCTTAGCAATCTCATTCGTAGCTATTTCAGCTGCTTTTCTCATAATCATCGCATTGATGGCTGTCGAGAAGACAACTGAAATAGCTATTACTATGATTGAGTAGATAAAAATATCCATCGTATCCCTCCTCAAACTAAAAAGGACTAGCTTATGCTAATTCCAATGATTTTTTTATAGTTGCAATTTCGGTTTTCATCGTTGCGTTTTCTGTTTCCAACGTTTCAATCCTGGCCAACAATTCCTGGACTCCTTTTGTGGTCAAAGCGATTGCCTTGTACAAATCAATACTTTTTCCATCGCTTCCGGATATGTAGGGGCTGTTCTCTGCAATGAAACCAAGCTGCTTGTTCTCTATTCCAGATTCCACGTTATGGTTCAAATCGTATTCGACGACTGCTAAACTGCTTATTTTATCCAAAGCGCTTATTTCTGTACTCATGATATTCTGCTTAAAGTCCTCACTAGATCCGACCTCAAACGCTGAAGCAGCAATCGGTGCAAATGATAAATCAGAGTCGTGTACAACGTGAACCCGATCAATCGTTTGAAAATACATGATCGCATTTCGCGCTGTGATGCGCTGGTGGTTCGAAAGCGCTCCGGTCTCAAAATCTTTGTCCATAAAATCTATGTACTTGTCTGATCCGAAACCTCCCCGCAGAATCAGCGAAGTATTTAACGATGTGCCTGTATTGCCTTCACCGGGCTCGAAGATGAAACCTTCTTCTGAATATCTTAAACGCCTCACCTTGGTTCCGTTTTGATAATAGATTTCCCCCTGATCAAACACCAAAATATCTCCAGTTGTCGGATTCGCGAATTGCATTATCCCTGTAATCAAATTCAGCCACATATTAGTTCCACTCAATGTTCCGGTTGAAATAGCATTGGCATCGATATTAATCGCTTGTACAGTCGCAAAATCAACTGTTCCGGCTAAAGCATCGGCACTTGTCTTTTGCAGGGCCCAAATGATACCGTCCCATCGATACATCTCTACCGCTCCGGAAGCGACGGGCTTGTACCATAAGTCGTTGATGTTGGAAGCAACCGGTTCGGCTACCCCGGTATAGATTTTCGTTTTGCCATCAGCAGCTAAGCGGATTGTGTTCAGATTTACGGCTACTGTTTCCAGCTTCCCATCAACCGTTGTATTAATACTCTGAGCCAAACTTGCCCGCGCTTCCCCGACTTCAATGGAATCGTATTGCTGCAGTAAATCATCCCAAACCGTTTTGATAATCTTCTCGTTCGTTTTTATTCCATAATCCTCAAAATAGATCGTTACCCAATCGCAGACATTCACTTCTTCGATCGCTTGCGTCGCTTCATAGTCCAAGGTTTTGGCCAGATCTACATACTTGATTTTAAGATTCACTTTCGGCACACCGATACGATTATTGATGAAGTAGGACTCGGCTTTGGCCCGGAGCTGTTCGACCGTCGTGACATCATTTCCCGAAAAATCAACGGTGAGAATTTTCCTTCTTGCATAATTGCTGACATATTCGCTGTCGAGATAGTATTCCGGCAGCGTCTGAATGATTTCATTCTGATTGTCGTCCGTCACCACCGCATAGGGATAGATGGAGGTATAGGTCTCTGCTATATTCTCTTCTTGTTCGAGATCCGTCAGATTTCGGCCGTATGCAATGAGCGCCCCAGACTGTTTCCCGCGGTTTGCATAAAGTCTGATATCGTAGTTATCAAACATATACTCCCCGCCATACGTGTCCAACAATGAACCCTCGACACCACCGAGCGCGTCCCTTGCATTCTTGACTTCCTTGATGGACCAGGAGCCGCTGCCCGGCAGCGGAAGGAGAAACTACAATGACAAAAAGAATGAAGACAAATTATCCAAACATATACAAGTACGAAACAAAAAAAGGAACGCGTTACCAGGTCCGGCGCGCCTATGTGATCAATGGTGTGCCTGGCGAATTCGATAAATCAGGGTTCAAAACGATGACGGCAGCCCGTGCCAAGTTACGAGAGATCGAAGAATTCATTGAGAATGAAGAATTCGGGATGATCAGCATTCCCAAAATAACGTTGGACGAATACTATCAGAAATACAAAGAAAAACGGATTTTCCGGAAAGAATGGACAGCCGATTCTCTTTCCAGCATCGACAGTCATTACCGGAACCACCTATCGAACCGCTTTGGCCAAACGCCACTGAAAAAAATCGATCGGCATAGCTACGAACTGTATCTGAATGAAATGCTGCACGTTGAAGGACTTGCTGAAGAATCAGTTAAGACTTATCACCATCTGATGTGCGCCATCCTGAATGATGCCGTGCGTTGCGGCGTCCTGGAGCGCAACCGGCTCTCTTACGTTAAGATCCGCAAGGAAGGCGCCAAACCGAAAACGAAGAACATCGATCTCGCGAACTACAATCTGTTCATGGATAAAGCGAAAGAAATTCTCACGAAACAGAATTATGCGATGCTCTACCTCACCACTTTCGGACTCCGTCGCGGCGAAATCATGGGCCTGACACAAAAGAACGTGGTTTTCCGGCCAGATGGGACGTTCATAAGGGTTTTACTCACCTGCACGCTAAAACGGCCTGACGGCAAAGGAACGAAGACTCCAAGCAGTGAGCGCATGATTGCTTTGACTGAGGAAGGGGCCGCCCTTTTGGAATACAGCATCCAGGAAGCACGAGATATCAAAGCGGACTTCGGCCAGATCCTGAACCAGGGCGATTTTATCTTCTTGAATCCGAAACGAGGCGTCCCCTACTGCGTTACCCACTTGAACCGCATTATGTCCTACGTCTCTGAAGAAAGCGGTGTAAAGGCCAGTCCACACATGATGCGTCACACCTTCACCACACAAGCATCCCTGGCAGGCGTGAACGGAAGAGCCCTGGCAGATTACCTTGGACACAAAAAAACCTCCATGACGGAGCATTATACTCACGCCACAGAGGAAGGCAGCCAGAAAGTCATTCAGATCGCCAGCACCCGTATGCATGGCTAAAATGGCTGTATAACAACAAAAACGCACTCGGGATTTTTTCCGAAATGGACCAAAAAATCCCGGATAAATCCCGAGTGCGCATATTTTCGACTCGTTTCAAACAGATTTTAAAAAATGGAAAATGTTGATTCAAAAGCTTTTCGTTTCATTTTTAAAAATAATTGAAACGTTGAAAAGTCAACATTATTTCAGCAATTCGTACATGGCATCCGCATAAATCGCGGTCGCGCGGAAAAGATCATCCAAAGCGATGAATTCGTTGGCTTGGTGCATCGTGTCGATGCTGTCAGGGAACATCGCCCCATAAGCAACGCCGCGCTCCAACAAGCGCCCATAAGTTCCGCCGCCGATGGACTGTTCATGTCCCTTTAAGCCGGTGTGTTTCTCGTAGACAGCCAACAACGTTTTTACCAACGGATCGTCAGCCGGCACGTAATGCGGTAATTTTCCGTGTCCGCCTTTTGCGATCGTCACGCCATAAGTAGCCAAGGCAGCTTCCAACTTAATTTCGATGCCTTCTTCGGAAACGCCTTGCGGATAACGGAAGTTCAACGCCAATTCGCCGCCAGTTGATGGTGTAAAGGTGAAAATGCCGGCATTCATGGTCAATTCGCCCATTACTGAATCCGTGTAAGCCAAATTTAGTTTCTGAGCATCATGCTGCAGATGGATGCGGTCCGCGATCAATTCAAGGAACGTGGCCGCTTGTCCGCCGAAGTTGAACTTGTTCAAGAAAGTGGCAAGATAGGTTCCCGCATTCACGCCGGCAGCCGGATTCATACCATGAGCGGCTTTACCGATCAATTCGATTGTTACTTGTTCTCCAGCTACAGAAATCGTTCCTTTGACTGGATTATTTTCTAGGAAAGCAGCGAATGCCTGTTCAATTTTGTCGGCCTCCGGACTGATGAATACGGCAGTCGCATCCTGAGGGACCATGTTTTCGCGCAGCCCGGCATCAAAACTCAACAACTCGTTCTTTCCGCCTTTGTTGTCGCCTCTGAATTGGACCATGAAAGTCTGCATGCCTTTTTCACCATTGATGATCGGGAACTCTGCATCCGGAGAAAAGCCGAAATCAGGTATCCGCTCGTTTTCAAGATAGTGGTCCATGCATTTCCAACCGCTCTCTTCATCCGTACCGATGATGACGCGGACCTTTTTGGAAATAGGCAGCTTCAGGTCGCGGATGATCTTCAATGCATAGTAGGCAGCCATCGTAGGCCCTTTATCATCGCTCGATCCGCGGGCGTAGATGCGGTCATCAATGATCACGGGGACAAAAGGATCCGTATCCCAGCCGGTCCCGGTAGGCACAACATCGACGTGGCCGAATACGCCCATCAATTCTTCACCTTCGCCAAATTCGATATGTCCGGCCAGATTGCCGACATTTTTCGTGATGAAACCGTCCCGTTCACCGATAGCCAAGAAAGCTTCCAAAGCTTCTTTAGGGCCTGGTCCGACCGGTGCATCAGGAGTTATTTTCGAATCATCCCTTACACTGTCGATCCGCAATAATGTGAATAAGTCCTCCAACAGTTCCGTTTTTCTGATTTCCACTTCTTTTTTCCAATTGATTTCCATGAACGCACATCCTAACTTAAAATATCATGCTATCATCATATCACTTTTGGCAAAATATCCAAATAAAAGCTTGGTATTTTGGCCCTACCGAAGACAAAATCTTAGCCTTTTTTAATCGACTCCGGCAGATGTTCCCGCAATGCCGCAAGTTCCTCATCGCGCAACGGACGGTAATCACCTTTTGCCAGTTGCTCATCCAAACGAAGAGGCCCCATCGTCAACCGTTTCAGGAAAGTGACCTCTTTTCCGCAGGCCAGCACCATCCGTTTCACCTGATGGAACTTCCCTTCTTTGATCGTTATTTCTACCTCCGAACTGTCCCTTTCTTCATCGTAGCCCAGGATTTCAAGTTTGGCCGGCAAACAACGGTAGCCGTCTTCCAGAATGATCCCTTCTGCGAAGGCCTTTTGGTCCTCTTCCGTCATCCGTCCCGCTGCTTCAGCGAAATAGACCTTGTCCACATGCCGTTTCGGCGACAGCAGGAAGTGTGCTAATTGGCCGTCGTTCGTCAGCAGCAACAGACCTTCCGTATCTTTGTCGAGACGACCGACAGGAAAGAGCTCTTGCTGATGCAGTTCAAATGCCAATAGGTCGATGACCGTTTTTTGATGGTTATCCTCTGTTGCACTGAGGACACCCTGCGGTTTGTTCATCATCAAGTACATGTATTCCTGATAGTTGACCGGTTCACCTCCTACAAGAACAGTGTCCTTTTCGCTGTCCACTTTGGCTTCAGCTTTTGTTTCAACTTTCCCGTTCACCGTCACCCATTTCTTTTTCAATAATACTTTGACTTCTTTTCTGGATCCGAATCCGGAATTCGACAGCAGTTTGTCCAATCGCATGTGTTTTCTCCCTTATAAACCAAAAAGCACCCACTAAGGCTGCTTTTCGGTTTCGTTTAAATTTGTTGTAGTCACACTTTTTATTCATAAGTGCATCACCATTGGTGTATTACACAACTCTTATGAGTTTCACTATCGAACAAGATGTCTAGCGTTTCAAGCCTGCCTCTAGGAAATTAGATAAATGAACGGGCTTGAATCGCTTTTCTTATTTGATACGCATTTTTCTGCGCAGGCCGTTCGCTTTAGCACCCAAAATGTCATCAGCGATGCGCAATTTCAGGGTCAGAAATAAGTAAACGAAGCCTCCGACTGCCGCTACGATGGCGACTACCACCAATGCTGTCAATTTGCGATCGATTGGGATGACCAGCATACTGGTTTTCAAGGCGATGAACGCGCAGGCCGTCATGACCAAGGCCACTGCCAAAATTTTCCCGGTTTTCCGCAATGTATCAACCAGACCGAAATGGGTCAGGTGATAGATTTTCCAACCGCTCAACAGTACAGTCACGATGAAACCGATCGTCGTCGCAACCAAAGCGCCTGCCGTATCGAATAAAGCCAACATCGGATACTGCATGATTGCTTTGACAACAAGCCCTACCAGTAGATAGGAGATCATTGTTTTATGGCGACTCAAAGACTGCAAAATCGATCCGAGCACCGTGAAAAGTCCCAACACGATGCTCATCAGAGCCGATACAGCTAATAGTGTAGGACCTACCGGATGAAGCGGATAGAACACGTTGTAGATCGGTTCTGAAACGACCATCATCCCAAAAGCTGCCGGCAACATGATGAATGCGAAAAGCTGGATGATCTCCCTCACCTGGCTCTGCAGTATACGAAAGTTTCCTTTCGTGAACTCGGCGGCAATCAGAGGCACCGCTGCCGTAGCCATGCCGACCGCCAACGAAACGATGATCATGATCAATTTGTCGGCGTTGAAACTGAACAGTCCGAATAAATCCTCGATTTCTTTGCCGGAGTAGCTCGTCAAGTTCACCATCATCGGTTTGAACGTCACCTGATCGATCAACTTGGCGAAAGTGATGCCAGAGCCGATCAGGATGAATGGAATCGATTCCTGCAGCATGCTCTTGATGGCCGCAGTCGTCTGGATGTTGCTTGAAGGTTCACTGTTGGC
>RRZU011149646.1_pt1 | contig 14239 bp, 15 predicted proteins | sample 2165561 | NCBI WGS metagenome assembly RRZU01 (sample SAMN10456909, study PRJNA506462) | wastewater metagenome | isolation source: wastewater sludge | place: USA: Moscow, Idaho
AATAGCCGCACGCAAGCTGACGTGGATGCTGTTGAGCACGGTGCGCAACTCGGCATTGGCCAGCATCATGCGCACGGGCATGGCATCCGCTGGCACGCCCTGGTGCTGTGCCGCCAAGGCTTGCAGCATTTCAGTATGACCGGGGTAAGGCACGGCTGCAGCATGCAGCGCTTCTTTATGAATAGGCGCTGTGACCAAGCCCGCGCATTGCTTGTGCAAAACAGCATGTGCCGCAGCTTGGATACACGCAGCGGCCATTTGCCCGGCCTGACGCTGCACTTGCCCCAAAGCAGGCAACGCACTGGCTGGCTCACACGCCTGCAACACAGGGATGCAGTTTGCCCCCAGGCTACGGGCGTTTTGCCATGTAGTAACCGCCACCGCTTGTGGCACGCGGTTCGCCATCGGTGCGGGCAACCGGCTTTGGCAAATCTGCACGGCGCGCTGCATCACCGCCAGATCGCCCGCCACGCAGCAGTGCGCCATGGCGGCAGGTTCTTGCGCCCAGGCTTTGACGATGATTTCAGGCCCGATGCCAGCCGGGTCACCCATGCTGACGGCAAGTGTGGATTCAGATGTGCTCATGCCGGATTGTCGATATCAATATGGATGTGGTGCAGGCTGTGCTGCGCGGCAACGGCACTTGCCAATGCCTGAACGCCGTAGCGTTCAGTCGCATGATGGCCGCACGCCAGAAATGCCACGCCGCACTCCCGAGCGTAATGCGCCTGCGGCTCGGAAATTTCTCCTGTAATAAATGCCTGTACACCAGCTGCAATCGCTTGCTCGAAAAAGCCTTGCCCGCCACCGGTGCACCACGCCAATCGTTGGATGGGCGTGCCTTGCGGCAAACCATTGACCAACGTAACCGAACGCGCAAGCCGCTGCTGCACATGCTGCGCCAAACTTTCGGCACTGGCAAAAGCACCTTGCGTGGGTTGCCCGACAAAGATCAGGTCTTGTTCGCCCAGTTGGCGCTCAACTGTCAGGCCCAGCACGCGCGCCAGTTGGGCGTTGTTGCCCAGCTCCGGGTGCGCATCCAGCGGTAAGTGATAGGCAAATAGATTGATATTGTGTTGCAGCAGCAAGGCCAGGCGCTGCTTCATCCAGCCGGTAACGGTGCCTTCCTGACCGCGCCAAAACAAGCCGTGGTGCACAACGATGGCATCGGCCTGCTGCGCAATGGCCGCTTCGATCAATGCGCGGCTGGCGGTTACACCCGACACCAAGGTGCGAATGTCTGGCCGCCCCTCTACCTGAAGCCCGTTGGGGCCGTAGTCTTTAAAAAGCTCGGGCTGCATGCAAGCATTGAATGCATTCAGCAACTCGTGTCGCAACATACCTTCCCCTTCGGAAAATGCGGCCTGGGTACCGCGACTGAACGGGAATTTCAGCGACAATCCCATTCATGAAAAAATTGTGGTTGCTATTTTCGCAGGTTGTGACGGTGCTGGTGGCATGCTGGTTTGTGGCTGCGACCTTGCAGCCCGGCTGGCTGTCGCGCATCGCTGCGCGCCAAGCGGCTACCACGCCTGCGCCCGCTGCTACTTTGGTGCACCCACCTTCTGAGACCTTGCGCAATGCCGCCAAGCTGGCCGCACCGGCCGTAGTGAGTGTGATCGCCAATCCGGAGCAAGCCGAACAAGTCGCCCTGAAAAGGCGCGAACAGGGAGAGCCTGAGCAATCAGACACAGGCGAAGAAGACAGCTTTTCGGGCATGGGCAGCGGCGTCATCGTCAGCCCCGAAGGCTATATCCTGACCAATAACCACGTGCTGGAAGCCGCCAGCGATATCGAGATCCAGCTGACAGACGGCCGCCGCGTGCCCGCCACCGTGATCGGCACAGACCCCGACACCGATCTGGCCGTGCTCAAAATTGATATTGGCATTGCACCCTCCATTGCTTTGGGCGACTCCAGCAGCCTGCAAGTGGGCGACCCGGTGCTGGCCATTGGCAACCCCTTTGGCGTAGGCCAAACAGTGACCAGCGGCATTGTCAGCGCCTTGGGCCGCAACGAGCTGGGCATCAATACGTTCGAAAACTTCATCCAAACCGATGCCGCCATCAACCCCGGCAATTCGGGCGGCGCGTTGGTAGATATTCGCGGCAATCTGGTCGGCATCAACACCGCGATTTATTCGCGCACAGGCGGCTATATGGGCATTGGCTTTGCCACGCCCACCAGCATGGCCAAACAGGTGCTGGATGACATTGTGCGCACCGGCCACGTCACGCGCGGCTGGATTGGCGTAGAACCGGGCGTCATTACCCCCGAGATTGCGGCCGCCTTTGACAGCCAGGAAAACGCCGGCGTTATCGTGACCGGCGTGGTCCATGGCAGCCCTGCCGCCCATGCGGGCGTGCAGCCTGGCGACATCATCAGCCAGGTGGATAGCCTCGCCATCCGCAGCCCCCAGGATTTGCTGGCGGTCGTATCGGCACTCAAACCCGGCTCGGTAGCAACGCTGGCTATTACACGCAAATCTGCGCCCATGTCGATTCAAGTCACGCCGCAGCAAAGACCCAAACCGACCGCGGCCAACCCCGGCGCCAGCGGGGCGCAATAAGCAAGGCTGCCAGCAGGTTCGCCGCCCAAAAAGTGTGCGGCCAAGCCTGTGGCCGCAACGCACAATCAGCAGCGCAACAGACGACAAATGGCGCTTGCCGCCAGCAGCCGAATGCACGCCTGCCGTTTCAGTCCAACATGTGCAGGCGGTTGCGCAGCAGGGCAACTTCTTCCATCAGGTCAACCGTCAGCGCAGCCAGTTGCGGATCGGCATCGAAACAACGTTCCAGTTCAGACACCCGGCGGGCACGCACCACCGCTGCAGATGAAAAACGCCATTGCTCGCTTTGCACCTCCTCTGCGCTCGCGCAGGCCGTTGGCGTGAGCACGCCCGCATGTACCCGGCTGGTAAGCCATTGCGCCGTGCGGTTGCAGGCTTGCGCCAATTGCTCAAGCGTCAGCGTATCTTCGCCCCATAGCTCAACGGACTCCGCAGCCACCATCCAAGCGGAAATGTCGGAATGCTTCATGTTCAACCCCTTGTGTTTGCGTCATCAGGCACGGCGGGGATCAAACCCCGGATACGCTTGCGCCAATGCCTGCCAAGCGGCACGTTGCGCATCCGTGACTGCGCCGGGCACGGCAGGTTCTATTTCCAGATACAGATCGCCTGGCTGCGCCGCCGGGATACCGCGCCCTTTCAGCCGCAGCTTGCGTCCGCTGCCGGAGCCTGTCGGCACATTGACCTCTACCGTGTTGCCACCCACGGTTTCAACCTGCACGCTGCCGCCCAAGGCAATTTCCCAAGGCGACAAGCGCAGGCGCTGGTACACATCTTTGCCTTCTGCACGCCAACGGCTATCTGCCCGCAAACGCACTTGCAGCAACAAATCACCTGCTGCACCACCACCGTACCCCGGACCACCCTGCCCGGCCAAACGAATCATCTGACCTTCGTACACACCTTTGGGAATTTTGACCTGCAAGGTGCGCTGCTCGGGCACGATACGCCCTTGCGCATCCACCGCATGGCCTTGCAGGGTGATGGTGCGCTCAGCGCCGTGGTAAACGTCTGGCACGTCCAGCTCAATGGCCGCATGCTGGTCTTCGCCCCGCAGGGATGCCGCTGCGCCCGCGCCTGATGCGCCCCGCGTACGGCGGGTACGCGCTGCAGCACCAAACAGATTCTCGAAAAAATCGCTGTACTGCCCGCCACCGCCAAAGCCAGAAAAACCACCATGGGCGCCATCTGCAAACGCAAATTCCGCATCCCAATTAGGCGGTGGCTGGTATGGGCCGCCCGCCCCCATTCCCTGGGCATAGTTGGCGCCTAACTGATCATATGCCTTGCGCTTTTCCGGGTCGGACAAAACCGTGTTGGCCTCATTCACCTCAGCCATGCGTTGCGCGGCATCGGCCTCTTTGCTCACATCCGGGTGGTATTTGCGCGCCAGTCTGCGATAGGCTTTTTTGATGTCATCGGCGCTGGCATTTTTGTCGACGCCCAGGATCTGGTAATAGTCTTTGAATTCCATGCAACAGCCCCTTTCACGCAAACCGCGTGCCTGATAAAACCTTGCCCGCCCCTGCCAATCTTGAACAGTTGCAACTCCGCACAAACGCAGATTGCGTGCGCGCCGTGCGGAGCCTGGCTCAGGGCTTGCTTACCCCTTGGCCCATGGGCGTGGCCCGCCCATGACGTGCACATGCAGATGCGGCACCTCTTGCCCGCCATGCGCACCGGTATTGACCACCACCCGAAAGCCGCCGTTCGGGTAAGGCTCGCAGCCCTGTTCCAGCGCCAGTTTGGGCGCCAGCGTCATGATTTTGCCCATCAGCGCGGCATCGTCTGCGCTCAGCTGCGCCATGGAGGCAATGTGGCGCTTGGGGATCATCAGAAAATGCACCGGCGCCCACGGAGCAATGTCATGAAAGGCGAAGATGTCGTCATCTTCGTACACCTTGCGGGCGGGAATTTGCCCGGCGGCAATTTTGCAAAAAATACAGTCGGGAGCATGCGTTGTCATGGTGCCTTCCTTTCCGGTTGAAATGCTGTTGTTTCAAACCAGATTCTAGGCGCAGCAAACTGCCACTCGAACTTAGCTGCTTAGCGCGCAATCGTTCGCCATAAAAATCATGCCGCGCGCGACGCGAAAAATCAGCCAAATCGACACAAAACACCACCCCAGCCAACCCACCAAAAAAACAGGCAAAAACGGCGTGCTCATCACATACAGTCCGCACGCCATCATCGCATTGAAGATTCGCCCGTTGTAATGGCTTTCTTGCCAAGTGCCACGCGCATCGGAGCGCTTGATCCAGTCAATCAGCACAGCCAATAACAGCAAGCCCACGCACGGTAATACGGCTACCAAGTTCCCTAGCACGACAACTGGCATAGCTACAGCCACAACCAGATGCAGGCCGTAGCTGATCCAGCCCAACGTTTTCAACAAATCCATATCCGAGCACCATGGCGATTTTGGTTGTTTTTCGCCCAGCTGTTGTTTTTCAGAAAAGCATCAGACCATACGGCTACGAATGCGTATTCAACTGCTTACCGCGCGGTTGTCAGCCATGCAAACCATGCCGCGCACGATGCGATACAAGAGCCAAAGAGAAATAACAAACCACAACAATAGCCCGACCACAACAAGTAACAACGGCGCAGTCACCACATACAGCACGCCCGCTATCAAAACGCTGCGAATGCGCCAACTGTAATGGCTCTCTTGCCAGGTGCCGCGTGCATCGGGGCGCTTGACCCAGTCAATCAGCATGGCCACCAACAACAACCCGACGCCGACCTGGGTGCCCGGAATGACCGCAGCCAAGGCCACGGCCAGATGCAGGCCGTAGCTGATCCAGCCCCATGTTTTCAGCGAGTCCATATTCGGTTGCCCGCCTGCTCCGTTGTCATGATTACCGCTGGTTTCTGCGCCGTCTTCCTTGAAACGGGCTTCTACATCCACCACATCTTTCATCGCTTTTCCTTCACATCCACACCAAGAACATGCCCAACACCTGCACACGGCAGGCAAGCAAAGCCATGCATCAAGGCTCGTCGCGCTCGCGAGCTTGCACCTTGCGCAAGGCCTTCTCTTCAATGCCGCTGATGCCTTCGCGCCGCTCCAACTCTGCCACCACATCTTCCGGGCGCAGGCCATAGTGCGCCAAGGCCACCAAGCTGTGGAACCACAAATCTGCCACTTCGTACACCAGCTTGCCCTTGTCTGCCCCGGCAGACACATCTTTGGCCGCCATAACGACCTCGGTTGCTTCTTCGCCAATTTTTTTGAGAAAGGCGTCTGGCCCTTTGTGCAACAGCCGCGCCACATAGCTGGTTTCCGGGTCGCCGCCCTGCACGGGCAGGCGGGTTTCAATCAAATCAGCCAAGCGGGTAAGCGTTTGCGTCAATGTCTCGCCAGCGGCATGTGTAGGGGGTTGCATGGTATGAACAAGCCTTTCTTTGCGGAATCAGCGCGTTCGGCTGCGCCACGCCATGAATAAGCAGAAACAAGCAGCAACGGCAGTGCCCTGCCCCGCTTATTTATAGATGCTTTCGGGGTCTTTCAAGACCGGATCTACCGCCTGCCAACGCCCATTTTGCAATTGTTGGTAAAAACAACTGTGGCGGCCCGTATGGCAGGCAATGCCGGGATCGTGCCCTGTTTGGGTCACTCGCAGCAAAATGACATCGTTGTCGCAATCCAGCCGCATGTCGTGCACCGTTTGCACGTGGCCGCTTTCTTCGCCCTTGTACCACAGCTTGCCGCGCGAGCGGCTGAAATACACGGCTCGGCCCAGCTCGGCGGTTTTTTGCAAGGCCTCGCGATTCATCCAGGCGAACATCAACACATCGCCCGAGCTCTGCTCCTGCGCAATCACCGGCACCAGGCCGTTGGCGTCCCAACGGATAGCGTCCAGCCAGCTGACTGTCATGGCATCCCCCATTAAAGCCTGACGGCAATGCCGCGTGCAGCCATGTATTGCTTGGCCTGCTGCACGGTGTATTCGCCATAGTGAAAGATGCTGGCAGCCAGCACCGCATCGGCACCGCCCTGTTGCACGCCGTCTGCCATGCGCTCCAGGGTGCCTACGCCGCCAGAAGCAATCACGGGCACGGCAACGGCATCGCTGACCGTGCGGGTCAGCTCCAAGTCAAAGCCGCTTTTGGTGCCGTCTTTATCCATGCTGGTCAGCAGAATTTCGCCTGCGCCATATTCCGCCATTTGTACCGCCCAGGCTACGGCGTCCAGCCCCGTGTTTTTGCGCCCGCCGTGGCTGTACACATCCCAGCCTTCGCCACGCGCGGCAATGTCTTCTGCGCTGGTGCGGCGCTTGGCATCAATCGCCACCACAATGCATTGCGCGCCGTAACGCTGCGCCGCATCGCGTATCACTTGCGGGTTGGCAATGGCGGCCGAGTTGAAGCTGGTTTTGTCTGCGCCGGCATTGAGCAGACGGCGCACGTCTTGCACGGTGCGCACGCCGCCGCCCACGGTCAAGGGGATGAATACCTGCGAGGCCACATCCTCGATGATGTGCAGGATCAGATCGCGGTCGTCGCTGCTGGCGGTGATGTCGAGAAACGTGAGTTCGTCTGCGCCTTGATCGTTATAGCGTGCGGCAATTTCAACCGGGTCGCCTGCGTCGCGCAGCTCAACAAAATTGACGCCCTTGACCACGCGGCCGTTGGTGACGTCCAGACAGGGAATGATGCGTTTGGCTAACATGGTTGGCATTGTAAACAGGCTCTTGCGGGCAGCAGTTGCTTGATGCGGCATAGAGCCACATCTTTGTTTATTCTTTGCCTATTTTTTTGTTGGCCTCGTCGTCCCATGTCTTGAGCAAGGCCAGTTTCTCGCCGATCTTGATTTCCAGCCCGCGCGCAACGGGCTGGTACCACCCCGGCTCAGCCACACCATCGGGCAGATAGGTTTCGCCCGCAGCGTAGGCATGCGGTTCGTCGTGTGCGTAGCGGTAGGCGCGCCCATGCCCCAGCTCTTTCATCAACTTGGTGGGAGCATTGCGCAAATGGATAGGCACTTCGCGGCTTTTGTCTTGCCTGACAAAGGCGCGCGCCTGGTTGTATGCCATATAGCCCGCGTTGCTTTTGGCCGCCACGGCCAGATAGATCACGGCTTGCGCCAGTGCCAGCTCGCCTTCGGGACTACCCAGGCGCTCGTACGTCAGCGCCGCATCATTGGCCATCTGCATGGCTTTGGGGTCTGCCAAACCAATGTCTTCCCACGCCATGCGGATAATGCGCCGCGCCAGATAGCGTGGGTCTGCGCCACCGTCCAGCATTCGGGTGAGCCAATACAGCGCCGCATCGGGATGCGAGCCACGCACCGATTTATGCAGCGCTGAAATCTGGTCGTAGAAATTGTCGCCGCCCTTGTCAAAGCGCCGCGCCTGCTCGCCCAGCGCCTGCTGCACAAAGGCCGCATCCACCTCTGCCTTGCCGGCAGCTTGCGCCGCTACCTGCACTTGCTGCAAGGCATTGAGCAAGCGCCGCGCATCACCATCGGCCAGTGCGGCCAGCGTTTGCAGGGCATCATCTGCCATGTGGATGTCTGGCATGGCATACAGTGCGCGTTGCGCCAGTTGCATCAGTTCATCATCGGACAAAGAATGCAACACATACACCTGCGCCCGCGAGAGCAAGGCCGAATTGACTTCAAACGACGGATTTTCGGTCGTGGCGCCAACAAACACCACCAGCCCCGATTCAACAAAGGGCAGTAAAGCGTCTTGCTGGCTTTTGTTGAAGCGGTGAATTTCGTCAATGAATAGAATGGTGCCGCGCCCTTGTGCGGCATGGGCTTGCGCCTGCTCCATGGCGGCGCGAATGTCTTTCACACCGCTGAACACAGCCGACAACGCAATGAACGCATAGTCAAACGCGTGCGCCATCAGGCGCGCCAGCGTGGTTTTACCCACGCCGGGCGGCCCCCACAAAATCATGGAGTGCGGCTTGCCCGAGGCAAAAGCCGTGTGCAAGGGCTTGCCCGGTGCCAGCAGATGCGACTGGCCAACCACCTGGTCAAGACTGTGCGGCCGCAACAATTCGGCCAGTGGTGTGCTGGCCGCATGCGGCGCGGCAGCGCCCTGCCCGCCCGATGCGACAGCACCGGATGTGGCAGCACCAGATGCGACAACGCCAGAAGGCGAACCTTCTGGCGCAGCGTCACCGAACAGGTCTTCGCTCATGCAAGCAGCTCCTGTCGTTGCGGTAGGTGATGGCTATGCATCCATCCAGCCCCGTGCCGCATCAGTTGCGGCTTTGATCCACCAGTTTGTTTTTGGCGATCCAAGGCATCATGGCGCGCAGTTGTGTGCCCACCTGCTCAATGGCATGCTCAGCATTCTGGCGGCGACGCGCAGTCATGCTGGGGTAGTTCAAGCGGCCTTCGTTGATGAACATCTTGGCGTATTCGCCATTCTGGATGCGCTTGAGCGCATTGCGCATGGCTTTGCGGCTTTCTTCGTTGATGACTTCTGGCCCGGTCACGTACTCGCCATACTCTGCGTTGTTAGAGATGGAGTAGTTCATGTTGGCAATGCCGCCTTCGTACATCAAGTCCACAATCAGCTTCAGTTCGTGCAGGCACTCGAAGTAGGCCATTTCGGGCGCATAGCCCGCTTCGGTCAGGGTCTCGAAGCCCATTTTCACCAGCTCGACGGCACCGCCACACAGCACGGCCTGCTCACCGAAGAGGTCGGTCTCGGTTTCTTCCTTGAAGTTGGTTTCGATGATGCCGCCTTTGCCGCCGCCGTTGGCCATGGCATACGACAAGGCCAGGTCACGCGCCTTGCCGCTCTTGTCTTGATACACGGCGATGAGCGAAGGCACGCCGCCGCCTTTGAGGTATTCGGAGCGCACGGTGTGGCCTGGGCCTTTGGGCGCAACCATGATCACATCCAGATCGGCGCGTGGCACCACCTGGTTGTAGTGCACGTTAAAGCCGTGCGCAAACGCCAGCGTAGCGCCCTGCTTGATGTTGGGCTCGATATTGCTTTTGTACACCTCGGGAATGTTTTCGTCCGGCAGCAAAATCATGACCAAATCGGCAGCCTTGACCGCAGCGTCCACTTCCATCACGGTCAGGCCGGCTTTTTCTACCTTGCTCCAGCTCGCGCCGCCTTTGCGCAGGCCCACGATCACTTTCACGCCGCTGTCGTTCAGGTTTTGCGCATGCGCATGGCCTTGGCTGCCATAGCCGATGATGGCAACGGTTTTGCCTTTGATGAGGGACAGATCACAATCTTTGTCGTAAAACACTTTCATGGGTTTTCTCCTTGGTGGTTGATTTGTATTCACATACCGCAAGCTAGCGGCCTCCAATGTTTTGAAATTTTTCAGGTTTTGACGGACTCAACACGCGCAGTGTGAACACCAGCACAATGATCCATTGCATAAGCGCCAAGCCCCAAGCGTTCAACTGAAATTCGGTATCTCCAATCAAATTTGTAAACAAAAAACACAGCATGGATAAGGGGAACCCGGCTGCCATGCTGGCTAAAAAACCAAGCATTCCCTGCCAATCGCCATTTGCGCCATGTTCTGCCCACGGAGGATCAGCGAAGAAAAATAGGCCACACACCACCAAAAAAGCAGTATAGGAAACCAGTAGCAAAACCGCGAAAAAGCGTTTCATGTGGTCATCAAACGCGTAGTATTCTTTCGCCACGGCCAATGCCATTGGCGCCGGTGCGCACGGTTTCCAGAATGGCGCTGCGATCGATGGCATTCAGGAAAGCGTCGTTCTTGGCCTGGTCACCAGTCACCTCCACGGTGTAGCTTTTATCGGTCACATCAATAATCTGTGCCCGGAAAATATCGGCCAGCCGTTTGATTTCCTCGCGCTCTTTGCCCACCGCACGCACTTTCACCAGCATCAATTCGCGCTCGATGTAAGAACCCTCGGTGATTTCAACCACCTTGATGACCTCGATCAGGCGGTTGAGGTGTTTGACGATTTGCTCGATCATGTCTTCGCTGCCCGTGGTCTCGATCGTCATGCGCGAGATTTCGGGGTCTTCGGTGGGCGCAACCACCAGGCTTTCGATGTTGTAGCCACGCGCAGAAAACAGGCCAACCACGCGCGACAGCGCACCGGCCTCGTTTTCCATCAATACGGCGATGATGTGTTTCATGGTGTCTCCTCTTTTCGCCAATGCCCCGGGCATTCACCCCCGGGAGCCGCCCTCGCCTGCTGCCGGTAAGCAGCGGGTCTGGCGAGCAATAGATTCAGCAAATGAAAAAATAAATAAAAAAGTGCAGTGCAGCGGCAGTTGGCCGATCACAGCTCCTCGGGGCCGAGCAGCATTTCGGTGATACCTTTGCCTGCCTGCACCATCGGGAAGACGTTTTCCGTCGAGTCGGTGCGGAAGTCCATAAACACCGTGCGATCTTTCAGCTTGCGGGCTTCGCGCAGCGCCGGCTCCACGTCTTTCGGGTCTTCGATCAGCATGCCCACATGGCCATAGGCCTCGGCCAACTTCACGAAATCGGGCAGCGCATCCATATAGCTGTGGCTGTAGCGGCCAGAGTATTCGATCTCTTGCCACTGGCGCACCATGCCCAGATAGCGGTTGTTGAGCGCCACGATTTTGACCGGCGTGTTGTGCTGGAAGCAGGTTGAAAGCTCCTGAATGTTCATCTGGATGGAGCCTTCGCCCGTGATGCAGTACACGTCGCTTTGGGGCCGAGCCAGCTTGATGCCCATGGCATACGGCAGGCCCACGCCCATGGTACCCAGGCCGCCCGAGTTGATCCAGCGGCGCGGCTCGTCAAACCGGTAGAACTGGGCGGCAAACATCTGGTGCTGCCCCACGTCAGACGTGATGTACACATCGTCGTTTTTGGTGAGTTCCCACAAGGTTTCGACCACCTTTTGCGGCTTGATCAGCGGGCTGTTGCGGTCGTAGCGCAGGCAATCGGTGCTGCGCCACTTGTTGATCGTTTCCCACCATTGCTGCATGGCGCGATCGTCCGGCTTGGTCACAGACTCGCGCAAAGCGGTAATCAGCTCGGACAACACTTCGCGCGCATCGCCCACGATGGGCACATCTACCTTCACGCGTTTGGAAATGACCGAAGGATCGACGTCAATATGGATGATCTTGCGCTCGTTCTGTGTAAAGTGCTTGACGTTGCCGATCACCCGGTCATCAAAGCGCGCGCCCACCGCCAGCAAGACATCGCAGTTTTGCATGGCGTTGTTGGCTTCGACCGTGCCGTGCATGCCCAGCATGCCCAGGTATTTGGAATCGCTGGCCGGATAAGCGCCCAGCCCCATCAGTGTGAGGCCGCAAGGTGCGCCCAGCATGTCCACTATGGTGCGCAGTTCGTTGCAGGCATTGCCCAAAATGACGCCGCCGCCCGCATACACATAGGGGCGCTTGGCGTTCTGCAAAATCTGCAGGGCTTTTTTGATTTGACCGGCGTGACCTTTTTTAGTCGGGTTGTAGGCGCGCATGGCGACCTTTTGCGGGTAGCCCGTCCAGGCGGCCTTCTGGAAAGAAACGTCTTTGGGCAAATCCACCACGACCGGCCCGGGGCGGCCGCTGCGCGCAATATGAAAGGCGCGCTTCATGACGGATGTGATGTCTTGCGGTGACGTGACCAGAAAATTGTGTTTGACGATGGGGCGCGTGACGCCCACCGTGTCACATTCCTGAAAAGCATCTTGCCCAATCAGGGTGGATGCCACCTGTCCGGTAATCACCACCAGCGGAATGCTGTCCATATAAGCCGTGGCGATACCGGTGACGGCATTGGTCGCGCCAGGGCCGGATGTCACCAGCGCAACACCCACTTCGCCTGTGGCGCGGGCAAATCCGTCAGCAGCATGCACGGCCGCTTGCTCGTGCCGCACCAGCACGTGGCGCACGGCTTCTTGTTTGTACAGGGCATCGTAAATATAAAGCGCTGCCCCGCCAGGGTAGCCCCATACCTGCTGAACGCCTTCGGCCTCTAAACACTTGACGAGAATGTCAGCCCCCATGAGCATGGGCGGCTGCGCACCTTCTTCGGAAGACGCAGCGTGAGTGGCTGCAACGCTATTGATTGGAGTATCCATTGATGAACCTCTGTGATTTTCATGCAAGAAAAACCGCGGGTGCTCCTCCGTCACGCCCTTGTGAGGCGCCTTTGGAACTTGAGACCACTGCCATGGGCGATACCAACTTGCCTGCAAGCTGCACCGGACAGTGACCCGTTTGCCGTGATGAGAATGCGCCATTATGGCATTGACTATCGCCAAAATGCACGCTGCCGCGGATAAAAATCCACTCTTGTGGCGCCTGCGTGCCTGGACAGGAAGCGCACTGCCGCGTCAAAGCGCGTTTTTATCCGCGCGGATTCCCACACAGCGCCTTGTTCAACCAAGGCAATTTGGCATAATTCGCGCATGTCTGGTTGGGGCGCGTCTGGACGCTGCTGGACATGCCCCCTCACCCAGTTGCCCGCGGCCTTGCCTGCCAGCCCCCATTTTCTACACGGCTTGTGCGTTTGTACACACTCGCCGTATCTGCTGTATCCCTTGACGCCTGAAAAGGATTTTCCATGCCAGCCTACCGTTCCAAAACCTCTACCCACGGCCGCAATATGGCCGGCGCGCGTGCTTTGTGGCGTGCCACCGGTGTGACCGACGAAGATTTCGGCAAACCGATTATTGCGATTGCCAACTCGTTTACCCAATTCGTCCCCGGCCATGTGCATCTGCATGATTTGGGCCAAATGGTGGCGCGTGAGATTGAAAAAGCCGGCGGTTTGGCCAAAGAATTCAACACCATCGCGGTGGACGACGGCATTGCGATGGGGCACAGCGGCATGCTGTACTCGCTGCCCAGCCGCGATTTGATTGCCGACAGCGTGGAATACATGGTTAACGCCCACTGCGCCGATGCGCTGGTGTGCATTTCCAACTGCGACAAAATCACTCCCGGCATGCTGATGGCCGCCATGCGCCTGAACATTCCCACCGTATTTGTTTCGGGCGGCCCGATGGAAGCGGGTAAGGTCATCGGCGTGGCCAATATCGTTGATGAGCGCAAACTGGATTTGGTGGACGCGATGGTGGATGCCGCCAACGATCAGGTGTCGGACGAAGAAGTGGCGGCGGTAGAGCGTTCCGCCTGCCCGACCTGTGGCTCTTGCTCGGGCATGTTTACCGCCAACTCAATGAACTGCCTCACCGAAGCCTTGGGCTTGTCGCTGCCGGGCAACGGCTCGCTGTTGGCCACCCATGCCGGCCGCAAAGAATTGTTCCTCGAAGCCGGCCGTTTGATTGTGGAAATCACCAAGCGCTATTACGAACAAGACGACGCGAGTGTATTGCCGCGCAATATTGCCAGCAAAGCCGCATTTGAAAACGCCATGAGCTTGGACGTGGCAATGGGCGGTTCCACCAACACCGTTTTGCACCTGCTGGCCGCCGCCAACGAAGCCGAAGTCGATTTCAAAATGGCCGACATCGACCGCATCAGCCGCCAAGTGCCGTGCTTGTGCAAAGTGGCGCCCGCCACCCAGAAATACCACATGGAAGACGTACACCGTGCCGGCGGCGTGATGGGCATTTTGGCCGAACTCGACCGCGCCGGTTGCCTGCAAACCCATGTTTCCACCGTACACGCGCCGACGTTGAAAGACGCGCTGGCGCAGTGGGATGTGATGAATCCCGCCAACGAAGCCGCCCACGCGCGCTATAAAGCCGCCCCC
>RRZU011583162.1_pt1 | contig 14239 bp, 7 predicted proteins | sample 2165561 | NCBI WGS metagenome assembly RRZU01 (sample SAMN10456909, study PRJNA506462) | wastewater metagenome | isolation source: wastewater sludge | place: USA: Moscow, Idaho
CCGTCGCGGGTGCTCGGCCTGCCGCTGTTCTCGGTCGTGGCGCAGTGCATGAACAACTTTCTCGTCGCGCAGCGCTTCGACGATGCGGCCGAGGCCGGTCAGTCCCTCGACGCCAGCATCGACTTCGTGCTGACGCTGCGCATGCGGCCGACGCCGGTGCGGCTGCGGCTGCTGGCCGCGCCGGGCGTCGAGCGGCGCTATGTGCTGATCCTTCGCCGCTGATCCGGACCGGAGCGCACGATGTCCGCGCATCCATCCGATCCACACATCAACGCCGACGTCAACGCCGACGAACAGCAGGAACTGCTGCAGCTGCTCTACGCCGCGCCGGTCGGTCTGGTGCAGACCGACGACGAGGGCCGCATCGCGCTGATCAATGCCGCCGCAGCCCAGCTGCTGCTGCCCGTGGCCGTCGGCGCATCGCTCGTCAATCTGTTCGACCTGCTCGTCCCGGTGATGCCGGACCTGGCGCTGCGGGCCCGCAGCGGCGCGGCCGGCGAGCTGCTGGTCGACGGCGAGGCGCTGGTGCTGCGTGTCGGCCCCGAAGGCCGGCAGCGTGCGCTGGTGCTGTCGCTGACGCTGCGCCGGCTCGCGGCGGACCGGCTGGTGGCGGTGCTGTCGGACATCACCGCCCAGGTCGAGCGCGAGCGCCGGCTGCGCCAGAGCGAGGCCTGGCTGAACGCGGCGCTGACCGGCATTCACGACCATGCAGCGGTCGGCCTGGATGCCGAGGGCCGCATCGCGCACTGGTCGGAGTCGGCCGCACGCATGACCGGCTTCGCCCGCGAGACGGTGCTGGGCCGGCCGGCGACGATCTTTCATCCCGGCGGCGCCACCACGCCGGAGCGGCTGCTCGACCGCCTGCACGAGGCGCGCGCCGACGGCTGGAGCATGGACGAGGGCTGGCTGCTGCGCGCCGACGGCCAGCGCTACTGGGGCAGCACGATGATCGTGCCGATCAGCGGGGTCGGCGATGGCGACCCGCCTGCAGGCTTCAGCCTGGTGCTGCGCGACATCAGCGACCGGCGCGACGCGCACGAGCAGCGCCGCCGCGCCAGCGAGACCGATCATCTGACCGGGCTGGCCAACCGGCGTGTCTTCTTCGAGGCCGGCCGGCGCGAGATCGAGCGTTTCCGCCGGGCGCCGCGCCCGCTGGCGCTGCTGGTGCTCGATGCCGATCATTTCAAGCGCATCAACGACCAGCACGGCCATGCCGCCGGCGACGAGGTGCTGCGCCAGCTCGCCGGCGTGATGCTGCGCTCGCTGCGCCAGGTGGATGTGCCGGCACGCATCGGCGGGGAGGAGTTCGCGGTGCTGCTGCCCTCGACCGGGCTGGAGGGCGCACGCCTGGTGGCCGAGCGGCTGCGCCGCGCGATGGCCGCCGACACGGTGACTCGGGCGGACGGCACCGTGATCCGCTACACCGTCAGCATCGGCCTGGCGCTGATGCAGGCCGGCATCGCCGGACTGGAAGAGCTGCTCGAGCGCGCCGACCGGGCGCTGTACGCCGCCAAGGCCGCCGGCCGCGACAGGCTGGTCGTCGACGGCGAATGAGCCGAGGCGCCTCAGCGCGGCGCCGGCTCGGCCCGGAACGGCGCCAGCCAGGCGCGCAGCCCCGCCCCGGCGGCCTGCATCTGCAGCAGCGCCATCAGATGCTCATGCTCGGCCTGGGCGCGTGCGATCTGCAGCTGGGCATGATCGTTCTCGGCCGAGATCAGGTCGAACAGCGAGCGCCGACCCAGCCGCGCCCACTGCTCGCGGGTGGCGCGGCGCAGCAGGTCGCTCTGCTCGAGCAGCTGGCCGATCTGCTGCTGGCGCAGCAGCGCCGCCTGCGCGGCGTCGTGCAGCACCCGGAGCTGGCGGCTGCGCTCCTCGAGGCGGGCCTCGCGCTGCATGCGCGCCGCGGTGACCCGCTCGATCGCGGCCTGCACGCCGGCGTCAGCCGCGCCGGCGTCGGCCAGCACCAGGCCCAGCGTCAGCCCGGCATTCCAGCCGGTGACCGAGCTGCCCTCGCGCCGGCTGGCCGAGGAGCCGATCTGCCAGGCCAGCTGCGGCGCATTCGCCGCACGGGCGGCCTCGACCTGGCGGTCGAGCGCCTCGGCCTGGCGCTGCAGCTGGCGCAGCTCGGCCGCCTCGGGCAAGGTCTCGATCAGCCCGGCCAGCGGCGGCAGCGTCTCGAAACCCGCCAGCAGACCGGACGGCAGCTCGGCGGCCGCCTCGGCCGCCGCGTCGCCGGCCAGACTGCGCAGGCGCAGCTCCGCCTGGCGCAGCTGCGTCTGCACCTCGGTGCGCGACAGCTCGGCCTGGCGCAGGCTCTTGCCGGCCTGGATGCCCTCGCTGCCACGCCCGCGGTCCAGCGCGACGATCTCGCCGACCTGCCGCGCCAGACAGGCCATGCGCGCCACCTGCCGGTCCCAGACCTGCAGCTGGAGCCGCTGGCGACGGCGCTCCAGCGCGGCCGCCACCGCCTCGAGCGCGACCTGTTCGCGTGCGGCCTCGGCGCCCAGCGCGCCGGCCTCGGACAAGCCCTGGTAATAGGCGGACTCGGCCTGGCGCCGGCCACCGTCGAGCAGAGGCGCCGACAGGGTCAGTCCCAAGCCGTGCTGCAGGCTCGAGCCGGTCTGGCCGCTGCCGCGTGCACCGTTCCAGACGCCCGAGCCGGACAGGCTGAGCTGCGGCCGGCCACCCGCCTCGACCTGCAGACGGTCCTGACGCCAGGCGCGACTGCCGGCGACCTGACCGGCCACCTCGGGGCTGCGGCGCACCGCCTCGTCGGCCAGCGCGGCCAGCACCGCGCGGGCATCGCGCAGCACGGTCGGCCGGGTGACGGATGCAGCCTCGCTGTCCTCGTCGCAGACGGATGACGGGGAAGACCGGGCCTGCACGCCCGGCACCAGCAGCATCAGGCCGGCCAGCACCACCGACATCAGAACCGGCCGCTTCATCAGCGCTCCCGGAAGGCCTCGCGGCCCTTGAGCATCGGCGAGATCAGGAACTCGAGCACGCTGCGCTCGCCGGTGCGGATCTCGATCGAGGCGGTCATGCCCGGCAGCACCGGCAGCGGCCGGCCGTCGGGGCCCTGCAGCGTCGAGACCCGGGTGGCCACCCGGACCCGGTAGTGGGTCTGCGGCTGGCCGTTCGGGCCGTTGCCGGCCTCGAGGGTGTCGGGGCTGATGTATTCGACCTCGCCCTGCAGGCCGCCGTAGCGGTAGTAGTCGTAGCTGTCGAGCTTGATGGTGGCCGGCATGCCCACCCGCACGAAGCCGACCTCCGAAGGGGCCAGCCGCGCCTCGATGCGCACCGTCTCGCCGACCGGCACCAGCTCGAGGATCGGGGCGCCCGCACCGACGACGCCACCGCGCGTGGTGATGCGCAGGTTCTTGACGATGCCGCGCACCGGCGCCTTCAGGGTGGTGCGCTGCAGCGCATCCAGCCGCGCCACCTGCTGCTCGCCGATCTGCGCCAGCTCGCCGCGCACCCGCAGCAGGTCGGTGGCCGCGTCCTGGCGGAAGCGGTTGATGCGCTCGGCCATCTGCATCTGCAGGTCGTTGCGCTGGCGGTCGAGCCGCAGCACCTCGACCTCGGACATCAGGCCGCGCGCGGCCATCTGGCGCGCGGTGGCCAGCTCGGCATCGAGCAGCGCCAGGCTGGCGCGACTGACCGCGATCGCCTCGTCGAGGCCACGCCGCCGCGCCTGGAAGGCCTCGGTCTCGGCCGCGACCAGCCCGGCCTGGGCCCGAACCTCGCCCGGAAAGACCGGGCTGCGCCCGCCCGCCTCGGCCTCCAGCCGCGCAGCGGTGGCCTGCAGCGCGAGCTGGCGGGCCCGGCCCTCGTTCTGCTGCGCGGCGAAGCGGGTCGGATCGAGCCGCGCCAGCTCGGCGCCGGCCTCGACCAGATCGCCCTCGCGCACCAGCAGCTCGGCCAGCAGGCCGCCCTCCAGACTGGCGATGACCTGCTCATGGCCGCCGGGCGCCACCTTGCCCGGCGCCTTGGCGACGATGTCGACCCGCGCCTGCGCCGCCCACACGCCGGTGACGACCACGATGACGCACAGCAGGTAGAGCGCCCACAGCGCACGCGGCATCGGCTCGACCAGCTCGGCCTGGCGGCTGCCGTGCAGGAAGCGCTCGTCGCCGGGCATCAGCACGCCGGCGGCCGGCGGCGTCGCAGATCGCCGGCCGCCGGGCGCGGGGAAGGAAAATCGGGGCAGAGCCATGTCAGCAGACCTCCTCGGCGCGGGGGGCAGGCACGGCGGCCGCCGCAGGCGCGGCCGCTGCGGCAGGCGCCGCGGCCGGGCGGGTGCCGCTCAGGGCCTGCAGCACCGCCTGGCGCGGGCCGTCGGCGATCAGCCGCCCGCCTTCGAGCACCGCGATGCGCTCGACCAGCTCCAGCATCGCCGGCCGGTGCGTGACCACCACCAGCGTGCAGCGCGGCAGCGCCTGGCGCAGCTGGGCGACGAACTGGGCCTCGGTCTGCGCGTCCATCGCGCTGGTGGGTTCGTCCATCAGCAGGATCTGAGGGCGCAGCAGCAGTGCCCGCGCCAGCGCGACCAGCTGCCGCTGCCCGCCCGAGAGCATCGCGCCGCCCTCGCCCACCGGCATGTCCAGGCCCATCGGATGCGCGGCCACCACCCGGTCCAGCCCGGTCAGGCGCAGCACCTCGGCGAGCCGGTCGGCGCCGGCCTCGCGGCCCAGCAGCAGGTTCTCCCGCACCGTGCCGCGGAACAGCCGCGGCTCCTGCTCGACCACGCCGATGTGGCGGCGGAAATCGGCCGGATCGAGCTGGCGCAGGTCCAGCCCGTCGATCTCGACCGCGCCGGCGATCGGCTGGTAGAGACCGGCGAGCAGCCTCAGCACCGTCGACTTGCCACTGCCGATGCGCCCGAGCAGCGCGATGCGCTCGCCCGCCTGGATGCGCAGCGTGACCCCCGAGAGCGCCTGCGGCGCCTGGCCGGGCGGGCCATAGGCGAAGCCGGCATCGCGCAGCGCCAGCCGGCCTTCCAGATGCGGACAGGGCAGGAAGGCGCGCTGCGGATCGCGCTCGACCGGCAGCGCCATCAGGCGGTCGAGCATGCGCAGCGCCGCACGCGCACCCTGGTAGCGCGAGGCCAGCGCCACCACGCTGCCCAGCGGCGCGATCGCCCGGCCGGCGAACATCACCGCCGAGATCAGCGCGCCGCCGGTGAGCTGGCCGGCGCCGATCAGATGCACGCCCCAGACCAGCATCACGATGGTGACCAGCTGCTGCGCCACCATCGAGACATTGTTGACCCAGCTCGACAGCGCCCGCGCCCGCAGCGCCGACTGCGAGACCTGCGCATGCGCCTGCTCGTACTGGCGCTGCACATGGCCCTGCGCGCCGGTGGCGCGGATCGTCTCGATGCCGTCCATCGACTCGACCAGCAGGCCCTGCATGTCGGCCATCTGGTGCTGCTGCGCCAGCATGCTGCGCCGCATCAGGCCCTGCACGCCCACCGTCATCAGCAGGATCAGCGGCACCGCGATCACCAGCACCAGCGCCAGCGGTCCGGCCAGCAGCCAGGTCGCGGCGATGAACAGCGCGATGAAGGGCAGATCGCTGACCACCGACATCGAGGCCGAGGCGGAGAACTCGCGCACCACCTCGAGCTGGGCCATGTGGTGTGCGAAGGAGCCGGCCGAGTCGGGCCGGTGCTCCAGCCGCAGCCCGAGCGACTGGCGCATCAGCACGCTGCCCAGCGCCAGATCGGCACGCCGGCCGGCCTGGTCGATCAGGTGGCTGCGCAGCTGGCGCGCCACCAGATCGAAGCCGGTGGCCAGCAGCGCGCCGATGGCCAGCGACCACAGCGTGAGGGTCGCCTGGTGCGGAATGACCCGGTCGTAGACCACCATCGCGAACAGTCCGCCCGCCAGCATCAGCACATTGCTGAGCAAGGCGGCCAGCATCGCGCCGCGGTAATAGGGCAGATAGCGGCGCAGCGTGCGCCAGAACCAGTGGCCGTCCAGCGACTCGGCCGGCGCGTCGGCCGCCGAGCGCGAGGACAAGCCGCGCACGCCGAGCGACTCGCCCGGACCGGCCAGCAGCATGTCGCCGTCGTGCAGCGCGCGCAGCGCCGCATCGTCCAGGCGCTGCGGGGTAGGCATCGTGCCACCGGCATCGAAGATCAGCAGCTCGTGGATCCGGCGGCCATCCGCCTCGACATGGCGCGCCAGCAGCACCGCGGCGCGGCCATCGCGCAGCGGCAGCAGCACCGGCAGCAGCAGCGCCAGCACCTCGCCGGCATCGCGCCTCACCCGCCCGGCCTGCAGGCCGGCGTGCTCGAGCACCTGGCAGGCGCCGGCGGGCGTGAGCGGACGCGGCACGCCCAGGCCGTCGAGCAGCGAATCGGCGCTGCGCTCGATGCCGTGGTGGCGGCAGAGCCAGTGCACCGCGCCGAGCAGCGCGTCGGCGCTGCCGGCCGCGGCCTGCCCGGACGGTGCGGCGGCGTTCATGCGGTCTTGCGCAGCAGGCTCATCAGGTGCACGCCGCGCCATTCCTGGCTGAGGATCTGGAAGCTGCCGCGAAAGCCGTACATCGAGGCCCACCGCACCTTGTCGTCGAAGTACAGCGGGAAGGTTTCCTCGGTGATGATGTTGACGTGGGTCGGATCCCGGAAGGCCGGCCCGTGCGGGAAGGCCGGCGTGAAGGACATGAACACGCCGCCGGGCTTGAGCACCCGGTGGATCTCGTTCATCACCTCGACGAAGGCGTTGCGGCGCTGCGGCAGGTAGATCAGGCGCGGCACATGCTCGAGGAAGTCGTGCGCGGTCACATAGTCGAAGCTGTCGTCCGGGAACGGGATCGGCTCGATGACCAGATCGGCCTTGACGATGTGCGCCTCGGCGTCGTCGCGCACGTCGATGCCGTAGACCTCCTGGGCGTTGAACGGGTTCTTGGGCTGCAGGCCGCAGCCGAGGTCGAGGGACTTGGTCGTCATCTGGTGTCGTCCTGTTCCGTGAATGAGGAGCGGCGGGGAAAGGCTCGGGGGCAGTCGGGCGCGCGCAGGGCCCCTCAGGCGGGCGTGGCCGGCGCGGCGGATTCGGCCAGCGGGCCGGGTTCGGTGAGCCGGGCCGGCGCGGTGGTGGCCTGCAGCGGCGGCGGCATGCGGAAGAAGCGGGCCCAGAAGTTCGGGCTGTACTTCCACCAGGCGTGGCCGCCCATCGGCGGGCGGCAGTCGATCGCGTGATAGTGCTCGGGCTGCAGCTCCCAGGAGAAGCGGGCGGCCTCGCGCTCGTTGGGCAGCACGAAGTCGGCCGACAGCAGGCCCATGATCGCGAAGTACAGGTCCTCGCTCGAGCCGGTGCGGCGGAACATCTCCAGCGCCTGCGGGAACTCGCGCAGCAGCGCCTGGCACTTGCGGATGCGCCGCAGGCTCAGGCCGCCGTTGCCCACCAGCGCGCGCACCGTCTTGGCATGCGCACCGCAGAACGGGTCGAGGTCGACCTTGACCGTCACGCCCTGCGGCCACGGCGCGCCGATGTAGTCGTAGGGGCGGCCCATCCAGTGGTCGAGATCGTCGCGCAGCAAGATGGCGTCGGTCTGCAGCACCAGCATGAACTCGTGCGCCGCATAGCGTTCGTAGAAGGCCGGCGACAGCATCAGCAGGTTGTAGCCGGCGATCGACGCGAAATAAACCGGATCGAAGGCCTCGAACGGAATGCCCGGGTAGCGCAGCTGGTAGTAGCCGTAGTCCAGGCCGCGCGGGCCGATGAAGCGCACGTCGCGTCCGGCCAGCAGCGGCAGCGAATGGTCGAGCGAGAACTGCTCCAGCACCGACAGCAGGGGCTGGTAGATCGGGATCAGGACGATCGTCGAGGGGGTCATGGCAGGCCTCGGCAGGGTCGGAAGATGCGCGGCGTCAGGGCACGGCGCACAGGGCATCGCGGGCATCGCCCAGGCGGCTCTGACGCCACATCGCGATGCAGGCCGCCTCGACGTCGCGGGTGAAGCCCGCCGTGTCGAACAGGGCCGAGTGCGCGCGCTGCGCCTGCAGCTTGGCCCGCAGCGCCGCGCGCCGCGCCGGATCGCGCGCCAGCGCCAGCGCCAGCGCCTCGTAGTCGGCATGGCTGGTGGTGACCAGCTCCGGCAGGCCGGCGGCCTGCAGCAGGCTGCCGGCCACCCGCGACGGGAAGGCCTGGCCGGAGCAGGTCAGCACCGGCAGGCCCGCCAGCAGCGCGTCGGCCGCGGTGGTGTGGGCGTTGTAGGGATGGGTGTCGAGAAAGAGATCGGCGACGCGGTAGCGCGCCAGGTGGTCCTCGACCCGGGGCACGCGCTGCGCGAACACCAGCCGCGCCGGATCGACGCCGGCGGCCTGCGCGGTGGCACGCAGATTCTTCTGCGACAGCTCGCTGCGCGACATCAGCCACAGCACGCTGCCGGGCACCGCCGCCAGCAGCCGCATCCAGATCGCGAAGACGCCGGGCAGGATCTTGTAGTCGTGGTTGAAGGAGCAGAACACCACGCCGTCTTCGGGCAGGCCGCATTCGGTGCGGGTAGGCGTGCGCTCGGCGATCTGCAGGCCGGCGGCCGGCGGCAGGTAGGCGTCGGGCAGATAGATCACCCGCTCGTCGTAGAAGCGCTGCTGATCGGGCGGGATCACATGGCGGTCGGCCAGGATGTAGTCCATGTAGCCATTGCCCAGCGTGCCGGGATAGCCCAGGTAGTTGACCTGCACCGGCGCGGGCCGGTGGCTGAAGATGTCGCTGCGCGAGTCGGCGGTGTAGCCGGCCAGGTCGATGGCGATGTCGACCTCCATCGCGCGCAGCTGGCGGGCGATGTCGATCGCGCTCATGCGGCGCGCGTCGATGAAATGGTCGAAGGCCGCCACCATGCGCGCGCGCAGCCGGCTGCCGTCGTCCGGCCCGAGCGAGACCGCGATGGTCTCGAAGCGGCGGCGGTCATGGTGCTCGAAGATGCCCGCCATCAGGTGGCCGACCGGATGCTCGCGCAGGTCGGGCGACACGTAGGCCAGGCGGATGCGGTCGTGGCGGTAGCGCTCGCCGTTCCACAGCCGGGTGCTGGCGGGCGGATAGCGGTGGGCGGAGAAGGCGCGTGCGCAGCGCTGATGATCTTCTGCCGAGTCCGACAGACCCATGAAGGCCAGCGACTTGCACGCGCGCTTGCCGGCTCGCACGCCCTCGATGACCTGCCGGGACAGCGCCTCGAAGCCGCTCCAGTCGCAGGCATGCAGCTGCTCGTAGACCAGCATGCCCACGCCGTAGTCATAGGCCGGATTGATCGCCTGCAGCTGGCGCAGCATCGCCACCGCCTCTTCGGTGCGGCGGAACTCGGTCAGCAGCGTGGCGCAGTTGGCCAGCGCGGTCTCGTTGGCCGGCTGCAGCGCCAGCACCCGCTGGAAGCGATCGAGCGCGGCCGCATGCTGCAGCAGCTCGCGCAGCAGCACGCCACTGTTGATCAGCGCCTCGGTGTAGTCGGGCTTGAGGTCGATCGCACGCTGATAGCTCGTCAGCGCCTCGTCGCGGCGGCCCACGCCCTGCAGCGCGGTCGCATGCGCGAACCACAGCGGCGCAAAGCCCGGCACATCGCGCACGCCGCGCTCGAGCAGCAGCAGCGCCTCGGCCGGATCGGCACGGCGCAGCAGGATGACCGCCAGCGAGTACAGCGCGACCGGATCGGCCGGCCAGTGGCCGAGATAGAAGCGGAAGAGCTGCTCGGCCAGCTCGACGCGACCCTGGTTCTGGTGGTCGAGGGCCTGGATCAGCAGCGCACGATCGGCAACCGGCGGCGCAGCCGTCGCGGCGGCCGGGGTCTGGGGGGGCGAGGCGGTGAGGACCATGGTGCGCCCATGGTTGCAGCGATGCCCCGCTTCAACTCGCAGAAAGCGCAAGGCAAGCCCGGCGCATTTCGGCAGTTCGGGACGGGGCCCCTGCCCCGTCCCGCGCTGCGCTCAGGGCCTCAGAGCAGCGGCTGCTGGCGCAGCAGCTCGTCCAGCGCCGGGGTGGCATTCGGCGCGATCACCGCGGCGACCACTGCCGCGCTGGCCTGCGGCGCCGCCGACGCCACCTCGGACGCACCGGGCAGCGTGGCCGGCGCCTCGACCAGCAGTTCGTCCAGCGCCGGAGCGGGCGCCGCCTCGCCGCGAGCGAACCAGACATCGGCCATCGCATGCACGCTGCCGTCGCTGCGGGTGTAGCCCGAGACCAGACCCAGCAGATTGCCCTGATCGACCGTGGTGCCCGCCTGCGCGTTCAGGTCGAGCGAGACGATGCCCAGATCGACCAGGCCATGCAGCTCGGCCGCCGAGGACAGGCCGTCGGAGTCGGCATCCACCCAGACGCGGAGTTCGCCGAAGGCGGCGTCCTTCGCATCGAGCCGGCCGTCGCCGTTGCTGTCGAGCGCCTGCATCGCCACATAGCCGTTGCCAGCGATCTGACCGCCGTCGAGCCGGGTCGCCACGCCGAAGAGCTCGCGCCCGTCGTCGATGCGGCCGTTGCCGTCGAGGTCACGCACCAGCAGGCCGTCGGTGGCGGAGACCCAGCCGGTGGCGTGGGCCTGGCCGCTGGCCAGCAGATCGAAGCGCACGCCCGCCGAGGCCGACAGCGTGCGCACGCCGTCGCCATCCAGATCGAGCACGATCGGCGACAGCGCGGCCAGCGCGGCGCGCTGCGCCTCGCTCATCGCGTCGAGGTCGGTCTGCTCGAAGGCGGCGGCCTGGGTCATCGACATCGCGGCGATGTCGCGCGTCTCCAGCACCACCACCTGCTCGGTGGTGAGCGCGACGATCTGCGCGGTCGTCAGCGCGGCCGCCTGCAGCGTGCTCATCGCGACGATGTCGGTGGTCTGCAGCGCCTGGATCTGCTCGGTCGTCAGCGCGGCGAACTGGGTGCTCGACAGCGAGGCGATCTGCGTGCTGCTCATCGCCACCAGGTCGCCCGTCTCCAGCGCCGCGATCTGGCGGGTGCTGAAGGCGGCCAGCTGCGTCGTGGTGAGCGCAGCCGCCTGGGTGCCGGTCAGCGCCGCGATGTCACCGGTCCCGAGCGCCGCGATCTGGCGGGTCGACAGCGCCACGATCTGCGCGGTGCCCAGCGCGCCGATCTGGTCGGCGCCGAGCGAGGCCAGATCGCTGGTCTCGAGCGCGGCGATCTGCACGGTGGTCAGCGCACCGAGCTGGGTCGTCGTCAGCGCGCCGAACTGCGCCGAGCTCAGCGCCACGATCTGCGCGGTCGACAGGGCCCGCAGCGCCGCAGCGCCCAGGCCGGCGATGTCCGCCGTCTCGATCGAGGCGATCTGCGCGGTGCTCAGCGCCGCGACCTGTGCGCTGCCCAGCGCGGCGATCTGGCTGCTGTCGAGCGCGGCAATGTCGCGGGTCTCGATCACCGCCAGCTGGCTGGTGCGCAGCGCGGCCACCTGGACCGTCGTCAGCGCCGCCACCTGATGCGTGCCCAGCGCCACCAGATCACCCGTCTCGAGCGAGGCCACCTGGGTGGTGGTCAGCGCCTGGATCTGGTCGGTGGTCAGCGCCGCCGCCTGGAAGACCGTCAGGCCGGCGATCTGGGCGGTGGTCAGTGCCCGCACCGCGGTCGTCGACAGCGCCACCAGGTCACGGGTTTCCAGCGCCGCGAACTGCAGCGTGTTCAGCGCGGCGATCTGCGTGCCGCTCAGCGCGGCCACCTGGCTGCTGGAGAGCGCGACGATGTCGGTCGTCTCGAGCGCGGCGAACTGGCGGCTGGTCAGCGCGGCGATCTGTTCGGCATTCAGCGCGGCGATCTGCGCGGTGTTCAGCGCGACGATGTCACCCGTCTCCAGCGCCGCGATCTGGCGGGTGCCGAAGGCGGCCAGCTGGGCCGAGCTCAGCGCGGCGACCTGTGCGGTCGACAGCGCCAGCACCTGCAGGGTGGACAGCGCCGCCGCGCCATCCGTGCCCAGCGCGACGATGTCGCGCACCTCGAGCGCGGCGACCTGCGTGCTGGTCAGCGCGGCGATCTGCGCGGTGTCCAGCGCGGCGACCTGGGCGCTCGAGAGCGCGACGATGTCATCGGTCTGCAGTGCGGCCACCTGGCGGGTGTTGAGCACCGCCATCTGCGCGGTCGTCAGCGCGGACACCTGCAGCGTGCTGAAGGCGACGATGTCGGCCGTCTCCAGCGCGACAACCTGCTCGGTCGTCAGCGCAGCCACCTGGCTGCTGCCCAGCGCCGCCAGATGCGCGGAGCTGAGCGCGACGATCTGGGCGCTGGTCAGCGTGCGCAGCGCGTTCGTGTTGAGTGCGGTCAGATCATGGGTTTCCAGCGCGGCGATCTGGCTGCTCGAGAGCGCGGGCAGCAGGCCGGCATTGCCGAGCGCGGCGATGTCGGTGCTCTCGAGCGCGCGGATCTGGCTGGTGCTCAGCGCCGCGACCTGGGTGCTGGTGAGCTGGCCGATCTGGGCGGTGCCCAGCGCAACGATCTGGCTGGTGGAGAAGGCCCGCACCGCCGCGGTCGACAGCGCGGCGATGTCGCGCGTCTCCAGCGCCGCCACCTGCGCGTCGGTCAGCGCGGCGATCTGGTGGGTACGCAGCACCGCGACCTGCTCGCTGGTCAGCGCGGCGATGTCGCGGGTCTCCATGGCAGCGATCTGGCGGGTGGTCAGCGCACTGATCTGCACCGTCGAGAGCGCGGCGATCTGGTTGGACGACAGCGCGGCGATGTCGGCGGTGTTCAGCGCCGCCATCTGCGCGGGGCTCAGCGCATCGAGCTGAGCAGTGGTCAGCGCGCCCGCCTGCAGCGTGGTCAGCGCACCGATCTGCAGCGTGGTGAAGGCCCGCACCGCACCCGTGCCCAGGGCGGCCAGATCACGCGTCTCCAGCGCCTGCAGCTGCACGGTGTTGAGCGCGGCCAGCTGGAGCGTGCTCATCGCACCGAACTGCACGCTGGTCATCGCGGCGATGTCGGCGGTTTCCAGCGCGACGATCTGGCGGGTGGTCAGCGCCGCGACCTGGGTGCTGGTCAGCGCGGCGATCTGGGTGGTGCCCAGCGCCACCAGATCGACGGTCTCCAGCGCCGCCACCTGCAGGCTGGTCATCGCGGCGACCTGCACGCTGTTGAGCGCGGCCACCTGGGCGGAGGTCAGCGCCACCACCTGAGCGGTGCTCAAGGCCCCGATCACGCGGGAGCTGAGCGCGACCATGTCGCGGGTTTCCAGCGCCTGGATCTGGCTGGTGCTCAGCGCCGCGAGCTGGTGGGAGCCCAGCGCGCCGATCTGATGCGTGCCCAGCGCCGAGATGTCCTCGGCCTGGAGCGAGACGATCTGGCGGGTGGTCAGCGCCGCGATCTGGCTGCTGGTCAGCGCCGCGGTCTGCAGCGTGGTCAGCGCGACCAGATCCGAGGTCTCCAGCGCGGCGACCTGATCGGTCGACAGCCCGGCCACCTGGGCCGAGGCCAGTGCCGCCACCTGCACCGAGCTGAGCGCGACGATCTGCGCGGTCGTCAGCGTGCGCACGAAGCCGGTGCTCAGCGCGGCCAGGTCACGGCTCTCGATCGCGGCCACCTGGCTGGTGGTCAGCGCGGCGATCTGGGTGGTGTTCAGCGCCGCGAGCTGCGCGCTCGACATCGCGGCGATGTCGACGCTCTGCAGCACCGCGACCTGAGCGGTGGTCAGTGCGGCCACCTGACTGGTGGTCAGCGCGGCCACCTGGGTCGAACTCAGGCCGATCACGTCGGCGCTTTCCAGCGCGGCGATCTGGCGGGTGGTCAGCGAGGCGATCTGTGCGGTGTCCAGCGCAGCGATCTGCGCGCTGCCGAAGGCGACGATCTGGCTGGTCGACAGCGCGCGCAGCTGGGTGCTGCTCAGCGCACCCAGATCACGCGTCTCCAGCGCCTGGATCTGAGCCGCCGACAGCACGCTCAGCTGGGCGGTGCTCAGCGCGCCGAGCTGGCTGCTCGACAGACCGGCCAGATCGACGGTCTGCAGCGCACCGACCTGCACGGTGGTCAGCGCGACCAGCTGGGCGGTGTTCATCGCGGCGATCTGGGCACTGCTCATCGCCACCAGGTCGGCGGTCTCGATCGCGGCGATCTGGCGGGTGGTCAGCGCCGCGACCTGGGTGCTGGTCAGCGCGGCCGCCTGCGCCGATCCGAGCGCGGCGATCTGGGTGGTCAGCAGCGAACGCAGCGCGTCGGTCGACAGCGCGACCAGGTCGCGGGTCTCGATCGCGGCGATCTGCACCGAATTCAGCGTCACCAGCTGGGCGGTGCCCAGCGCGGCGAACTGGCTGCTCGACAGCGCG